>Ga0180217_1000204_pt1 | contig 116892 bp, 58 predicted proteins | sample eDN3rd37CBELigOP_FD_128521 | JGI IMG/M metagenome (GOLD analysis project Ga0180217, IMG submission 128521) | Enriched Organic Plus compost microbial communities from Emeryville, California, USA - eDNA 3rd pass 37_C BE-Lig OP (version 2) (version 2) ... | reverse complement strand
TGAGACCCCTGCAGCCGCAGCTGAGACCCCTGCAGCCGCAGCTGAGACCCCTGCAGCCGCAGCTGAGACCCCTGCAGCCGCAGCTGAGACCCCTGCAGCCGCAGCTGAGACCCCTGCAGCCGCCGCTGAGACCCCTGCAGCCGCAGCTGAGACACCAGCAGCCGCAGCTGAGACACCCGCAACTGCATCCGTAGCGGAGACTCCAGCAGGCACGTCTTCGGAAGCGAAGACTGAGGAGCTTGAAGATGGAGTTACGAAGGTCGAAGATTCCGAGACCAGTACTGTCACCCTCACTGACAAGGATGGAGTCATTGTGCGTTTCTCAACAAAGGAGTACATCGACTATCAGCGTGCCCCTGAGGAAGGCAAAACACTTCAGGAATTCAAGTCAAAGGAAGAGCGTCAGGATTATATCGCTCGCTGCTTCTTCAAGTCTACGGGTGCTTTCTCTTCTCCACTCTGCCGTGCCATTCAGACGGCTTTGTTAGTATTGCAAGATACTCCTGTCTTGAAGTCATCAAAGCTTCGCCTCATGACCACAATCCGTGAGCGCAAGAACCTAACTGGTCTCGATACACTGGGAGAGGGTACCGACGCTGGCTTGCTCTTGAGCATCCCACGGAAGCTCAAGGAAGTAATCGAGAGTACTCCCGACGTTACCCCACAAGACAAGGAGACAATTGCGTTTGCAACGAAGGCCTTCAACGATGCCTTTAGTAACGCCACAATTGACCGTGGTGATGCTGTGGGTGGATGGTGGAGTTCTGTGCGGGACTCGGATAAGCTAATTATCGATCGTGCCTACGATATGCTCTGTACAGCACGTTACTCAGGTGCTTCCTATCCTGTCTTTGTCGGCCACTCGTTGTTCTTCAAGAAGCTCTGTGGCTGGGCGGTCGCGGATGCTAAGACATTCAACAAGGGTCTTCCTCCTGGCGACGATCTGCCTACACACGACCAAATGAAGGACCGCCGTCTGAACAACGGCTCCATGCTCTATCTTGATGTGCACTTCACTAATGAGGGTCCAAAGATTCACTTCGCTTCGCTTGTCGGTCCATCATCGTTCCATCCTAAGCACTAAACATTCCTCATGAGCACGTCACAGATCATCCGCTGATCTGTGCATTTACTTTTCATTGCACAATTAATCACATTGTTGTGAGACATGAACATGAGCTGGGAGCACTTCCCTCTATGACAAGACCGAATACATAAGACCCGCTCTCAACGTCGTCTTCACTGTTGCTGTTGCTTACAAGAATGTGGCAGACCGTTGCAAATTCGCAGGCGTTAAGATTTGGTCCAATTCTTCATCTTCAGCCCGGATCGAAAAAGGAACCGACGTTTCAGTCGTGAAGGGACGAGGCTCAGACGCGTTAGGACTAAACTTTGTTGCGTTCACAGTATCCTCCTCAATCTGAACCTTCTTGTTCGCTGGACCCTGATTTGAATCAAGCGAACGTTTGTCCCCTATATCAACCGCGGAGTCTGTCCGCTCCGAAGTATCTTTCACGCTCGACTCACCTGGGTCAGCAAGACCCTCGTCGTTATCATGGGCGCTCGCGGCACGATTGTCTTCATCTTCGTAATCAGCTTCATGATTTTGGTCATCAGAGTAACCATCGTCTTCAGAATGATCTTGCGACTTGCTCTCCTGACCACAAGAAGTCGTGTCTTCTCTTTTCTCTTCCCACCTCCAGCGCTCAGGAAGGCTCTTGAGCAAGGCCGCACCCCAATCGGGAGTGTCTTGCTTTGCGACCAGCAGTTCAAGCATATTAACAATCGTTAGTACGTTTCTCGTGCCACCACTCAGGGCCTCCGGAAGCGGAAGACGCGCCGTCCTCACACCCTTTTCCTTTGCAATTCGGTAAGTTAGCCCCTTGAGGCGATTATGATCAACGATACCACCCACGATGTACACCTCGTTGGGGACCAACTCGGTGAGAACGTTTGGACTGTCCGCAGTTAGATAAACAACGTCATGGAGACGGTCAGCATATCGCTCCTCAAATCCTCGCTCGTCTCGATACCATGCCCATGCATCGGATCCTGAAACCCGGGCGAGAATCTTACTCGTCTCAGTATCAGGCTTAAGACCAGTCATTACGAACTTAACAGGCTTGTCCACACGGATATTGTGTCCATACGCATAAGTCAGTTGCTTCACTAGACTTGCCTTCTCTCGATGATTCATGTACTCATCAAATGAGCAGTCAAACACCACAGTGAGACTGCCTTCACGTTCCATTAGGTCCATCTGAGATTGGTAGTATTTCTTGCCGAAGCGGCCAAAGTTCCTTTTCTCAGGTTCCACTCGAGCTTCAGACACCTTGGCTCCATCTTCTGAAGTAGCCTGGGACTGGGCCTGCTGGCGCCGTGCCGCTCGATTCTCCCGACGTCGCTGACGCTCCTGACGTCTGCGCTCTGCCTTCTCGGCAAGCATTTTCTCCCATTTGAGCTGCTTACGATACTGGTTGCGAGACATCCCTGGCGGAAGCGGAGGCCGCTTGGACGCAGCTTGACTATCCTGACTCTGCTCTTGGGTTTGGCTTTGGCTCTCGCAAACTGAGGGCTCGTTTTGACTGAGGCTATTTTCATCGACGTTGCCTGATGCTGTGTCATTGTTTGCGATTATCTTGGGCGAGTCACTCGTCGCGGAGTCACGAATTGTGATTGCTGTCTCATCTTCCCGGTGATCAAAGCATGCCTCCATCTCCTTCCGCGAAGCCTCTTCGGAGTCCATTTTGAGTTGTTCCAATCTGTGTAGATATCGGAGAAGCGTGGGATCAGTTGTGCCTTATTGTGCGTCCAAGTCGCTCTAAAGCGTATTACACAGTTTGTTCTCCCCAGTCTTCAGCTGTAGTGTACCTTTCAGAACGTCTCACAAAGTGAGTGAAAGCTCGGAAAACCCTTACAACCGCTGCCAATTCCGAGGCTTCTGGGCAGTATGCCAGAATGATGTCACTGGAACTAGTACATAGCATAGTGCTGTATTGTCTCCAGTTCCCTCACCGCGAAAGCACTCCGGCATGGCGCTCATCGCGCCGCGGATTCGCTGTCTCCAGCCATTAAAGAGCTGCCAAATTTCCACAAGCAGGTGGATGAAGTCTCAGGGACAGCAGCTCTCTACAGCCAGGTATTTCACCACCCCTGGGTCCGGAAGCTCAGTTTCGTTCAAAATTGTCCGTTACTGTAAGGTGCAAACATGTGTGTTTCTCGCTATATGCGGATATGTGTTGGCTGCTGCCGTAATGAATCTGTTTGTTACGCAAGCTCACGCTCCTTTCGCGTGTTAGCGCTACGGAGACGCTTATTTCTTCTCACAAATCGCACAGTATTCTTTCTCGCTGAGGGCTCAGGGTGAGATTGCCCTTCCCTTGCCCCTGTGCACAGTAGGGTGGACCCCGGCGCAGCCCTCCACGTTTCCTTTGACACAGACTCACCTCTTTGTATCACCCTATGTATGCACACTCCAGTCTCTGTTCACCATGATGAGCTATGACGGCTACGATGAGGGGGACGAAGAGCCCCAAATCAAGGTGATCTACGATGACGAGCCCGAAACGACGTACTCGAGTATCATCCGCGATGGCAAGGCTACCGGTATGTACTGCTTTCAAAGCGCGGCGTAGTGCGTGGTTTTAATATGAAGTTTCGACTAGAATCGAGATCGTTATGGTCTCATTTGGACGGGATCACTGCATGCTCTATGATATTAGTCACGACTGAGGCTCTTCACGTCAATCGCTAAGCTCCAAATACCCATCTCGCATTCCCCTACCCTTCCCAATCTAGTCACCTTCCTCAACGGAGACGAGTACGTTGGCCAGTTCCTGAATGGCAAGCGTCATGGCCGAGGTGTTTACACATACGCAACAGGCGCAGTCTACGATGGCGAGTATCGCGAGGGCAAGAAGGATGGACGCGGTCGCATGACCTACCCCGATGGAAGCGTCTATGAGGGTGAGTTCAAGCAGAACAAGCGGGAGGGCACGGGCCGGTACATGTATGCAAATGGCGAAGTGTATGAAGGCTCATGGAAGGATGACAAGAAGCACGGCCTGGGAACTTACACATATCAAAACAAGTCAGTTCTCACCGGTATGTGGTCACGAGGAAACATTATGCATGCAGAGTGCCGACATCTCGACGGCACCCTCTTCTCGGGTCGCTATTCCAAGTCTGAGCCTGAGGGTGAGGGTTTCTTCGCGTTTTCCAATGGTCTCGTTGCTGCAGGCCAATTCCACGCACAGACCTGGGCACCAGTCGATTTCAAACGACCAGGGCCCAAGGCCAAGCCGCCCGCTCCAACGGCACCTACTCCTTTCTATGCTGCCCAACGTCTCATTAAGAAGTCAGTGTTCAAGATGGATATGTTCGAATCCTCTGGAGTGGTTCCAGCCAAGCGTGCATTCGCTGGTGCGCCAAACTTCCGACAAGCTGGCACGCTCATGAACCAGCAAAAGGGTAACCAAAGCCAACAGGATGTTCCCATGAGCCTCATCTTCTCCGTCGCACAGCCTACTCTCTCTGGTATTCGAGCGATCTGGAAGCATATGCAAAACCTTTTCGGTGCAAATCAAGTTATTTGGATGTCCACGCGTGAAGAGGTCTGCGCATACGCAGGTGAGGTTCCCTTACATCCACGTGATCGTAAGGCTTTAAACGAAAAGCTCCCCGTCGATGTCACCAAACTGTCAATGGAGGAACTTGCGGAGTTGGACAATATCTTTGCATTGCGCATTGAGGCTGACATTCAGTGGCGCGGCGGCGAACTCCAGTGTTTCAAGGAGACATACGCGGAGGACCGAAACGAGCGCAAGAATATCGAGGTCAACATTGTTGCGGAGAATCAGCAAGTTCGCTCCGTGGAGGCCGTCTTTGAGGACTTCATGAACAACGACTTCAACTTCCTGTTCCATCGCGTTCCTCTGAATGCTTCTCGGTTCCCCACAGTAGCTCAAATCGATGCATTTATCTCCGTTCTCCGCGATACTGGTGCCGGTCTTGAGTTCCCTGTCGTAATGTGCTCACGAACAGGTCGCCTCCGCTCCACAATTGGTATGGCCCTCGCAACTCTTTACGTCGCAGCAGCCAACTCACAACACAATGAGGGTGAAGAGGAGGAGGATGCTTTGGATGACGTCGATGCTGAAGATGTTGACGGTGAGGGCCGAGCAAAGCGAGAGGCAAAGCCTGAGCAAGACCAGAGTGGTCCAGACTATTTGAAGGGAGAATATGCTGCTGTCATGAAGCTTGTGGCCAGCATAGAGGGTGGTGAGAAGCTCAAAAAGACCTTCGATCGAGCCATTGATGAAGCAGGTGAAATTATCAACCTTCGCGAGGCAATTTATGGTTACAAGACCAAGTACGAGCAGGCTCCAGAGGAACTTCAGGAGGAGATTCGAAGGGAGGCCGTCGTTGCATTGCATCGCTACATGAGCCTGTTTGTGGTATACAAGTACCTGTGCGAACAGCATGCCACAGGATTTGAACAGACATATGCTACATGGTCGCTTGCTGCCCCTCAACAGCCCTTGTTTGAACAGCTAGGCACACCCGAGGAGGGTCCCTTGGTTGATTTCCTCTGGACTTAAGATTGGGAACAGATTGTGAATTTTCTTTTGTAAGTCAACACTCCAATAAATGACTCTCTTATACACTTCTTTCGTGTATACACACCCTGTTATACTGACTTGAACTTGGTTCATGAACGCGCTTGCACGGTTTATTTGAGCCGTAAATGCTGGTTATATGCGGGGAGCATGGTATATCTCTTATTTTACAACAGTCGTTCCAGAAGACTTCATCTTCGAATTGTCGTCAAGACCCAACAATTCACGACACTTCCTGAGCAGGTCTTGGTAGTTCTGCTCGGCTTGGATCCAATCATCAGTACTCGAACCTGTAGTACCCTCTTCTCCGGTACCTGCACCATCATCTTCTTTCCGCTGGCTTGCATTGCCCGTGCCTACGCTTGCTGTGGTTGCTGACGCTCCAGCTGCGCTCGACGACAGACTAAGACTGACTGAGTTTGTGGTAGGATCTGGCATCGAAAGATATGTTGCCAGGTCAGGCGGAGGCAAAGAGCTGTCTGTGGGACCTGGGGGACCAAGTGCAGCAAGTCTAACCCGTGTGAGTTCGGTGGAGAATACCAGGCGGGCATGATTGATTTCACGACCGGGGGCAGCGCGTCGAATGTACCTTGGAGTATCCAGGACACAGAGCCGACCACGTGCATCGCCAACCGCAATATGAGGTGCAGGGGACGCCTGAGGCAATGCCAAAGGATCACGTGGTGCACCAGGTGCCCAAAATTCGAGGCATACAAGGCGTTCACCAGCAATAGGGAAGGTTTTGGATCGTTGAGAGGGCTCGGTAAGATCCCAAATAAGGACTTCGTTGTTGGCATGGGCTGTGAAGATGATTCCTGGTCGTGAGGGGCACCATCGCGCCGACGAAATGGGGACACGCGAGGGAGGGGAAGTAAAGAATGGGAATGGAACACGCTCATGCCACACAGTGAATGTCCAGTCACCCGCTACGAGGAAGATGTCGGGATAGAATGGGCTGCGCTGAATTGACATGACGTTCGTGACATGGCCTTGACCCATCATCTCAACAGGGCCCAATCCAAAATTCGATCCTGTAACACCACTTCCGCCTTCGCCTGATTCTCCGTCTTCGGTCGTCATAATAACGCCCTCTCGATCGCTGGTCTCACGAACGTAACCATAGCGGTAGTTTCCTGCAAATGTAGCGTTTTTCGAGGAAGAGTTCGAGCCAGACATGTCGTTCGAGAATGCGACCTTTCGCGCTGACTTCTTGCGCTTGGTGCTCTTCGGTGTCTGCGTAAGGTTGCTTTTTGTGCTACCTTCAAGCTCGTCATCCTCTTCTCCATTTTCATTGATTTCGGAATCATTGTAATCGTCCTCTTCGTCCTCCTCAGGAAGATCGGACTCATCTTCATCTTCATCCTCTTCGATTTCATCGTCTCCATCCTTTTTGTTTCGAAGCTTAATCGCCTCGAGACCGACGCAGGCTGAGCGCAGCTGCTGCAGTCGTTGCTGGGCTTCTCGACCTTCTTTTGTGTTAGAAAAGCCTGTAGGTCGAGTGCCCCATCGAACACATGCAACTTCACCATCTTCGGTTCCCACCACCATAGTTAAATCAAGTCCCAGCGCTAGTTTTGTAGCAGCCAATAGCCCATTTCCATCTGGCCTAGAGAGAGGTAGCACAAAAAGTGGAGTCCATGGTCGGGTTCCCGCGTCAGGCTTGGCAACGGTCAGACCCTTATCCAGAGGAGGTAGTTGAGGCTCTGGTGCCTCTTCTGACTCACCCTGCGCGTTTCGATTGGATTCCTTCTCTCTCTCAGCTGATCGTGATTGTGGCTGTGGGTAGACGTGATACCCATCCCAGAACAATGCTCGTCCATCTCCAGCTAGCGTCACAAACTGCAGAGAGGGGGGATGATGCGGTAAAGGCACATTAACCTGCCCTCGTCGGTTCAGGTCGTCCATCGCGGAAAGGAATGTGATGTCTGTAACTGGCAGGGTATGTGACCGCTCAACATGCGAAACAGCAATGGGAAGGTAAGGACCATTCACCTGTTCATTACCGCCAGACAATTGAGCCTGCAAGAGCCCTGCAGCTGCAGTAAAAGCATCAACATCGTCAAGCAAACGGTTGTTAGCAGCAGCATTATTTGCCGCATCTGCTGCAGCACCACCAGTCCTACTCTGTCCGTCTTTGTTCTTGATCGCTGATTTCTTCGGGACCTGTCCAGCACCTGTTGTTCTGGTAGCACCACTCGGCTTTCCCGTCTTGCTTGCACCAGGAGCAGATGGAGCATCCGTGTCAGAGTTTGCCGGGTTCGTAGCTCCACTTGCAGCGGCAGCAGCGGCAGCAGCAGCAGCGGCAGCAGCCATATTCGACGAGTTGGACGATGTTCGGATTATAGGGTCGGCTACAACTGTCCTAGGATCACTCAGATCCCATAGGCAAACTTGTCCAGAGCGCAAACCTGCTACAATGATGTGCGACTGCGTGGGATGGAAGGCGAAGCAAGTAATCACCCCGGGGGCCTCAAGAACGGCGAACGGCTTGAGTTGCTCCGCAAGGTCCCACAGGACGATGTGTGAATTTTGTGCGGTACCGCTTGCCGTTCGGATCCAATCATCGTGATTCATGATAGGCGAGCACGCCACGGCCACGGTCCTCTGGCGGTCAGGGTGCCAAGCAGTTGCAACTGCCACGCGTCCTTTGGAGAACCGCAGATCGTGGAATGTGTTGACTTCCTTCAAGCCATTTTCAGCCAGTGTTCCGAAGGTACCCGCATCGCCGTTGACGTTGAGAGCCGCGAACTCATCCTGGAATAGATCAACCGCCTCATTCTGTCGTAGGACAGCTGTCGTAAGTTCTGCAGCACGCTTGATAAACTCGGTCATGGCCGGTGACTCTATAATCTTCTTCTGCTCGGTGGGCGACATGGTAGGGGCCTCGTACTGCACAGCGCTGTGGACCTTCATTCGAAATGGTGTCTGCGTGTCACGTGAGACCATAGAGGGAGCAACCTGGAAGCCCTGCTCGATCTCTCGTCTCATGACGACCCTGGATTGGGTCTGTTGACCTCGGTACTCTGCGATTTTGTCACTGACATTGGAGGGCATACGATCGTGCAACCGAACCTCTGCCGCAAAGTCACGTCGTTTCTGTGAGATATAGAAACTGAGGAGCGGTCGATTGGGCTTCACGGTGAGCATGTGCACCTCAGCCTCGGTTTCGGGCGCGCTATACGGCTTGGGTTCGATGGGCTTGGGGTAGAACTCCGCAAGCTCTGGAACCGGGGTGTACGCAATCTGGCCACGCTCATCGCTACGTCCACCGTGACTTCGTTCGAGAGGCTTTTCAAGCAAGAACGACTCGTCGTCCGAGGACTCGATGTACTCGTCGTTGGTCGTGGGCTTCAGTCTGAACATGGCGTTTTCTGCGCTGAGCCCAGTACGCAGCTCTAGAATGGCGAGCAGGAGGTGTTAGGATCGTGCGATAGCACCTATGTGAGTAACTGTGAGTGGAATTGGGTGGTCAGACGCGCTTGAGACCCCTAGAAGGGCCATTCAGGACGTTCAAACTCCCGCTGAGTGTGTTAGAGAGTGAGGAATACTGCGTCAAGCCGAAGGTCAGTGCGTAATTCAACCACTGCCTTCGGCCTACACACATAATCTCTACAGAGTTCTACAATATCCATGTCTACGCATTCACACCACACCCCAGTTTTCGACTCACAATACACTCTCCTCAAGACCAAGAAACCGATATGGAAAATTCAAATTTTCCCTGCTGCAGACCTGCCCCTGCCTGCGCAGTCCTGAGGGATCCTGCTGCCACACAGCCTCAATCGCAGCGTATCTAGCCTTTCTAGCCTGTTCTGCGATATCTTTGTATTTTCTGCGCTGACACCTGCCCGACCGGGCTGATCATCCCTTGAAAAGTACGTTCCATGACCTGAGGAAGTGCTGAGAGTTTGGGGCCTATGAGACGCGTAGGTGGGGTTGCGACCTCATTGTGGGCACAGGGCTGCATTTCACATAGTCTTCTATAACTTCATGGAGCGCCACATCTCAATGCGAAATGCAAGTGCGTCTCCGACAGGTGGGACCACCCTCCTCCCAGCCTTCCACTCAGAATCAGCCGGGAGTGGATGGAAAATTTCACACTGCAAGGGCGAGTTTTAGAGTCGATTTTCGCGGCACGCAAGGGGTTGAGCGGGATGAATAGCACGTGGATACACTGCTTCCACTGCACTGAGCTCGGTGATTCTATTCATAATGCCATATTTTACTTCAATACCTAGCTTGTTTTGACTTTTCGCCGGAATATCTGCTCCTGAATGCGCTTCGTCATGCCTTGTATCCTCTGTATCTCGGACACAGAGCTCACGGCTCACCGATTGATCACATCTTACGACTGCTCTAGGCACAGGCATCCCGTCGCAGTGGTGATAGACCCCGCGAACGCCTGTCTTTCGAGCCAAAACTCACCGTGAAGATCCAGCCTCGCCGTTCTGACACTGGCTTGGCTTACTACCCATTCACGCCATATCCTCTGTTCACGCGATCCATCACGCAATGTAAGTACAGTTCGGTAGCCCCATGTTGGTTGCTGTGTCTGCATATCCAATCCCTCCAGATGGAGCCGTCTTGTTTGAGTTCAGGCACCTCCGCTCTGACCACTCGACTATCGGATCCTGAGTGTGAACAAACCTGCGTACTTACGTTCGATAAACGTACTGGCTTACACCCCACGATCACCACTCATATCCACCCGCCCTGGCGCACTGTAGGAATACGTTATCACTACTCAGTGATGCGAAGTACCTCCAGGAGGCCGGGTCGAAGATCGCCGAGATCCGAGAGCTCCTGGACAGTAAGGATATCAAGGACAAGCTCGACGCGATGAAGAGGATTACCGGTATGATGACCCTCGGCCGCAATGCGTCTATGTTCTTCCCGGACGTCGTCAAGAACGTGGTCGTCGACAACATCGAGTTGAAGAAGCTGGTCTACATGTACATCGTCAAGTACTCGGAGGAGAATCAGGATCTTGCGTTGTTGTCCATCAACTCATTGCAGAAAGATCTTGCACCTTCCATGCCTCCTCGAGTTCGAGCTAGCGCGCTTCGAGCTCTTGCATCCATTCGCGTACCCATTGTCGTAACAGTTTTAGTTCATTCGATTTCCTCAAATCTCAACGACCACTCACCATACGTTCGCAAGGCTGCAGCGGCTGCCATTCCGAAGGTATATGATCTTGATCCAGACCAGCAGGCAACTTGCATCGATCTCATCTCCAAGATGCTTGGGGACGGTGATCCAGACGTCCTTGGCCACGCGCTTTTCGCGTTCGACTACGTCTGCCCACGCAATTTCGAGTTGCTTCACCCTCACTATCGAAAGCTGTGCCATCTCATGGCCGACTTTGATCAGTGGGGCCAGATGATTGCGATCAAGGTTCTCGGAGCGTACGCACGCCAGCACTTTGCCAAGCCCGCTGGATATGTCGACATCCTTCAATTCGATCCTGACAGCCCAGAAAAAAATATCTACGCAGTGCTCGGCACAGAGGGTGCTGCGAGTGTGCCCGGTCTTGTTGAGGCTGCGCTCGCCGCCGGTGTGCCTGAGCTTGTTGGAAAGACAGAGGCTGCAGCGAATAATGAGCGCGGTTCCGCCGCAGGTGACGTGTCAAAGTCGGCAACCTCTGTATCACAGCTTGCTTCGCTAAACGCAGCGTCCGTTGCAAAGGTTAGCCAACCCCAAACAATCCTCGCCAAGTACGCACACGACGGTTCACAGCCCTTCTTCGATGACGACGATGATGCTGTGAGCTCGGATGATATCACTGATAGCGATTTCTCGTCAGACTCGGACTCCGATGACTTGAGTAGTGACAGTTCCGAACAAAGCGACGACCGCAGCAATCGAGCACACCGAAAGAAGCGCAAGGAGGCACGCAAAGCAAAGCGTGCAGCTGCGAAGGCTAAGCGCAAGGCAGCAAAGCAGAAGAAAGAGCAGGCAAAGCAGCAGCAGCAGCAGCCTAATCTCATGCCTTTCGACGTGCTGGGAGTGTCGTCACCCAACTCTGCTCCGTCCACCACTGTTCCCTCATTGGCTAATGTTCTGGGCGCGCCTGCACCACAAACTCCGACCCCATCCAGCTCTGTTGCCCAAGCCTTTGCAACGCCAACATCAGCAAATGTTGCTGAGTCTGCTGCCACGACGCCCAGCAAGTCAACTGGCCTTGAGCCTGACTTGGCACTCCTGTTGAGATCATCTGCGCTCATGCTTCGAACGCAGTCAGCTGGTGTTGTCGTCGCTATTGCAGGCTTGTATCAGAGCCTCGCACCTCTTAGCTACCTTTTCCCATGTGCCAAAGCGCTTGTTCATGTCGCACGTGCCGGTCGTGCAATCGCCTATCCAGTTTATGCGACTATCAACACCCTCGCGAGCCATGTGCCGGAGCTTTTCACTCAGTTCTATACCGACTTCTTTGTCAATCCTACAGATCCGGGCTACATCAAGGCCTTGAAGGTTGATACTCTGAGCTATCTGTCCACTCCAAAGAACTTTAAGACCATCTTGCAAGAGCTTCAAGTCTATCTAGGATTCGCGGACAAGACCTTTGTCACTCGGGTTGTCAGCGCCATGACGCGGGTTGCATCCAAGTATCCCGTAGCCGTTGCACCCTGCGTTCAGGTCCTGATGTCGTTGATCGCATCTTCGAACGATGATGTTGTTGCACGTGCAGTGCTGGCCATCCGTGTGTTGCTCCAGCGAGTCCCCGACGAAGCTCTGCCTGCCAATTTGATTGAGGAGCTTGCGCGAGCTGTGGAGTTGGTGAAAGCTCCTGCAGCACGAGCCGCACTCGTAAGCGTCGTTGCACGCTATCATGCACGCATCCCGGACCTTGCCCCCGAAGTTCTTCGCGTGTTGGCCCGAGACTTCATCAACGAAGACACAGAGGTCAAGGTGCAGATTCTGAATCTCGCCTGCATCCTCTTCCTAATTAATCAGCAAAAGTTGGCCCCACTCTTCAAGTATGTCATGGATTTGTGCAAGTATGACGTGTCCTTTGACCTTCGTGATCGTGCTAGATTGCTTCGTGCTTTGTTCTTTAAGAAACGAAAGGAGTCCGTCGCTGCCTCTCCTTCGACAGGTGGATCAGATGCTGTCGTGGACAACACTGAGGTCAAGGAGATGCTCAAGCAGGTCTTGCAGATTCAGAATCCACCCGCTGTCTTGCCTCAACAGTTCCACGAGCGTGACACACTGCAGATTGGTACACTTTCGCACCTCGTCAAGAAGCCTATCGAGGGATACAGCCCTCTACCCCAGTTCCCCGCTGCTTCAACACCGGCGTCTGTCCGAGACAAACCCGCACCAAAGCCAGCTGCACCCACTCACCCCACTGGCAAAGCAGCTGCTACAGCTAGCGGTGCTTCCGCCAGCAAGACAACCAGTGATCCTCTTGCGGGCTTCTACTCTGAGAGTGGGGACGATTCCGACACCGAATCATCAAGTGAGAGCGGATCTTCCGATGCAGAATCGGATGATGACGGCTACACTCGTGCCCAAGCGAAAACGTCGACTGCAGGGTTTGGTGCCTTTGGCGCCTTTGGTGCCTTCGGCGGCTTTGGTGTGCCAGAAACCAGTACGCCACCTGCCACACCAGCAACTCCAGGTGGCTTTGGTGCCTTTGGTGCCTTTGGTGCCTTCGGCTTGCCTGCTCAACCGGAGCAGACGGCTTCATCTTCACAACCAGTGATGCCATCATTTGGTGACTTCGGTGCGTTTGGATCGTTTGCCGCAATGATGTCGCCACCCAATATTCAGATTCCAACCGCTAGCTCGCCAGCAGCGACGAAGCCTGAAGACGATCCCTTTGCCTCTGCCGTTGGTGACGTAAGTTCGGCGTTGCAACCAGGTGAGGGCTTTAGCGATCTTGTTGCTCGACCTTCACCATCCCTCGCTAATATGGACCTGTCGTCATTGGCATCACCACCGTCCAGTTCTGCACTGGGCAAGTTCGAGGGCAACCTCGGTGGTTTTGGATTCAGCAACCTGGGTAGTGATGCTGGCTCGTCCTTCGATATCTTTTCGCAGAAGCGATAAAAGAGAGCGGCGGGTATCCATCTCCCAGACGCTTGAGATAGAGCAGCAACACACAGATGTACAAGCATGAATAAACAATGCACAACGTGTTTGGTTACAATACGAATACGAATGTTTTATGTCTTCCACATGTGTGCGGTCACCGATGACCCACGACTCATGATAAGCTAAGTTCTACTGTATTCTCTGCTGTAACTGCTCATCCTGGCGTTGAAGCTTCTCATGTTCCTCAATCCACTTGAGGCACTGCGCCTGTACAGCATCAATTCCTTTTTGGCTAAACGCCTTTACACGGGCAGTGTTTTCGAGCCACAAGTACATCACGCTATCCACCGCAGGTTCGAATGATGACTTCATCAAGTCACGGCTCTTGCGCATCGAGGCACGAACACCCGACTTGTATATCCTACTCGCGCCTTCGTATGTAGGCGAGTAGCACCACCACAGGAACAAGAGTTTCAACACATAATACATGGGCAACCACGAGAGCATTTGGTCGACTACAGGCTCAATGGCACGGAAGATGAAGTAGAAGATCCAATAGCAGAGCAGGTGCTTTACGACTGGCAACTCGGGGTCTTCAATGATGCAGAGAGTAGTGTACAGCGGGACTAGATATCCGACGCTGGACGAGATGATCCGTGTTCCCAGTCCGAACACGACAAGCAGAATGAGAAATGAGATCGTGCCCAGAGCCAAGTATGCCTTGGAAATCCCTGTGAACTTCTCAACCGAGGTGAGGAACGGGTATTCCTCCAACTCCTCATTCAGATCCTCAATACCTTCCCAAACCGATTTTCCTACAATTTCGCGCCACGACTTCGTCTCTTGGTCACGGCCGCGTCTTTCACGATTGCCCTCTTGACGTTCAGTGCCATTCACATCATTACTTCTGCTGAGATTGGATTGGGAGCCTCTTCGAGATTCTTGCGATAGAGTTTGTGACCTTCCAGGAGCAGGAGCAGGAGCATGCGCAGCAACGATGTCGTCACGTCGGGAGGACACAGGCGCAACGCTGGCGTCTGGAGCGGCAGCGTCAAACTCTGGTGTGGCAATCGCTTCAATAGGTACTCCACCAGGAGGAGCAGCAATTACAGCACGACCTGTGGGCACTTGATTGGGCCCTAGGGTCTGTGCACCACGACGAACACCAACGGCACTGCCACGGCGGCCGTTAGGATCAACACTTCTTCTGAATCCACCGAGCGTGGACCACCGGCCGAAGCCTGTGCCCCAGTCTTCGTCCTTCAGTTCAGGTAGGTCCTCTCCAGGAACTCTTGAGGAAACGTAGTAGCTCATTGCACTGTGTTTAACCTCTCGCCCGAAACAAACTGTGGCTCACGTAAGGGTATGTCGCGACGATCCAGCACGAGCACTCAGTATCTACTGCCCACCAACTGTGCTCAGGCCGAAACGCGGGTCTGGGGGATGGGTTTCTAGAGCTTAGCCGTTACAAGGTGTTGTAGAGGGGGTAAGCGGGATATTCCTGAGGCCATTACAAGCGAATACCCGTGTCCAGCCGGTATATACTCATATACATCCGACATATTCATCCAACACAGTCTTCATTTCGAGAACCGAGGCGTGTGACAATGTGTCATCCATGACTCAACAATCTCCTCAAACTGGTGGATGAGGTTGCGTTTCGCCTCGAGAAGTCGCTCTCAACCCCATGAGTCCCAAACTCGATGCGCCCCAATTGGTCATAAACTGATCTAGCTTCATTGTGTTTATTCACTTCCATGGTTTCGAATATCATCCAAAGCCTTAGCCATCTCGCCAAAGTTCATTGCCTGCTTGTCTTCGTCACCCTCCTCATCCGCGGGTCGACCTCCGAGGTGAATCAAGTCACCGCCGACGTCATCATTATCGTCCTCCTCCTCTTCTTCCTCATCACTGCCAGCAAGCGTGTCACCGTAATCCACTCCGTGAGGCATACGGGCCGCTGGTTCCCGAGATAAATCTAGGCCACGCTGTCGGCCACCTTGCTCGCCCTTAGGCAGCTTACCTGTCATCATGCCCAAACCAGTTGCACCTTTCATCTGCTCCGCGAGGTGCGCAAGCTTCTCGTCACGCTCTCGCTTCTCAAGCAGTTCGCGCTGCGCACGACGCTTGGCAATCAGAGGAACATACGTGCGCTCATAAATTTCACGTGTGTTTTCGATGGCTTGGAAGAGCTCGGTCAAGCCTTCACCTGTAGCAGCCGAGACACCAACGTAGCTCAGCGTTTGATAGAACTCCTCGAGCACGAGCGACATTGACCGCGTTAGTGTGGACATGTATGAATCGTCCGCCTTGAGGGCCTCGGTGAAGATGTCGATGTCTTTCATCCAATCGATAAGAGTTTGGTGTGAGGCGACATCGATCTTGTTGAACACCAGGAGGAATGGCAGCTTCGTCTTGAACATGATACTGCATGCGTACATCATGTTTGACATGAACGTAATGGGTGACAAGTTACGAGGTGTGTCAACGATGTACAAGATGCAAGTTGGGAACGAGGTTGCGAGTGCTTCTGTGATGATTGCACCAGACGCAGACCATGTAAAAACCTCAATCTGGCCGGGTGTGTCGATAAAGATGTTTGTGATCTCTCCAGACTCGGCACGCTTCTCGCAGAAGCCCATAACCTGGTCGAACTTGGTCGCAAAGAGGTTCAGCGCGGTCACAATACCACCGTTCGGACCTAGTCCGAACTGCTTCATGACCTGTTTATACTTGACTGTGTCGCGGATGTCAATATGGGCGAAGTACGGCAGTTCCTCATTTTGTGATACCGCAGGGTCGAGGTTGATGAAATAGCCTTTCTCTTGCTCCTTCTCATCCTCCTGATCCGCGTAATACTGACCAAGTTTACTCATCAAGGTCGTCTTACCGCTTCCGGCCATACCGATGACGATGGCTGTTACAGGCTTTTTAGGCCTTGTTGCACCGGTTTCTGCACCATGGGATGATGTATTCTCATTTCCCACATTCACCTGTGATTTCGTTTCACTGGACATCGCGCCAGATATACCCCTTTCAACCTTCTCACCAATCTGCGCTGAAGCAACTTTTCGACTCTCGGAGAGCCGCCGCGGGTGGATGGAGTCTATCCAGCCCACTCCACGACGCTGACTTTGAGACCTGGTTTTGAGACGCGCGTGGCGGTTTAGGGCATGCAACTTCGATGCTCGTCTCGTCCAGGAGGGAGGAGGTCTGCTATATTCATTGGTAAAGAGCATCCGAAAGGGAAATCCGAGAAATATTGAATTTATGTCTCGAAGTGCTTAAACAATCGAGGCAGGACATGGAAGTCGAGAGAAGCGTGGCGTGGCTACAAGCAACACCACTTATGGCCCCTCGCCTTCGCACGACACAGCGCTTACAGCCCCTCGGCAAGTGAAACCGCACAGAAGAACCACTAACACGGAGCCAACCCAAATTGTGGAGAGAAAGCACGTTGATGTGAGCAACCTGTATTGTTTTAATACAACAACACTTGTTCCGAAGATCAACGCCATCGTGTTCAATCATTGGAAACACTCATTTCTGAGCGTTTCTGTCACAATTCTTGCGGTTCAGCTTGTCACTGAAGCGTCTCATGGGGGTGATTTAACTCATGTTTTCTTTTGCCTACAGGTTTTGCCCCGCTTAGAAAGGCAGCTAGGGCCGTTTCTTTTCTTTTCATTTTTTTCATGCTGCAATGCTGACTCAATTCGTGGGTGGGTGCTTGGATGCATCTGTACACACGCGTTGTCAATGTCTATACATCATGCAATGCAATGCATTTGCGTCCAGGGTTGGAGGCCGCGCTCTGACGTTAGCCTACACAGACGGTGCTGTTCAGACTTACATAGGAGCGGAGCCAGCAACGCCGCCAGCAGGTGCGACATAAGCACCCTGAGGAGCACCACCGGGGAGGGGAGTCTTGCCAGCGTAGGTACCCTTGCCCTTAGCCTTGGAGGTGGTGAGCTTGGGAACACCAGCGTTCTTCTTGGTGGACTCAGGCGTGACGACACCACCACCGGCGATAGTAGCCTGGACGAGGATATCGAGCTCTTCGTCGTGGCGAATAGCGTACTGGAGGTGACGAGGGGTGATACGCTTGACGCGGTTCTGAAGAGAAACGTTACCAGCGAGCTCAAGAACCTCAGCGCAGAGGTACTCAAGAATGGCAGCGCAGTAGACAGCGGCGGTGGCACCGACACGCTGCTTGCCGTGGACACGGGCCTTCAAGAAACGGTGGATACGACCGACGGGGAATTGAAGACCAGCGCGCTGGGAGCGGGAGATGGGCTTGGTCTTGCCTCCCTTGGACTTGCCCTTACCGCCGGTGCCGGACTTGCCCTTGCCCTTACCGCCTTGCGTTGAAACTTTACCTTTGCCAGACTATCCGAGTCAAGGGATCATGTACATCCCAACGAACGTCCCAAAAGATGTCAACCAGTGTCATTACACGTGAGAGAAAGGGGGAAGAGGGGGTATCGGGGTTGTGGAGAGGGGTCATCAAGTGAGTGGTTGGCAGGCGTGGCGACGCGAGACAAGGCAATGTGATGGAGGGAATTGCGGATCGGTGCATCGTCTTTGCTTAGCACCCAACACGAGCCCCATTCATCCAGGCACTATCCCATATCAGCGCTAAAATACCAGCTCTGGAGGCAGATTTGATCTAGTGCAGTATTGGGTCTCCAGGGCTGTGTTCTCCATATCACCGCGAAGTTTAGCGCACAAAACCTGGCGTGATTGAGGGACACCACCGCGAGACGTCCCAAGCACACATCATTTGGAACAGACACATTGCGGATCCTGTCCAAAATGACGTGCTCGTCCAAGATCAAATTTGAAATTTTAGAAGCGCGCCAAAACGGAAAAAGCGGTGGATGACAGGCTAGCACGATTGGGTGTCGAGCAAAACCGAGCGCGATGGATAAAACTACCTGCGATCTACGGCCAAAGACAAGGTTTGCAACGACCAGTGCGTGGCATGTGGCAAAAAACACTGGAAAAACCAGTAAAATCAACAGTTTCAGTTAACACGATAGGAAATCAAAAAGTTGTAAATTCTCGACAAAATCGCATGGTTAGAACATGAAAAAGGATTTAAGACAAAAGATCTTGATGTAATGTTTAATTCTCGACAATTTTCTTCATATTCCACTGGGGCATTGGGCGAAAAAACGTACCATTTTAGTGTCAAAGTTTTCACTTTGCTCAACTTTTTTTCCAACCAATTTTTCCCACTTTCCAATTCAAAATCAAAAAACGGGCTGGGCTGGGCTGGATCGTGTTTAACTTTTCCAGACCAAATCCGCATTCAGCGATTGTACCAGGGTGGATGGCCTCATCCCCTCCTTTCACTCACCCGCACCACATTTTGGACTCAAGTCAAGTCATGCAACTTGGATCTTGACACACACGTGAATGAGGGCGTTCTACACACTGCAACGCACGGCTCGCGTTGTGAGCAATCTTCTCTCTCGCCGATCTTTGCTCACCACTGGGATGCCTAATGTGTCACCACGAGGTAGGCTGCGATCCAGTGGGTATGTTGGCAATATCTTTCTTGGAAACCTGGCAAAGTTTCTCGTCTCGTGTCTAGATAGATCCTGGGCTGGACTTTTTGCTGCCATCTGGACTCGTGCAAGCCACTAATCGCAGTGCCATTGACTGGGACAGCTACTCATTGGCTGTGACATTTTGGACAAATACTCACATGCGCACGTCTCATTGTCTCGTTGCTCGCTTATCTGGTTCATCTAGTTTGGTCTTCCAGCCGTATCGTACCATGTCGTCCGAGAAGAAGCACAGTGACACTTTCTACGTCTCCAGCCATCCGGCCAACTCCCCCGTTCTCGAGGGCATGCGCGTTGCTATCCTCGTGGACTTCAGCTTCGAAGATTCCGAGGTTATCTATCCTTTGTATCGACTGCGCGAGGCTGGTGCCAAGGTGGACGTCATCGGTCCCGGAGAGGTCGGCGCTTCATGCAAAGGCAAGTACGGCTACCCCGTCAAGGTTGCTGTCACCCATGCCGATGTCAGCGCAAAGGACTATGATGGTGTGGTGATTCCAGGTGGGTGGGCTCCCGACTATCTCCGTCGTGTAGAGAACCTCAAGAAGTTCGTCAAGGAGCTTGACGATGCAGGTAAGGCTGTCGCTGCTATTTGCCACGGACCTTGGATGCTCGTTTCAGCCAAGGTACTCAAAGGACGCAAGGCTACGTCGTTTCATGCCATCCGCGACGATGTCGAGAATGCAGGTGCCATCTACCAGGACGAGACTGTCGTCGTGGATGGTAACCTGATTACTTCGCGTACGCCTGAGGACCTGCCTAACTTCACCCGAGCGCTGATCGACCAGCTCCTGAAGCAGAAAGATGCGAAGTAAAGTGACGGAAGCAAGGCTTGTTGTATCTACATGTGTTGGCCTCGCCACTTTGTTACAAGTGATTTGTTGATTAGGTAATGTAATCAAGTTTATGTACATAGACTAACCTACGTATTGATCCGAAAGTTCTTCGTTCTAACTAGAGATTACGCCCTTTCCATTTGTCAACGAGCTCGGCAGGGATACATTCTGGAGCCTCCACTTGGAGGATATTGGCGGAGCCCTGATGATCTTCATCTCCTAGCGCTCGCTCCACTACCCGGATCTTGCGTAACAACATGCGCCACATTACTTGGTCGAGTGAGTTCAGACTAATCAAATACGTGATGCGACATGGTAATGTCTGCCCGATACGATGCACGCGATCCTCTGCCTGTAACAAAAGCGCGGGTGTCCAAGTTAGCTCGGTAAACACTACCTCCTGACATGAGGTAAGGGTGAGACCAGTACCTGCCGCTGTAATGGACAGAAGGGCAATGCAGCATCGCATAGACGCCTGAAACGCCGCAGCCTGACGCTGGCGATCCTCAGGCTTGGTCGATCCATCGATTCGGATGTACGTGAGGTTCCTGGACAAGTTGTCACCTGAGCTCTTCTCCTTAGCGTCAGTGTCGGTTTCCGAGGATTCCGAGAGCTGCCACACAATGGACCGCCAGTAGGCTGAGTTAGGCTCCCATTCGTTCAGTGCACTTTCTAGAGCATCGAGCATCGCCTTGTGGTGTGCAAATACGATAAGCTTCGGTGGGGGAGACTGTGGATCCGTCTGCTTGGCCAATCCTTGTGAAAGAAAGTATAACATATAAGCTACGCTATGTGGAATCTTTGCGCGCGCGGTTCGTTCAAAGAGTCTCATAACTGTTTCAGAGCCCATATGTGGCGATCCAGTCGGAGATAAATGAATTCCAGCCGATCCGGACGCAGTAACACCACTGACATCTGTCGCATCGCTTTTGTCCTGAGGATCTATCCCAAGCATTCGCATTGTGGCCTTCATACTGACACCTTCAATCTTTCTCTTGGAAATCGTGTTCTTGGTTGGAGGCTGGGAGTCGTCTTCATCGCTTTGGAAATCAGTTGATTGTACCACACTCTCAGGGACATGTTGTGCAAGTGAGAAGCCAGGGGGGGCTGAATCATCGTTCCTGACCTGCTCGTCTTCTTCTTTGCTCTCGTCACGTTCTTGGGCCAAATCTCCTTGCTGATCTTGAGCGCACTCCTGCGTTGCACTATCACTATTGCTACTAGCACTCCAAAGCCAATTAATACCCAGATCCTCGCTTAAGGTTGTTGGACATACCTGCCCGTCAACATCTTCGTCTGTATCGTCGTCGTCAAGCGCCTCTGATACATCCTCGTCTTTTCCCGTTTCTTGATGAGATTCGCTGTCGCACCCGCCAAATTCGTGTTCTAACCATGCTCGACGCAACTCCTTGCGAATCATTCGCGCCGTACGCGAATCAATTTCACCTGTATCCTGGGGCAAGGTCAGCTTAGCCAACGAATCTAAACCTATCGGGAGCATGCTTGCGTGTGCCATCACCGCTCGGGCTTCGCTCGAGCTATGAATCTCAAGTGGTATTGATCGGTTCGATCCCGACGGGCCATGACACTGGTACGTATCACCTCTCGTGGATAGACTTGTGGTCTTATTTGAAGTCTGCATGGAATAGTTACTTAGAAGCACGACGCGACGAGTCTTTGGGGGCAGGTCGGCTAACACATCACGCTTTAGCCGACGTAGCAAGACGTATTTGTTCAGAAGGTATTTGAGCTGGAGGTGCTTGTGCTGACCTCGAAACTGCATCCACGCGTCACTGGGCGAGTAGTCTCCCCTCACATCTCCCTGGTGACGATTCTGACTGAACTTAGCCATGCTAGCGGACAGACAGTACTCCTCACCGAAGCGCTGCAGAGATGGAAACAGATACGGTTGTACAGCGTAAAGTTGTGTGTACATTTCGAATGGTCTCGACAGCGCTGGAGTTGCGGTCAATAGCAATCTTCTTCTCGCACGATGACAAAGCTCGACTACTGCTCTTGTACGCTTTGCAAGCGGGGTCTTGATGGCATGGCACTCATCAACAATAGTCATACCAAACAGACATTCTTTCAGTCTCTCACACATACTTACACACAAATCGTACGATGTAATGACCACTTGCGTCGCTGTCGTTCGACGACAAATGCACTCTGCTACCGTGTCACTGGAAGACATGATGACATGCACCTCATCAGCTGACAGACCGAGTCGTGATTTGAGCTCCAACTCCCACATGAATCGCAGCGATGAAGGGCAAATCACCAACAAGGGCCAATCAGCCTTGTAGATCCCAGCAATGACGATCGCTTGAAGGGTCTTTCCCAATCCCATCTCATCCGCCAATATGCACTGGCCCTGACGAGCCACGACAAATGAAATCGCATCTATCTGGTGGGGAAGGAGCAAAGAAAGCGTTGTATCTGGGACGTTCTTCAGCTTCGATCCCGGAGGTAGCGTTAACTGATGTTGCGTACCAGCATTGCATGCCTCCACAGATTTTCCATGCATTCGTTGATATGACACCCACCGCCTGAGCATCTCAATCTCGCTTGGGTCGACTTCGGGATCAGGCACATCCCGAATGCTGATATGAGGCCAGAGAATATTCGTTGGCAGTTCATCACCCTCAACAAGCTCCTTCTCGAAGCCCGCGCGGAGCCGGGTCGTCGAGCTTATCCAAGGATCACTGTCAGCATAGAATGGGAGGATGTCGTTCACTTCAGAGTCGTTGAAAATACATGTCTCGTCAATATCATCGCATGACCCCGTATCACGACCGTCATGGAGCTTCCTCAGCTGTGGTCCAGGGGAAAGAGACTCACGAATCGCCGTGAGATATCGCGCTGAGTCGTGCAACTGAGACTGGCCACTTAGCTTTGAACTCACCAGATCCTCAATCCACGCCTTGACTTTGTAAGTTGATATCGGTCTAATCCATGTCTCATCAATTCCTGAAGGGATCTGTATATATTTCAGGACTTCAGTGTAAGCTTGTAGACATAGCTGAGTGCGGAAGACATAGAGTTGCGGGGGAAGCCGGACCGCATCCAATACAAGTCGGGTGATAGGATCCAACGATATACTCAGGTGCATGGATGCTGCCGTCTGCTGTTTTTGTACTGATCCATTCATGCCAGGATCTATCGCCTTCGTCTGCACATATGGAGCTGTAGATTGGGAAGTGGACTGCAGCTGTGCCATCCGCATTCGCTGAGCAGTACGTCGTGCCCGTGCAATGCGTTGACTTTGCGATAAACCTGAGTTCAGCATCGCGCTCGGGTGCTGCAAAGATTTTTGCCCGGAGTTCGTTAACCGTAGCAGCATATTCCGTGCCTTGTTCAGGAGTTGTGTGTGGATCTTAGCTATCGATAAGACATGCATCTTCCTTCGAGTTCGTCTAAATCGACTTCGAGGGGCGGAAGCGGCCGCTGGGGCGTTCGGGTTATCTAACAGCCCGATCTGCATCACCGACTTTCGAATCCGCTTCGTCTGGAGTTGCTGCTCTTCTTCGTCGTCTGAGGAAATGCTACTTGCCTCTGAGTTGGGCGTCAGATCATCATCAGCTTCTGTTGCATCAGAGTAGACTTCGTCATGGAGCTTTGTACGCGGAAAATTGCTTTTCATAGCCTGGATTTTGCGGGAACGCTCCAGCGCTTGGTTAATCCGATGAAGTGAAAGCGTGGTCACTGCGAGTATCCTGAAGACCCACATCGGCGGCAGCTCCAGGAGCGTGAGTGAAAGGTATGTAATCCTGGCTCCAATGCTGAGAATCCTTTGGCATTCTAATTGCTGAGCAATGAGCTCATTGGGTGTCGTTAACATGGCAGCAGCCGGTGGCTGTGTGCGTTCAGGTAACCATGCTCGGCTGACAAGCTCTAGAAACAGTGCTCGCGTGTCCCTCGAAAATAAGCTTGCGGTTGCTGTGACGGCATTGCCTTTAGAATTGGCAGGCGTCAGCATTGGGGTTGCCCCGATCGAACTACCAAGGTGTACTGTGGTGTACATATGGCTCAGCATCAAGCTGAGCGCTCGTTCTACGCGCTCATACCCAGATATGGAGCATTCTAATGGATGAGTGGACCGGGCTGGAAAGGCGGACTCTTGACTCTGCACAATTGGCCGATTAAGGTTTAGCTGAGTAAAGTTGTCACGAATCTCAGCCACAGTTCGAAACTTGGCTAAGATCGGATCAGTCTTAAGTGCCTGACAGAGTGCATTATCTTCCTCCGAGAGAAACTCGAGCAAATGCTCGCTTCCCACACCTTCATCAGAGTGATCGGTGGTTCGATCGAGCAGCCTGAGTGCAGCGACAATACGCATTGTAAGGGCACACTCAAGGATGTCACAAACGGAGGCGCGCCTGAGCACCTCAAGCATGATGGCCTCTGTGTTCGTTTCAGCAGAGTGATTTACTTCAACCCGAGCGTCCGTACTCGCTCCGGACGGTGTTCTCGGGAGCTGTCGCCTTGCTGCGATTTCTGATAAGAGTCCACCCGAAGAAGTTGATGTGCGCCCTGCTGAGAGTACTGGCTGTACGAGGGTGTGTCGGGGTATCGACGGTAGAGGCAAGCTACACTTCTCCAATTCAGAAGATAAATACATGGTCTCATTCCTTGGTGCAAAAGAGAGGAAGGGCTCCAAAACTTGAGCTAGAGTCGCAGGTAAGGGTGATTGAGCGTGGCGCACCGAAGCGGTCGCTGATGGCTCGTCGACAGAGCCAACTTGCTGTAACCAAAGAGATGCGTCGGAATGAACACCAATACCAAATGTGTTCGAAGATATGAGCTCCAGACTTATACGAAGCCTAAGGGGAGGTGCGAAAAGAAGACTGTCTTGATCTCGTGAATTCTTTGCCATCTGGCAGCATGCCTGACGAAGCTTCTTCAAGAGACGGCATAGGCCGGCCTGATGAGAAGTTAATAATGTTGGCAGCCTTGCGCCATTTGAGTTCCGGCTCGCAGTAGGCTCGGAACTGCTCTTACCACTGCTACTTATGCTGCTGGTGATCGAGCCCGTGGATCGCGGGTATCCAGTGGATGGGAGAGGCGAGCCAGCAGCCAAACTCAGTGTTGTCGTGGGATCTATTCGTCCGCGCAGCGCGGCAATGGAGGCACGAAGGGAGCTCGTTCCGGATGCGGTCCTTAGAGCGTCCGATCCGGCTGCAAATGCCCGAGTAGTTGCTGGGTCACCTTGAGCGACGACTGCGGACAGGGGCTGAGCCTTCGCAGCCGCTGCCAAATGGAGTGCGCGAGCCTGCTGCTGGCTCCTTACACAGCTTTCGAAGATTGGCATAGACGGAAGTTCCGGGGGCCCATAGTCTATTGGTGGAGGACCATCGCTTCTTGGACTGAGTCGGTCTTCTTTGTCCACAGTGTCATTTGCTGATCCACAAGCACTACTGCCACGAGTGCTGACGCTGGCATTGGTTGCGCGCGGTGATGCAAGTGGATGCTCTCTAGGGCTGGTGAAATCGACTCGGGGAGTCCTAGGCGAGGACCATGTCGATTCATCACTGTAGTTGTTTGTCCGCTGCGCATTTGGCTGCTGAGTGTTTCTCTGCCGGGCCTGTATAGCGGCTGCAAGCAACGATGTCGATCCTCCAGGGACTGCTAAGGCCGCAGGCTGCTGTTGGGGCTGAGACCCATGGTTCGTGAGTGTTGGCTGCTGTTGCAGCGAGGCGAGCCACGCGGCTGTGGATTGAATGAAGTCAGCGTTGTCGCTGTGAAGCGTTAGTGGTCTTCCCAGCGTGGCTTGGTTATTACCGGGGTGGTTTCTTGAGGCAGTCTGCGCCAGGACTTGCGCCTGCGCTGCGCGCTTCCGCTCCGCGATTTGACTCAAGAGAGACATTATGCAGGGGTAGAGAAGTTAAGAAGGGGAGCTTGCCCAGCTGCGGTATGACTCGCGCGTTCAGTTGACGTTAAGATGCTAATTCTGCGGGCGCAGTCGAATTGCGTACCAACACGCGGCACATACCATACTCAGATTACTATTCAATGTAGCCCGTTCAAGATTTCCCGGCAAATCGCAACCCAAAGCTCCGGAGGCATAACTCTTCACAGCCTGCGCCTTCTCCCGAGTCCGTTGGATGCAATGATGGGAATGGCCTGATCAAGGCGCATGCACTCCCGCATCGCCTCTATCCTCCAAAGAACCGTCGGAGTATCATGCTCTTGAGCCGAGTAAATTGGATATTCCGTTCTAAGTCGTAGTGCTCGCCAAGGTTGGTTAGAGTTACGGCAACGTATCGCGATATCCGCTCCTAGCAAGCAGTTTTCGACCATCAGCTCGACGCGCTCACTTCCGTAGCACGAGCTAGGACATCGAAAAGGCAGGCTGGCAGGAGGCGGAGTCGACATGGCAGTTCCAAATCCAGGCCAGGACGGATAGAGACTGACGAAATGAAGTTGAAAGACTGTAGTTGAAAATGTCTGATTACAAGTCCAGAGTTCCATTGGGTACGTAGGTTGATTACTGATTTCGATGAATACGATTGAACTGCATTAGTCTGCTTAGTTCACTGCGTGATAGCCTATCATCTATCCTGCTGTTTTGCTACTTTTTCGTTGTTCCAAGCTCGAAATCACTCTTAGGGAAGACTGTTTCGCATGTGTTTACCACACAATCCGGGGGAGAGCAGAGGTTTATCGATTTTTTTGGATTTTATGCGTCACTTTATGCTCGATTCAATGCAATGAAACATCGCTGGCATCCGCTCACACGAGAAAAACCCTTATTTCCCATCCCTCCAACGCCGTTTCACCACAAATGACGTACCTCATCTCTTTCACCATGTTTTCGCACGCTCACCAACGCTGCTCGCCACACGGACTTGAAAACACTAATTTCTCATATGCAACAACTGGTATCATCCGTCCCTTGTACGCAACTCGTCACAGCCAAGCGTATGGAGGATTCGGCACGCGTTCGGGCCAAGTACCCTAACCGAATCCCCGTCATCGCTGAGCGTGCACCCAAGTGCACACTGCCGCTCATCGACAAGAACAAATATCTCGTCCCTAGCGACTTGTCCGTGGGCCATCTTGTCTTCGTGATTCGTAACCGCCTCAAGCTCGCCGTCGAGGATTCTCTTTTCATCTTCATCAATCGTCAGCTGCCTGCGTCGTCGACTCTGCTTTCGGCCTTGTACCAAGAGTGCGCGGATCCTGATGGCTTCCTGTACGCAATCTACTCGAATGAGAACACATTCGGTGCTGAGGACACTGTGGAGACAAAGTATGAGACTGAATTCGGCCCCGTAGTTGTAGTATCTAGAAGGGAGTAACTCCGCCTTCCCTGCTCTAGATATGTGTATGTCTATACGCTGTGATATCACAAACAATTCTCGTTGTTAGTTCGGTAATGTTTATTTGCGCCTTACGGTAGCGCTACAGAACAACCACGTTCACTCACAGTATCCTTCCTTGCGTTCGTACGGAACATTTTACACATCGCCTTGGTCATCCAAGCCGCGCAGTTCTGCGACGACCCGACAAGGCTGTGAGATATCAACGATACACAAGAATTGTCAGTTGCACCAAGTTCCACTATGGCAGGATTTTAGTCGTTTCTCCGTTTATACACCAATCATGTAACCGTCATTTCTATTTCATTGTTCATTTGATTCTCCTGCCTCCCCTTTCCTTGTTTCGTTCATCCCGGTCAGGCTCATGATCTTTTCTGTACATATGTTCCTTTGCAAGATGTAAAGACCGTGAGTACTGCGTTCTCCTGAGGAGATACAAACCAACAGAGCGTAATGAAAGTGATATCTTGGATGCTGTTGGTATTGCTTGGTCGTCGCTACGAAGGGGAAAACACCATGCAAATGCTAATTGTATTTTGAGATGTCAACGCTGGTATATACGGCTTACTGTTGCTCATCCTGCTGCTCGTCATCGCTTGAGTCCTCAACCTCTGCAGTGCCCTGAGCGTTTTGATCGACCCTTGGTTGGCTGCCACCCGATCCTGAGGAGGGCGCCGTTCGCCATGGAAGCAAGGATTCAACGAATGCTCGGAACAGCCCAGCGTCACGGTTAATCTCGGTGCCAAAGTCGTCGTCTTCATCCTCATCATCTTCGTCATAATCCTCATCTTCATAGAAAATCTCCTGCGGTAGATCATCTTCAGGCTGTCTCTGTCGCGGGCGCTGACGTTGACCCATGGCATTTGCCTCGACGAAAATTGCCTGGCCACCCAATTCCTGTCGTTGTCGCTCTAATCTTTGAGGACGATTCAGCTCTTCCGGGAGGGATGCAACCTCATCGGTGTAATCGGAGCGTTGAAGCTGGCGAACTGCGAGTGGAAGCTTGGTAAACAAAGTTTGGCGGACTCGCTCGATTGCCTGAGGTTGCCAAGCACCCTCCTTCAGCTTCGTCACCACATGTTGCGCTTGCTCTTGGAGGAACTCCAGAGCAGCGTCGGATCGCCACATGCTAGCTGTTCGCGCAGCGTAGACGTGCACGAGGCGCTCGATCCACTGGTTTTCTGCATAGAATCGCTTAATATTACTGCTTCCTAGCGAGTTCCATGGGTGCTCAAGCACTTCAAGAATTTCCCGCCATGCCTTGGTTTCCAGCTTCCTAGCATCGATGGCACTAATGATTGCACGAATGGCTTCTGGGAATAGCGCGATGGCACGCTGCAGGAGTTGAGCAGAGGACACTTGGAGCGGGGCGTCCGGTGCGGTACCCATATCGGCAAGCTTCTGAGGTCGCGGGGGAAGCAGTGCTGTGGCAACAACCGGGACGTCAAGTGGATGAGTCGCTAGCACGGTTGACAGGTCCGACGCATCGTACTTTTGCACAAGTTCGAGCACAAAGTTTTGAGGAATAGGGACTGCGCTATCTTTGGATGCAGCTGGCGACTCTCCTGAAGCCAAGCTGCTGAATGCACGAGCGAGTGCAGGAATATAACTTGGCTTATACGCACGCAATAGTCCCACAGAGATGGCGCACAGCTTGGACTCGTCTCGGTTGAGGCGAGCGGCATTGTTGTCGGTAATCGAGTTCTCCAAGTGGAACTGTGCCAGGGCGGCGCTGAAGCACCAGTTTGGGAGCAGCGCGGCTGGGTAGTAACCCGTGTGAGTGATGGTACCGGTGGCGGCGCCTGCTGAACCTTGCGACTTGGACTCAGACTTGGCCTCTTCAGATCGTCTGTTGAGTTCGTCGATTGTGAGGCTGCGAGAAGCAAGTGGGACGTGTTCGGCAGCAGCAGTCTTCTTCTTAGCTAGGCTCGGGAATTGTAACTGCAAAGCATCGAGAAGTGTCGGACCAACGACACCAAACATAGGCCAGGCGTATTCGGAAATGAATCGAGTGATGAATGGATATTGCTGAGCACGAAGGGCGTAGTAGTCCATCAACTGCAGCATACAATAAGGATCGCTTGGGGCCAGAGACAAAGCAAGCTTCGCAGACTCTAGTGCTGCACCAGGTGCAGCCTTCTTTGACAACATTTGCGCGTTGCGGGCGAGGGCACACAAGAAGGCTAATGCCATCGCCGTTGACATTGCATTCTCTTCACGCTGATTGGGCGTAAAAGGGGCGTCAGGCTTCTCTGGATGATATAGAACAAGTCGCGCGTCACCTTGCGTCAAGGAGAATAGCTTAGGAAGCGACAGCTCACAGATAACCAGGACCTGCTGCACGAGGACATGCGCTGGGCCGTGACGCCCCATGCTTTCTAAGATATTTGCGAGTTGCAAGAGACCATCGAGATGTGTGGGATACCGATGTACAAAGTCGGCAATGGCCTGGGGATCATACGTGTTGACCGCGCTAACGTACGCTCGCTGCATGTGCGCGTAACTAAAGTTCGGTGAGAAGCGGAAGTAAGTGCCATGTTGGTTTGGCTCGGGTGGAGGTAAATGAACCAGTTCCTCCTGAGGAATGGTGACAGGGAGTTGAGTCTTACGCTGTGACATGAGGACATCGACTTTAGATTGTGCCCACTCCTGGAATGCATCTGCGGGATCAATCGTGAATGACTTGCTGCCGTCAAAGAGTTGCTCCAAGACAAAGACATCAATGTTCTGAACGGGAGCGAGGATTAATGATTTGCGTCCTGAACTCGAGCGTGCGCGGAGAGAGGCCAGTCGTCGTAACATGTTCGTACGACTGTTATCGCGGCGACTGCTGTACGAGAAGGCCTCGTTTTTGTGCTCTTCATTGGAGCTCCTCCCCATTCGGCGACTGGCTGCACCAAACCGCCTTCGCAACTCGGCGTCAGAGTTGAATTTTGAGGGCTCGCATGCCAACAGCCAAGCGGCAGAAATACCTCGATTTTTCTTGGTCCTATCGTCCTCTTCATCAACATCTGCGTTTTCGCCCAAATGTCGCACGTCAAGCTCGTCCTGAAGTGTCAACATGGACGATTTCCGACGTGATCGTGCTGCGGATTTCTGCTGGCCTGCTCCCTTAGTCTTCGACGCTCGGTTTGCTGGTGACTGTAACGCTGGTCCATCGTCAGAGCGCTTGGGCGCTGTCATCCGCTGGCGTTGCTGCCCCTTACTGCCACCGCCCTTGCCAAATAACACAGGCTTGGGTGCTTCAAGACTCGCAGCGATGTACTTCGCGGTATCATCCTGATCTAAAGTTTTGGGAGGCACATATGCCAGTACCTGCGACGCTCTCAGGGGGATCGGTCGCGGAATACCCATATAGGATGTGGAGGTTTCGGGAAATTGCGTAGCCTGCTGTGCTAGCACATTGAGCAGCACGGAATCCGACTCTCTTGCAGTCGTTGGGCTAGACTCCGACCGCGCATCAGACTTTACGTCGGTGTTTGTCGTTGTAGACACGGGATCCGGCGAGGAAAGTGAATCAGTGGTGTCCTGAACCACTGTGTCATCAAATAGTCGCAGTCGCGCCTGGCGAAGCGCGAGGAGACTCGACATCTCTCTTCGTCGTAAGTCTGTTCCGAGACTTGGAAATTGTGGCCGATCGGGTGTAAAAACATTCGTCATGGGGATGGGGATGCTTAGGCGGGGTATTGTACGTCGCGATATGTCTCTTGCACTATATTGAGGCGCTCTGTCAATTTTCATAATTTTCTGCCATGCACAGCCGCGAACCGAATTCGCCACAGTTTTTATCCTGCCTTCGCATCCACACCCCTCGGTCAGCCCGAGCCGCCGCGAAGTTCAAATGAGCAACAACAAAACAGTGGATTTGGCAACGAAAATAGCGCCGTGTAGGTGGGCCTCACAGGACAAAACGTATACAAACCACTGAACCAGAACTTGAAGAATCTAACCACGGACTTGAAACATTGAGGTCTCGACGATACAGCCCACAAAGGAGAGCTCGTGGCAACCGGACTAAGCCGACCGTTGACGCCAAGACCAAGGCGAGAGGCTCTCGAAGGACATTGTCCTGGTGCCAGCAACTTGAAACCACACATGAGGACGCATATAGGGGTTAGGAGCCTCGGCTGCGCTGTTGTTACAGTGCTGCTATGCCTCTGGCTAGCCACTGTCCTCGGAGAATCAAGTAACCAGCGTTCAACCATCAGATGGATCGCGCGTCAAACCTCTCCATATGATATTGGTGGGAGTACATTGAACACAGATGAGACAGTTACAACAACCACACCCCTACCCGAACTTGAACTGGATGATTGCAGTGCTATCACAAACTGCGAAGAGTGCTACAAGGCCACCGGATGCCACTTCTGCGAGAATGACCGAAAGTGCCACAGATACGGAAGCATACATGGGTGCATTTACGGACTGTCTTGCGAAGACCAGTACAAATGCTTGAGAGAGAAGCCGGAGTTCCGTGGCTACAAGAGCCACTCTACCTGGACATACATCGCTTTAGTGCTAGGAGCGATCGGGTCTGGGGCTCTCATCATCGCGATTTTATATGCGGGATTCTTCTGTTGCCGGTCCAAAAGCGATGAGCGAACGGACTACATTGAGGCGCGTACCCTCGGGTCGATTCAAAGGCTTGATAGCAATTCCAACGGAGATGAGGCCGTTCGGAGCCAGGGAATCATAATTGCTAGCGAAAGAGCGGCATCTCCGTCATCTCACGTTACTGAGTATCAGCTCCTTGACGACGGTGAGCTTGACGATATCATCGCTTCGGCTGACGGTGCTGCATCAGCTCACAGCGGTGCACAAGATAATGAGAACGAAACACGAATACTTCCATCACGGTCTTTCAACCGGTTCGTTTGGTGCAGCCTCTGCCCGTCTATCTGTCGAGGAAGGGGACATAGTAGCAACGTCCCCGCGAGTCTGTCGCATCAACACGACAATTCCTCAGATTTCGCTATCAGTTCCTCACAGGCCTCCGCATCTTCATCCTCGTGGTGCTCGCGTAATCTCTGCAAAATGACCCGTATTTGTGTATTCAGTTATATTGTTTATCTTACAACGCTTATGGTAATCGTGGCCAGCATTCTCCTGTGCTTGTTCTATCCCAATGTACGTATCCGTCACTTTCACCTGCATCTTTGCAGACCAGCTAGCCTAATCTTGTCTGTCCTCCGTCCAATCTGATCGAATGTACCCCACACTCTCAATCCTCGCCATTTTTAGGTTCCTAGTTACTCACTCTGCAACACCAAAATCGAGTGGGCGTCAATCCTTAGTTATGTCACCAATATGAATGATGCTGCCCATGTCCGGCTGCAGCTGTCGATTCATAACCCGAATCGTTTCGCGGTCGTCGTGAACCGGCTCAAGTGTCGTGTGCTCTACGCCAAGAACAATCAAGAGGTGGGATATGCAGAGTTCCCTTCGATGCTCACCTCGAGTCATGCGCAAGGGGACGTGATTGAACCAATTCCCGAAATTAGCCTCGCAAACCTTACGATTGATAGGAGTGAGAACACCTTACCACCCTCTCTGATGCATGACGCTCTTAATGAATTCGAAGGAGTACATGGTGATGATCACAAGAAACATGAACTCCTAAAACTTCCTCCAGGATCAGTGACAGACGTTACATTTGTAGCGCTGATCAATCCATCGCTCCGCACTGCAACAAATATGGGCATTGACTACGCGCGCGGCCAGTTGCTTGTGAATGTTCATGTCGTTGCTGACACGAGCATCGAAGTATGGGATCGTCAACTAACTCGTGTAAACGGAAGCTATATTGTAAGTGATGTCAATCTCGCAACACCACCTGATCGCTATTTATGCGCTTGCCCATAGCCTGCTAGACCCACGCTATTCCATCTGTCGTGTTCGTTTATCTTCACTCCTTCAGTTAATTCTGCCATCATCATACACTCACATTACTTACAGTTCTCTTGAATACGCATCTGTACTTCCGCGCATGAATATCTTCTCTCATCGATTGACCATGACCATATAAGTGGGCTACTGGCACGTCTTTTTCCACCCACAATCCCCGTGTATCTAGCGTGTTCGTTGCGAAGGGCCGACGCGTTCTCAGCGGTCTGCCCCACAAGTGCGAGCCCAGTTTCAAATTTCACAGAACCAAACCTGAAAATTTGGCACAAAGTCAGAGAAATCGTCCGCACGCGTATTCCGTGTCGTTCGTACTGTAGCGCTGATTTACCGCTGCAGACAGTTGGGTGACGCAGATAGCAACCACATTCAACCCATCGGGCGCGAAGAAGATTCTGATCCTGGTACAAACGACCTGCGGGAATAGTTGGACCGAGTCTGCTCCGAGGTTTGGAACTACGCAGGCGTCCAGATCTCGGTATCGTAGCGACGCCGTGGCGCTGGTGACACGCCGATCCGACTGAAGATGAGCTGGCGAGACACAATTCGCTCGCTTAAGGAGCTGGACCGCAATGTGTGGGCGCTTTCATTGGCTTCGTTTACTAACGACATCGCCAGTGAGATGCTCCTCACGCTCATGCCTATATACCTGCACCATAACCTCAAGTCACCTGTCGTGGTGATTGGCGTTATTGAGGGTATTGCGCTGGCCGTAACAGCCCTCATCAAGGTCTTTGCGGGATGGCTCAGTGACAGAATCAAATCCAGGAAGAACCTAACGGCCATTGGCTACGCACTCTCAACTTTTGCACGCCCTGTCCTTGCCTTGGCTACTTCATGGCCAATTGTCGCCACAGTTCGTTGGCTGGATCGCATTGGTAAGGGTTTCCGCGGCGCACCTCGTGATGCCCTCATTGCAGACAGTATCGAGAAGTGGCAGCGCGGTGTATCCTTTGGACTCCATCGAGCATCCGAGACGGCCGGTGCGGTCATATCGCTTGGCATTGCGCTCTACATCGTGACAACACAACAACCGGTGGAGACCGATCTCGATAGGCGCAGCTATCAGATCCTGGTCTATCTTTCGATTCCCTTTGGGGTAGGAGCCGTTGCCTCGATCATCTTTATTGCCAAAGAGAGATTTCGGTCGACTGCACGTCAAGAACGCGAGAAGGAGGATCGAGTCCACACAACTAATGAAACGCAGACCAGTGATGGCGAGCCTACTGAACAAGATCCTCTACTGCAGCAGCGACAGCTACAGTCACCAGTTGACATACGGGACTATGGAGCACTTCAACACATTCAAGTTGAGCCTTCCTCAGCTACCAATGAAATTCAGCCATTGCCTCCAGACATGCCCCCGGCGCGTCCACCACTAATTGTTAGTTCATGGAAAACACACCGACACCACGATCACGTACCGTTGAGTACAATAGCCTCACCTTCTGAGCTTGTCTCTCCGACCGACAGCGGTCCACATTCTGGGCTTTCAGTGGCGACTACTATGGATTCCGAGGGTAGCGTTGAACGAGTTGGGGAATATGCCTCACTTGTCACTACGCGCCCCCTGGCGGATGTTGGTTACAGCCACCCTCCACTCCCTGCCGTTTCTCGGTCTGCTTCGCCTTGCCCCGTTCCTGAGAGGTCTAACTCTCAGCCGGTTAATGAGTTTGCGCCGTCGCAACAGATGCAGCGTGATCTCGAAGATCGAAGTAATTCGGTATCTACGACGTCGGCTGCATCCGTGCACTTCTCCCAAGACCCCAAGCGCCAAGAAGAGCTCAAGCGTCTCTATGAGAAGTACAAGGACCGGATCACGAAGCGCGGCTTTGGAATCCTTGCAGGCAAAGGCATGCGATTGAGACAACGTGTCAGGTCGCATACCCGCATGAATTTACTCGGTTCCTCTCATGCGCATGGATTGTCTCACAACATTTATCACCAGAGCTATCATCAGTTCGGCGAATCCCACCAGCATGAACACGAGCATGAGCCTGAACATGAAGACGAGCGAGATCCTTACTACCGCGAAGGAGGGTACTGCAATCACGTACTCAATCGCCTTGGCTCCGTCTATTTCACATTGCTGAGCATTTTCTTTGTCTTCCAGATCGGCAACCCCCCCGAAGCGTTCCTTATCCTCTATGCTCGTCAACGCGGTGTGACGGTGAGCGAGCTTCTAGCCCTGATGCTGGTATATAACTTGACATATGCCGCGGTCTCTGCCCCCGCTGGGTGGATTTCCGATCGCGTAGAGAAGGCAAGGAAGTACTCACGCCCTTATGTCATCGTTGCAGGTTGGGTGTTACGCTGCTTTACGATGACTGCTTTATCCGTCGCGACCAATACGACGCAGATTTGGGTTCTCTTTTGCCTTCATGGAGCCTATATGGGCATCGTCGAGGGTACAGTGAAAGCCGTGATTGTTGACGTCGTTGATCGTGACGCGACAGTTCGAGGACTGGCGTTCGGAGCATTTAATGGCATTATGGGCTTTGCAGACCTTATTTCTTGTACTCTGGCTGGTTTGTTGTGGCAGCAGAGCGGAGCTTCCACACCCTTCCGGTTCGCTGCAATATCAGGAGGTATTGCAGCACTTCTTCTTCTCATCTGGCGTCAGAATGTGCAACCGGCCGAAGTTACTGTAGAAGCACATGATCACAAGACGACAGCTCTAGGTGAGTGCCCGATCTGCTACGCTGTGGCCAAAGAGGCTGTTGAAGCTGAGCTTGCGGCGGCAACACGGATCTCACCATCGTCGGTGAATGCCATGGGACCATGGTTGCCTGGTACATTTGCCCCCGATGATGGTGGCCCCGTCTCGTCTCCACTCTCGGACAACGAACGTGCCGCGCTCACCAATGAGGCAGATCGGCAAGCTGTACTTGAGCTGGCATATCGTGACGCGATGCTCCAGGCTGAACATGCCCTCTGGAAGGCACGCCGAAACCGCACAAGGAGGCGAGGCTGGCAGTGGGTCAATCGATGGGCTTCGGAGGCAGATTCCACTCAGTAAAAGCTTTGTGAGTGTATAGTAGTTCTAGTCTGTAAATTTGCGCTTCGTATGGCAACCCTGAATTCATATTAGCTATATTCTTATCAATGTATCGCTTAGAAAATTACCCGCGGCTTCATGAAACGTTACTAGCCCACACAAGACAATACAGTTTACGTAAGTTGGATGGAATGTATTCCAAGGTCACAAAGTGCAGGATAAAAATAAGTTGAAGCGTCGCTTATACGTGCAGTCACAGCAGAGCGTGCTGTCAACCAGGTCTACGATTCGTATTGATTACCTACAGGTTAGAGTAGCTTCTAGTATTTAGGGACATACAAATGCTGTGCGCTGCAACCACCGTTAGCAGGTGGGAACTTCTTTTGGAAGTAGTCAATAACTGCCATGTTTATACTCTTGTCCGAGCCCTGAATAACTTCGAAGGTGCCAGGAGTAAAGTACGTTGGCGTCGACGGTTTGATCATATAACCGGCAACATTGACGCAGTAGGTTGCATCAACATTGATGGGAGTATTACCGATGAGAAACTCGTCGTTGTTTCCGAGGGTGATAACGTCGGGATCCCAGCTGATATACTCACCCGAGCCCTTGGCGTGGTAACCAGACTCGAGGGCTTGCTTCAAGGCTTGACCACTAAGACGAATGGTGTACGTGCTATTACCGAAGGGAAGCAGGCGAAGCGCGTCGTATTCGCTCAGACAACCCTGGAGGACGTCATCAATGCGGATACTTCCCGTGTTGAAGAAACTAGGGAGGCGTTCGGCATCAAAGCCTGGGAAGGGTGGGCAATCTTCGCTGATCTTGTTCGCGAATCTCGACATGTCATCGCCCATAGCTTCGGCGATCCATTGGGCAATGCTACTTTGCTGGTTTCGAGTTACCGAATCACGGGCGTCCACAGGCATCGTGAAGTAGGCCATAGGTACAGTCGGATCGATACCAGGGAACGACTTCATTGCTTCGCTACGCCACCAATCGCAAACTGCTTGGGTCTCCGGATCGGGTTTCAACGTATCATCCACGGGCATAAGCCTGGAGACTACGCGAAGAGATCCTGGGTTGTTGTAAGCAGTGCCGATTCGTTCCTTCACATCCTTGGGAAGAGTAAAGTAGATGTCATGTCGGAAGTATGTTTTGATGTTGGAGTCGGCCTTGGCAACGGGAATGCTGCGACGGTTTGCACTGCGAACATAGAACTGATTCTCGTGCTCATGCCCACCAATAATAATGTCAAATTCAGGGACATCATCAGCGAGCTTCTTATCGTCTCCAACCGATTGGTGGGTCAAACCGATGAGAATATCATACTCGCGCTTCTCATTCTTCCATTCCTGAAGTTTCTCCTTGATTTTCTGTACGGTTTCGGAGTAGGTGTTGACCTTCACACTCGCTACCGCGGGAGTGTCGAGGACGAGACCAATGATGGCAATTTTCACGCCGCCACGCTCGATGATTGCACTGTCAGTCCACTTATGGTCAAGCTCCTCTGGGCTCATGCTCTCAACGTTGATGGCGAGATACTTGAAAAGGCTGCTGGCTAGATTGTTGTTGAGATACTCATTACCAAGGTCAAACTCGTGGTTACCAAAAGCAACGTATTCGACGCCCATGGTGTTAAAGGCATCAACCATTTGCCGACCATTGATCGTGCCGGTGTACTTGGGAGTGTTGATTTTGGCTGTGTTGAGAGGCGAGGGCGAGAGGAAGTCGCCTGCCATGAGAGTGACCACGCGATCCTTACCCATTTCCTTATGGGTCTGCTTGATGACGCCAGCGAAGCGAGCCAGACCACCACGACCATCCGCGAGCGGGTGCAGTTCGTAGCAGTCATTGAAAGCCAAGATCGAAAGGTTGGGGCTCTCGGCTTTGCTGGAGAAGCCCTTGGTTGCGTAGAGGACCACGAAGAGCACAGCGAGGAACCATCCAACTATGAGGATGGCACCACGGTACTTGACATAGAACCGCTTGCATCCATTAGGCTGCTTGTTCAAATCAGGTGTCGCCAAGAGCGAATCGTGCGATGCCTATTCAGAAACAGACACACCGTGGGGAGTCAGCATGGGCATGAGTGCGTGACGCGGCATGAGATAATACGAGCTCTTCACCAAGGGTTTCAGCGTAGGTGGGTTTGTCCAGTGCGTTTCAACCATTTGCAACGTTCGGACCACGTGTCGACTTCTCAAACAGCTGGTATACACACTTGCGTCACCCAGCCCGTCGACATCAAGACCATGCCGCGAACAGGAAAGGATAAAAACCGATGCCATGCTGGATGGAATTCTTGAAAAAACCCTGACATATGCATGCTACCAAGTGTGTACAAGCGGAACCAATCATACGTACTTCCAGATAGTGACCTGTGTCTGTCATTTCCATCATATAGTGAGTGCGACTCGATCAAGGAAAAACGATGTTTTCCTCGATAAACGGGGTCCTCACAACGCAGGTGCGCCTCTGTGCGCTTCTTTACAGTGAGACGGAACGATTGAGTTGATGTGCAGGGTTAGACTCAGTGGTCAATGCGGCGTACCGTGTATCCAGCGATTGAACAAATTGGATTGGGACCCTGGAAAGTGAGTGCATCAGGACAACTGCAACTCGGGGTCGTTGCATGCACTTGAGTTGGAAATGTAATTATTCGCTAGTGCACGCTGTGTTCTGCCTAATAGTCTCGGTTGCATATTCAAGAAGGCGCAGAAAGGTCCGCAAAACGCTACACCACCATGTACAGTTCCAGTTGATTTTCCTGATATCTCCTTTCGACGAGCCTTAAGCGAGTCAACACACAACCCAGCACCTCTCATTCACGCGGCAATTTCTGCCTCTCACCTAACTCTAGCACCTGCACAATGAGTGAGGGCCTGTCGAACAAGTCCGGGTGGCTCCACATCCGCAAAACCGTCCAGAACGGCAACCCATGGCAACGTCGCTTTTTCCATCTGGACGTCGTAGCGCGCGTGCTGTACGTGTTCCTCACGGAGACGGACTGTGCCCAGTACCTACGTAACAATACCGTGACTTGGGAAGACCGTGTCGAGCTCAATGCTGCTGTTGTCTACACAGGTGTTGATTACTGTGAGGATCCTACAGGTGAGGTCAAGTACTTCATCGAGCTGACCACGCCCAGGAGGGCTTACTTCCTGGGGTCCAGTAACGTCGTTGATGTCCAGGAGTGGGTTACTGTGCTATCATGCTCTAACTGCAATGTTGCGTTGATGACGCCTGACCGCGAAGTGTACTTCCAGGTGTATGCCCCTCGTACTGCGCTGCGAGGTCGCTACGGTACGCTTCGCAAGCGTGGGCGAGGCTTCAATAAGGACTTCAAGCCGCGCTTCTTCCGTACGATGGAAAATGCTAGCGGCGAGTGGGTTTTGGCGTATTATCTTACACCCTTCGCAGAGTTTCCACAGGGAGAGCCGCTGCCTCTTAAGGGTGCCACATTCTATATGGGTGACCTACACGTCAACCCGAAAGCACCCGAGATGAAGTTCTCAGACCTCGACATGCTCATTCAGACTGTTGAGCCTACATTCCCTTCGGAGAATGGGAAGTCAGCCACACCTTCGGCGAATGATAGGCCTGTTTACCTCTTCTCCATCAAGACTCAGGACGGAAAGCGAACCTTGTGCCTCGAGGCCAGCTCTGCCTTTGATGTTCGTGAGTGGTGCGAGGCGCTCTATGCAATCGCCAACGGCCGAATCCGACCCGAAGTCATCGACGTGCTTGCCCGACAGGACTTGTATGCACTGCTAGGTATCTCATCCGATGCTGACACAGAGCAAATTGCCTCGGCCTTCCAGGCTCAGGCAGCTACTCTGGGTATTGATGTTAACATCAAGGCTTCGGCCATTGCGGCGGCACAAGCGGCTGGCAAGGACTATTTCGCAAGCCTCGGTGGAGCCAAACCCGATTTCTCATCACGTCATGCAAATGCAGCTAGCAGCGGCGATACAGTCACCACAACGGCACGACGACTCGTCCTTGCGTATACTATCTTGATGCAACCTAAGAAGCGTGCAGTCTACGACAAACTCCGCAATGAAGCGATGGCTGCCGCTGAGGCTAGAAACAAGCGACTCGCTGGAGATGCACCAGAGGTTGTCACTGATGCATCCATTGACGCCGAGGCTCGTCTTCGAGAGTTCGAGCGCTCACCCACGGTTTTCATGAGCAACTACGCCGCAGAATATGTGGAGGCAGCGCCCAAGGTCGTCCGTCATCGCCTGACAATTGCTGCTAGCGAAGAGGCAGAGGAGAAGATGACATCCGTCTCAGTTGCAGGATCGGCAGCTCTTGCACTACAGGCTTCTCAGCGAGCTATTGAGGACTCTGACGACGAGTTTGGTGTCGGTAGACGACCCATCCAGGACAGTGATGAGGAAGAGGATGAGCCCGCCGCCAGAAATGAAGTCACAGCGAGTGGTAGTTCTGAACGCAAGCCCGATCCCGAGTCGGCCCCTAAGTCACGTTCCTCAAGCTTATCGTCAACTTCTCAACCGATTGTCTCAGCAGCCGCCTCAACAATTGCCGATACCGTTGCACAGACTGTACCCACTTCCACAAGAAAGAGTATCGCGGCCAGTGTTGTTGCAGCAGCTGCCGCAACAGCGACCACCTCCCCTACAGTGTCAGATGTTCTGGTCTCTGCCACCACCTCTACGATCCCTTCCAAAGCTGAATCTCAAGAGGACGAACTGTCAGACCTTGAGTCAGAGCCTGAGCGAAAGTCGATTGACACCACTCCAGCTCCACAAACAGCTGCTGAGACTCGCCAAGGTACATCGGAGAGCACAGAGCTGGACGATAAGCGTCAAGCCATCCTGGTCTCGAAGCTCACTCCAACTGCCATCAAGTTTGTCAAGACTTTGCCTGTCAATGTGCAGGCCGCTGTGGTCGAGTTCCTCCAAGGCGTTGTTCTACTGAAAGTTCCTCACGGAAGGTTTGCAAGCCCAAGCGAAACAAAGTTTACGATCGAATACGATCCTAAACACGCAGGTGCACCATGGGGTGTGTACTGGGAAAGCAAGAAGAGCAAAGACGAGGCATGCGTACGAATCAGACCACACCATCTTGCGATTGAGCAATCTGGTGAAGGACCTGTCTTCGAGAAGCATGCCAAACTGGTTGCAAAGTATGGCAAAGACAACTGCATTGCTCTCCTCAGCACGTCTCCTTCGAGCGGCCGAGATTCCTTGGAAGTCATTTTCACAGCACCTGACCCAGCGGTTCGTGATGGATTCGTGGCATTCGTTCAAGCAGTTTTAGCGAACTCGTAAAGCGTGTAGTGACTAGTGCGTACAGCTGCTTCGCATACCCTCTCGCAATGTTAGGTTATAACGGTATTAACTGCCGATTGTTTTGTATATGATCTCGCGACCGATAGCTGCTGATCTGTCGCGCGGCACCTTTCACTCCCCTATCCGACTGCTCTCCCCATGGTTTGTATTCTTGTTCCGATAGTCATGCAGCAGACTCCGTAGAATCACGCGGAAATGCTCACATAATCTGATAGCTTCTACTGTTGTGCATTTGCACCACCAACCCCTCTCTTCGCCACTTATCAGGTCTGCTTCAATCCTCCCCCTTTTGACCAACCTAAGATCGGTGAGCCACAACAGTTCCCATCTTGCTTTCGATCTTCACGTCGGGTTATGTACAGAGCTGGGCTGCAATGATCACACTGTACCTCGTTTTTTACTATTCTCTCTTATTAGTCCACACTTTTACAAGTACGTTTCCTCGTATTTCGCACGTCGAGTAACATATTCAGAAGAGCCGTAGGACTCCTCATACATCCTCCATGCCCTCTATCTCCACCATTCAGACCATTCAGGACAAGGGTGCATCACCAGACTCAGATATACATTTGACATATCTATCTCAAACGCACATCTGTAAATAAACTCTAAGCGCAAGCAGGAGGCGCATTAATTTTGCTGACGCGACTCGATGATCTCAGTTAGGCAATCCCAGTGCAGTGTTGTCTTAAGGCCCCTAAATGCCTGATTCCCCAATAATTCGCCAGAGGTTATGTTGTACCAGTCATAGCGACTCTGTATGCCACCCCAACCAATAAACTCCGGTTATGCTCTCTCGAGTGACTGACACCACACTTGTTGCCTGCAACTGCCCAGTCAAAAGTTTTCAAACTTTTGAATTTTTCAAGGCAAAACTTTTGAATGCCAGAGGTTCTGTATCTCGCGTGTGGCGATGCGCGCAGATGAAAACAACGGCCCATCATACCGATCTCCACTGGAAGAACTGATAGGTCCAAAATTCCCCTGGTAAGCTAGCGATTTACCTCGAAATTTTCTCTCCTTTTACCTCTCTAGGCCCTTTCTGTTACTTTGCCCCGTGTGTATACTCGGCTTGTGGCGACGAGTCAGACGAGGTGAGGCATCCACACGACATTACATCGTAGCAGATTGACGAAGCAGCAAGCCATGACTGACGTTGCTAAGAGCCCCGTGCAAGCCTCCGAACCGGAGCCCTTGGAGCCCCTTGAGGAGAATGATGAGGTGCATGAACCGAACATGTACACACTCAAACGCATTCCACCGGAAGAGAACGGGAGGATATGCAAGGAGACTATTCATCGTCGATGTATTCTGCGCGATGATCTTTATGATACACCGACGCTAAATGACAAAATGTTCTTGCACTATGGTGGGTTCACGAAGATCGAAGGATTGGAGTGTATTCCGAACATCAGTGCACTTTGGCTGGAGTGCAATATGATTTCAAAGATTGAGAATCTATCCCACCTGCGCAATCTCAAGTGCCTTTACCTGCAGAACAACTTTATCGAGAAAATTGAAGGCCTAGAAGAACTCACAGGCCTCGTTTCACTCGACCTGAGTCAGAATCGAATTACGAAGATTGAAGGCCTCTCCACACTTGTCAATCTTGAAGCTCTGATGCTTCAATCTAATGCCATCACTGATATCACCGAGATTCGCCACTGCAAGGCTCTACGCGTCCTCAATTTAGCTGATAATCAGATCACTGATGTAGCAATGCTGGCACCCAGTGAAATGTCGATTCGAGTACCACGGACAAGGGCCCAGTTCTTGGAAGTCGGAGCTAGCGCTACGCAGGCCGCGGCGAATGCCAACCAGGCAATTGAAGATTATGACGAGTATCCAATGACGGACTTTGCTTTTATTCTGTCCCAACTACCAGAGCTTCGCTGCTTGTACTCTCAAGGAAATCCGGTCACTAGTACTCAGCAGTACCGACGAAGGATGATTGCGACTCTACCCAAGCTTACTTTCTTGGACGAACGTTCAATCAGTCCGGATGAACGTCGTGCTGTTACTCAGGGCTGGCTTACTGATGGCGTTCGCGGAGAACAGCAGGTCCGTAAGACAACGGCGATGAAGAAAGCCGAACGCGATGCGCGTCTCGTTGTAAGCTGGCAGGCCTTCAAAGAAGGTAACGAAAATATCGATCCAGTTACAGGAGCCTCAACCGAATCCAAAGCTCTTGGGATTTTTGATGACGCTAGCGATAGCGATGAATCGGATGGAATTGAAACTGACGGTGCCGCGAAAACTGCAACAAGCCAAGCGTCCGCAGAGCCTCTCGATCCCAAGCTTCTCGCACACCTCGCAGCGAAGTCAAGTGGAATCACCCTGAGTGATCAGGTGGTTGAGAGTGCTATCACAGCTGGTACTACTGCCGGTAAAGCAAGGAAACATGCATTGGCCAGTCGCGATCAGCCTTTCGTTGAGTACGGTGTTTTGGACGAGGTCGTCATCACCACAGCTAACGGCAGCACAACCACTGCATGGACAACGCCAAGCTCAATCTCTACAGAAAACCGTCTTGAGAGTATTCGGCAGAAGGCAGCCCGTGAGTGGAAGGAGCTCGCCGAAAACGAGAATAAGCTAAGACAGGCAGAAAAAGCTGCAAGGATGGCGAAGGACCAACAAGACGAGGCTGAACTTGAGCACAAACTGGCAGAGCGGAAGCACAAGGGCCTTCAGCGTGCTCACACGCTTGGCGACGAGGAAGAAGAGGAGGAAGAAGTGAAGTGCCACGAGCAAAAGCAGGAGGACCATGGTCAGGTAGAGAGTGGGGGGTCACATACGAAGTCAGCAGAGGCCGAAACTAAGGTTTCACGCGAGCCCTACGTCGACGTCGCTCAGGCCAGTCTTGAAGCATTACGAAGAGACCGTGAGCTTTTCGAGTCATTGGACACACAGAACAATTTAGAGCCAGCGACGACAGAGGGCAAGACTTTGGTCCCACATGTCACACAAAGAGTGCAGACAGAACATGCTCCAGTCTACAATCTCGTTAATTCTGCTTCACTTCCTTCCATTCAGCTTTCTGACACGACTTCGGAGCGACCCGCTCAGCTTTCAGTCAAAATGGCAATGACGCTTGCCGCAAAGAAGGCACATCTTGACGTGCTAGCGCGAAGGTCCCTAGCCTCTGTTGAGGCACATGACGCCAAGGCTGAGTTTCACAGCGATGTTGAGGACGACGACATTTGCGGTCGGGGTGCACTTACCCATCAGGATCGCTTCATTAGAGCTCGTGAGATCCTTGATTCCACTGTCTCTCATCGCACAAGCTCCACCACTGAGCAAAGCAATTACGTTGATGAGACTATCGAGTGGGAGAAGCGTTGGACGCCTCACATTGATGCTCAGCTTCTCGAGCTCTCAAGAGAGCTGGAATGTGACTTTGCAGCAGTCAGCGACGCCCTCCAGGTTCGAATGTGCTCTTGGGCCCGTGCAGGCAGTTACGAGCTTGATGATCTCAACCAAGTGCCCTCAGCTTATACTGTCGACGTGGTGCGCCAACGCTATTTTGAACTAGTTGCTGGCCTCACTGGCTCTCAGCTGATAGAGGCCAGGAAGCGCAGACAGCAGGCGGCAGAAAGTGTGTTGAACTCACGCACCGACGAACCCACGCAAAAGCCGAGACTGAGCTGGGCTCAAGCACGCGCTGCCTGGAGGAGGTCGGTCTTGTTCAGCGAAGGCAACACCACGTCACACGCCAACTCAGGAGTGTCAGAGAGTGATCTCAATGAGATTGACTAAGCTCCACACCAAGTGATAAAATAAACCTTCGTGTTGTTGTATTACATAATATGCTTGAATACACCCGTGCCAAGTATTGACTTATTTGACGGGAGAATACACCTTCTTCGAGTCCACATGCACGAATCGTGGCTTCAGAGGGTGCGTTGATTTCCGCTCGAGCATGATTTCCTTAGCTCGACCTGACTTGCCTTCCGCGAGCTTGCGTTGGAGCTCTTCGATCTGGGTTTCATCTTCACGAGTTGTCGAGGTGCCACAGGGATCATCAAAGACCAGCGCTGTGAGACCGTTGCCATAGCACGCACCTGTGTCCAGGCCAGTTGCAAAGGGATGAATCTGCAGACCGGTCCGAGCATCATGGCCGAAGACGACATGAGTGGGTCCCTTCCATTCAGCAGCCCACAAGATTCCCTCCTTATGCGAGTGGCTGGCAATATGAGACGGAAGCATCTCAACTCGCTGGGCGTGCAAATGTGGATGGCCTGGCTGGGGCTTGCTTGCGGTTTTCGCTACAGATGGCGGCGTCTGCTTGTTGGATTCAACCTGTCCTGCAGCCGCTCCAGCGCTCGCTCTAGTGCCGATTCCAGATCCAACTTTGGCTACCTCTCCAGTTGGGGTTTCGGCAGGGTGAGGAGCACAGGCCTTGGTAAAGTTTGACTTTACAACTGGCAGGCTCGCCTCTGATGCCTTCTCCAATGCCTCTTTTGCAGCCGCATCTGACTCGACCATAGCTGTCGGTGGCGGTTGGGTCTGTGCCTGAGTTTGCTCCAATGACGTCGCGGGAGGCGCGCGCGAGACAGAGACAGCCACGTCATGCTTAGTCGCCGTGTCGGCCACAGCTTCAGCTTCCGGCTCAGCTACATCAACGTCTACTTCGACATCCACAATGAAGTCACGGTTTGCGACCAAGCGCAGAGAAGCCAGCGTATCACGCCTACTCGCACTGTACCCAGAGGCGCCTACTTGCCAGGTTGATCGACGAATCGCATCGGCTTGTTCTTGAGTTACGGTGAGGTTACGGGGCCTCAGCAGCGGTTCATCAACATCCCTGGTCATGCTTGTAGCATCCTCGGGGGTGCTCACTTCTAGATGAGCTTCAAGTGGCTGTAGTGTGCGAAGGTTCATGAGCATGTTGGGCGATTGTTGGAGGAGGGGCACGGATGGTACAAGCCCTGCGTGCACCACAAGCGTATCAATTTGCGGTATACTGATCCAAAGCGGGCTCGTTTCAAGCCATAGCCATTCATCTGCGGTCATACTTGCGCCGCACTCAGCATGTGTAGACACGTTCTTGGGCATGTCCTTCCAACTTAGTTTGCCGCCTGATCGCTCTATGGCAGTTTTCCAGTCGATCAGGACCTGTTCATGGTTACCTCGCACAATCAGTCCGTTATTGCCGAGCTCACGTGCAAGACGTAGAACGTGCAGTGACTTGGGACCCTTGCCTACCAGATCTCCCGCAAGGATAACCAAATCGCCTCTTTCACCATCGAAGCCGCATTGCTCCAGGAGTTCGACTAACTCGTCATAGCAACCATGCACGTCTCCGACAATAATCAGTTTCGCACCAGGCGTTAGAGCAGTGACCAAGCCACGCGGATAGTGTGGGGCGGAGGGCACCCAGCGTCCACCTCCTTTCTCGCTCTTCTGCACAACGACCTCCCCCTCAGATTTTGTCGGAGGCTCGTGACGAAGCAATGCCCCTGCAAGCTTTTGGGCGGAGATAGCAGCGTCAACATGCTGGAGTGACTCGGGACCGCGGGCGGTATCCTGGAATCCCTTCTCGAGTCGGTCCTTGTCCTTGTGGTCGTTCGGCTTTTCAAGGTTCTGAGCCGAAGGTCCCATGGATATCGTAGCGGCGAATACTGTGGAGGTCATTGCGCCGGCAGCCACGCCAGCCGCAACGAATCTGCGTAGGCCCGCCGATTGCCATACCGCGTTCTGCACACCTACCCGTTGCTTGCCCAAACTGGGTAGAATTTGTTGTCGATTTGCGTTGGCAAGTTGTATTGCGAGCCGTTCGCGGATGATTCCCGTAACGCGCCGGAACATCCAAATGCAGGCAAGTTAGACAGCTAGTGATCGTTTCAATGTCTCGTTCGCAAAAGCAATTCCGTGGCTAGATCTAAAGTTTCAGCAGTGAAATATACTGTTCCGAAGCCGCCTCATCTTTAGGTGTGTCTGAAATCATCCACCCGAGTGAGTTATTCCACCACCCCCGACTCCGACTCCTCCCCCAGTTGACACGATTTAGGGCTTGTGGACATCAAGCAGTTACGTTTTTGCGGGTCGGATATCTTACGAACCGCGCCGTGTGGCGCTGTTAAGACTACTTCGTTATGCGTACCACGTGTCTGACTTCTGGTGTATGTGTGGCATGACTCAGATCATCTCGAGATCCTTCAAGGAAACGATCCGAATCCCAGTCACGCAGAAGATCGACGATGATTTCGCTGGTTAACTCACAATCTCCTCCGCTAGATGCACACTTTCCTCACTCATAATACTGCATCTGCATCCATATCCCATCCCAATTCTCTCTATCAAGACCATGAGCACCGAACAAACAGTTGACGAGAGCTTGTACTCCCGCCAACTATATGTTTTTGGCCATGCCGCACAGCGCAAAATGCAGTCGTCGGCGGTTCTGATCGTCGGTCTGCGCGGTTTGGGTGTGGAAGTGGCTAAGAATGTCATTCTTGCCGGTGTGCGTTCTGTTGCACTGCTGGACGACGCACTCGCGGAGATTGCAGATCTTGGTGGCCAGTTCTACCTCACCGAGGACGACTGTGAACGCAAGGTTTCTCGCGCTGAGGCCTCCCTCAGCAAGCTGGCTTCACTTAACCCGTATGTTCAGGTTTCGCGTGTTACAGGTGACCTCAACGAAGAGCTCATTCGCAAGTTTACCGTCGTTGTCCTCACCGAGGCGACGGAATCCGAAGCCAAGAAGGTCAACGCCATTTGCCGAGCACATGGCATCAAGTTCCTTTGGGCAAATGTTTACGGCGTGCTGACAAGTATCTTCGCAGATAATGGCCCCGAACACGTTATCGAGGATTCGGATGGTGTGAATCCTCAGCGTGGTCTGATTTCGCACATTTCCAATGCACCTCGAGGCGTCGTATTGATGCACGAGGACACTCGTCACGGCCTGGAGACAGGGAACTACGTCACGTTTGAGGAGGTTGAGGGCATGACTCCTATCAACAACATTGAGCCTGTGCGTGTGAGGGTGTTGACCCCCTACAGCTTTGAGATCGAGTATGACACAACCGGTCTCCCCGCATTCACGGGCACCCGAGGTTACTTCAACCAGGTCAAGATGCCCATCACAGAGAAGTACGAACCCCTCACTGACGAGTTTCTGGCAAAGCCTGAGCTGTGCAACGACCTGATGGGAGACTGCATCAAGTATCACGTGCTCTGGCGTGCTATTTCTGCTTTCCGTGAGGCACACGGACGCTTCCCATCGCCCGTCGAAGCAGCAGAGCATCAGGAAGTTGCAGACAAGTTTATTGAAATCTATAACAATAAGATCGACAAGTCCGCGACGGGTGGCGAGCTCAAGCTCGATGGTGATAGCCATGCGGAGACGCTGATTCGGCTCGCCCGATGCATTGCACGTGGTAGCGGCTATCAGATCGCTCCTGTTACAGCATACGCTGGTGGTATCCTTGGTCAGGAAGTACTCAAAGCAGTGACTGGCAAGTTCACTCCCATTAAGCAATTCTTCCACTTCGGATTCCCCGAGTCACTTCCAGACGACCCTGTTACTCAGGCAAAGGGGGCCTGCACAGAGTTGGAGCTGAAGTCGTGCCATCCCGTCGGCTCGCGATATGACGGCTATATTGCCATCTATGGCAGTGCGCTTGCTGAGGCAATCCGCGATCAAGAGGTCTTCCTTGTCGGTGCGGGTGCGATTGGCTGTGAGATGCTCAAGAACTGGGCCTTGATGGGTGTTGCTACCAGTGCCTCGGGCAAGAAGATTACCGTCACCGATATGGATACGATTGAGAAGTCCAACTTGAATCGTCAGTTCCTGTTCCGGGCACATGATGTTGGCAACCTCAAATCAGAGACCGCTGCACGAGCTGCTCAAGCAATGAACCCTGCCATGCGTATTGAGGCCAAGTCGGTCAAGGTTGCACATGACACCGAGAATGTATACCATGAAAGTTTCTGGAATGCACTGGATGGCGTGTACACGGCACTTGATAACGTTGAGGCACGCCTCTATGTTGATTCACGCTGTGTTGCCTTCGCAAAGCCACTGATCGACTCTGGTACCTTGGGTACGCAAGGTAACACCCAAGCAGTTGTTCCCTACTTGACTGAGTGCTACGGCTCATCCCGAGACCCTCCGGAAGAAGGTATCCCTATCTGCACGCTCAAGAACTTCCCACACAAGATTGAGCACACAATTCAGTGGGCACGCGATCTCTTCGAAGGTACCTTCACCCAGGCTGCTGAGGAGGTGAACAAGTATATTCGAATGAACAAGGATGAGTATGTGAAGTCGTTCGGCTCCCAGCAAAACAACTATGTCTCTGCTCTTCAGACGGTCAAGTCGGTGCTCGTGGATAATCCCATCAAGACATTTGAAGACTGTATCCTTTGGGCGCGCAAGCAATTCGATGTCGAGTTCCGTGACAACATCATGCAGTTGCTGCATAGCTTCCCACCGGATTCCAAGACTGCAGAGGGCACACCCTTCTGGTCGGGAACCAAGCGCGCACCTACCCCTCTTGAGTTCAATTTTAACGATCCCCTTCACCGGGACTTCATTATCGCAGCCGCACATCTTCGCGCTGCGATGTTCAACCTCGTCCCCACAACTGACCTCAAGGTCTACGAGAACACTTTGTCGCTCTACCAACCAACCAAGTTCCAGCCCAAGCGCGTGAAGATCGCGACGAACGAGGGGGAGGCCCAGGCTATGTCGAGTGGTCCGGAGGAGTACGACTATCAGGCCCAGGTTGCAGAGTTGGAGCGTCAGCTGCCCAATCCGGCTTCCCTTGCTGGCATGCAGTTGAACCCTGCGCGCTTTGAAAAGGACGATGACTCGAACTACCACATCGCGTTTATCACTGCTGTGGCTAACTTGCGTGCTAGGAATTACAGTATCCGTGAGGAGACTGCACACAAGGTCAAGTTCATCGCTGGTAAGATCATCCCAGCCATCGCTACAACCACCGCACTTGTTACCGGCCTTGTCTGCATTGAGATGATTAAGCTACTGCAGAAGAAGCCGATCGAGAGCTACCGCAACACCTTCGTCAACCTTGCGATCAACGTCTGCGCTGCGTCCGAGCCACAACCATGCCCTTACACGACGAATGCTGACGGCAGCAAGGGATTCTCGCTTTGGGACAAGATCACTATTGATCTTGGCTTCGAGCCAACCTTGCAGCAGGTATTCGACGCTGTGAAGAAGAAGTATCCTTACCGTGTGGCGGCTGTGAACTACGATGTCACTATGTTGTACATGGATCTGGGTATGGGCCCAAGTGCGAACTTCAAGGCCAAGCTCGAGATGCCAATCTCAAAGGCGATAGAAATGTCGATCAAGAAGCCCCTTGACCCTTCGCTCAAGACAATTACGCTTGGATTCGTGCTCTCGGATGACGATGATAACGACATTGATATTCCTCCCGTAGATGTCAAGTTCCGCCTCTAAACCGATATCATTTTACTTCAGAATGAACAATACGATTGACAGGTTTTATCCACGTCCCATACGAATAAATACCGTGGCTCCTTCCTCGCTTCACAACAAAGCTCACTTGGTTATCGGTTGTCCAAGTTACATACGTTTGACATTTTATGAATTCAGTGGTTTAGATTGAATACTGGGTTGATTGCATTGACATAGTTTACTCGCTCTTCTCCGCAGGCTTTGCATCTTCGGCGGGCTTAGCGTCCTCTGTCTTTGCAGGCGCCTCCTCTGCCTTAGCTGCCTCCTCCTTCTTGTCACCTTCTGCCTTCTTGTCACCTTCCTCCTTCTTGTCACCTTCCTCCTTCTTAGCCTCCTTCTCACCTTCCTTGCTCTCCTCACCCTCAGCCTTGGACTCGGGCTTAGCATCCTCGACCTTGATGATGGGCTTGGGTGCAGGAGGCACCTCCTTGCCTTCAGCAACTGCCTGGTTAGCCTGCTTGCCGTAGTTCCAGATGGACTCGAAGTCCTGAGTGTTCTGTGCGGTGCGGAAGCGGATAGCCCAAATGTAGGTCTGGGGCTTGCCGTCCTCATTAGTTGCATCCGCAGCAATCCAATTGCGAACAGTCTCGCCGCTGGTCTTCAAAGGTGTCTGGTGAGGAATGAAGTGGTTGACACGGAGCTTCAGGGTCTTCTCCTGGCGCATCACGATACGAACCTTCTTTGTGACTCGATTCTGGAGGAGCTTGACATCACCACGACCGCGCTCGACCCACTCCTTGTCAATGAAGCGGTACACGATGCAGCGCTCGAGGAACAAGAGGTCATCGTTCTTCTCACCGTCGTCGTGGTCGACCTTGACGACGTCCTTGAACTTGGGCTGGAAGGATGCGGTGCACTCCTCCTCCTCAGCGATGGCGATAGCGTTGGCAGCAGCAACGTTAGACATCTTAGAACTTCTAGACACGAACGGGATGGCAGTTACACCGACTTAGGGCCAGATACAACAAGTTTCGCGACTCGAGCGTGCGCCCTTTTTTCCGAGTGATGCAAGGTTATTCGCACGGTGAAGGCGTAACGAGCGCCAAAAACCAGCATGAGAGACAAATGTCGAGCTCCTCTTCGGCACCTCATTCCCGCACCACAACCCCATACTCGAGCTTTCGCCTCGGCTGTTGACCGTTGCGAGAGCAATGCACTCAGATCGGGGAAAGACCTGCTCGTACGGGCCTGCATGCGGCAAGCAGACGAAAATAAAACTAGTATCTGGTGAGGATCCACGTATTATATCGTTATCACTCGCTATTACGGTCATATACGCGATACATCTCGGGAAATACCCGCCTTTTCCTTCCCGCTTCGAGGTCAAAATTTTACCCGTGAGAGTGTATTCCAGCACCCCCGGCCTCGGAAAACCCCTTGGCCACAATTTGACTCACTACAAACACTTGCGTTCTCCGGCCGATTCCAGTATGCACACGACGAGTCTGAGAGGCCTAGACATGCAACAAGCTTCACAGCACCCTATGTGCGAAATACCTCTTCATTAGGCAGCAAGTATCAAAAGGAATGTCAGAAGGGGGACCTCCACATAGTCGACGTCTCGAGACTCACTGAATGCAGTTGAACCTTAAGTGGTGGACTGGAGTGGACACAGGAGCATATACCGGTAACAGTTTTATTATACACATGCAAACTCGTCTAACTTGCTCTACTACTGACAGAAGCCACAATATCCCACAGATGCGGCCACTGACTCGAGCTATGTCAATGGTGGATTAACCGTCAACTTCGGTCTTTAGGCTGTGTACAGAATGTCATAATGGCCTGGTCGATACAATAGGGTGATGACATCAGTGCTACTCTGTGCATCGCTGCTAGTGGTAGGGTCTGCATGAATAAATTCGAAGCTGAAGCTAGAGTCCTCATGCGACTGACGATCGAGGTAAATCACCTTCAGGTTGAGCTCCGTTTGCTGAGCGAGCGCAACAACTTGTACGTGATCAGCCTCCTGACCAAGTGGTTCAACCTAGACAGGTGAGAGTGTGTGCGGCAAGGGGAAAGAAGCAACGAGACAGGTTGTCAGTGAACGCGCGACCTAATTCTTGTGGAGTCAAACCATGAGCTTTGGCGGTACTTACATTTTGGGTTACGAAGGTATGCATGTCACCTGCACCATCTGGAAGGAAGTGGATCAGGGTCTCTGCATTCTCCCGGAGATACAGCGAGGTCAAGAGACGAGCAAAGGTGATCACATAGCAGGCAGTGCCCCGATCACTGAGACGTTCGATCAGCTCTGAGGTCTGGGGATGCTCCTCAATGGTCCAATTAAGCAGCTCTTCAAACATCTCCCAGAAGTCTGCCACGATCATGGGAGCATGGTACTTTCCCAATCGCTCTACTGCTGCAGCTAAGCGTTCCTTCAAACGCTTGGCTGCTTCCTGGTTCTCCTAGAGTGAGAGGGGGTTAGAATGAACGACATGGCAAACCTCGTGAGCCAAGGCGTCATTAGAGTATGCCATAGACGCTACAACCCTTGTACTGCCGTTTGAATGAGCTGGCGAGATGACTCTCATAAGCAGTTCCCCGAGCGGGCAGCATGACCATGCTGAGGAGTTGGCAGCACTACGCCCGCCGCCGCCCAGATCGCCATCGGAGCAATCCACTCAGTGTAGCCCGCTGCCCGGAGGGTGGACGGCGAGGCCTAGGGATGTCCCACCGAATGTAGGGAGTCACTGCCTACTGCAGTGGTCGAGATCTTTAGTCATGTCAAGCGCAGAATCAACTTACCTGTTTGGAGGACCATTCGAACAGGCCAAGGAGAAACGCGCGATAAAAGCAGTCGCCATCGCGACGTACTCGACGTAGGTAGGGGTAGACCCTTTGTACGTGCTGTAGTTGTTGGTATTGAGTCGGATTGGAGTTCTTAATCTCCTCAGCCAGATTCTCCAGTGCCTGTTTCTCCGATATGTACGGTTCCTCGCGCGCAATTTGTTCACGAATAGCTTGCATCTGCTCATATGTGCTGAGCTCTGGTGTTTCTTCACTCATTGTGTAGCGTCAACCGCTCAAACCACTTACGAGGAATCTCTGCAAATGATTAAATGAATCGGTCAAAGGACAGCCCTGCGCCTAAGTCAGACTTTGACATCATCCGCGAAAACTACAGATTTATTCGTGATATACCGCATGAGAGTACGTCAAGGGACGCTTTATTCGAGCCCATTTTAGTTCCCTTGGGGCTCACCTGACGTGTTGAGGTTCATCATTGGACAAGACACCCTCTGCAACTGAGACAACTATCAATCATCGACGGTTGAGCCGAAGCCTTTCTGACTGATAACTCATCCACCCTCCATTCTAGCCAATGCGACATCTGTGGACAGACTTTCCCAAGCATATTATGATAGCCTACATCGAGAATATGCAATTGTAGACTTGAATCGGTATCAGGTAGGTCCTGTCGCTGAGATGGCCTTTGCATGACACCCGTTCCGAATCTATACATAGACCAGGGCTCAAATGCTGGTGTTCATATGTAACTCACTTAAAGAGTCGATTCCCTACACGAATCTTTAGTCTGGAGAGATTGGCCTGAGATGGCGAACCATGGAGGAAGTGAAGCTCGGTCGGGGCCAGGTCTCATGTGGAGGAAGCGACTGTCAGTATGCTGACCCAAATCACAGCCATTATACGGTAGGCCCTTTCCCCGAACTCTCCACCTACGAAGTCCCTTTTAGGTATACTGAGAACGGCCAAGTGCGTCTGACGTTGGTCAAGGCTCGGCTCTGCCGAGCGTGTGCTTATAAACTCAACTACCGAAAGATTCAGCAATTGCAGCAGCAGCAGCAGCAGCAGCAGCAGCAGCAGCCGTCACAAGCAGAGCATCAAGCATCACCCTTGTGCATCATTGACCTCGCTCATGATAGCTCTTCAGAGAATCTAGAAGTACACAAGCGTCGTCAACGCGACTCCCGATCAAATCCTGGCTCAAGTGAAGCCGGGAGTAGCAGTGGTAGCAGTTCGAGTAGGGACAATAGCCAGGGACATGCCCATAGGGACAGTCGGGATCAATTAAGGGGGCGCGGTACCCACTTACGGAGGAGGCAAAGCGATTCCACATCCAGTATCAGCAGTCGAAGCAGGAGTAGAAGCAGGGAGCGAATAGGCAGCAAGCATGAGTTGATGCGGCGAAGGCGGAGTTTCAGTACAAGTTCAGCTAGTAGTGACAGCAGTAGAAGCGTGAGTAGGGGACGACACGGGAACAGGACCAGGAGCAGGAGCAGCAGCAGGAGCAGGAGTAGGAGTAGAGGTAAAGACACCCGAAGCCGGACTCGAGATCGAAAGAGAAGGTGATTGGCACAACTCTTGAACGGCTAGCGAGGGGACACAATTGAGCAGCATAAAGGCGTCGAGAAAGTAGGAAGGCGACTCTACTTCTGGCATCTTGCCCGCTACCAATGCGTTGTGATGTGACGATTCACCAGGTTTCACAAGATCACCGCAGTTCAGTCTTGCAAACGTGACAAATTACCCCTCAGGTCACTTCTCACTGGAAATTGATCCAGAGCGAATACGATGCGATGGGTATGATCGACAACTTTTGGTAGCACCATAAAATCACCACATACTCAATTCATTGTTCTGAGGTATTGTGCGCATCAACCAGTTCTCTAGGCCTCACCTGACGAACGTATGGTCAGCTGAGCGCAAGGAGAGAACTCGTGAATTCCGGACAATACCACAAGATTAAGATCACGGGATAGCTAAGCGCGGGCTATAATTTAACGTTATAGTTCGATTGTATTAGCTATCCCACACTGGTCCATTTATCCAGTCATTGTCCCGAGATCGGCATCGTCATTAAACTCCGCACTGTGCGGAGCACTCTGTCTGAGGACCCAAGATGGTCAAGTTCGGCGAGCGTTTGGCAGCTGAGATGGTCATCGAATGGAAGGTATGTAGCTGGCCCGTGAATTTCCCGCTGTCCACTGTTAATAACCATAGCATGCACCCCAGCTCATCGACCCTACCCCATGCAAAACACCCTGTTTAGGACAAGTACCTCGACTACAACCGCTTGAAGAAGCTGTTGAAGGCCTTGGCGCCATCGTCAGATGCCGTCAACTCTGTACGTTCACTTCGCTCGTCGCTGTTGCTAGTTTGCCTCCGCTATTCGCCACTTCCTCCCCTACAGGGCCTTGAAATTGAGATGATCCCGCACACTGCACAGCCGTCCTCATACCTCTTTCTTTCCACATCCCGTGCACCCATCACCTCTGGCACTTGTCCATGGTGTCATTTGTATGCAATTGCTCTCTGCGACTTGCGCTTATGCTGCCTATCTAGGAGAGTGCTGTCCGCGCCTATGCGATGATCCGGATGCAAGCAGGATCCGGTCCTCGCAAGTCCATCGATCGGCCAGCTCAGTCAGGAGCTAATGCTCAGCGGACGTCCAGTCCTGCGACTGCCGCAGTGCCAGCCACCGCAGACACTTGTGCGCCTCCCGCTGCAGCATCAGGACCTCAATCGGACCGAGTTGAGTCGAAAGAAAGTGAACAACATCATGCTCCTTCGACACCTCGACGGAAAGGCAAAACGCCTGACCGCAGGAGTCCAGAAAGGTCGACCCCAAGGAAATTGCACCCAAGGGTCTCACCTCGTCATCGGGCCCCTCAAAGGACGACTTCAGAAACAAGTCCTAAACAAGGATACAAACCTCGTGGAGATTCCAGTGACGACACCGATGAGCTCAGTGGGTTTGATACTGAGATGGACATTGACTTAAATCATGGAGATATCTTTGGCCATACTGACAGCCACATGGCAAGGCAAGACCGCCCACATGATAAGTCATCTATCACGCAGGCAGCGTCTTTAGCAAGCATTACACACCTTCCTGAAGATGAAGATGAGCGTCATGCTCAGGCTACAGAAGCAGGAGATCGTGTGGATCCAAATTCTATCGTGCCATCTAGCCTTCGCAAGGTTCGCACGTCCAAGCAAAATTTGGCAATTAGTGCCCCATCGAATCCGCCAGCCTTGATAAAGACATCTTCGACTAAGTCTCTCGCTTCCTTGGACGGCCTCGGATCGAAGTCAGTGCCAGTTACGGGGTTACGGTCGCGTGCACCCAGTGTTACGGATACCCCGAAGTCACGAGGCCGTGCAATGAGCAGGAGTGGCGATATATTGATGGCTGGGCTGTCGCTCGGCGCAGCAGCTGCGTTGGAGGCTGCAGAAGAGTGGGAGTCCCAACAAGCAGTGGTGCGTCGTGTTCGAGATGGCTCGGAATCAGGATCTTCGAGGCAAGGGCGTGATCGGAGTCGATCCCCGTACCGGAGGCAGCCATCTGAACGCTCACTTCATACTAGCGAGTATCAATCCGCACACCCAAGCCATCCAGTTCACCCTGGCCATCATAACCATCCTAGTCATCCAAGCCACTCGAGTCATCCAAGCCTGTCAAGCCATCCGAACCAGCCAGGTCGTCCAGGCCATGATAAAGCTCCTGCCGACTTGATTGAGCCTCCACGTCTTGCACACTTACGACTTAGCAGCCACATGGATCCAACCACGCAGCAAATGCTCATAGATGCAGGTCTCGCAGATCGTGAGCACATGGAGGAAGTAGATCTAGACGATGATGCCAATGTTCACGAACCAGGCCTAGCCAGAACGGCTGTGGAGGAGTTCATTGCTTCCAACGTTGGCCCAACTTCGCAGAAACCTCAGGTAGTCGGGCGCTCTCTTGTGTCTGTGCCTTCGTCCCATACCCTCGCGAGCTACTCACCAGCCATTTCTGCAACTGCCCCAACACCACGGATGAATCAAATCCCTCCGCTTTCATTGGGTAGTACACCAGGCCATCCTCCTCACCATTTCATCGTACACACTCGGACTCGAACTGCCAGCATTGATGGTGCCGATGATGCAAGTTCCCACCGCGTTGGATCGAGACTTGCAACCAAATCTTATGTCATCCCACTGGGGCAAGAAGCAGGTTTTGCTTCGCAATTCCGGTCAGGTGAGGCTTCCGACCACAAATCTGAGGTCCGCAACAAGAATGAGGCTCACTTGGCCAAGCCTCCTGTCCATATTTTCCGAGAGCAGTCACCGGATGACAATGATACGGAAAACGACGGTTTCGACTCACTGGACAGTGATGCCTTCAATTCTAGCCAATCAGGGTCATCCCCACGAACACAATCCCCCGTATGGCGGCCTCTTGGTGCTGGTCTTAGCGCAAAAGCTCCCTCATCATCACCGCAGCCTGTGCCGCAGGCCATTCACCCGTCTTCTCAAAGTACCGAGTCGAAAGCTAAGCAACTACCGATTCACGACGATGATGACGATGATGACCTCCTAGAGGGGACTCGCGTGACTGCGGCCCTGCTTGATGAAACTGATAATGACGATGATGATGAGGAGGACGTGGTTCAGTACCCGTGGGCAAAACCACGAACGGAAGTGAAGCCCAAGAGAGATCAGCCCCTAAAGTCCTCCAAGACGAAGATGGACCAGGGAGCCAAGTCTGCTCGAGAGAGGCTGAGAAAGTTGCAGTTAAAAGCACATCTTACTCTGGTTGCTCACCAACATTTATCTCATCGACCGAACCAACAAGATGAGGCCTCGAACTTGGTCAGCACTCTCAAGCTAGATGAAGCTAGGCTCGAGCAATTCAGTGATAGTGATCTTGAACCTAGTGTGCCTGAACACGCCAAGCCGCAAGACCGGTCGGCAGAGCACCCAGACGAAAGAAGGTCTAGGCGACGGAAGCTACGCGCTCGGAAGAATCTAGCGATGACGGTCTCTGATCCAAGCACAGGGACCAAAATCAGGTTTGTAGAACCGGATAATGGAAATGATTCGGATGATGAGGCACAGGGTGAGCAAGACGAGGATAATTCACCAGCCTCTAGTGATAACGAGCATCACAGCGTGTCAACTCTTTCTCAAAAGCTTCTGGGAGGTTCAACAAAGTCGCTAAGAACGCATCACACTGCTGCTTCATTTGCTTTGGCGCGGACCGAGACTGATCCTTCAAAGCGCCTTGATGCCCTCATCGGAGCCCACTCTGACACTCGCTCGACTGCCAGTCTGGAGTCGATCCGAATCGACGGGAGTGTTAAGGGGAGTTCAGGAGCAGGATCAAATCAAGTCACAAATGACACCCAACACCAGCCGCGAAGTCCGACACCAATTGCTATTGTCTTGGCAGCACTAACGGATGGGTCCAGCGCTTCTGCGAGCCATGAGGCTGGTCGTCAGAATGCACCCCTCGGCATTATCACAGTGCCCCCGACTCGTGCGCAAGAGCCTGTGGAAGAACTGTCTCCCCGCACCCCCTTCGATAACGCTGATGCAGAAGCCTTGCTTCTCGGGGGGAGCTTGGCATCACCCGTGACGCCTATCGAAACACCCGCTCCTGCACCAGAGGCCAAGACACCCATACCATCATTAGGATTTGTGGCAGCAACAGCCCACCATATTAGCTCTCCACATCCTGACTCATATGTGCACATCCACGGACTTCTGGGACCGAAGTCGTACGGCTCAGAGCGGCAACGTACCATGGTCGCAAGCGCGAGCAGTCACAGTTTAAGCCTAAAACGCCCAGATAACTCCAGTACGTCTTCCCGAGTTGGTGGCAGTGCGGATGCGCAATTGGGCAGTCAGCCCACTGTGGGAGCAGCTGATGTGGCTCCAAAGCAGCCCACTAAAGATGACAAGTCTTGGCATTCGATAACTCCCCCACTGCCGCCATCACCGCAGAATTTTCCTAGTGTCGAGGCCAAAGAGTTGCAGCCGAGCTTCCCAGGTTCTATAACAGTCCCAGACTTGACTGTTGCGAACACCTACGTGCAACAACTTGAACTGCACAACCGCCTGCAGCTGCTTCAGCAAGAGTATGAGCTGTTGAGCTTGCAGCTTGCTCACGCCCAGCTCTCTCAGTCAGCTCGGAGTGCGCAGGAAGAATTGTTCCGACAAAAGCTGCTGAAGCATCAGCTCAACTACTACGCGTTAGCACAGCAGCTAAACAACCGCACTTTTGCTCGTTGGACGCCTCAAGCAGGTGAGACAGAAGAAAGTCAAGGTGATTCCTTCTTTACCCCGGGACAATTGCACTTTCAGAATGAATTGATGCAGGAGGAGAGTGGCGTAGGGAAACTCTTGCCCTCAATTTGGTCTCCGCAGGCTGGGTTCCTCGCAAAGCTCCCTCCGCTTCGACCACCTCCGTTGGATGCGCTAGTTCCACAAGGAATCTTTTTATATGATCGTGAATGCATCTTCATGCGTGCACTTGATATTGAATTGAGGAAAATCAATCGATTCTGTAAGCTACTTGAAAGATTCTATGGCGCGCACCTAGGAAGACTTGCCACGATGGCTGCAGAGCTTGACGCCATGCGCCAGCGAAGTGCTGAGCAAGAGATGCTCGCTTTGCAGTCACGCCATGAGAAAACGAGCCTCCTCGACCGACTCGTTTCCAAGTTCCGGAAAGCATCTAACGACGCTGGAGATGAAAACCCACGCGTTGTGAATCAAGATAGTGAGGGCGTCCCAATGGATCAAAATCCCCCTGCCGAACCTGAACAACCTACAGTACTGAGCAGTGCCGAGCGCCGCGCCCTCAAGATGGAAATTGCGAAGACAGAAAGAACGCTCCAAATTTCTTTGAAGGAGCTGTATCGCGGACTAGCGATGCTTAGCAGTTACCAGGAATTAAACAGACTCGCTTTTGTCAAAATTATGAAGAAGCACGACAAAGTTTCAGTTGGGTTTAAAGACGCATCGGAGTCGGTTCTCCTCGTGGTTATGAACACTCACTTTGTGTTGTCTCAAGAGGCGAAGCGAATGGGACACGCCGTCGAGCAGACATACGTGAAGGCGTTCGGTTCCGACGCTCAAGGTGGACGAGCGCGCGCGATGCAAGACCTTCGAATCGGTCACGCCAATAGTCCTTACATTAATCTGCGCGTAGGCTTCACACTTGGAGTCGTTTCAAGCATTGCGGTAGGTCTTATCGCTCTCTTCACACTATATCCAGATCGTTCGATTGCGAGCGAGGCCTTTCTTGCGGGGTTCCCCGTCTTCTCAGCACTGGCTTATATGATGAATGCGATGTGGGTCTGGGCTGCAGTTGTCTTCGCCTGCAGACAAGCGAGAATTGACCATACTTTGATTCTCCAGGCTGACCCGAGAACTGCGCTACTCCCATCTGAAATTGTGGACGGAGCATCCCTCTTTACATTCCTTTGGCTAGTGGCGTTTGCAGTGTTCAGCTTCGTGACATCACAAGATGCACCTGCGGCGGGGCCTCGATATGTCCTGTTGGGGTTGGTTGTAACAACCCTTGGTGTATTTCTCTGGCCGGGTCGCTCATTTTACTACGAGACTCGCGCATACTTGGGTGACCTGATCGTTAAGACAGCAAAAGCCCCGTTCTCAAAAGCTGTATTCAAAGAAGCTTTTTTCGCAGACCAATTAACTTCTATGGTTCGTTTATTCCAGGACCTGGCTTACACAGTATGCTATTACACGACCGGTGCGTTCCTGACCTCAGATCCATCCTTATCCCAGACGTGCACAAACACAGTGGGCGATTATGCGTGGTTATTGGCATTGGCTCCGTTCTGGTTCCGGCTTATGCAGTGTTTACGACGCTACTATGATACACGTTATGCATTCCCACACTTGGCAAATGCGTTGAAGTACTTGATCGCCATAGCTATTGCGGTCTTGAACATATTGGCAAATCACTTCTATCAGCACCGCACTGCAGTTCGCGCGATTTGGATTACCGTCGCGGTCATCGGTACGGTCTACGCGTACTATTGGGACATCACTCAGGACTGGATGCTCCCGCAGCGACATGCGGCAGCTGCTCGCTTTTTCCGCATCTACATCCAGAACGCCAAACAGATCTGCACCGAAAACGAGATGAGAGCTCTTGGTATTCTGCCATCGATTGTAACGGCGGACGAAGTGCGATCCCGAGAACAAGGGAAATCATTTGAAGCGAGCAAAGTTACTGAACAACCCAAAGAGGGGTCTGAACCCAATAATCTGTCGGAACCTCTTGTAGCACCCCGTAGGACAAGCTCAGATGTGGATGAAGCATCAATCCCACGGTTACAGAAACCGAAATCCAAGCCACGAACGATATCCGTCGAAGAAATCGAAATGGTTCCCCCAACCTCGGTTTTGCGCACCTCATTTCGAGACGAGCTATCGACGGTTCCTCCCATGACGAAGCAAGACTCGCGCGATGTTGTACAGGACAACGATGTACAAAGTTTACAGAACGCGCAGGACCCTGGAGAGTTGAAAGAAAGAACCCTACTGAGTCCTTTTCAGCGATCCTCGTCGCATGTTATACCTCAACGCAAGTCGTCCCATGCAGGACTACGCCTTGATGCGCAGGGTGTGAGATTTGGTGGAGGTGTCGATGACGCGGTCGCTCTCGCCAAGGCCCGGGCGCGTAAGGTTGAAGCTATTATCTTGAATGCAGACTCAGCGTGCTGTGGCTCACGATGGTGCCTTGAAAAATTCTCTGGTATTGTCCGGATATGTTGTTCCATTAGCCGCGCGGTTCGGCGAGAACAACCTGATTCTGATCGTGACAACACTATGGAACTTGCGCCCATTGCGCAAGGGTCCAACTCTCCCAACGAATCAGCATCAACAGCACTGTCGAAGGATGACGAAGACGACGACTACTACGATCCGGATGTCGCTCATCTTAGAATCGACGACCGCTGCCTTGCTTGCTTCCTGCCGAAGGACTTTTTAACGCGTCAATTTGTTTGCGGTCAACATCTCTTCCTTTACTACATCTTCGCCATTTTGAACTTCTTCCTCCGAATTGCATGGGTCGCCACAGTTGCACCTGAGCTTTTCTTCAGCAGCGTGCGAACAGAGTACATTTTCTTCGGCCTTGCTCTCTGTGAACAATACCGCCGTGGCATCTGGAGCTATCTACGACTCGAAACTGAGCATATCAAAAATCTGAATGCCCGGCGAGCCGTGGACCTCATGGGAGATGTGGATGGCGCTGACGGCGAGGATGATGACGAAGAGGGTGATGAGGCCGAAGCAGGTGGAGCTGGACCTCGGCATGTTGGAACTCATGCTAACACTGCTTTGGAGGCTGGCGCTGTCACTTCAGCGGACGTTAAGGACACCAAGACAGAGGAGGCTCCTAGCGAGACCAAGTCAGGAGTCTCCGCGGGCGAGTCTGCTAAGTCGACTCAAGAGGGTAAACCCGCTCGAGCAAGAGCTTCATCTCGCGCTACAGCTATCGATGAGGACTATTACGGTGATAACCCCGAAGGTGTTGCGGCTATGGCGGACCCCGATGCCTATGCTGCCCACTTGAGCAACCTTGCGCAAGTCCTCGAGAAAGACAATGTCAAGTCCCGTGCGCTTGCAAGGACGAGGTCACAAATCGCCCAGCAGGGCTCAATGCTGCGTAGTGCAGCATCGAAACAAAGCATTGCCCACATGCTTGGACTATCAGCAGGACCAGCGAGCGGTGACATGGGAGTGCTACCTTCAAGCGACGCAAATGTAAGCGAGAACGAGAGCATCGGAAGTGACCGTCCAGCGTCAACACTTGGTGGAAACCTCGATGCGGCACAGGGTGTAGATTCCTCGAAGGTTCCACCGCTCCCAGCACATCTTGATGCAATTCAAGTCCATCATGACCATGGCCATGGTCTGCACGTTATGCCAGGAGTTGCGTCGCCTGCTCCGTCGATCACTTTCTCGTCCTCGATTACAACACCTACTACTCCACGTTTTGCTCATCGAACATCTGGGGACCACATGACTCATTTCCCTAATGTGGACAACATCCCACCCATGGGGCTCGCTCGTATTCCAACCACAAACTCCGCGATTTCTCCCGTTATCCTTAGCCCTCGTAAACCGCATGACTTCGTCAGCACATCAACTGCCGATGCAGGTCTGCCACCACTGCCTCGACATCCTCATCATGTTCAAGCTGGCATCTCACACGTATCCCATCATCATCACAGCCTGTCGCTACCTTTCACGTTACCGGCAGGGCACTTTGACCCGCCAAGCGACCAGACACAGCGACGCCCAGATGGTATCAATGGCACACCTTATGATGCACGGCCGGTGGGTGACACAATGACAAGTGCTGATGCTGAGGCGCCCAATCCACTTAAAGACCACACAGCAGATGACCAGTGAGTAACTCTGAGCCGAAACCGGCTCTGCCACTAGTTAGTGAAATCTATTCGGGACTTGTTTCCCTTTGAGAAGCAAGAATGGGGCCTTGTATTGCGATGCTATACACTCCCACAGTGCTATGTACAGTTGCATGTGTATCGGTCAAATCCCTCAAATTTAATTACATTAGTTTTCTAACGTCCATGTCCGCTGTTGTAGCATCTGTTGAGCTCGGACTATCTCGCATTAACTATAGTCTTCAAGTCCGTGGCCAGGTGTTACATGCTGACTTGAAGGATTTGCCTTGGCTAGAAAAATAAATTTACGGTCAACCACTTCCTAACTGCCAGGATGAGAAGCCTCCTTGGCCTGCCTGGGAACTCGCACGACTACAGCTCATCTCTGTGACCTTGAGACCAGCTGTTCTTGTTGGACGACTCGGTGAATAGAGACGAGATATAATCCTTCAGCTCTCCAATCTCTTCCGCAAAGAAGCTTGTGAGGAACTGCTGGACTCCATCATCGTGCATGCCCGATCCCTGAGTTCCCTGATGGAGCTCTTGATGAAGGCCATCGTTGCCTGATCCCTCTCCTGACACAGTAAACACGATCATATCATCATCATCAACATCATTCTGGTCCTGGATAACAAGGAACTCACTGAATGGGTCAAAATCAGCTGTGGTTTCAAAGAACTGTTTGAACACGTCCTCAGCGCGACTTAGAGCATCTTGCATGATCGAGTCGGCAGAGGCCTGGGCCTCTTGGAAGAACATTTCATCAAACCAGTTGGCCATCGCCGCGGCGGGATCATCTTCCGAGCCGAGGTCCTGCTTTGAGGCTGAGGTTAGGGCCATATTGTACTGCGTCCGTTTCGTATCGTCCATCAACAATGTGTAGCCATTCGTAATCTCGATGAATCGCTGTTTCGCCTTCTCTTGGTTTTCGGGATTGTTGCGATGCCGATCGGGGTGGTACAGAAGCGAAAGCTTTCGATACGCTTTCTTGAGTTTTGCAACGGTGAAACTCTCCCGAGGCTCGATGCCAAACACCTTGTAGTAATCAGGCAGTCCGTTTTCGGCCTTGGGTAAAGGTCCAAAGTCGGGGTTTTGGGTGTCGCCTGCAGCATGCGCCGCGAGTGAAGTGAAATACAGAGCCAGTAACACAAATGCTAAGTGCACTGCCCACTTGGAGCCGCAGTAACCTCTACCTATACCCCTCGCGAATATACTTATTGACATGATTTAGTAAATCGCGTCAGCAGAGATGATTATGTGGGTGGCTTGGTTCAGACATCGTGGGTGACCATCGCGACGAGTCAGTTGACGCCTTCAACGCTGGAAAAAGGCCTCTCAAGTCTTGACCCCGACCACCCTCTTGTCGGTTACGCAGAGTATACCTGAAAATTCAGCACAAGTGTGGTGGCGAAGGATACGCGGAAAAACAGACTACTCGTGACGTGCGAGTTGGTTTAACTTCACGGTGCACCAGTACAAGTTTGCGCACGGCTAGATATCCACACGCGAAGGGAGGCCTCGCACGCTATCCTGGTCAAAAAGTGAAATGACGAGCACTAATTCGGGCCTGCCACCGAATCCCTCCGTCAAATCGGACTCGTTCTCTGGTGCTCTCGCGTCACTCAACCAGAAACTACCCCTGCCAGTCACGTACGTAACTATAAACCGTTCCTGATGTGAACCAGATACGGACACGTATGTCCTCTTAGCTAACGCAAGTTGTGTATTGCTCTCGAACTTCTAGGGTTGCTAATGCCATGCCGGCTCTGCTGTCGGGAGCCTCGGCGCGAATGTTGGGATCAATTATTACATCACCATTGGATGCCCTCAAGGCCCGCGTGCAGTTTGCGCAGAAGTCACTTGATGTTAAGCAAGCCTTCACGACAACCGAAACCGCTCGAATGATGTGGCAGGGCGAAGGGATCGCAGCATTCTACCGCGGCCTGCCCGCTCGGTTGATCTATGTGGGCCCCGCCGCTTCCATCTCGTTCCTTTTCTATGAGCAGTTCCGTGTTATTTTCCATCGTCCCAAAGAACATGCTGGCCACTACCTCTCGGCCGTTCTCCCCCTGGCAGCAGCCGGTGTGTTTCGTGTGCTTGGAACTGTCCTGCGAACGCCGTTCGACGTGGTGAGACAGCGCATGCAAGTGATGGGAGGTCTCAAGGCATTTGACGAAGTCAAGGCCCAAGGATCGATCTCGCAAGTCAAGAGCGGCCTCCCAAAGGGTGTGTACCGAAACACCTTTGATGCTATGCGGGCCATCGTTCGCCAGGAGGGCATCGGGGTTTTGTTCTCAGGTGTGGGTGTGACAGTGCTCCGTGACATTCCCTTCTCCGTTACATACTTCCTGGCCTACGAATCTTTCAAGACGTTCCAGCACTGGCTCGCCAACAAATATGCAAAGTACACGGGACGGATCACGATTGCTACCACCAACGGCGGTTCATCAGAAAAGACGGATCGGAATGACGGAGCAGCCCTCACTAGTTCTGATAGTACAAACCCAAAGCGTAAGGAGTCTCACACAGGAAAACATTTCTTGGCCGGAGCTGGTGCCGCAGCCTGTGCTGTCCTCGTTTCGAACCCACTGGACGTCATGAAGACGCGTTTGCAAACCCAAGGCTCTTTGACCTCCAAGAGGTATTATTCGATTGCACAGACGTTCAATTTGATTCGTAAGGAGGAAGGCTGGCGTGGATTCACACGAGGGCTGGGCCCACGATGCCTTTATCTGTGCCCATCGGCCGCGATCACCTTCTCACTGTACGAGTTCTTCAAGCCCATGTACACGAAGCACTTTGGCAGGCCAGACGATGCACTTGGAGAATGCATCGATCATGACGGAGGGGAAGTCATCATTGCAAGCAAGGCAGATTATTAAGCACCCAGCCGGTCACTCGAGTTTTATCTTGGGTAATGCACTGCGCACTCCAAGCAAATTCACGTTCCCTTCGACAATGCTTCATTTCTCGCTATCCATTCACCACATGTTGTGTACGTTTTGTACAGCAGCATCGGAGCTTTTCACACAGTACGCCTTCACCGTGCAAACCTGCCGTAGGCGCTAGTTGAGTTGCACGCTCCGCAATTCATCCATGTCCAACTTTAGCGTTCACTCTACTACCAGTACTAAGAGTTTGCTTCTTTTATCCGGGCATAGGTTTCTAGGTTTGCCCACCCGTTCTCGTACGGTGGACTGGCCTCACATTGAAGAGTGTCTTTCTTCACCCTTTTTAGCAAAAATTTCTTTTGGTTCAACATTCTCTCACCAATCCACCTTTCGTTCGTTCGTTTTCCTAGTTTCATCTGCGATGAAAATGACATCACACTCCTTTCTACGCTTTCTGATAGCAATAAAACCGTTAAACTAGCCTATTCTGGAGCATCCTACATGTTTATCTCCCCGCCCCTGTACGGCTCTGCATCGTGTACCTGGGCGTTCCGTCAAATGCTCGGCGACGCTAGAACTTGAAATCGGAAATTTCAGTACATTTCCAACACTCGCGTTTCGCATGATCCCGGCGTGCGTGGGTGTAATTGACCTTGTGTTTGCACTTGTGTGGCTGGTGCTACCCTGTGCAGCATGGCTTTCACAGCTCTTAGATGTTACAAGGCGCATATTCGCCTACGGTAAACTCGACACTCAGAAGAAAGAGCAGCCCAAGCGGCGTTCTAGTGCCCTGGAGGATGAGAAGAATGAGAAGGCGCAAACGACTTGCCTGCAGAAACTACATCGCCTATACGATCGATATGCGTACACATCTCATGCATTCGGCTTCGCTTGTTATTATGTATTCGGTGCTACTGTCATGCTCTCGGTTGCGATTCGACTCGTGACCCTGCTCTACTACAGGACCCACGGTCTGAATGAAGAAGGCGTGCTCAGCTCTGGATTATTCGCCACCGTATCTAACTGGGTAAAAGCGTATCACACCTCCAAGGCGCTATGGAATCTCCAGCAGTGCGGTTTCGCGGATACCGATCCGACGAGACCGTCCATCTTACCTCAGTCGCCTTCTGAGATGCCACTCCCGAACTTCACCTGCCTTTTAAGCAACTACATCATTCCAAATCTCGACGCATTGCTGCTGCTATGCATGCTAACCGTTCACCTCTGCCGTCGTCTCCTCGAAACGATCTTCGTCCACAAGTCCACCCCTACCTCGTCAACGGATAGTAGCAAACAGAGCGCAGCGAAGACCGCCACCAAGAACGCGAGTCGACAGCACTTATTTGTAACAATTGCTGGATTGATATATTACCTTCTCGTCGTGCTTCTTCCGATCCAAGGCTCCAGCCTTTTCGCTTATCCAGAGTTGCCCCAGCGCACCGCTGAACGACTATTGAGTGGCAAAGTGGATGCAATCGTTATTCCGACCTCAAACCAGACAAGTGCCACTCCAACAACGCTTCCTGCTTATCCAACACTTGTTCCCCGGCGGTTCGTCCCCTACGTGAATGGTGATCCAGCGCTCACGTTCTCTTCCGAGTTTCTGACGAAAAAGGTCAATCTTCCCAAGGATCACATCTTGCAGACAGGAAAAAATCCTCTTCCTGCATCACCCGAGACTAAATCACGTGTTGAACGCAGTGCATCGAGAGGTGATATTGCCCCCACGGATATTGAGGCCCGAGCGTATGCAATGGGGCTTCCATCCCCGTGGCTGATTACAAAACTTGCATCTCAGCTTAGGGTGAGCGGATATGCGGAGGATGAGGGCCACTTGCCCTTGGCATCGACAGATGGTCTGCTATCCTCGTCGCTGTTTTACACGTCTGCGTTTTTATTCCAGGCAGCTGTGCGTCTGCGTGAGATCACTCTTTTTACCATCGAGTACATCTCATGGTGGGTTTTCTCGACAACTCCTTGGGAAGTTTCTCGTGCTCGAGCTGCGTCCATCCAGAGTATGCGTTTGAGAGACGTCTTGGGTCGTTTTTACACCGATCCCAATTTCCCGCGACCTCAAGCTCAAGCCGTGTTTGAGGCTTCTCATCCATTGGCACGAATCGTCGCTGCCAAAGCGCCAAGCTTATTTATCGCCAAGGTCGGACACCCCGTTGATTCTCAACTGGCTCGAAAGTGGTCGGCGACAGTCTCTTCTTTTGCTCAAACCCCTCAGACTAGACTCGTGGTATCAGCTACAGTTGCGCGTTACATCCTGGCGATTGTTGTCTTCTTGATAGGAAGTTTCATCCAAACCCAATCTCACATGATACTAGCGAGACTGCGCGCAGAGCCCAAATCAAAGCCGAAGCGAGTATCTGAAAGTGCATCAAGCGTTCTAGTCCGAGATGATGGTGCCTCTCAAGCAGCTGTCTCCGATTCGGCTATTCGCATGCGAGTTGCGCATATCCTAGCGCCCTCTCGTCGACCCTTAGCCAACAAGGCCAAGGCTACTGCATTGACTCCAGTGCAAGACGATGCGACAAAGAAAAGTTTGGAACCCGGTAATGAAGACTCAACAATGTCTCGTCGCACCCAGAACACTGGTGAGGCTAAATCTACAAGCACTGACTGCGCCCGCAACTCATGCGGAAGCGATTGCGGCGATATTGCAGCTCAACTCAACCAAGACCATCGACCTGACTGGACTGTCGACCTTCTACCGAACCGAGAAGCGCATCAGCGATATAAAATCCCGTACGGTGGCCTCTTCTACTATGTGGACTGCCCACACTACCTTGGCGAGATTCTCATTTACTTTGGATTCATGATTGCGATGCCAGGCTCACTCCCTGGAGCTTCGCTCGATGATGTTGCTGGACTGCTTCTCACAGCGCTTGGGGTTTGGTCTGGACATGATTTCGGCGTACCTGCCATTTTACGAGAAGCGGGTACGCTTGGTCTCAATTTGCGAACCTTCATCGCGGTTTCTACGCTATTTGTTGCATCAACGACTTCCCTTCCAGCTCTCATCAGCTCTTATACCACTCTCGCCTTGGCTATCATGCCATCCCCCACATTCATTTGCCTTGTGTGGGTTATTAGTAACCTGACAATTACTGCGAGGCAGACGCACGTCTGGTACAAACAGACGTTCCCGGACTCTTATCCAGAAGGACGAAAGGCCATCATCCCGTTTGTTTTGTAGAGCAAAATGAGATGACGGTCTCTGCTCTGTGAAAGTTCGAAGCATCTTTGAAATACGCATGTTACCATAGTTCTGTATGTTGAAAGCTACCAAAAGTCGTCTAGTGCGTTAAAAATACAAACTGAGGTGCTCGTAGCTTAGTCATCCTTAGACTGGGCAGGCGCGGTTGCTGGAGCGGGTAGTTCAATTTCGGGTTCCACATTCGGTGTAATGACATGGGCTGCTACGGCAGGATTCGACGCGCGGCGTGCAACACTGCCAGGCAAGGGCTTAGTGCCGGGTGGGTATGGTGGCATGGTCGAGCTGGGCTCCTGGGTCTCAAGCGACTTCTTGAATTGGTTCCACGTCACCTTCACTGCTGCCACGGTTACATCCCACAGTCCCATCTGGATTAGGATAAGGCAACCAATACCCATAAGAATGGCCGGATACATGACAAACGGCGATTTAATAATCGCAACGAACTCATTGTAACCAAGAATAACCAACGCCGCGTAAACCCACATGGGCAGACCAGCATTGCGGCGAGCGATCTCCTGATCATTACGTGCCTGCATGAGATACATCGTAATCTCACGATTGAAATCACTCTCAAGTTGTGCAAGCTGCTCACGAGTGATAAGATCCGTAGCAGTCACCGTGGGCGCGAACACCGACGTACGACGTTTCATAGCGGTGGCGAAGTCGGGCTCAGGAACATATTCCTCGGAGTCCTCCTCGGGTTCGTCCATGATAACCTGCACATCGACGAGATCAGCAACATCCTTATTCTCGACCGCTGTGCTATGGGCGCGTGAATGACCACCAGCGTTGGAGGGTGAGGCTGGAGGTGAAGGCATAAGACGAGCGGTCATGATCTCCTGGCATCGCCCACCCCAGTTCTCGCGAAGCCTCATTGTTTTGAACAATGGCAAGAACCGAAGAGCTTCACCGCGAGCCTTTACAAATAATCCATCCACGTCAATTTCAGGCGTCCATCGGCGTGGCATGCCAGTTGCTGGGTCCTTCTGGAAAAGATCAACGAAGCAGCTGATCATCTTGTTGAGCATACCACGTGCCTCTTGCTGTGCACCTTCTTGGAAGAAGGACTCGAGTTTGGAGGCGAGGCGGCGTTCAATGGAACGCACCTCATTCGGACGTGCTTGCAAGTCCTGGAGGTGCTGCTCGAAGCTATCGCGAACCTTGTCAAAGGTGGTAGCGAAAACCTTGCCTAGCGCGACCCACATGTCGTCATCCGCACGCTGGAGCAGATCCGCAACGTCGTTTGCGCAAAGCTGGCGGGACTGCTCGGACGCTGCGTCTGCAAGGAGAATGAGTTGCTCAGTGCGCGCTGCCTGGACAGCAGCCTCCATGTGGCGTTCGAATTCATCAAACTGAGCCTGAGTGGAGATTTCGAAAATCTCCAGACCATTCAAGAGGGCGTTGGTAGTGGCTGCAAACTTTTCAAGACTTTCCTTGCGAACCTTTGCGACAATGTCGAAGAATCCGATTGTCGGCTTGTCTGATGAGAGCTTTGCACGCAAGCTTGAAGTGAACGACTTCGTAGCCTGCTTAACAACGTGGGCCATCTGCCCTTGGATTATATCAATGATCGTCTCTCGAAGTTTGCCAATAAGATCAGCGCGCTTTGCGACAGCAATCGACGAAACGTATTTGCTTGCTCCCTCGTCATACAGTGCAAGGGCAGCGTTTGCGGGGACTTGGAGCTGAGCACCGCAATCGGGGACAAAGCCGGCATCGGCCTTTGCCTTAATGGACGCAATTTCAGCTGCAAACATTTCCTTAGCCTGTGCACTAAGCTCATCGCAGCGGAAGACAGCAAGCATCTCACGTTGAGAGGGCAGGTTAAGATCCTTGTTGGAGACGATGGTATTCCAAATACTGTGTGCGTAGTGAGCAAATCCATCGGCAGGAACACTCTTCTGGCCATGGTACTCAGTATTCAACAGGTACTGGGGGTGTGTTGAGTCCGCAAAGCGGTCACGAAGATCGCCAACCTCTTGCAGGAACACATCACGCTGCGTGATATAGTTCGAAAGGCCCACGAAGCGGCAGTCGAAGAAGTCCTCCAGCGTCGAATCTTCGAGTCCTGAGGGCTTGCTGATCTCTGACCAAATTCCATGCATATCCTTGGTCAGCTTCTCTTCAAGTCTCTTAAGTGGGCTGTAGGACTCGATATGGTCTCGGATGATAAACAGAAGCATAGTCTTGTTGCGGTTCTCCTTAAACAGTTGCAGGTTCACTTCGAAGACGGTCTTAAGGATGTTGAAGTTGGACGCTGTGTAGCGACCAATGTCGTGCTCCCACAGGTTCACAATTAGAATCTCACAAAGCGCAACAGCATAAAGGATAGTCTGTCTCTCAAAGGTTGTACGATCTTCACCACGCTCAGCAGAGTCGGTACCTTCAAGGTCCATAATGACGAGGTTGTGGGTGGTGTGGGCTGCATCAAGCCAGATACCACGGGTGGTTTGCTGGCGACCAATTGATGCATCCATCATCTGGAACTTAGTTCTGAAGAGTTGGTTGAGGAGTGTGGACTTACCAGAGCTCTGGCAACCCATGATACCAACAATGCTGTAGTCGCGCGTATTGTCTGGATCGACATAGGAAATCAGCTCTTTGAGCTTCTCCTCGGACAAGCTGGAGGGAGAACATAGGGATAACAGGGCAAGTGGTGAGAGCAGGGAGATGTCATCATGCCAAGCCAAGGACAAAGCGTGTCGTGGTAGAATTCAATGCCTTGCTCCAAACAGGCGCTGGCCACGAGCTCCGTCATCGGTCTGTCATCTGTGCTCTGGGCTACGCTGCAAGCTTCTCGTGGCAGCATACGCCGAGACATAAGCGCATCATTTCAGGGGCATGTTCACAATTGCTACTTACTTATACTTGCCGTCGCCGTCTACTAAGCATACGAAGCCACCTTCCTTGCCTTCAGGACCACTGAGTTCTGCTGACATGATTTGCGACCGTCTGCGCGGGAGATCCATGGGGTTGTCATCGTAAATCGAGTTAGACTGGGGAAGAAATGCATGACAAAGAGCCACGTTGTCCACGTCCATCATCCAGCGTCCCAAATACACATAAACCTTTAGTCGAGAACCGTTGGAAAACGGATGATGCGTCTTTTACGCCAGATCTGGGGATAATGTAGGTGCGTGCCCGCAGCTAATAAAGGCGCTTTGTCAAGATCTAGCATATATGCATGATGTGAGGCCAGTGACACCACGGGAGCACTCAGCAGCACCGAGATCCACGCTGCCCTGCACCCTGGCCCGGAGCTTCCAAAAAATGCGAATTCCTCTCAGCCCAGGCCAGGCCAGAGAGCAAAAGTAGCTGTGATCTTGTCGAAGTGGGGTGAGGATACCTATGATAGGATGCACAAAATAAATCAGGATTTAAGGGTATACTACAGACTGCATTTATGAAGAATTATCTAGACACAGAAAACACTAGTGCGCACTCATATGGAGTTTGATATCATCATTAACATTACCAAGGCTGGCTGCCTGCGTTGTTATGATTGCAATTGCTTATCTTCAGATGCAGAACTCACTGGCTTGTGATACTCGGCACCGACAACACGAACATGCGGCAGCGCTGCTGCAACATTATCAACTACATCTCCCTGCGGCTCTGCCGAGACTTGAGGCACTTGCTCCTCGTCAGCACTGCCGTTAGATGGTGCTCCTCTGGGAATGGATCGATTTCGCCGCTTAAGAATTGTTGATGCTCGGAGCTCGTCGTGCTTTTCTTCGAAGTTAGCGTTGACCCGCTGAGTTAACCTTATCGACGTATCCTCATACTCGAGATGAAGCAGTATTCGGTCGAAGGTAAGGCTGTACGACTTCGCCTGAACGTGTTCACGCTGGTGAGAGGAACGAACGTCTTGTCGCTCGCATAGAGTCGTGATGGTTTCGACCAGGTTCTTGAACTCGCTGTCTTCATCCGAGATGAATGCACCAGCCTGCCCTTGCTTAGCGAGGGAAGTTAGATCCTTGGTCCACATCGAGTTGTGTCCATAAAACTGAAGCTTACCCAAGCACATGACATTTCGCAGGTCTTGGAGCGCCTTAGGAGTCCATTCAATGGTACAGCTGTTTTCAACCTTGGTGCCTACCCACTGAGGAACTCGGGCATGAGGCACCGACTCGAAGTTGGGAATATAGGGCTTGATGTCGAGAATGGGTGTTCCGTCGAGCAGGTCAGCACCAAGCACCCAAATACCCTTTCGAGAAGCTGAGATGCGATCAAGACGTACCAAAGACAGTCCGATTGGGTTATGCCGGTGGGGTGTGCGAGTCGCATAGATGCCCACCTTTTCGCCCCCAGCACGTGGTGGCACGACTTTTGACTTAATGGAGCTCGATGCGGTATTGGTGTTTTCGTGAAACTCCCAAATCAACCACACATGCGAGTACTGTTCTAAACCGTAAAGGGAGTTCGATGGCTCGACTCGGTTTTCCAGCTCCACAAGCGCTCGCACGGAGCTCACAAGGCCGCCCTGACGAGGGGTACCCGTTCGTTTGCCAAACGGTGATCGGATGTACCCAATAGGTCGAAATCTCGCATCATTACCTGCATCTCGTTCTGTCTGTATCCGTTCACGAAGTTTTTTCTCCGCGGTGATTCGACCACTTCGCTCACTGGTGAGCATAACCCTGGTGTGATCGAGTTCATGCATGAGTCGCCGAACGAACTTGTACAGGTAACCAAGGATAGCCACGAGCACGACCAAATTGACGGCAAGGAGCCCGATTTGTCCGAAGCTTGTCTCGGTCTTGGGCTGGGGAATTTGAATGGTGTCGCCACGTAGGGTAGGCATAGATTGACTACTCAACTCGAGTCCGTGCTTGACCTCGATATAGGGGATCCCGTCAGGGGCGATGCGACTGCCTATCCTTCTCCTATTGCCGTAGCAGTAATCTCTTAGGCTGGGCGATGCCTAAGGGAGGGTTGTTTCTCCTGCAATTCGGGGAGAAGGGTGATGATTCGCTAATTAATAGCTGGCACCTAGGAGCACTCAGGGATCCTGAATAGTGCTAGTGTGTTCCCAGTTCGGAGCAACCTTCGCAAGGTGCAAAACACGTACTGTGCGAAAAGAACCAGCACCGTGAGAAAACCCATCCGTCCTGGCCCGGAGTTATGATATACCGCTACCGGGTGGATTGAATTCCCGTACCAACAAATCGAAACCGAAACGCTCGAAATGTTGGAGAGCTGTTTTAGGGCTGTTTTGGAGTGCCAGTGGGATTCGAACCAAACATGTCACTTGCATGCTGCTAATTCCTTTATGCGCACCATTTTCCAGTACAGTAATCCCCGCATACATCTCGGTTCGGCCACTTTTCAACCGAACGGAAATTTCCAACTACGTGCTAAACCCGAAACACACGCGCCCGTGCCCTGTCCGCTATGTCTAGCTCGAGTTACCACACTCAGTAGTCTCAGCTTTGCAGTCTGTCTAGACTTGTATACGGTCCAACTCTGTGGATCACTCCTATCCAGCATCCGAAGTTCGTGCACTGCAGCGGGTCACAGAGCTGTAAAGGCGCGTCTAGAACCGGATCCCAAGAAGAGAGACCAGAGGAAACATGAGTGACGCTGATAGACTAAGGAAGCCTTCACGCCTCTCCCCTGTGCCATTGCAGGCGACTGGCATCCCCGGTGGGCGCATCTACCCGCCATCTACCACACCTAGAACACCCAGAACATCCACCACAATGACCCCTCGAGGCAGCACACCTATGCCTTCTCCTCGACCAGGCTCAGCCACTACTCCTAGGCCGAGGTCAGCGGTGTCAGGCACTCCCACACCACTTCCTCGTGTCGCGACGCTATCTAGTACTGCAACTTCCCCACGAAAGCCTGGTGCGAACGTTGTGCCAATCTCACCACTGGCTAGTGGTAAGATGAAGCCAATCCCACGCATTGCAACACTAAAGCCGCGCCAACCACCCATCCAACCAGTCCAAAAGCAATTCCCAAGAGGCGTCATCACACGCAACGAGTTTGGCGAATACGAGTACGTCGATTCGGACGGTGGTATCATTGTTGACAAGCTCCTGCATCAACTTGAGGAGGTCGTACGACAGCTCAAGTTGCTAAGTTTGAGAGACGAGGCCTTCGACGAGGTTAATGAGGAGAAAGCTGAGGCATCCGCGGGTGCTGATGCCATGGAAGCAGGTGAGAGCAAGACTCCAAGTCCGCAGGCATCGTCTTCTGAGGCAGAGCAGGAGGAGGCATCACAGCGACCTCCCGTCCCAACGCCTCGATTGGTTGTTCTTACTTTGTCTGGTGCATTTGCTCCGGTTAACGTAGCTCATTTGGCAATGTTCGATGCAGCCAAGTCTGTTCTGGAACGTGAGCATGGTTGCACTGTTATTGCAGGTTTTATGGCATTGTCCGGTGACGCCTATATGCGAACCAAGGTCCGCATTGAACGCCAGTACATGCCTCTCGAGGAGCGAGCAAAGCTATGCAAGCTGGCATGTCAGAACTCGAGCTATGTCGACGTTTGTGCTTACGGTTGGACATCCTCCGACCGTGTTGCAGAGAAGCTGAAGTTTATCGTTAGCACGATCATTAACGAAACTGAAACATTAGCCACGTATCTCGCATCCGCTCCGCTTGAGGTAATCCAACTCTGCGGTTCTAACACCGCGTTGAAGAACAAGCTGTACACCCGAGGTACACACCTTGCCATCTCGAGGTCTCACTCAATGCAGCGTCTGGTTGCAGATGTTGCTGCTGCACGATCTAAGCAAGAGGCAGGCGGTCCTGCACATCGCTTCATGATCGTCGACACAGAGGATGAAGGTTACATTGCTGCGGGCCATCCTCCCGTTCCGCAAGTTTCCAGTTCAGACATTCGTGAATTGCTCTTCGCGGGTGATAAGCCCAGGTGGGCTGACCTTCAGGAAAACGAATGGCTTCATCCTGCGGTTTTGTTGTCGTTGAAGGAGGCCTTCCAGCGATTTGGTTGGCTTTGCAGAACATAATCCGAAATAAACGTGCGATTCATGGACATATCTTGAATCACTTTGTGTGGTCAAACTGCTCGTATTACAGGTAGTAGTTTACAATGGTTTATTATGGAATGTGGGTGCCCTCGTTGCCAAACGCGTGGGCTTTGCTAATCTGTACACTGTAGAGATGATTTCGATGGGAAGTCATAGCCACATTACTGCTCTTCTTCCTCATCTGCTTCGAGACTCTCGTCCACCTCAAGAAGCTCGGCGTCTGCCTCCTCTTCATTCGTGTGCACATCTACGTCCGTTTCAAGGAACGATGGCTCACCTCCAAGAGGTGGAACGGCTTTGGAGCTGTCCGGAGAAAATGTCGGAGCATCGTGAGGAGGATAGAACTCGTTTTGTCGTGGGGGCTCTGGGTGCCAACCCGGATGGAAAGCACCACAACTCTGAGGGAGGTATGGATTGCATGGGTGCATGACGTAGGGAGAGCTATATTGCGAGCTTCCGGGTCCCAAGATGGCGGCACGATTGCCGTAATTAGGAATAACATCGCTACCTTCGATGTTTCTTCCGCCCATCTCGGCTATTTGCACCTTATCCTGGTTGATGGTCATCTTGAAGGCATCATCGATACCCATAGTTGCGAACTCAGCGGCTGGCGACACCGAAGGTCCAGCGAGCTGATTGGCTGACGGGAGCTCAAGTTGCTCGACACCGTAACGGTTGTAGCCCAATGCACGTAGTTGTGCGTCTTGAGTCTGATAGTGTGGTGCGAACCAGGGTGCATTCTGTTTCTGGACGTTGGGAAGCTCGTAGTTGTGGCGCGGAGGTTTGAAGTAGTACGTCGAGTACATCTGGGGCTTGATGGGTCCCCATTCAGGTGGTGGAGGTAGGAACCAGGGGGCATTTGCGAGCCACCAGAACTCCTGTGCGTCCGCGCCACCAATCTTCGAATCCACCTCGTTCATAGCCTGTGTAAACTCGGTTCGACCTGGCCACCAGGTGGTAGGGTTCTGGTTCGCGTCGCCGCCACCTTCGCCACCTTCTCCGTCCCCTTCTCGAGCTTGGCCTCCAGCCTGCATTCGTGCTGTCTGTCTGGCCTGTGTCTCAGCCTCGAGTAGCGTGCGGATTGCAGCTGCAGTGGCATCCATGCTTCTGTCCTGGCCGATTTTGCCCCGGGCTCCAGACGCTTCCTTTTGGGCTGCATGAACCGGGGACAGCGTCGCCGCACTAGATACATATGAAAGAAGAAGGAACCTCGATTAGATCTGTACTTGAATCCAGTATGACCTACAAAGACCGTCAAATGCACGCAAAACCTAGTTACCTACCTTGAGGAGGCGAGCTTTGCCACCGATTGGCGAACCTCAATCGCAGTGCATCCAAGCAAAAGGCATACGAACAATATCAGGGCACCGCAATAAAGCGAATGCCGGTTGTGCCGCATGATCTCCTTGCCCAGACCAACCGATATCCGTGCGAATTCAGTGTGGGAGTAATCCTGCTTTCAGAGACGCTTCCACGCCCGGGGGTGCTAAAATACGCTCAGAGAATGTCTATTTCCGCACCCCCATCGTTGGAACGGTTAAACTTTTGAATGAGTGGGGCTGCTGTTCACAACGTCTAGGTGTGTTGAATTGCAGGTCTACGAAGCGTGGCACGCTAGAAAAGGACATAGCCAGAGCTGGACAACTGCTACAAAGACATCTCACCCTCAGCAAGGCCCGAAGCGGGCTAGCAGTCAGCGATACGCTGTGTGCACAATTGAATGAGCGAACTTGAAAGAGCAGAGCACGAGGCGGCGCGCACACTGGCGAGGCTTTACAAGTCGAGTCGAGTCGTGTTCTATGCCATCCCTCTGGTGGTAGCTGTTACGGCTATCTTGATTTTATCGTACAGCTCGGTGATTGGCGAAGTTAAACAATTCCAACCAGCAAGTTTCACACAAACCAGCGACGAGCTCAGGAGTTCAGTACAGTTCGTTTCAGATGCAATGGCGAAAGTGGGGCCAATAGTGCTATCTGTGTTGCATACCGTGGTTGCAGAGCTGTACGCTCCTTCGAGGAAAGATTCCACCCGTGTGGTTGAGCCTCACCTGATCGAGAGCGGTAGCAAAGTGACGAACAACTCATCTTCTGAGGGGATATCCCCCAAGCCGTCGTTTGCAACGCTGCGGACTCCACCTCAGCCCGCTGTGCTCGGTGTCCCTCGCTCTCGCCAGCCACAGCAGGACGATGTACTTGGACTACCGTCTGGTCAGACGCTTGACGACATCCCCATCGGGTTGGATCGGCTGGACTTCCAACAGGCCGCAGATTGGCCGGAGACTGTCTCCAGTCTACAAGACCAACATGCGAATAACTTCTGGAAATTCTCCAGCCGGTATGAGGCATTCTTCTATAGGTGGTTTGGCCGGCAGCGACGAAGGTGTTTGGCACAGGCGACGGTACCGCTTCACTCGGAGTCGCAAAAGGAACCTAAGCCCACGCAATGGACGACAAGCCAGATGCGAGCTCAGGCCGAGATTTATGCTCATCAGTTTCCCAGACCAGAGGCTTGCCAGAACAAGCGGTTCCTAATTGTCGAGCCCTACCGAGCTGGCATTGGTGCGATGTTCCAGGTCCTGTCTTCGCAACTCGCACTGGCTATTAAAACGAACCGCATACTTCTCGTGTACGATCGACGCTGGCCATATGCAGCTGGATGCCACAGTTGGTTCTCGCATGACAACATCAATGAGCGACGAAGCAAACGTGCAGGAAAGTCAACGCCTGCACATGCGGACTGGAGCGCGGAGGAGCTGCGTGAAGCCGACGCTGTTGTCGCCGCGCTCGCTACGAACGGCATCACGCCTGGGAGTCTCGCGCGTCTGTCACAGTTTGATATCAACGACCCGAACACTTCAATTGACAGTCGAGATTTCGAATCAGGCGGACTAGGTTGCTTCATTGAACCAATATCCTCGTGCACTCTCGCTGACACGGGTCTGAGCGAGGAGCAGCTTCGTTATCTAGGATGTAGAGATCGCTTGATTACTTCTGACAAGTTAACAGCGCGAGATAGGATGTTTGGCTGGACTACAGACAAGGGGCGCCCATTATCGAGTGTGAATCGGATTACCCAGATGAGGACCGATTGCTCGACTATCGTACGAGGAACCACGAAGAATATTTCCTGCAAAGATGCACTTCTTTCCAATGAGCGTGTTGTTATGTGCACACGCGAGGACGATCCCAGGAAAATCATGAAGTCACCCGAGCTATCGTCGACGGTCGTCCCGTTTAAATGGGCGCAAGATGAAGGTTTAGATGTGTATTGGTGGAGAGCCCAATCGGTTCGCTTTTTCCTTAGGCCAACGCCTTGGCTGGTTCGGGAACTTGAAACGCGATTTACCAAAGCCCTCCAATATCGCGCTGGCCACGCTCATGCTCTACCCTTACGTGAGCCACCCAAGAGTATTGGCCCAATGGTGTCTGTTCATGTACGTCATGGAGATAAAGTTCGTGAGGCAGCCCCACTCGACTGGCAGCACTACAAAAAGCGTATCGCAGCTCTTGTGCTGTCAATGCCGCGTCTGTATCAACCGCGATCTATGTTTCTTTCTACCGATGACCCAACAGTGATTGAGAGCGCTCTTAGAGTCTCAAATGACAGTGGCCAAGTCGACAGCCTGGAGTCCAAGCTTAAGCTTATCTTTCTGAAACACACACGCGATAACTCTGCAGCAAGCGATCTGCGTGATGGAAGCCGCATGGGTGTCACTCCCTTTGGTACGGAAGAGGCTCTAATCGCCTTCTCTAACTTGATGCTCGCAGCGCGCTCACAACTCTTTGTGTGCACCCTAACATCGAACTGGTGCCACTTGATCAACCAGCTTCGTCTCACACGTGGTGATTGTACTGCCCCATTCGTTGATGTCGAAGATAAGTATGAGCTAGTGTTCTAACCTGATCTCTTTTGTATAGTAGTCGCGATTATCATCTCATTTGTGTACAACTCCTAAATAGAACTAACTAGTGACTTGTGTATTTTACATGTGGAGCCTTGAGCTCATAGCCCTAGCTTGACTCGCTTCTCCTTCTGATGGACTTGGGGATTGAAGTCGCGTTGATTTGAAGTCGAGCGCTTGATGGTCATGGGCCGACTTCCACAGTACTTGCCGTTCATTTCACGCAGTGCTTTTGCCATTTCGAATGGGTCTGCAAATGCGACGAAGCCGAAACATTTGTTTGTAGCTCCTCGCTTTCGCACAACTCTGGCCTTCAGGAACGAAGGGTAGTGCTTAAAACAGGACTCTAATAGCTTGTCATTCGCATCGTTGGCAAGATCACCAATAAAAAGATCATAACTGCCTTCAGGCCATTCCGCAAGCTTTTCATCATTCCACACCTTTCCTGCCGCGTACCGCAAATGCTTCTTCGCACTCTTCTCTTCCGTTTCCTGCGCTTCCGCACTCTTGGCCTCCGCACCGACCAACAGCGCTGGATCTCCTGGTAATACGGGACCGATAGGCTGAGGAAATGGGAAACCAGGCGGTGGCATTGGCATTCCCATCGGAGGCATACCCATAGGGTGCATGGGCATCACCGTTGGCATGGGCATCACGGGAATGGGTGGCTGTCCACTACTTTTGCCTGCGACGTTGTCATCATCGTCATCTGTAGAGAAGGGTGGCTTATATCCGGGTGGGTTGGCTACTGGGGCCTGATTCTTGAGCAATGCGCCAACAGGTGCCGTAGCTTGTGCCCGGTCAGCAGGACGCACGACTGGGGTCTCGGACTCATCCAGAACTACTCCTGGCTTGGATCGGTTTGACGTCAAGACAGCGCTGAACCCGGCAGAGCTTGATGAAGCTAACGGAGCTGCTGTGGCTGTTGGGGGTCTGGGTGCATCTGGCTTAGCTATAGGCTTAATTGCTTGCGGGACGAGCACCGCGGCGAGTCTCGAAGGGTGGACTGAACTCAGTATGGAGCTCGCAGGGCGCTTTATCTCCAATGCTTGTCGCGGCGCCGGGGTGTCTGATGCTGATATAGACCCGGCTTGCGTAGAAGCTGCTGACAACTTCTGCCCATCTTTGCCTGATTCAAGCTTCTCTGCGGTCGGTTCATTGGTCTCAATCAGCGCCTCAAGCTCTTTTTCAAAGTCAAGTAATTCGTCAGCTTCCGACATGGCTTGTGTGAGGTAACCCCAATTAATCGGCTGTTGAATCAAATGTCCTCTGTGCAATGCAACTGGATCCTCACCTTTACCGCTCAGTCGCGAGATATGTAAAAACGGCAAATATGGACAAAACGTTTATTTTTGGGTGGGGGGCAGGTTGGTAGCTCTAAAACTTTTGGCGGAGAGGGGAGCATTTGTACAGATCGACAACTAGCCCCAGCACTCCTGGATGTAGCGGCCCTCGTCGATGAGCCGTGCAACAAGCTGCTCCGCCTGCGCCTCTGAGATACCACGAGCGACGTCTGTGACTCCTTGTGTGGGCGGAACTTGAGTTGCAAGTGGAGCAGAAGCATCCTTGGGGGTTGGATAGAATGCCTCAGTAATTGCAACAACAGCCTTTTTGACATCCTTTGGCATCTGCTTGGCGTTGCCTGAGACGATGAATGTACCTTTGCCCTCAAACAACATTTGATAGATGTCGAAGGCTACCTGTGGATCTCGAACCATTCTGTGCTGCACATACCTATCGATTCGAGTTGGCTCTTGCTGCGAAGAAGAAGCTTCAGTTTTGCTCTCTGTGGACTTGTTGCGGAGATGATCGCGGCTAAACAGGGCGTCATAACTAGTCAGGGATCCGATCTCATCTACGCAGCGCTTGAAGAAGTCTGCATAGTACCAATCCCCGTTTTGGCTGTATCTACAGCCAAAGAAGACGCGTGCGCGACCTAACCTCAGCGAGGCGACACTTGATTCTGGGGCTGTATCCGAAGCCGATGGCACGCAATCCTCCTGACTTGACAACTTTGGCGTCCATCCCAATGGTGGCAGCACCTGCTGCGTTCGTATGAGGTACGAGCGATGCTCAGCAATTGCATGGAACACAGCAATACCGGTGCCCGGTCCAACCATGACGAGTGGAGTGGAGACGTCGGATGGATACTTGAAAGTGGGATCCCGCAGCGAGACCCATGCAACTGGTGCTATTCCTGCAACCCGAGGTGTTGCCATGCTTGCGAGGAATGTAGAGCATAGACCTAATTTGGTTCTCTTGTACGGTGTTGTGTATCGAACCTGAGCAAGGCAGACATGTGCCTGTGGGCATTCGGGAGGCAGATTTGTATACTGCTCTGATGCGCCGACGATGCCTCCTGGTTCCGTTGTTGAACTAATGTAAGTAGGTGGCTCGGTATGAGTTAATCTTGACGATTGATATAGGCTGGATGATGCAATGGAGAATTGTCGAGGGGCAGGTCGGGGAATAAGCTCAAGAATCCAGTTCAGTGGTAGTGATGCATGTGGAAAGTCTGCCATGAGCTCCAAGAAACTCCTGCCTTCTCGAACACAATAGCGTTCCCACTCGTTAGCCCAGACTGCAGTCTGAAAATCGTGAAGTCGCTCACGTTCATAATCGGCAGACTCGGCCAGCACCTTCTTATGCGCGTCGTGCTCGGCTTCAGCAAACAGCCTCTGAGCTTTGTACTGCGCGGACTGCTCAAGATAAGGCAATAATGCACGAGAGGTCCGCGCGGAGAAGTCTAGGTAGTAACTCACTAACTCATACGCAAAAAGCACTGGAGGTACTTCCGTTTCATCAGAAACCTCAATGGAGTCTTGTTGTGGCGCAAACGAAGCCACAAGCTTGGACATCTCCGTCTGGCCCTCTGGATCGAACATTGGAGCCAACATGTGTGGCACTGGCCAAGAGCTTGGATAGACACCAAACTGCGTTACGCCGTTTGCTGGGTCGCACTGCGCCTCGAGAAGCTGTTCTGAATACATTTCGTACAGCTCAGGCCAAGTGAGCTCGAGGTTCTGGACTCCGGCACCAGAACTAGGTGCGGTAATAACAATGTCGAGTGGATGCAATCCAAGGCGCGCAAGGCCTTCGCGAACGGTTGCGGTGGGTTGAGGAGCAGTTACTGAGAGCACTGCTCCAGGCTTGTAACTCGCGGCAAGTTCAGGGTAGGGTGACCTCCTAAGATCAAAGATAAGATGACGAACCTTCTGCTTTGGTGCGTGTTCTGGGTGCACAATCAACTTGTTCATTGCAATCTCGGCGGGGAACAAGACCTCTCCATGAGTGGACGAAATCGGCGCGCAAGCTGGGAGGGTTGCCAATGTCCAAAGACTCCCTGGGTCTGACTCCTTGTCAAAATTTTCAAGATTCTTTACAATCTGTGCAACCTCACCCAAGGTTGTAACTGAATCCGTTTGGGGTTTGGCTGGGATCGTGGTCCCAAAGCATGAATCCTGAGACTCGAAAGCAGTGATGAGCCTTGCTTTGAGAGCTTCCAAGCGGCTGGAGGTTGTGGCTTCACTAAAGCGAAGAATGCATGTGTGGTAGGTAGGCGACTTGAACAAGTCATGAATCGGTTCGGGCCATTGGCTAGCGTAGTCTTCTGCATACGTCTGTTTGAGAGCTTTGATGAAATTGGGTAACCACTCCTCCAAGGCGCCATCGTAGCCCATGGGATGCTGATCATCACCAAGCGCCCTGTGTACAATGGGCGTACCACCAAGTGTGCGAAGGCGTTCATGTAAACGCCTTGCGACACCGTTGAAGATTGGATAGCTACTATCCCCGAGTCCGAACGTGCTGTACTTCAGCAACGAGAGAGAGTCAGGTGGGAGGTCAGCGCGGCGTAAGAAGCGCCAAAAGCGGCGCATGTTGTCCGGTGTCTCACCCTGACCTGTTGTGGAGCACACAAATGCAGCGCGTTCGGTGGACGGCAAATCGGAGATGTCAAAGGCATCCATAGCCTTGACAGAGGGGATGAAGTGATGTCTAGAATCAGGCATAATCGCAGAATGTAGGGCGAGTGAGACAGTGAAATGACGTAGAATATGTGGATACGCGGGGATAGATGTTCCGCAATGCGTTGCTACACGTACCTCCTGAGCTCTCTTGCTAAGCGGCGTGCAACGTCCTTGGCATTTCCAGTCTGAGATCCGTAGAGGACCAAAACCGTTCGATCAGCTGCGGGCGGCAGCGCGGAATACTCTTCGTGAGTACTCATACTGCAGTTTCCTCGTGTACAGCAGGTTTGTTGCTCACGACCTGGTCTAGATGTCCAGATATCGCTGTGTCGGAAAAGTGAGCAATCCTGAGATCAGGGGTTTTGGTAAGTTAGGCTTCGGCGCTCTCGTATGCTGAGGTTCGGCTCGCAACAATTCTGGGCTGCGGGGGCTCGTGTGACTTATCACTAAGTGTTTACTGTTTATGTAGAAACTAATATGTTCGCACTATAACTATCGCTGCGTGATTGCAACACTAAATGCGGAAGCCTTTCATTATTGAATGAAAGTATACATCGAAGTATCGTAGTTGTTGCTTGTCGTGTTGACTGCCGCTAATATGACCATCCGCCGCGCGGCCTTTGTTCTGCCCTCCTAATGCGCGGATTGCAGCTTATTTCCTCAAACGTCCTTTGACATAAGCCGATTATCCGAAGATGGGCCAGTCGTATTGGACGCGCGTTGTTCTGGTCTAGGGGTTAAGCCATACAGCGGAGAAACGTCCTTTAATATAACCATAGGTATCAGTCTCACCCATTTACAGCGCCCTTAACGCCGGCGCTTCGAGACGCGCCGGCTGCTAGCAAGAAAGGAGAAGAGGGTCAATTACCGTTCTTGCGTCCATGCTCATCATCCATCACGTGATCCGGTCAGGCTTGTTATACACTCAACGATCTCACGCTTGCACAACACAGGCGATCATTCCACTCCAAGTGTGGAGTACCAAGCTTTCATGCATGCAAGCTAGCTGATCGTGGGTGGTGGGTGGATCTTTTAGCCTAATGAACTCAAATGGAGAACATCCAAGACACAGCCATGGTGTCATGTCATGTCACGCCATGCCATACCATGCCATGTCCATATACACTTGTGGTTTTGATCCCAATTTAGATGTTAGCGGTGAGCTCGTTGAGACGGTTCTCAAGCTGTCCGATAGCAGTAGAGATGGACAAGTCCTGGTGCATATTCTCCATATCGATCACGAGGCCACCAATGATCTTGGGGTTGACCTTCTCGACGAGGGTGAGTGTGTAGCCCTTCGCAACATGAGGCTGGAGGTTCTTCTTGATGCGCTCAAGCTGCTCCTTGGTGAGTGGCTCGGCCGAGGTGACAGTAGCAACGACCTCCTTGTTGTGGCTGCGCACGAGCTTGCTGTATCGATTGATGATCTCATCGAGCTCAAGGAACTTGCGGTCAACATTGAGCTTCTGAAGGAGCTCAGTGGTGGCCTTGTCAGCACCGATGTGAGCAGCAAAGTCCTTCACGAATGCCTCACGGCGCTGCTGCGATGAGAGAGGGTGCTCGAGGACCGAGCTGAAGTTGGGGATTGCGGTGCGGAGCTTCTGCCAGGTCTGGAGAGCGCGGAGGGGTGCGTAGAGATCAGACTTGGATGCGGCGAAGAGCGAATCGACAACCTCCGTGACGTAGTCCTTTTTCTATACGCGATGATGCGGGTATGGTGGTGAAAAGGGAGCGAAAAGGTGAGTACTGAGCGTTCTAATGGGTCGACTAACACTTCTTTTGAGTCGAGTTTTGCGGTCTTGCCCATGGAGGGCGGGGCCAGGACCGTGCACACAATCCAAGAAGTACGTACGCTCTGGGATGCCGCGACGAGCTCGGCAATCTCCTGGGGGGTGAGCTTCGAGGCGGGGCCCTAAAGGTGGCGTGGTGAGGGGGTTCAAAGGCTCGTCCGGTGAGTGATTTGTCGAGCCTAATGCGTGCTGCGAAACAATATATCGGTCTTGCGCCCCATGCAGAACATGAGTCGCAGCTTTGTCGACGCAGGGGTGTGTGTGAGATGCGCAGGCAGCCAAGAGCATGGGTCAAAAAATAGGTTAAAATGGTTAAAATGCACGGAAAAACAGTTGATTTCAATCAATTGATATAACTTTCAAGGCATGTTTAACGTACCTGCTCGGCAGCTGCAGCGGCATCACCAGCTGCAGTAGATGCAAAACGTGCGAAGTTCACACGAGCGCGTGCAATCACGTTGCGGAACATGGGTATATATCGAGTAATTCAGCTTGAAACGATTCCTTTTACTCTCAGTTTTCTCCCCTTTCCTCCTTGCCTGCCTTTGAGCCGGTGGGAGGGGGGGTATTCCGGCCCCCCGTCCCGTGGGTTTCCCGTGGCCGGGGCGCCCTAGCGTCCTGGCCTGGATTCCTGGCTTGTGTTGGGCACGAGGCTGATTTATTGCTGCAATCTTGATGCTTGCGAGTGGATTTTGTCATGTGAACGTCAACGGATGGGATTGGAAATTTTATTTCAGATTGGATATGACTGGATGCATTAGAATCACCTCGGATCAAAGCCCTCAGACACAGTCCACCCGGCCAATCACCCCGGATTGGACCCCAGAAACGACAGCTACAGGTCACATTTCGCCCAGAGACGCGGTTGCGGAGGGGCGTTTCGAATTTCGACGGGGGTGACGGAATGGCCCGGTGCAGAGAAATCGAAGGGAAAAAAACAGCAAGTATAAAGGACTAAATGATGATATTCCGGGGTGTGACGCACATGAATAACCGCATATACTGATGCGGCACGAGTCAAATTATATATATTCAACGCTTCGGACGCATATTCAATCCCACAACAAGCCCAAACGCGAGTTTTCCACGACTGACATTCAAGTCGCGTGAGGCGGCCAAAAAGCTAACTTGTGAGTGGGGAGGGATATGCAGCGTGGATTGAATAATGTCGTGTGGACGGAGAAGGGTGAAATTCGTATGGGACTTTGTCCCGAGACGTTTAGTTGAATTCATCTCATTTATCGATGTTGCTTTCACTCACCTATGGTATATCCGTCTGTCTATTTGTAGACTCAGATGAAGGCTATCCTTTGCCTCGCTGTCCTTGCACTCATTGCAGCCTCCGCTTTCGCTGCTCCTCTCACTGAGGAGCAGTACGAGTTCCTCTTCACTCGCTACGTCGAGCAGTACGACAAGCAGTACGAGGTCAACAACTTCTTCGCTAAGTACAACACCTTCAAGGCTAACCTCAACGCTATCCTCGCTCACAATGCTCAGGGCAAGTCCTACACCTTGGCTATGAACCAGTTCGGTGACATGACCAACGAGGAGTTCAAGGCAAAGATGCTCAAGCTCAAGCACAACAACCACTGGTACCGCCGCTCCATGAACACTGCTGACTTCACCGGCCTCCGCGTCACTGATGATGCTGTTGACTGGCGCGCTCGTGGTGCTGTCACCCCCGTCAAGAACCAGGGCCAGTGCGGTTCCTGCTGGGCTTTCTCTGCTACTGGTGCTATGGAGGGTGCTAACTTCGTCAAGAATGGCAAGCTCGTTTCTCTCTCTGAGCAGCAGCTCGTCGACTGCTCTGGCTCCACTGGTAACGAGGGCTGCAACGGTGGTCTCATGGACTCCGCTTTCGAGTACGTCATCAACAACAACGGTATCTGCACTGAGGACTCCTACCCCTACACTGCTCGTGATGGCACCTGCAAGACCTCTTGCACCCCTGCTGTCCAGTTGAGTGGCTACAAGGACGTCGCTTCCGGCAACGAGGGTGACCTTCTCAAGGCTGTTGCTCAGCAGCCCGTTGCTGTTGCTATCGAGGCTGACCAGATGGCCTTCCAGTTCTACTCCAGCGGTGTCTTCGATGCTGCCTGCGGTACCAACCTCGATCACGGTGTCCTCGCTGTCGGTTACGGCACTGAAGGCTCCAAGCCCTACTGGATTGTCAAGAACTCCTGGGGTACCTCTTGGGGTGAGAACGGTTACATCCGCATGATCCGCAACAAGAACCAGTGCGGTATCGCTCTTGCTGCTTCCTACCCTATTGCTGCTTAAATTCGAAACAGCACAAAGAACAAAGTAGCATAGTAGCTAGTAAGTAGACCCCTTCTTTTTACCACAATGTCATTGCCATCTCATCTGCTCGCCGCGTACCCTAGAACGCGCGACGTTGCGCATAGAGGTCTATTTTTAGTATTCATAGTTTTGTTTCTTACTTTTTCGGCACAAGCGCATTGGTTATCAGTCGTGTTTTGGTTGCTGAGTTCGCACTCTACTCGAAAGTGGCGCTACGACGTCGGCAATCACTTCCTAATTCGTGACTAATGTTGTAGTATGAGTACGCAGATCGCATGCCTCCACGCTTCGGTGTGAAACGGCAGTATTTGCTCCGAGAATTGCATTGCCTCCAGTATGATTCTCGAGTCTCAAATCTCTAGAGCCACGGTCTGTGGCCTCATCCAATACAGTAACACACGAGTTAATATATCCGATTTTCCTTCGAGAGAATGGAGTCTTCAAGATTTGAACATGCATTTATGATTGCAAGACTAGGAGTGAGTCTTGTTGCAAGCATGCTTGATAAGGTGCTGAGAATCTAACCTAAGTCAAGTTTGTACACTCCTCGAGAAAGGTCTGTGCACAGTTGTGAAAAGAACAAAACAAAACAAAGCGTGCCGGATGAGGTGTTGGAAATGATTAAATAAAGAAAGCACAGAGTGTCTAGTACAAGAATGGTATGGATACTGATTGTAGAAATCTTTGCATGTGACCCGAGTACTACCGTTATGGAAGCCAGACGTGTTGGGTGCAGGCAGCCAAGTTAACACAGTCTAACTCCCCGCGGCCAAGGTCCTTTCTGCACAAGATTTGCGATGTCCGTCTTTCTGTGCGGGCATTGTGCGCTAGGGCACCTCGTGAAAAGAGGGATGTAGCAAAGTACATAACTAAATACAATCCTGGACGTCTCAAGGTTGCAACATGCAGAAGTGGGTACTTAAATATCTAATGCATCAACGTCGTGCACGACACAAAGGTCATCCTCTTCTTTGGACATGAAGGCCTCGTCCTTCGCCTGTTGAGCGGGTGCGTTGAGCTTTTCATCTTGGCGTGCATCGCGCTCACGCAAGCGCTCAACTCGCTCAGTGATCTCCTCTGTAGGAATAATATTGTAGTGAGCTAGCAAAGTCTCGACATTGATCGTGAAAGCATCAGCAAAACTCTGAGAACCACTGACGAGGTGACGGTAATCGCTCAAGTTGATGCGCTGGTCATTGTCTTGGTCGGCCTGCTCGAATGCCTTGGCAATCAGCTGTTGCGCCTCACCTTCGCTGAGACCAAGCGTGTTCTCCGTTGCAGACAAAAGCATAATCTTGAGGTCAGTCTTGTCAATGAAACCATCGCCGTTATTATCGTACAAGTTGAAGGCGAAGTTGATCTTCTCATCCATAGATGCCTCTGGACTCAGTGCACTCAACATCGTGACCCAGGTTCGGAAATTGATCTGATTACTTCGCGTGATGTCCAACAATTGGAACAGCGCTTTACTAAGCAGCGAACCAGGTCGCGCTCCTGTGGCTCGGCACAGCTCTTCGAAAGATATCAGATCGTCTTCAGCATCGACTGAGCTGATGGCATCGAAGACTTTGTGTAGCGCTCGTAATGTGCTCACATCGAAGTGAGTCATGCGCGCCAACTCAACAAGCGGCTAGAATGCGTTAGAAGAGGAGTCAGAGAGGAGGGTAAATTGGGGTGAAATCTGATGTATCAATCCCACATTCGATTTCAAGTTTACGAGTTTGTTTGCTCACTTAACACTAAAGTCCATCTCCTTGACATTCTCACCCAATCAATCAACCTTGACTTACCTGCTCATCGCGTTGAACTGCCTTGAGTGATTCAACGAATTTGCGTTGAGCAACACGTAGCGAGTTGTCACTCGTCACGATTTTCGACTCTGTCTCCGCCGCAAGCGAGTCGAGGGGCTGCTCAACCGATTGAAGCTGCTCATCAAAGCTCTCCTTCTTCACACGTCCGTGATTGTGGACGATCTGCGTGTCGTAGATGGTTACGCGACCACGCTTTTCCTGTACAGACTTAATCGCATCTTCTTTGGCGCGCTCTTCCCGCGATTTACTATTACCCATGCAGGCGTTCCAGTGAAATGTACTTGAGTCACGAGCTCAGGAGCCCGATCTGAAAGTGGGGATGAACGTCGGTTGCGGGGATGAGCGAGGTCTTCTTCGCATGAAAGCATGGAGCATAGCACGGCCTGCAGCACCGCATCTATCGGGGCTGTTCTTGCTTCACACTCCGTCCAGCACAACTTGAAGCATGAATCAAAAGTGGAAAACCAATGTTCCCTAATTCGATGTTCGACAAAAATGGCAGCAGCGTAGAGGGTTTAACGCAATAAAGTTCAGAGAAAATGGAATGAATGCTTGACTGATATTGCTTTGACCAATAATATGCCGCAGAAGACGTCATCCACGCCAGATACCACGATCCGAGAAAGGCGTTCAGCACTTGTTCCCGGCTACCTGCGGTTCCCTTTGGAAGAGCGGCCATGCTCGGTGGACACCACAGGCATTGCATGAAGATGTTCACCACATCACGAAAGCCTCGAATTTCATGTGAAATCTTGCACGACATCGCCCACTCACTACTTCTCAGCCGCGCTTTCGTGTCTAGCACCACTTGCCTGAGACGGGGGACTAAGATACGGCACACGAAGGCCGACACCCCAAAGCTTGCATGAAGCAGTTACAATAACATGGCCGAGGCTAAAATGCTTTGAGAAGCGATGACTGAGTTGCATACTCAGCTCGAAGACCCTCGAAAGTTTCAAACTCAAGACTGCAACAGTGGAAAATCACTGGGAAATGGCAGCTATCAGAAGGTTGTCAAGGGTTTTGAGTGCGTGGAAATGATGGGACTATCGATACAGAACAGTACTCCTGGTCTCAACTCCAGTTCAAGACCCTTTGCCTCGTATTTCTGACTACAAACCCCAAACTCAACCATGCCACTCGCTCCTTCGGTTGATCTGAATTTTTCGCTACGCGCACGTCCCAAAAGGTAGGACTTAAAAATGTGGAAAATCGGAAAATTGCCGAAAATCGCCTGGCTCCCCGAAAAAGATCAAAAATCCAAAAAATGGAGAAAAATAACGAAAAATTCAGAGCCAAAGTGGCAACCAGAGGGTTAATTTGTAAGCATCAAAACGGGTGTGCACCGAGTGCAACGTGTGTAGTATGCATTTTATTAAATAGTATCTGCTGATTAGCATCGTTCTGTGCCTTTTTCCGGATGTCACACACGCCGGAAAGTCGTCTTTGAACGCGCCAAAGTTTACCTATGAACAGATCTCACAGCTCTCTCTTACTGTTCCCCTGCTTTGCATCCCCGTTTGCATCGAATTCAGGATCAAATGAAGGCTGTTGTCGCTTTCGTCGTGGTCCTTGTCGCTGTTGCAGCGGCTCAGAGCCTTACCCAGGACTCTATCGCTGCCCTTCGACAGGAGTCCCAGGCGCTTGTCCCTGAGCGATCCTATGTCAACACGGTCGAGTACGTGGACAAGCTGAACACGCCCCCCAATCCCGAGCTCGTGCCCAAGTATTTCGTCGAGGCTCACCAGGGCCGCCGCCGCATCGGCCGCCGCATTGGCCGTGCTGTTCGTCGTGTCGGTCGTGCTGTCAAGAAGGGTGTTCGTAAGGCAGGTCGTGCAATCAAGAAGCTCTTCCGTCGCAAGCGCCGCCATGCTAAGCGCCGCCATGTTAAGCGCCGCCCTCACAAGCACCGCAAGCACCGCAAGGGACGCAAGGGTCGCAAGGGTCGCAAGGGTCGCAAGGGTCGCAAGCTTCGCAGGGGCCGCAAGCACCGTAAGGGCCGCAAGCACCGTAAGGGCCGCAAGCACCGCAAGGGCCGCAAGCACCGCAAGGGCCGTAAGGTTACCAAGCGCAAGCTTCGCAAGATGCGCAAGTCTATGAAGAAGGCTGCTGCTAAGAAGGCTCGCAAGATCGCTAAGGCTATCGCCAAGCGCGCTAAGAAGAACGAGCGCAAGATGAAGAAGCGCCAGAAGAAGAGCGAGCACCGTCTCAAGCGTGCTCTTCGCAAGCTTCGCCACCTCAACACCGCTGTCCGAGGTCTCCGCACCTTGATGACTCGTGTTGATGGCCAGGTTCAGAAGCTCATTCCTGAGAACCGCATCCGAAAGTACGCACGCCTTGACCCGTCCAAGTTTTCTAACTCTGGCTACACCAAGACCCTGAAGGGTGATCCCCGCAGGTTTGTCAACCCATGGGAACGAAACCCCAGTGGAGGTATGCAATTCTACAAATGTTTCAGGCTTTCCTTGTACTCACTACTTGCTGTTTCGATGATTCGTGAGCTTAGGCTACTACAATCTTCAAGTCTCAACCACACAGGTGGATGAAAGGCAGTGCCGAGATGTCCCAGGCGCGTTCGCTCTGTTCCTAACCTAGGCGCTGAAGCTTTCGCCCGTGGATGGTCGGATCTGTCACAATTCCATCGCGTGCCAAATCCCGTACGCATTGGATGCGAATCCTGTGAAGAGGGCGCCTCTTCGCCAGATTTTCACCAAGCAGGACGGGAGGTGGCTCGCCAGTTCTATCCTCTTTGGTACTACTGCTGCATGTCCTATCCAGCAACTATACTCTTGGTTATTTCGCGCCATTCCCGGGTGTACCACGAAAAACCGCCCACCCCCACGCCGCCGCACCGCGTTTATTTGCCCAACTTAACCTGCGTTACATTCATTCACTCATCTCCAACCAGCTAGTGCTGTTCTGTGATGGTTGGGGTGTTGCCTCGTGGAGAAATACCTGAGACAATCCCCACGCTCAGAGAGGTCAAGTAGCGTGTTTGCGTGTGCGTTAGTTAGGTTGGGGCAGTAAGCGAGGCCTGTGGATGGAGCTGCTCCACTCACGCCTGACCGATACCCTGTTCCCAAGTCAATCTGATGCATCGCTCTCAACGACCTTGGTTCGCACGATGATGGTCATCACGTAGATGAATGTTATTGTGAAGGCAATGTCAGATGTTCGTTGATCAACGCCTTGTGGCTGCTCCCCAACAACGAGAGCACCACCTCGCAAGTATCGATGAACAAGGTTTTTGTGTGGATGCACAGTCCGGACTGAATGGAAGGGAAAGGAGAGAGTAGTAGGTTCTGGTAGGATGGAGCAATTCTGTGCAGGAGGATCGTGCATGTGATCATGTGTTTGGTTGCTATGGGTCTAGTCAAATCGCGAGGCTTTGAAGCTCTACGATTGACGAGATTGGATGTGCAAGTCTCACAGATCTGGTTGATCACAGAACATGATCTTGATGGCTCATGATGAGAATCATCGATCAAATAAGTAGTGCGCAAAGAGGACAGGATGAAATGGACTGTCTAGGTAGAGTGGACGTCCAGTTCTGACTGAACACGTGGAAGTTGTTACACCTCCGTTGCTTGAGGTTTTGTGGATTGTAATTGACAAACTCGCGAAGATCGTTCCTGTGCAGGTTAGTCGCTTTGCATTTCCGTCTCTGCTTGGCTTACAGATCACACTCACGATTTCGACTCCCCTCCCCATGTAATCTCACCCGCTCCCCCCAATCTAGAGGCGTTCTACAATAAGAATGTCATCGATCCCGCACTCAAGGTCATCCGCAAGGATGAGGACATGAGTGCTCAAGACCTCGCGATGAAGCAGCGTAATCTCTCCAAGTTCACTCACAAGCTCGCTCGTAAGGACACGGTCTCCCTTGTCTAAGCGCACCGGCCTGTAAGCACGAAGGTATGGGATGGAATGCTGGCACATTCAAGTGCGGTCTTGAGTGTATTTTTCAGAGAGTAAGTGAGGCATGCAAGCCACTAGATGCATTGTTCGACAGACCTAGACCTCAACTGGAGGTAAGGTTGCTTTCTGGAGAATACAGTTGATCATTCTTGCTCAAAAAGAAGAACATGTGAGTTTCATACGTAGTGGGATATGCAATGTTCTGAGTTCTGGTGTGGGCAAAAACGTTGCCATGAAACCATGAAACGTGAAACGCTCGAATGAAACGAGTTGGGTCCTGGATGGGGCTGAGTACCGTTTCGTTCTTTCTATTGGTGTTGCACAGGTGCGTGCTAGTCCATGAGTGGTGAGTGTTGGTGTGTTCTTACATGAGTTGAAACATACTGTTGGAAACAATCTATCAAGATCGAGCATCCGACCAAAGCCTGTTGTGATGTCTATTGAATCGAGTGCCTACATTCGCCATCTGTCTGCAACATCGCATCTGAAGGATCTTAACATGGATGCGTGATAATAGCGTAGATGTATATGGTGCCGAGATTGGCGGCTCACTGCCGTCGCAATGGGACCAAACGAGAGCCGCGCCAAAGCTGCAGGATAGGATGTCAGAACAAATGAATGAATGAGTGAAAGAATGAACGAATGATCCAAGAGCGCACTGCTGCTACTGCTGATGCTACCGTTGTTGTTGGTGATGATGATATGAAGATGAATCAATCAGTCAGTCCAGCAATCAATCAATCAATCAATCAAAGATTCGAAGATTCGAAGCGAAACGGGGCTGAACTGTGCTTGCGAAAAGGCCGTAGCGAGCAAGGGATGACCTACCCGCAAAGGGTGCGCCCTAGCGGGTTAGACTATCGCCGCCATTGCAAGTGATGCATGCATGAAGTGCACCTCCTATCACAAGTGTGTGGATCACCAGACCACGCTGTTCGCTACTTTACGCATAGTAGTCCTCGAAGGCGTACATGTCCTCATCCTCGTCCTCGTCCTCATCTTCCCACATGTCCTCATCCTCAAACTGGTCCTCGTCCTCATCCTCGTCCCAGCCCAGGATCTCGTCGAGCTCCTGCTCCGAAATGCCCTGCGACTTGGCCATTTCAAGGAAATCTTCTCGTGTCAAAAAGCGTCGTGACTAGATAGTGTTGAAAATCGATGATGCGTGGGTGTGTGAGCGGTATAATAACCATCGCCTTAGAAGGATCACAACACGATCTATCACTTGCATACATTTCTCATTTGTATACATACCGACATGGTGTTCTTTTTGCGATCAAAAATATGGGTTTTTGTCTGATATTCTGAAACGAAAATGAAGCCACAACCAAGTTTTTCCTCAATTTTTGGCTGGTGAGCTCGCACCGGATTTTACCGCTGGGAAGCATCGTGGCGTGAACAGATCGGGGCTGGGCTTGTGGAAGAGGGAGATAAGGTAACTCTGTATGTATTTACTGTTTATTCCTGGAGTGCTGAGAGGTGTCTTGGCCGTGTGGATACGTCATCTCCAAGACTGGGCTCTGGGAGCAAATCGCCTCTGCTTGCATCACCTGATGATAAACTACTGCTGCTGACAGCCATACCGGCATTACCCGATGCACCAGTACCGGTTCCAGCATCTGCGACCTCGCCACATAGAAGTGCCCTAGCTTGTTCGAAACTGATTTGCATGGTCGCGGCTACGATCTGAGCACACTCAACAATCGTTTGGGCGCGCGCTGCAGCAGCGGCGTCAGCAAGAAGCTGAGCCCGGTCCTGGGCCGTGAGCCAGCCCAGATTCGCGTCTGACTCTCCTGGTCCACCTCCAACAGGTCCTCCTGCTCCCGGGGTCGATCCTCCTTGCACCGTAGTTCCTGAACCGCTGGCAATCTTGATGTCGCGAATCTCTTCATACAATCGTCCCTCTTCAACAGTTCCCGAGATGCCTGAGCCCTGAGATTGGGCGTTTCCTCCTGCGCCACTCGCCTCAAGTTGGCTGATTTTGTTCAGAGCTGCTTCCAGCCGCATCTCCAGATCTGTAACACGAAGGCGATGGATCTCTTGCAGCTCGGCAATTTCTGCTCGAAGCGTTTCAACTTCAGCTTGAGTATGTGCAACTTGCACATTGATCGCTGTCGCTGGAGTGGGGGCCAGCGGATTGCCCTGCGCACCGTTGCTGGCCTGCATAAGCTGTTGCCTCAATTGCCAGTTTTGTGCCGAGAGACGCTCATACTTCTCTTGCAACTCCAACATCTCAGTCCGAGTCTGATCTCCGTCGTTTAGGAACACGAGATTGGTCAGCTGTACAATGCGGCGAAGGAGATCGGAATAGGTTGGGGTATTTCCAGAACCAACAGAAGGAGCTGGCCCTGAGCCACCAGGAAGAGGTGCTTCTCGAGTATCAGCATAGTTTATCACACGTGCGACTGCCAGTCGCTTGTTTTCCTGCTGTGGAACCACGGTAATAGCCTGGTATGCGTTAAGATTTGGCATCGAGGCCAAGGGTACGTCATCTGTGTCTAGTCCCAGAAGTCTGCAGTTCTGGATTTGGAATGCTTCTTGGATCGTTTTTCGCAGTCCGCCGATGGTGCCGACTAAAGCGGGCATGAGAGTAGGAGACAGCATGTGAGTGGGCCTGCAATCATTGGTGAGCTTCCCAAAGCACAGCATGGAACTTACGTAAGCACGCAGGCAAGCAAGCGGGCAAGCAAGCAATCAAGCTTTGGTACACCTAGAGGGGCGAATTTCGCGACCTTCCGGGTGCCAAATAGGTAGCCATTGACCGGGAGCGAATATCACATCCCCCGCGAGTAAGCCTCTATACGCCATCTTCATATCATGCTAGCGTGCTCCGAACAGGCCGTGCAGGGGGGTCCTCACGAGTAACGTACACTTTGAGAACTCGATCACCTGTTGGACGCCGTTGCACGTGACAACGAACGTCTGAATGTCGCTTGACATGGATTAGATGTGTTTTCTAAAGGAACAGAAGCCTATTTATCTGTTTTCTAGCGATGTGCCACAACGGCAATGCCACTAAATCCGACTCGAGACGTAGTGCTCAAGCTGCTAGACAATGTCGCCGTTATCCTAGCACGGGGTGTAGGAATATGGGCTTTTACGCCAACCAAAAAATTGGAGTCAACCAAACTCATTCTCCAGTCCACCGTTTGATAAGTCCATTCGCGGGGTATCCCGAAGTGTAGTAGGGCATTGAAGCTTATCATTCCTATCTGGTCCACCCACGCGTGGATTTGCGAGAGTCGAAGGCCATGCAGCCCCAGCGTAAGCTGTGCAATTTTGTGAAATTCTCACAGATTGCACTCTCGTGGCTCATCGCTTTGTACTATTTCAGTGGGTTTTCGCACGCAAGACCCGCGCCGCCCAGCATAGCCCATGGTGAGTTCCAACTGCGAAGGCTAAGGGTTGGTACGCTCGAGCTGGAAAATGCAACCACGCCTTCGATTCGGTGGGACGCCTTCGATTTCGCCGCGCTCAGGGTGGAGTTTGATCAGCCCATATTCATTCAACGCGTCAATGTGCCCGGCGCACACAATAGTGTTAGTAGCGCATCGGAGCTAGATCGGGCCCTCATGCTGGAATGCCCTAGAAGCCTAAGCAGTGGCCAGAACCAGGCGGGTATGCATCTCTACCCACTCGAAGAGAACTTCCCCAAGGAACTGTGGTCCACCAACCAACTTGCCCACGAGCAGGACACATCTGTTCACTACTTCGAGCCTCGACTATTGCTCGCCACATCCCCTCAGAACAGTCTGCGTGGCCTGCTTACGGCGTTCCAGATCTTTGACAACGACGACAGTGTTGTAAGTCCAGATGTTAACTCCGCGAGTGTCAGTCAGGCACATGGCAGTGCAACCAGCCTGAGTCGAGCCGATGCAGTCAACCATGCGTCGACTTCCCTCGAATTGTTGATTCCAATTGCCAAGCGAAGGCTTGCTAAGAGTGCAGACGCGAAGCAGGATTCTACTAAGCATCAAACTACCGCCGACAACCCGAGCACTTACTTTGATGCATCGGTCCTTGAGAGTTGTGTCATTCGATACATCCCTACGGCGCAGAGGGGACTCTCCCAAGCTTCTGCAGTTGCGCTAACCTCTAGACGCGGTGTTGAGGCCAGTGACAAGCCTCTGAACCTAGTAATGTTCGAGCCTGTCTCCGCAGTTGAACGTACTGTTTTGCGACTAAGTGCTTCTCCACATTCACGCGCTGCAGCCTGGGCACACACGCATGCCAAGCTGAGGTCGGGAGAACTCGTGGGTGCGGGTCGACCGCGCCACGACGGCGACGCGTATGGTGCCGACGTTGCGATCTTGCTTGAAGCCGAAACTCAAGTACGAGGTTACGTCGCGCTGATGTTTGATCCTGTGATCGGTGGTTTTATCAAGCCAGTTGTCGACCTTACTCATGGTCTGCTGATGGACTCATTCGGAGGTCACTTCCAGAAGAAAATTGCTACCACTACGGTCAGCGAAGTTGCTGCTGATCTCACCCAAACCCTGGGTATTGCACTCCGAGCGAATATCTCAAATATCTTGACCGATTCCCTTACCTACTCTATTGGAAGGTCGCTTTCTGATGGCTTTATCGCGACCATCACTCCAGTCGTTCAGGACAAGCTCAAAAAGTTCCTTCCAAAGTCCGTTGGTGCCATGCTCAATAAGGTACTTCTGCTCAATATTCCTGCATATGTTAACGAGCATATGCCTCAGGTTGTTGCCAGAGGTCTCTCCGTAACATTGATGCAAGGCCTTACCCGCTCGATCAGCCACGCACTTGTGCCCACGCTGACACATGCATTGCCGCACTCAGCAAACGCAGACTACTACTGCTATGTTTGCGCCACGCAAAACGACGCCTGTCACCTGTGTCACTTTTCTGCACTCTCTGTATACTATCAAGCTTACTATGGTACATACTACACTGATTACTTCTCAGACTACTACGGTAATTACTACACTCACGCGCTCCGACGCGTCGACGAAGCCACTCACCAGAAGATCAAGGTGCCTGGCCATGTCCTGTTGAGTCAGTCTTCGGCATATCTTGAGCGCAGTAAGATTCCTGTAGCAGAATAGATTGGGTAGTTACATGTTCAATAAAGGTGTCAAATAAGAATTTCAATTTTTCGTGTCCCGGCAACAAGAGAGCCTCTTTTACTAGACCAGGGTGAGTGTATCGCGACATGCATAATGATGAGTCAAGGGTGCATTGTTCGTTTGAATTCACTTCAGCAGGGCCGGCTCACCGTCCTTGTTCGAATCTTCATCCATGTTTTCCAAATCGCTGTTGTCCTCCTCATCGATCTTCGGGACATTAGGGCCAAGATACTTGAACTCCACATGACTCTCGGTGTCGATATCTGTACCTTCGGTGAACTGGGTGCCCGCCTTAGGACGAACTAGCTCGACACGGTACCTCGAGCTCTCAAGTACCTCACCCGAAAGGATAGCCTTGGAAAGAGGATGTGCGATGCGATTCTGGATGCAACGCTTCAATGGGCGGGCGCCAAGCGCGGGATCGTAGCCTAGGCGAGCAAGCCATTCGACCACTTCATCGGAATACACAAGTTCAATGCGCTTCTCATCCAAGAAGGATTGAAGTCGGCGGAGCTGAATCTGGGCGATAGGCACCATATCCTTGCGGCGCAAGGGATTGAAGCATACGATGTCGTCAATTCGATTCAAAAACTCAGGTGCGAAATGCTTCTGAAGTGCTTCTAGCATGATACGCTCAGAGATCTTCGCATCTTCGCTGAGCTCAGCATCGCTTTCCTCCTTGGCTTGCTGCTTGCCACGCAAAGATTGCAGGTATTGAGATGCTTGATGAGCACCGAGGTTCGATGTCATGATGATAATAGTATTTCGGAAGTCAACCTTGTGACCCTGTCCATCAGTCAAGTGGCCTTCATCGAAGATCTGAAGCATGGTGTTGGTGACCTCAACGTGAGCCTTCTCAACCTCATCAAACAAAACGACTTGGTAGGGTCGACGGCGAACAGCCTCTGTCAGTTGTCCACCTTCATCATAGCCAACATAGCCCGGTGGGGCACCGATCAAACGTGTCACAGAGAACTTATCTAAATATTCACTCATATCGATACGAACCATCGCATGCTCATCGTCAAAGAGGAACTCTGCCAACGCCTTAGCAAGCTCGGTCTTACCAACACCAGAGGGACCGATGAAGAGGAAGACACCCTGAGGCTTTGAGTGACCTGCCAAGCCTGCGCGGGACATTCGAACACAATTGGCAACGGAGTCCACGGCTCGTTCTTGTCCAACCACACGCTTTGACAGATGCTCTTCGAGGTGCAAAAGTCGATCCTTATCACGCAGTACCAGCTTCTTAAGAGGAATACCGGTGTGACGTGAAACGACCTCCGCTACATCGTCCTCCGTAACGCGCTCAGTCAGGGATACCGACTGCAGTTTGGCCTCGAAATCCGCGCCAAAGACCTTGCGACGACGGGTGGCCTTGTCACTCGACTTACCATCGCCGATCAGCAAGGTCTCCTCTGAATCGCTATGGTCTTTCTCTGACGATTGAGAATCGGGGTTTCGGCACTCCTCGAGTTCAGCCTCAAGCCTTGGAATATCGACGTGTTTGAGCTGACCAGCTTTTACGTAGTCACCCTTAACCAGCGCCTGATCGAGTGCGATGCGAGCTTCTTCAAGATCTTTTTTCAGCTTGTTGGCGTGCTGCCGGCGCTTACGCTCTCGCTCCCACACGAGATTGAGCTGATCGAGCTCACGCTGTTCTTCATCCAGCTTGCGTTGGATGCGCTGACATCTAGCAACCGAAGCGGGATCTGTTTCCTTTTTCAGCGCTTCGACCTCAATCTTTCGTGTGAGAATGGATCGTTCGAGCTTCGCAATCGCATCAGGCTTACTTTCCAGCTGCATGCACAGACGCGACGCAGTCTCATCGAGGAGGTCAATGGCCTTGTCCGGGAGTTTACGATCAGTGAAATAGCGCTTAGCAAATTTGGCAGCTGCCACAACAGCGCCATCTGAGATGGTTACACGATGATGCAGCTCATACTTATCCTTCAAACCACGGAGAATACTGATCGTATCCTCCACTGACGGTTCAGGGATGAAGACAGTCTGCAGACGTCGTGCCAGCGCACCATCCTTCTCGATGTACTTTCGGTACTCCTCAAGCGTGGTTGCACCGCAGAACTGCAAGCCACCGCGCGCTAGTGCGGGCTTTAGCATGTTGGCAGCGTCAAAAGAGCCTTCGGCACGTCCAGCACCGACGAGCATGTGGACTTCATCGACAAACAGGATTACATCTCCGCACTTCTCAACATCTTCGATCACATTTTTCAACCGTTGCTCGAACTCACCTCGAACACCACTGCCGGCCAGGAGTCCTGCGAGGTCAAGCATCAGCACACGCTTGTTCTTAAGGGTCTCAGGCACTTCATCAGCAACAATACGCTGAGCCAAACCCTCCATAATGGCGGTTTTACCGACACCTGGCTCGCCAATAAGCACAGGATTATTCTTACGGCGACGCGAAAGCACCTCAATTGTGCGTCGAATCTCATCCTCACGACCAATCACAGGGTCAAGCTTGTGCTCACGTGCCTGCTTCGTGAGATCTACGCAGTACTTCGCGAGGTATTCACCTGGCTGAGGTTCCTGGCCAACCTTTCCGAGCGGCTGTTGGCGGCTGTAGTGTCGCAACCAGTTGAAGTTAGCCGTGGCAATTGACTTGATACCGTGGTCCACAACAGATCTAAGGGATACTTCACGGATGCACGGCGTGGATGGAGCGGCAAGGCTGGTAGTAGACTTCAAGTTGTCAGCATATGTAAGTGAGTGGATTTTCGCGATTCTCACAGAAGATCCTCCGAGAGCCGGAATAACGGCTCGCTTCAATGCATTGGAAACGGTGACTACGACACCGCGAGCACGATACATTTTGGCTGCCTTGGCTAGATCCTATTATATCGGTATTTCGAAACTTTGCTCAAAAGTCCGAAAATTTTTTGTCAGGGGTGCTGACTGCAAAGGACGGACTGGGAAAGCCGAGCGAGAGGTGTAATAAGCGAAGAAGTTGTATTTGCAACCGGTTGGCGCTGTGACTGTAATAAGAGGAGCTATCAAGCTAAATTGCATCAACTCTCCCCCGCATGGGTCTCTGCAACTATAGCTTCTTTCGGGTCTAGATCATAATGAAATTATGCTTCAACCTCGTCAGGACCATCTGATCGACCTAGTCTTCATCATTACAAATGGTGACTCAACTCAACGTGTATTTAGGAAGGAGTCAGGATATGTAAGCAATCAGAAAGTGTACATGAGGGAAATTACGAAACGACGCCGACTACCGCCAGACCCACTTTAGAAATACGCACTGGGTGATCCTACGCGGGATTGTAGGGTAGTCCGAGAAGGGTTGGGAGTGGATAGGCTCGCAGGATCATCAACGTCTTCATGGTATAGCATGCCCGACGTTGCGGTTTCAACTGAGCTTTCCGAGTCCTCATAGCTCAGCTTCGCCAGTGGCCAGTTCGAAGGGTACTTGGTTGACTTGGAAGTCGTAGTAGGTAGTGCTGCTGGCTTCTCCACAAGCTCGTTCAAAACATCCAACTTCGTCTGATTAGCGACAGAAGCCGTCATGGTCTGTGACTTCGTGGTCACTTCCTCTCCTTGAGCGGAGGTCGCACTGAAAGTCGCACCAATTGTCTCTGCGATGGTGGATGCCGCCATACTCGAGACCGAGCTATGAGTGGTGATCGTGCTACGAACCACAGGACTATCTGCTACCGAAGTGGTCTCTGTGGTGAATGAGTCCTGAGCTGCATCAAACAGAGGCTCAAGAACATTTGCTCCCTTAGTGGTGCGGGCGACACTCATTGGGGCTTGGTATTTGGGTCGGCTGCTCGACATGCTGGTCTTGGGGGCTGGAAGGGTCGGCAGAGGAGTGATCTGAACCTGGGTGCGCGCGGCATTCGTCGTCGCTGCAGCTGTGGTAGCTGAACTGAGGCTAGTGTTTGGCGCAGGCGTTGCAGGAACAAACGGGGAAGCGCCCAGATTCAGGATCTTAGAGTGGGTCGTCACAACGGGTCTAGGAGTTGGGACAGGCACCGTCGCGCGTGGGCTCAAATCATTCACGGCAGCCGTTGTAGGTATGATAGCCGGAGCTGGCGTAACGGCGTTCGACGAGATCGGAGTTCGTAACGTGAACGGAGCCGGTGTAGGTTTGCTTGCTGATAGATGTTCCTGGACGACTGCAGCGCCCCCAACGACGCTTGACAGAGACGATGTCGTGGGCGAAGACAATGCAGCGGACGCCGTGACGCGCTGAAGGAGCTGGTTCACGCGGTGGCGGTTAGCTTCCTGATTCAGATATGCGACCGTATCCTTCAACTCATTCATTTCTTCCATCACCTTTTTCAGTTCTTCCTTAGAGGTATCGAGCTGTGCGCGAAGCTCTGCCTGCTCTGACTCCAACAGCTGAGTCCGGGTCCGTGCACTCTCAGCATCGTGTTCCAAGTCTTTGCATCTTGCATTGGCCTCCTCAACTTGCGATTGCACCTGGGCAAGCTGAGACGTGAGCTCTGCAATGCGCGCCTTACGACTTCGCGAAGTGGCCTGAAGCGACGCAATGATTCCATTAGCCTTCTCAATTTCTGCATACGATGTACGCAACTGAACCTCATACTTCTCATTCGCTTGAGCATATAACTGAAGGGATGTTTCGAGTTGACTTGCATTGGCTCGCAGAGATTCAACTTGCTTTGTACGATCATCCACCAGTGACTCGGCGAGTGAAGCACGCTGCTCAAGGCGAGCGATGTCACTTCGCTGCTGATCGAGCAACTGGTCTTGTTGGGCGATCTTTGTATCCCGCTCAAGTACCCGCTGCTGAAGCTCAGTGATTTGTGCTTGGAGCTTCTCGATGGTCGTCTGCCCCTGCTTATACTTACTTTCCCAGTCCTCACGATCCTGCTTCGTGGATTTGTACAGCTGTTGCAGCTCGTCGTTTTGCTGTTGGAGCAGTCGGAGTTTGTGCGATGACTCCTCTTCAACTCGCGCCAGTTTGTCCTGCAGGCTCTTTTCCTTGATTTGGGCCTCAGCTTTCAATGCTGAGGTTGCCTCTTCCAACTCTGCACGAGATCGATGCAACAGAGCGTCGTGTCTTGTTTGTGCGTTCAACCTCTCCGCTGTTAACTTTTGCTCAAGGTCATACACCTGACTCCGAAGCTGTTCTACAGTAGCTTGGTGATTCGAGAGAGATGCTTCGGTCTTCGAAAGTTTCGATTGGGTCTCGGTCAACAGCTCTAGAGTCGTTGCTAGAGTGAGCGCAAGGTGCCGCTGAAGTGCCGGCACGGTTGGGGTGGACAACGTCAGGTTCAGATGACGAATATGCTTGAACCTGTTAGCTTCAACGATGCTCAGCTCGCATGTGTTACCAGTGGACTCTGGGCTGTCATGGCTGTCACTTTGACTCTGCGAGAGAATAATGAAGAATCTTGATCCTGAAGTCGTTTGACTAGTCTCATTACGAGGAGCAGCATCCGTTGCGCATCGCTGCAGCAGACGAACAAGATAACTGGGGAAGTTGGCGAAGTCAAGCAGCAGCTCCTGTGTGGAGCGAAGTTGCGCGTACATTGACTCTGTGATTGTGCAGGACGTCAAATAAAGAAGGTTAGTGGGGCTTGTTAGTTGAAGTACCAGCTTACGCTGAGCTCGATGGTCGCCAAAGCTGTAGTTCTGTGAAGCCTGCAGCCCATTCATCGCTTGGGGTGTGGACTCCACCGCAGCAGCCTGGTTCTGGCTGGAGAGGAAAATCCGGATTACGAGCGACACCTGTGTGTGGTTCGAAAACGCGTCAACAAAACCACTCGGTTGTGAGAGCTGCGACCTAGCGGTCCCACTCGTCGCCATCGAAGACTGAAGTGGGTTGATGTGTGCCACGTCCCATGCAACTGGCACCGGGGTCTGCTCTGCACTGGAGTTAGCATGGGCTCGAGGTTGCATGTAAACTGGGATGCATTGCTCGAACACAAGCACCTCATTGGAGCCGGGTGCAGACTTGGGGGCTGGGGCATATTGTACGGTAGGAAAGAGCGCACGCGTAGGGTTGCCTTGCACGCGTTTGTGGCCCTCCGGCATACCAAAAGCGATGCGATCTTGCGAAGACGACTCCGAGGGCGAACACCCGAGATCAAACCGCAGAGCCTGGTTGACGCTCTTTTGGGGAGTCATGAGGGGATTCGTGGAGGGGTTCGACCGAGGGGTCTAGAGGGAGTGTGAGGGGTGCATACATGTTAGATCATACGCTCTTGGCACCTGTGTGGCGCCGCTGAGAAGTTGGCGAGCCAAAGGCCCAGAAACCGCAATCGAAGGACCACACCACTCCAGCGCGGGCTTGGCGCACTGCCTGAAGCGAGCATAAAGATCCGCCCAAAGAATGAATACTTACGCCGTCCAAGCTCATAGGCGAGCCATTCTGAAGAACGGACACGTGTCGCATGCCGGTGAAATCGCCATGCGTGGATGGAGTCGCAGGCCAAAGCTGACTGGTAGACAAATCCATCGCGACCTGTAGGTGTAGTTAGCGTTGCACCGTGAGCAGATGAGGATGAATGAATGGTTCATGAGATGATCTAGTGAACAGTAATATAATCACGACGCAGCACTCAAACGCAAGCGCGTAATCCGTATGCGAACGTATTGTAAACAACTTGGATTGGGTTTAAATTTTCAAATTTCAAATCGCACCCAGGGAACCAGGGAGGAAACTGATCCCATCCACCCGGAACCGCCAACCGAGCCACGACTAGCCGTTAACGAATTCGAGGAAGGTGCGTTACAAGGTTAGGAGCAGGCAGTTTGTGAAGCGGGATCCGGGCGACTGGGTGAGTGCTCGGGGTGAAGGACCCTGTGGGAGGAAGGATCACAGTATCCTCTTGAGAATGCTTATTATTCCTGCATCCAGCACTCACGAGTGGTGGAGTGACACCATGTTACAAGTTTCATCTCATGACACACGCCAGGGCCTGGATGGCACCCACGAGTTGCGCAGCTGCGTTGGTTTGGGTAGGCTTCACATCTCATCCGATTATCCATGATATAGATAGCTTATTGGGAAATCCATCTTCTTCGGCACTGCCAACCTACCACGATTGATCTAGGCCTCAAGTCTCGCGCTGTCGAAGCCATCTGTGAGCCTGACAGTTTCGCAACAAGAGCGACGAGTCCACTCGTTATCGACGGTCTGTCAGCGGTGTGTGTGCATTCTACCGCTGTGTGTGAGACCCTGTGACCATGAGTGATCTTGAAAGCACAGAAACCACACGAGTTGATCACAACCTCGAAGCCCTGGAGATCGACGAGGACGGTCCGACGCCTGTAGACAACGGTGCAACTGCGTTGAATCCTGGTACAAATGGTGCTAACCGTCAGGCTATGAGCAATATCACCGCGCAGGCAACGCTGGCTCAGAACACAATCCCGTCAGACATTCTGCAACCCCCTGATTTGAAGGCAACCGCTGCGTTAACGGCCGCACGGCGGCAGAATCTTGCAGCACAAAAGCTGCAACAACTCAAGCAGCAAACGTCTTCATCGGGTGGTCAGCTTAATGGACTTCTCGCATCAGCACTCTCCTCAGTGGCTGCGTCCGCATCAGCCGGATCCAGTGGTGCCAAGCAAGCTGCGGCCATGAAGGGAGTTCATCTAGTCGACCCAGCCCTCAGTAGTCAGCTTCGATCCGGTGTGTCTGCCCCACTGGTCTCGACTGGTATGGGTGGATCAAGCTGCTCAACTGCCTCCGCATCGAGCGGCTCATCAAGCAGTTATCCTTCAGCGTCATCCCGAACGGCCCTCGTGATCGATGGGATTGATGTGAATGCAGATCCAGTCCCAAGTCTGAACGTTACAGCCGATGCCGATGCACTCGCAAAGTATCTAAGCGTTCTCAGCTCAAACGCAGCGTGTGCAGCTGGAGCTGCTGCAGCTGCAGGTGCTCCTATTCCCGCAGCCTCTGCAGCGGGCAACGGCGGTGCTCTCTCCGGCAGTTCATCTGCTGCGCTCGGCGCAGCCGATTGGACGATGCAAGTCAAGATGCTGATCATTGTGAGGCGATTTGCTCAATTCCATCCAGATCAGCTCCTGCAGCATTTGCCGGGTTTATTCAAGCCTGTACTGCAGGCAGCAGTGAGTGAGAGATCAGCCGTCCAGAGGCTTGCAATCACTGCCCTTGCCGATATCTTCTCTCAAGGGGCATTCGCCAAGACGTTGCTTCGGACAAGGCTCGATGGGCCTTGCCGCATATTGATCTTCGCTTCAGCCCGAACAGCGAACGCCTTCTTACAGCGTGCGGCTGACGCGGCATTGACAGCACTATGTCAATTAGCCACCATTCGTCTCCTTGATACGCTGTGTACGCTCCACAACCATGCAAGCAAGGCTGTTCGACAGACAGCTATCTCCTCGGCTGTGCTTTGCATGTCCACTGCCCCGCAATCCTTCATTGCGTCATATCTGTCAGCGGGCGCATCAGGTGTAAAGATCCTTTCGACGTGTATGACTTGTGCAGCCACTCTCGCCAGTGATGGGTCCGCTAGAACGCGCGAATTCGCTCGTAGATTTACTCAGTTGATTGAGCTGAATGTCACTCCACAGGCGATTGCAGCAGCTATGCAAACCCTGCCATTTAAGACTGCTGAAGCCTACAAGTCTATCGTCGCATCACTACCAGTAATGGAGCCTGCTCCCGCTCAGGCTACAGCCCAAACCGCTCCTAGCGGGCCGGCGTCACGTACTCGATCCAAGCGTAGCACGTCGGACGCCGCTTCTGCAGAGTCCAAGTCTGATGTCGGGGCAGGGTCTGGGGCCAAGACTGCAGGGCATGCCACACCCGCTGAGCCCACTTTCCCTCAAATGCTAGAGAACCCAGACACTCTCAAGACTGCGGACGCGCTGCCTGTCTCCAATAGCCAGTCAGCAAGTCCAACAGAGGAACCAAATGCAAGTGCGGAATCCAAGCCATCCAGTCATCACAGAAGAATATCGTCCATTGCGCTTCCTGTCACTGAATCCAGACGCTTCTCACTTTTGTTTGACCCCGTTGCTGAACGTGAAGCAGAGGCTCATTCGTCTCCGCGCAAGAGCCCCAAAGCGGAAAATGCCAAAGCCATTGACGAAGGCAACGAAGATGTAGACGAGCCTTCTTGTGAGACTCAACAAACGAAGGATGAAGTTGTCAGGGCCTCTGCAGTAGACGAAGTGGCCTCCGCAAGCTCGAAGTCCGGTCATCGTTCCTCGAGTAGTTCTGAGGCTAGTGCTGAAGCTGATTCCGAAGCTGCACCTTGGTCGGGCGAGGATGCTGACCCTGAAGCTCTCGAAGCGACTTTTCGAGCCGACGTTGCCGCGGTTCTTATCCCAGATGCACAAGGAGCTGAGCGGGCGAGCGTCGACTCGAAGGTTAGTGCTGATCGCCCGTCTTTGGTATTGGAAGAGAATGAGGACGAGATGAATGCCTCGCTAGTAGGCATGGACGAGCAGTCGGCTTCCAAGGCTGTGTCAAAGACGCCTCTTGAGGACCAGCCCGCTCCACTAGAACCAACTCCCGCTGCAATTGCAACCGAGAAGGACCATATTGGAACTCAACTGGAGAGCGCTCGCGTCGAGGCAAAAGAACCTGTTCTCAACATGTTGCCTTTGTCTGCAGACCTCGCTACTTCAACCCCATCTGATTCAGGCAAGTCCGACTCACCTGTTTCGACGTCTAGGACACCAGATCGCTCATCACAGCAATCCGAGAAACCACCCTCCTCACCAGCCCGAAGTGACAAGACAATTAAACCAACATCGCTAGTATCACCAGATCACTTTGGTTTCTCTGCTCTGCGGGTTGAGGCTCTTAGTAATCCTCCTTCGGCACCGCAAAGCGCTTCAACATCCTGCGGTCCAAGCTCGGAGAGCTCGCCACAGAACGCTCAACCTCAACCTGCTCCGACTCGCTTTGGTTCCTTCAAAGTGCTCCCAACACCCACAGCGGTTGTGCCACCTCCCAACGCGACATCCCCGCAGTCAAGCGTAAATATCAATAGCAACATTGTGTGGAACCCTCAGTACGGTCAGCGTGCGAGTGTTGCGTCAAGTTCAACATCGTCCACGGCAGCTGCTCCTGCATCGACAGCAAAGCCAGTCGGAGGTAGCAATCCGAATGATGGGGCGTCGAAGCCGTCAACAGCAATGGTCGTCACTAGCTCTGGCTTCGTAACCTCCACCAACTTGAGCGGAGGCCTTCAACGAACAAGCACAGAATCTGCTCAAAGCACATCGAACAATCCTATTATAGGTGTGAGCAAGTCCTTCTCTGGGGCCGCTTCGTTTGAGAGTGCATTTGGAGCGACACCTGCTGGGTCAGGAGCTGCAGCTGACTGGGGACTTGACTCAAAGCCCCTTACGCGTAGCTTCAGCGCAAACAAACACATTGATGCGTTCGGTGCAGCCTTCCCGTTGCATCAAACGATGATAGAATCATCTACCTCCCAAAAGTCACTCCCGCCTGCTTCTTCAAGCTCGAGCGTTACGTCCGCAGTCGGTCCAAGTGTAACTACACCTCAAAGCCAACTCCTAACTGGCCAGTCTCAGGTAGGGCCAGCCATTGCAGCTTCTGACGCGACCAAGACATCGATTGCCACGCAACCTACGGCGAAACCTGAGGCTCGTCAGCAATCCATGGCTTCGGCACAGTCCGGCACCGAACGTTCCGCAAATGAGTACGAAGCGGCCGGAAGTGCACTCCTAGGACAGATGACAGAGAAGTTGAAGCAAGCCCGCAGTGCACGCTCATTCACCTCGGTGTCTGGATTTACCTCCGTGTTTGCGGAAGCTGCTGGAGAACTCGGTCTTCCCGCGGAGTTTGTCGCGGTCCCACAAGCCCAGCAAGTGCAGGAGCCGAAGCCTGAGCCAATTGTGAACCAAGGCGCCACAGCGGTTCAAGCTCAACCTTCTGGGACACAACACCACGTTGGTGATGTCACAAGTAGCAACGTAGCACCTACCAGTTCAGGAGTTACCGCAACACCTGCGCCAGCGCAAACCCCAAGTTCATCGACAACAGCAAAGGGGACGAGCAGCTCGAGAGTGACTACTCCTGTCGCACCTCGAAGAGAATTGACCCAAGGACCTGAATCCGCAAGCAACGTTGCTAGACGTTTGCTCGGTACGCCCTCGACTTCTTTAGCACCGTCGCTGCTCAATCAAACAGTCAATCCAGATACAACACTGAATATGACGTCGTGCTCATTTTATGACTTTGGCAGCGTGCCCAATAACATAATGGTGCCAGATCTTCCCTCAGTCGAAGGGCTCGCCATTCCACCCTTGCCAATCGTACCAAGCGAGTTCTTCTCCGCTGCCGAGGCTCTGGAGGCACTGCAAGCGCTTCGGTCATTTATCCATGTGTGCACTGAGGTTGTAAATAGGGCAAACCAGATGTATGAACAGCAACTCTCATCAGCACAGCAACAGCACATGCAGGGGCAGTACCCTCAGGATGTGATGCAATCTTTGTTGCGACTCAAGCTCCAATCCCGCGCCACGAGTTCGAGTGCCCTTCTCGCTGCTTCGGAGGCAGTGAGTCAATTTAATCGCATCAATGCATGGCTTCAGGAGTTTAAGAGTAAGCAACAAACGGAGCATGAAGCTGGCTTTGCGGCACTAAGTCAGGGGCTGACGAATCTTTTGCACTCGAGTCAGAAGAACCAGTAGTCACAGACAGCGGGTGATTGATAGTGCGTCAATCAGGATTGCAATGTTTTATAGTTCCATGCTTTCTTGTGTGTATTGAATAAACAAGTATAGGAATCAATTAAGAATACATGTCTATTTGGGAGATAGCCTTGACTCTCTCTCAAGGAGTCTACGTTCTCGTTCCTCGAGGAGCTTCAACTTAGCCGTGACGTCAGCCTCCCGCTTTTCCACTTCGAAAACTCGCTCCTCCAGCCGCTGCAGGAGATTTTCAATGCGCATCAGATGATTACTACCAATACAAGCACACTTACACCGCTCTGGGATGTACTTAACGCGTTCCTCAACAGTTTCGAGCCGGCGGTGTATCATCTCTAAGGAGGTGGAATCGCGCGCTCCAGAACCACCCCATGTGGTTGTGGCTGTACTAGCTCCCGTTGACTCGAAGCGTTCGACCAGATCAGAGCCCAGAAGCTCACTCAGTGATGTTGGCTTTGCTCTGAGCTTTGCTTTCTTTTCCTTTTGGGTCATGGGCTTTCGATCCTCGAGTGGAACTGCATCGAACTCCACAAGCTCGAACAGATTCCTATTGTTGAATTGAACCGCGAGGAACTGTGGTGGATCCACATCAGCCAGACTGGCGTGAAGTGGTGGGGTTTGTGACAACTTATACGAGACGGAATGATCCAGAGCACTTGGCCATGTGCTCGACTCGTGTCGCGCTACCACCAGAGCGCCCATCATCACATGTGTCCGAATTTTTGTGGTGATGATGAAACCTATCCGACCGTACGAAAGTTGAGAAGCGGAAAGAATTTCAATCGAACTGCCTTGCGGGGGCGTAGTGGAGGATACTGATTTACTCAGGCTTTTGAACTCTGCTATCGTCAAGGAGTCCTCATGGAAGAGACGGAGGGCCCGCACCAGACCAAGGTTAGTATTTTCTGTCGCGATTTGCGTGATGATTGGCGTCTTCTCTTGCTCGTTGGTAGTGTGGTCGTGACTCGACTCACCCGACACAACGACTCGGATGGTCAGAATTTCTGCGGGAGATGTAGGATTGATATTGAACTCAGGGCTTGATTGAGGTGCTGTGAGACTAATGATTCCGTCCTCTTGAGGTGTTGAAGCCTGGGAAGTAGTCGATGTTAAAGTGATATACTGACCAGATTTGCCCTTGGGTGCGGTGGTGTCTGACTGAGGCGCTTGTTCGACCGTTTGACTAAACTGGGGAATATCCTCAAGTGAAACGGGCTTTTCCGTCCCGTCCACGACTTCGATAATCGTAGGTCGCCAGCCCGGAACGAGGTCCGGCTCCGGTAACCGAAGCGTTGTAATGGGCTCTAAATCATCCGTTTCAACATCAACAGCTGCGGAAGATGTCTCCTCAGGAGCCTGAACTGTGACCGCAGGGGCATCCGACGCCATCTCAGTCTTCGGCACCTGCCAAGGAAGCTTTTGGAAGATAAACTCGCCGTTTGCACCTCTGTTACCAGTGTACTCCAGTGTTCGAGCATAACTCGCAACCGCTGAGAAGAGAGATTGATGTGGCAGGACCTCAAACGCTTCGGGGCCCTGCTTCGTACCTCGTAATTTATCCTTGCTCGTCGGCTGCGTAAAAACATACGCGCTGCCAGAGCCATACCGCAGAAGCTGCATCCATGTGATGGAAGTTCCCCGTACTTGATCGGTTTCGCTTCGACTTTCAAGCATGCATAACTTAGTGGGCATTGGCATCAGCTCGGAATCAAGGTCGATGTGATTATCTTCGTTGCTAAGTATCGAGGACAACGGCCCAAGAAGGGCATTCTTCACTGAAACAACTTTTGACACTGGGATGTCGCCTCCTGTTCTGATAGTTACAACAAATGCAACAACAGCTGTTGTTTGAAGCACACATACAACAATGGTGTTTGGTACAGACGGAAGTCGTGTCAGGTGCACATCGTTGATGTTGGAGAGTTTGCAACTATACCAGAGGTTGGTCTCAACATTTGCTTTCCTGCCTGAGCCTGCGCAAGCTAATTGCTCTCCGATGATCAGTGCGCGACGTACGCGAAGTGAATTGGATTCCAGGTCCCAGGTGTAAATCTCAACCTGTGACTCTCCAAAGGCTGCGAACGTCCTGACTCCCGCTGATGGCTCGGGGGTTCCAGTCCCGAGCGCACTTAGGATCGAAGATGAGAAAACGACTCCCGAGTCTCGCAGCACAGGTTTAACTCCGAGCTCAATCTTGAAGTATCGAATCGCAGAGCTTAGCATTGGAGGCTCTCGATGGTTGGTATCCGCTTCGGTCTGTGCGGTATGCTCGATATCACTCGCCGGGTCAGAGTGTGAAGCATGTTCTGTCGGCGATGTCTCTTTGGTTCCAGCGGCCTGAACCTCTGTCTCAATAGTGTAGAGTGCCACAAGGTAGGCGCACCGCGGAGGTGCCTTGGATTCCGTCCCGCCGTCAGAGAGCCAGGCGAGCTGCTTGAGCACGCAAGTGATCTTCTCAGTCGAGCTTGAGCCCTCTGCCTGAGCCTCAGCGATCTTGACGATGGGATGCGAAGGCACGGCGACTACGGGCGCAGTCCCAAGATCCCCACTCAAGGAGTTCAGGCCTCGTAACGAACCATGGGCGAGCACCACGAATCCAGCGAGGTAAGGCAGGGGTGCAGCAGTGGCGATCGCCGCGAGTTTGGTCTTGGGTTCGATGCAGTATCTCTTTTCGAACTCATGCGCATGCGGTGGTGGTGGTGGTGGTGGTGGTGGTTGGGGCGGGTGCTGACCGTGATGGTGAGACTGACTCATGACTGCGTGGGTGGCCCTGCGAACGGATGACTGTGATTGATCAGCAGTGTGTGAAATCAATGAGCAGCTCCGATCACGATCACGATCACGATCACGGGATCAGCCTGGGAGGGAGGGAGCGAGCGAGCGAGCGAGTGCTCAGCCAAGCGGGTGGCGAAGGCAGGCAGGCAGGCAGGCAGGCAGGCAGGCAGGCAGGCAGGCAGGTAGGCAGATAATGTTCAGCACCTGTACTAACTTGTTGGTGTGGTCAGCCAGCAGCCTCAGTAGCGCCCCGCAGTGTGTGTACAAGTGTATTCTCCAAACGCGTGATCCCAACTCCGAACGCCGAACGCGGCAGATATTTCGCGCCACGGTTTGTTGCGCAAGATTTCTTTTTATAACCACATCCGGCTAAAGGGCTTTTTGTATAACCGCATCGGTGTTTGTTGAGTGAGTGAGTGAGTGAGTGAGTGAGTGAGTGAGTGAGTGAGTGAGTGAGTGAGTGAGCGAGTGAGTGAGTGAGCGAGTGAGTTGTTGTCACCAGCAGTCAGGTGCAATTGGATAGATAACCCACCCACACATCCGTTGGTGACTGGGCGCAGGGGTGGCAGTGGCTACACAACAACCATCGCGACACCTCTCCTTGACCCTCCATCACCATGAACTACCAACTACTCTATGCCTTCGCGGGCCAGCTCTATCACTTCTTTGTTATGAGTACGTACCAGCGGTGCCCTGTATCCTGCGTGTCATGTCGCTTGACTCTCATTGCTGCACCTACGCAACTCTCAAGGGCCGGCTCCCCAAACGCCTCACACCTGGTGGACACTGACGCCTCCTGCTCTCGATACCCGCCCATGCCTTACCCGACCAACTCACGAACTTGAACTTGAACATGAACGTATTGGAATTGGAATCGGAATCCCGCTTGACAACAAATCCAGTTATCATGCTTGTCTGTCTCTACACGACCAAGAGCGAAATCGCGACTTGGGAACTCTTCATGCCAATCCAAAGGTATACTCTCTACATGTGGTGTGCGCTTACTGCATGGGTTTCTTTCTCAGCACCGAAGCGAATCGTCTACATCTACATGGCAAGCACACTCATCTCCGTTGTCCTCAACTACCTGGCGAGCATCACATATGATCGTGATGTAATTACCATCTGTGCAAACCAAGGCGCACAGGCCATCCTCCGGTTCATCTTAACATACTGGTTCTGAGCATTCGCTACGCTAGCCGTGCCGCCCGTTGGCTCGGCCGCAGCAGCAGCGGACTACTGACTGGCGACGTGTCATGGATGTTTATTGTGAATGCCGTAGGTATTCGTGTACAGATCGATTGTCAACAGTGTAGGGAGTTTTATCACTCATGGTGCGATGAACCAATGCTGATGAAGCGGAAGGACAGCGACTTGAAGGACACAACTTCAAGGCTTCTCACAGGGATGCGGAATTCGATAAATCGGTCGACATGGAGAGGTGAAGTGAGAGACCTACGGTAATGGTGACAAATATCTTAATTCATGTGGGTTTCTTGGTCAAGTATCTCATCACAAACAAGGAATTGTAGAGCCTGAACGAGCGCGATAGGCGTCAGCAACTCACTATTATTGCTGACTGTTCATGGCTCGGGATTGCTGTCGTCCCTTGGATGGGGCCTCACGCACCTTCCTTTCGTCCTCAGAACTCTGGGCTTGCTCGCGCGGCATCTGCTTCACGCGTTCATTCAGAGTGGTAGCTGTCTCCATGCTGGGCGGTGTCTGCGTATCTTGATCTCGCATGAGAACTGGCATCTCGAGCGCGGGGATGCTGCTCTCGTCCCCAGATTCAGCCACATCGGTCTCTTCCCGATCTCCTTCGGCGGCTGTGTCATCAGCTACCGTCTCAGTCCGTGGCTTTGATTGAGGGTTAGGTTTCATACCATCTGCGCGACTGCGAGTTTGCTCCTCGCTAGGTTGTTGACCGATTTGTGCCCGCTGCGGTTGAGCCTGAGAGCGTTGCGCGTTTCTGTTCCCCGGCTGCTCAACAACACCTGGATCTTCATCACTCGTCGCAGTGTCCATCGTCTCTCCCGCAAGAGCTGGCGGTTGGGATGGCTGTTGTTGCATCTTCGATGCGGGCTGTTTTGCACGCTGCGATTGCTGTGTGGGCTGTGGTGCCTGCATGCGTCCCTGTTCTGGCTGTCCCTGCTCTGCCCGCAATGGTTGTTCTGGTTGCTGCAGTCGCTTTGCTTGCTGCGCCTGTGGTTGTGCCGGCTGTTGGGGCTGCTGTGGCGGCTGTTGGGGCTGCTGTGGCGGCTGTTGGGGCTGCTGTGGCGGCTGTTGGGGCTGCTGTGGCGGCTGTTGGGGCTGCTGTGGCGGCTGTT
>Ga0180217_1000202_pt1 | contig 117310 bp, 39 predicted proteins | sample eDN3rd37CBELigOP_FD_128521 | JGI IMG/M metagenome (GOLD analysis project Ga0180217, IMG submission 128521) | Enriched Organic Plus compost microbial communities from Emeryville, California, USA - eDNA 3rd pass 37_C BE-Lig OP (version 2) (version 2) ... | reverse complement strand
ATGATGATGATGATGATGATGATGATGATGATGATGATGATGATGATGATGATGATGATGATGATGATGATGATGATGATGATGATGATGATGATGATGATGATGATGATGATGATGATGATCTGCAGATTCACTCCAAATTATTCACCCAAAACACGTGTCGCTTGGGGCTGCCCAGCTCGCCTGAATTAATTCGAGACGGGGGATGCAGCCCCGCAGCGGAGGGATAGCACGGGCCAACATGCTGAGGAGTTTACAGGCCTTTAGCTACACAGTCTCCGCAAATATAATGACAAGATGACCCATGCTGCCTATCCAAAGCGACGCGCAAATTTGGATCTTTGCCATCCACCTAAACCGTTCCTTTGAGGAGTTTGATGGGAGGCAAGACGCATCAGGAGAAGCAAGCCGGGGCTGGATTCTGACCCTTCCCACGTGAGTTAACGCAGCTCCTGAGGAGATCCCGGTGTCTGATCCATCCTCACACATAGATCCACTTAGACCCAGGCGTCAGAGGGGCCGAAGATATTTCCCCCCGAATACGTATAATCAGCTGCAGTTGACCGCAGCGTTGAACCCAGTCTCGACACCAGCAACGCAGCGTGCCTGATCGCGCTTGTTTACGTGTAGAAACCATCTTAGACATCAGACTCGCAGTGACTCCTCACCACCTCGCCCGTCCGAATCGACGAGATCCGACCTGGCGCCCTTCGGTCGCATTGTTTACGACGCGGACACATTGGATGTTAAAGAGGTGTGAGCCTGCACGCAAGCGAATTATAGCTGTATTGCAGATGGTCCACTTTGATGTAGCCTTTTAACCACCAATGCAACGGGGAGGACGTGCAGAACCCTCCTGACAACCATGCATCGTTGTTTGTGACCTGGTCCTTCGCGGATTCCAGAAGAAATTGTGGGGTATGTCGTAGCATCGGGCAGGTGGTGACAAGCAAACATCGAGCGTGGATAGCACTGCGTTTGAGGTATGCCAACCGAGGCAATCAAACTAAGCCAACACTGACGCCATCGTGAGTACATGTGGCATGCCCAGAGACAGGAGGGAGTCCGTCACTCGAAAATATCTGGGAGATCGACGATGCTGGTCGTCTGGTTTGGAGACCAGAATTGCAAGGGTGATAGTAAAGTGAGAAGTAACCCAACGCCGGAGAGTCCCGACGCCAGCCAACTGCAGAGGCGCCAGCAAGCATGGAGGGCTACTCGCTGCTCGATGCTTGGTGCGTGCCGCGTGAGGACTGAAATCAGACCCATTCACTCCGACCGATCTACCTACCCTTACGATCTAGACGACAAGCTCGGCTGTAGCCATGTCCTCGTCTGACTTGGGTACCACCCGCTGCAGATGTGAGCATCCCAACGAAGATAACAAGGAGCTGCTTCACGCACGGGTGATCTCTCAAGGAAAGCAAGTACCTGGCGACCATGCCCGCAGTATAGTGGAAGAGATAAGCCCCAATCCAAAGCAGTTCATTGACATCATTGAGACCCTTGGTCACACGCTTATTACAACCGACCAGGAGCTACTGCTTCATCATGCCCTGGACATAGCGACTTCACCTACACCCAGGGAGGTCATGGATCGCTACGTGAAATTGGTCTGGAGCACACGAACCAAAATTGAGGATCCTGAACTGGACAAGAGCTTACTAACGGCCGCTAGTAATGCTCTTAGCATATTGAACTATGGGAGCATCTGCGGTATTATCGACTTTCAGTTTTGCCACTATCGAGACTGGAGCTATTGTCGCATTCCAAACGCTAACCTGAATATGGCAGTGTTCGCGCCTGGAACATCGTTTGATTACGCCGACATGCAAGGAGTCTTGCTATTCAGGGCCCATTGCCATGCCTGCAGCTTCAGACATACGGATCTCCGAGGTGCATCGACCTATGTCGTGTCATGGCTTTGGTCATGGGGATGGTCGTGGACGGATGACAACTTACTACCCCTAGCGTGGTCTCAAGATAGCACAATGATTGCCTATGGCAGGATAGGCGTTCGTTCGGGCAAAATTACCGTGGCATCTGTAGAAGATGCTTCAACTCCCCTAGCAGTAATCCCGCTCTCACGGGTATCTGCAGCGGCATTCTCTCCTGACGGGGCTGTACTGGCAACGGCAGATGATGAGCGGATGATTCGGATCTGGGACATCGCATCACAAAAGTGCATCTGCGAAATCGATGAGTCTAGAATCCGTCAGGGGACACATGCCTTTAAAGTCATTCCTAAACTTTGCTACAGTTCCGACGGAGCATGGCTGGCATATTGCTACGAGACCCAGGTATTCCTCTGCGACGTCCATAATGGATATATCTGTTCTCGCGTGCTCGAATGTGGAGACTTTCTTCCCACAGCACTCGCGTTCTCACCGGATAATATGTACATCGCCGCTGCTTCCAACCGAATCGGGGTATGGGAGCTATCATCGGCCCAACTCATTGCACAGTTTGACTGCTCTCAAGAGGGAGCATCTAAGCCCGCCACCGTCCATTGTACCGTCGCCTTTTCGGACGATGGAAAATTCATCTACTATAGCGACGATCCATTCAGTGCACAAGCGCAGCAGTGGGATCTTGAAGCCAGATGTCGTGCAAGAGTTTGGACATCCACGGCGAAACAAGTCTTTATGAATATGGAGAGCTCCATCGGTTGCAAGGCCAGTTTCAATGATTCGTCCACAGGTAACGAGGCGGAATCCAAGCTTGCAGACGCTCCTCCCCTTGACGAGCCGGCAGATCTGCGTGCCTGTAAGTTGCTTTTTGCAGAGCCTACGTGCACTAACCGAGAGGTGTGGCACAGACATAGACCTTGCGCTCCGCCTAGATTCTCCCCGAATGGTGACCTTGTAATCTCTGAACGTGTGGTGGAGCCAGGAACACCATGCGCCATTGGCATGTGCTGCGTGTGGGATGCGGCAGCCGCCGAGTGGTGTTACAAACTCAAATGCAACCTTCACCAGCTTGGGAACGAGATTCGGAGCCCTGACTTTGTTTTATCGATGGCGGTTTCGCCAGATGGAAGCAAGCTCGCCACCGCGAAGCCTGGAGACCCTGTGAATCTATGGGATCTTCACACAGGAAGTCATACTGCTCGCCTCGGCCTGGGTGTGCAGCGCGAGTGCTCACGAAACTACAGCGTTCCCTACCACCGAACCTTATGTTTCTCACCCGACGGTCACTATCTGCTTGAGAGTTGTACAGTTCGTGCCCAGTTATGGGATGTTTGCCAAAGGCTCGCAGTAGCAGACTGGGAGGGTCTAGAAGAGTCGAAGTTCCACGAAAGGCAGAGGCAAGGTCTCTTTGAACCTTACTTGATCTCCCGTCCAGTCACCGCACAGTTTTCGCCAGATGGCAAGTATGTTGTATGCCACGGCGGCAGTGCAAACGAGTTCAATATCTTCGAAACCGCGACTCAAGCTCCTGTGAAGGATTGCCGAGTAATTAAATATCATAGGCCTGATCCCATGAGAAGTGTCAGTTCCGATCGTCGGTTCATAATCTCTACTCGGAGCGATCGCAATGACTGTAGTTTCAAGATTTGGGACTCGTTATTAAATAGGTTTCGATGTGAAATCCGCGGAGTCAACAAGATTACATGCATGGCATTGTCGGCAGATGACTCCACTCTGGCTGTTGCAAATGGTTACGTGAGATTAGTCCAGATCTGGCGGCTCAACCTCAGAACGTTGGTGGATCGAGATCCCAGTGAGGATATACTCGAAAATGGGGATTATAATACGGAAGGAGTTGCATCCATTGTACGAATCATCGGTATCGGTCAGGAGGGAGATTACTGCGCTGACTTCGCAGGTGCAATACTGGAGCCCAGACTATACAAGTCCCTAAGTAACTTCTCCTCTAGTACGTTACTAGCTTGTCGTCTTGCACGCTCATATTCTAGTTATGTGCCCCACGCAGTCCCAATCAGTCAGACGGAATACGCACGTATGACAATTCCTCCCGATACCCCTATCGAACTCGAATTTTATTGAGCAATATGGAATGACCAACCATCAACCACGAAGGGATAGCTCCCCGCGTGGTACGAGTGTGAAGTACAGATACACATGAACGTTGAAACGGCGGCGAGAGCTTAAGCAACCACCCGCCGTATGAGCTTCTGTGAAGACGAATTCGCCCACGAAATGTCGACGACTGCTCAACTGGTGGTCGCGTGGAATCATAAACCATATGATAGTGACTCAGTGACACAGACACAAAGCTACAGGAAGTTTATTACCTCCGGAGGATATAGGTATACTAGGCCAACAATTTGAGCTTTCCACACGATGTGTTGACATTTAGTCGTCCACGACGATGTGTTCAATCGGATTGGTTCCAACTTACTTGAGCTTCATCGTTTCCTGGTTCTTTGATGCTACCTGGTCAATGAGCCATTTCTTGTAAGCGCGGATATCACCCTTGAATGTGCTCACGGTACCGTTGTCGCAGAGCCAGATTTCCTTGGCAACCTGGGAAATAAGACGGAAATCGTGGGACACGAGCACGACACCACCTTGGAAGTTGTTAATCGCATCTGCCAGCGCATCAATACATTGCATATCCAAGTGGTTCGTCGGCTCATCCAACAAGAGAATGTTGGGCTGCTCAATTGCGAGAATACAGAAAGCCAAGCGTGACTTTTGACCATCAGACATGTGACCAATCTTCGTCTTCTGCAGAGTACCTGAGATACCGTAGCGACCAATAAGTCGGCGCCACTCTTCTTCATCCATCTTCTGTTCTGGGAAGCGAGCCTGGACGTAATCAAGTGGGGTCATCTCAGGGTTGAGTTCAGATGTGATGTGTTGATGGTAGCGTCCAATCTTCATGTGCAAGTGTCGGCGAATCTCACCTTCCGTAGGCTGAATCTCGTCAACCATCAGCTTCAACAGAGTCGACTTGCCGGCACCATTGGGACCGACAAGCGCGACACGTGAGTCGTTATCGACGGCCAAGTTGACATTGCGATAGAGCATGTCCTCGACCTTACCCGAGTAGGCGAAGCCGACGCCGTGGAACTGCATGACGGGGGGAGCAAGCTTTTCGCAGGCTGCGAAGCGGAAGTTGAATTTGGGTGGAGGAGTAGGCTTCTCCACAAGACCATCTGCAATCATCTTGTCCAAAACTTTCTGTCGTGACTGAGCCTGTCGCACAAGGTTTGCGTAGGTACCACAGGACGCAATGAAGGCCTTAATAGCCTTAATTTCTTCTTGCTGCTTTTCATATCGACGGAGCTGGTTCGTCTCGACTTCCTCCTTAGTCTTGACATAGGTATCGTAGTTACCACTCCAGTAGGTGAGCTTTTGCTTGTGGTTCAGTTCGATGATATTTGTGCAAACGCCGTTCAAGAAGTCCTGAGAGTGTGACGTAATCATCAAGCACTTGTCATAGTTGGAGAGGTGATTTTCAAGCCAGACGCAAGCCTCAAGATCGAGGTGGTTTGTGGGTTCATCGAGAAGCAAGAGGGTGGGTCGCACGAACAGAGCCTTGGCCAAAGATACACGCATACGCCAACCACCAGACATATCCTTGGTTGCCTTGGCCATCATCTTAGGTCCAAAGCCAAGACCTCGCAAAAGCAATGCTGCGTGAGTCTCAGGGTTCAAACCCTCAAGACGGTCAATAGCACTGTACACGTTCTCCAGTTCAGGGCTTTCAGGCCCGTAGTGCTCGCAGAGATCCTCAGCAAGCTTCTCAAGGCGCTTGATCTCGTCCTGGACCTGCGAAACAATCCATTCCAGTGCCGTCTTATCCGTCGGAGGTGCTTCTTCTTCGAGCAAATAGATATCGATGTGCTCGGGGATAGGGATCTCGCGGTTTGCAATCGCCTTCAAGAGCGTAGTCTTACCACTACCGTTCGCACCAATCAAACCGTAACGACGACCGATGGTGAACTCGAGGGTGGAGTCTGAAATAAGCTCTTTGGACCATGCAGTGAGCGTGAAACCACCAATCTTAACGTCCTTAGACATGGGATCTGAAATCAACACACCAGTGCAGTTGCGGTACGACTCGGTCTTGCCATCGGTTGACTTCGACTCCTGCGATGCGATATCGGCAAGGCTCATATTGGCGATGCTCTTCGTCATAGCAGCGATCTGCTTGCGCTGGGCAGATGAGGACTGAGATCCACCGCGGCCGCCACCACGAGAACCACCACGACCACCACGACCACCACGTGCATTCTTGCCACCGCGTGCGGGCTTAGTGTCCTTGGCGCCCTTGGTGCTCTTGGAGGTCTCGACGGTCTCCTGATCCTCCTCCTGCACGTCAACTTCGTCGTACTCTTCAGACATCTATATGTAAGCATATGATCGGGTTATAAGGCATATTAGCGTGTGGTTCCATCAAGAATGTATAACATCACAAGTTTAGCGCGCCAATGAGCTCCCACGGATTGTTTCGGCGAAAAATACCAGAGGAAGGAGCAGGTCCCAGGGTTACGCTGTCATGAAAATCCACACGATCTACGATAAAATATCATAGTATATAGTGAGATATGCGACCCTAATGCTGGATCCTTCAGTTTACATATATTAATAACTTAGGCACAGCGTACGCATTTTCTATTTCAGCACCCCTCGCTAGCTTTTCACGTCACGAAAAAATTTCCCGCAACTCAGCTAAGCAGTGACAACGACCGAAATCCATTCATGGGAACGAAAGTAATTCCACACCCCCTTTCTGGATCGATCCGTTAGAGCCTTTACACACACTGCCTACCTGTGCATATCTCAGGACAGACGGACATAGCGTCTGATTCAATCTTGTAGCTCAGTTCATCAACGCGGGGTGGTGTAGGTGATAGCGTCTTGACCACACCGGGGTCTCCGGCGCCCTGGAATTCTGCCCCGAAAAGGTCCAGCGTAGAAAGACACAGCCCAAGACATATATCCAGTGATTAGAGCACTGCCCCGGGTGCAACTGCACTTGGTGTATAGGTCGAATGGACACGCACATCGATAGAAAAGCCTGCACTGCGGCGATCCCCGCGGGACAGAGCCGCATCTCGCATCGTGGTAGGAGCGAAACATGTTCGGGTACGTAACTCGTGAGAGTGGGTTTTGCCAAGTTTCCGTGCTTCGTGCGCATCGCAAGAGTCGCATCAATACGTATGATGTGGTTGTAACTCGCGTTTTCATGTGCAGTTTCTAGGCGAGAATCCATTTTAGACCTTCATGCACTCATTTTGCTTTGGTGTCAATCCTCCACCTGCCGCCTCATTGACAGCCGTTGCAGATCAGCTTCAAGTACAACAGATCATTATGGCAGCTTCAGACTGCGCAAACAGGCATCATACCCACTCTAGATTACAGTGTCTCCTCGACTGTACGTAGCTGTGACTTATACTGCGCCTGAATAGCTCTCGCTTGTTTGTTTCCTACATCTCATCCTGCTCCAGCTGATTTGGGTGCTGACCTTGGATGGATTTCACATCAATTTCTAGCATATCAACAAGTCATGCAGAGTAGCGGATCAAACGGCAATGCCCGGGTGTTTGAGCAGGTGCTGCACGAGTTTGCTGAGGGTAGGGTAAGCGCACCGTTCTTAACGGAAATTCCCGAGATCATGAAGTCCAAACACGTTTCTTCCCACAAAAAACGCAACAAACCGCTCAGTGGTACGCTGAAGACCATCCCTTATCGCCTCCCTCGACCCGTGCAGCCAGCTGTTAACTTTGAACCCGGTTTGCCTCTATTTTCGACACCCCTCCTCCCGCCTCCTGCACCGATCGTGCCTGTCATCTTACAGTTGCAGAGCACACGGGAGGCAGATTCCGCGTCAAGACATGCAGCTATTCAAACCGAAACCCCCGCGTCTGTAACTGAAGAATCACGTCATGTGGATTTGGAGGGTGACACGACCCCTGCAGACCGAGGGCGCCCAGTCGTCGATGTCTGGGACCAATGGGACAGTCCGAGTGCTTTCGATGAACATAGCAACCTGCATTTCAAGAGGTTCATTCTCACCCAGTTCCGCAAGACTCTTAGGTACCTAGCGTCGATACGAGAGCTTGAGTTACGTACTCGAAATTCCGTTCGGCGACAACGATTGAGCCACTCAATTGCAGTACTCAAACAGAACGCTGAGTCGACATCTCGCGTGCGTACCATGATGAACCAAGTGGCTTCATTTACTCGAATCACAGTGCTTCGCCAGTGGCTAGAGTACGCTCAGCGCTCGAAGGCCATCAAACAATCCCAACAGTTGCATCGTCAATACGTCTTACAGAAGATCTTACGTAGATGGTCCGACGAAGTCGAGCTGCAACGTCTCAAACACCGAGCAGACAGGTATCGAATCCATCGTGCTCTGCTGCAGCTGAAGGCACGATGCATGATACAACGACCCGCTTCCCCAGACGCCCGCCACCTCCTCCTGTTACGGAAAAAGCACTGCCTACAAACGTGGTTCATTCACGTCGCAACAGCCCAAGAGCGACAGTGCGAAGAACGCAAGATAACATTGTCTCAACTTCGGCTTGTCTTGTTGCATTGGCTCAACCTTTCGCGGAAGGCTAAACAGGCTCGTGACAGCCTGTCTTCTGTCCAAATCTCGTTGGCTCGCATCGCACTCCGACGCTGGCGACAGTACTGTGTCCACAAGGCTCGAGACTTGATGATTGCACATGTCGCGCGAGCGATTACACTTTCGCGCGGTTTGAGCACGCTACTAGCCCACAGTCGTGAGGCAACGGCTAGGAAAGCGAAATACCATTCCGCTGAGGCATTTCATCGCAGCTGCGGACTTCAACGAGGGGTGTCACGATGGAAGGAGTGGCTCGATCAACGAAGGAAGAAAAAAGCAGCTGAGCGAATCGCAATGCGCAGAAGGCTGAGCCGAGCTTTGCGGGGGTGGCATTCGCTCCTATTCAGATATCGTTCCATTGCCCTTCGCTTATCTCAGATTGAATAGCTACGCCCTACCCCGGCCTCGTCGTAATCGAGGAGGGGCAAAGTGTTTATTTAGGGGAATAAACAGGAGTCATCTTACAGACCTTATACGTCATCGGGGAAAGCATACGAAGCGCGGGCTGATGTGTTATAGTCCATATCAGTGATGCGTTTCTTGTGGACCTCGGGTTCTGGGGTTAAGGATGCCATACAAGAAAGGTTGGGGGGCAAGGACCGAAGGAATTTAGGCATGATCAAGGAGCGATAGCACGACAATAAGCCTGCCGGGCTGGCAAGCGAGCTGAGATCCAAACCGAGTACATGGGCATCGTCCGCACGAGGACGCGTCTTAGTGCACAGGGGAGCAAGGAGGCACAAACGGGAATGCGAAGTACTTGATTAATCGAATTGAGGGTCCATAGTGGCTACATAACGTTAAACTAGGTAACGAGGCGAAGAAAGCGGCTATCAACGAATAATATGTGTTGAACTATCGACGAACGGTGTTCGAGGCAAAACAAAACTTCATAAACTCAAGCAAGTTTAATGAACCGATCATAGTTACACGAAAACATGGTCATAAAAACATGGCAATAAGCAAGAGGAGGGAGGGGGATAGTTAAGAACTTAGCAAGCTTGTGTTAGATTTCTCAGAGATTTAGAGCAGGGACTCGGGGGAGCGGGAAATTCTGTGGGAAGGCAGATTCCGTAGCTGCAGCAGCTATGCGAAACCGCTCAGAGTCTTGAGCGAGTCTGTGTCATGGCAAGATTACTCGTCGTCGCTGACTGGGAGTGGGCGAGTGGGTTATTGGTCGCGGCACCTCCGATCGTTTCGGAGGAATGCTGTATCCAGGCAGAGCCAGCAGTCGGTTGAGAAGGTACTGGTGCTGCTGAGGTGATGGCCGACGACGATGGTGATGATGACGACGACGACGACGAAATGGAGAGAGCTGAAAGTGCTTGTGTCACACTACTACCAGCTGACGATGGGGATGACGACACGAGATATGAGGATGAATTGGGACGTGCACCTACGAGCTGGAAATTGGGAGTGAGGATGCTTCGAGGGGGATACGGGGGTCCCAGGGCGCGGCGAAGTGCATTCGGTAGTCCGCGGGGTTGGAGGTCCGATGAATGGGTTTCTGTGATCACCGTACCTGAGTATGCTGTGGTGGGCGATGATAGCGACGATGAAGCCGGAGATTGAGCCGGAGCGACTGGTTGCACTGCTGCGGGCGGAGCAATTGTAGACGCCGTTGGATTAAGGGAGGCGACAGGTAGATTTGATGTGGCAGACAGCGCGCAGCCGCTGTTGACAGGCGTCGACACCGTCGCCACAACACTCGTCGGCGATTGAGAGACACTGAGGGATCCATGTGAACCTACTGGAGGAAGCGACAGAATAGTCGGGATGCGACTTGAGACGATAAGCCGTCCACCACTTCGGTGCTTTTTGACGTCACGGCTTGGTGACACCCGAGAGTTGAGCCCAGCGTTGGAACTCGAGGGTGACTCATGAGGACCAGAAATGCTGTGGCGAAGGGTGCGAGATGTCGTAGTAACATTAGAAGTCGACACGGATTGAATAGAGGAAGCGGGAGACGAGCGAGTGGATGACGTCTTAAGCCGCAAGAGTGAAGTATGACTCGTTGTCGTCTTGACGGATGTGATACCATTGGTTGGAACACGCGCGGAAGCTGACTGCTGCGGCTCTACTACTCCTCCTGACGATGCCGACGGCGCTGACGGCGCCGACGAAAGTGCTGTTTGGGTAGGTGAGGGAATCAAATTGGCTGGTACTATGGGGATAGAGGTAGGACCAAGAATTGTAGAACTAGCGTGAGTGGAAAGCGAAGGGGACAAGGTAGGTGTGGGCACTGAAGCAGAAACCTCTTGAGAGGTATGGGCAATGTCATTGAGAGATGACGTGGCTGGTGCTTTGGTTTCCAATTGGAATGTATTGGAGGTGGATTCATTCCATACATTGCTAGTCTTCGTTTCTGGGTATGTGTGAGATGCTGGCTTGGGGGTGACAGATGACTGTGAAGCAGAGTCTGACTTTGCGAATGGTAGTTGCGTTCGAGATGAAGTTTGCGTCCGAGATGGGGATGGCGACGATTTCTTCGATTTTGGCGATCCACTAGCATTGCTGCTCGAAGTAGTCGTGTGGGTAATTCCACTTCCACCAGTTCCCTGAGTGTCTTCGGTTGTAACAGTTTCGTATGAGGTGTCTGACCACAGAGTGGATCCCATAGAATCGTGAGTGAACTCGGATTCGTTGTCATCTACGGCGTTATCATTAGAACTGGAATCAGCACGCGCAGCGGCCAGTTGTGCGAGTAGACAACGCGTATGCGCAGAGTCGTCGAACTGCTTGGGTAATCTCATCAAAAGTTGCTCAGAGGTCGAACTTGATGACACGCTTTCAGATGCATTATCTACTGAAGCCAATTCGTCACGGCCCGACAGTTCCCAAGCTTCTTCTTCCAGCCGTTCATACAATTGTTGCCAAATGTTGACGCATGGATTCAGACCCAGGTACATATTCAGACCGACGAGATCTTTTGACGCCTGAAGGGTGTTAATAATTCGATAAACCTGTTCGACTTGGGCCAGCACCTGCGGAGAGCGCGCATGCTGGTGATTGATACGCTCATCGTGGAAGGCTTGGACTGCAGACAGAGCCTCGGGAGGTGACATGTTAAAGAGTACGCCCAACAGAATCGCTGCGACAGTACCGGCGCGCCCATGACCTCCGTGGCAGTGAATGTACAGCTTCCGACCCTTTACAATCTCGGCCATGAGTTCTTTGATAAGCAGGACGGCATCAGCATCGCGGACCACGGCTTGGTCTGTGATGGGAAAGTAGACGAACCGAATTGATTTCTGATCTACATGTCCGGCACGATGCCGCCGCATACGCTTGGCGATTCCGACCAAATCTTTGTGGTACGGTCGCAGCGTCCGACCACTCCGCCACTCCTCGTCAGTTGCATTTGGGAGAAGCTCGCGTTGCAAACACACAAACGTGCTCACGCCTGCATTTAAGATCGCCGTCAGAGAGCGCTCGTGGTACTCATCATTGATGGAACCTGGGTACGCACCTACGATGATCTGATCCTTGACGAGCCAGTTGGAGTAGTCGGTTGGCCCACGCATGGCATACTGCGCCATGGTGGATACCTTCTTGTCCGTACTCGTGCTGAGGTTTACGTTTGAGTACGTCTTGCGCTCTGTGTCGCCTTTATCAGCGAAGAGCACTTACTTTGATCTGTTCGATCAACTTTGGCTGCGCCAGCCACCCAACCCGACCGAATCGACGCACCAACCGGTGGAAACAAACGCGAATCGGACAAAGCAGCTGGCCGATTCTGTCTATGGCGTCGTTGTCCTCGGGAAAGGAGCGGGAAGGGCTCCGCGGCAGCTTCAGAGCTATAGGCGGTATGATGTTTTGAGCAGGTCATGAGTATTGGAGAATAGAAATGGCACTGTCGGAAAATACTAGAAATAGAAGTAGGTGCGATGCAACCTATCACACGTTTAGTACCACCTCAGCTACATGCACAATGCTCAAAGCGCGAGCGCTTATCGAGATGCCAAAATTCTTCAAGTCGTGGAATCTTTGGCAGAGATTCGTGAGACGCGTAGAATCTGCTTGCAGGTCAAACCCAGGTGAGGAGATGCACACCAGGATCGCACATACAATGGAATAACTTGCAAGAAAAGCCGAAGCGTCACTCTCGAGAAATCAAGGATCCAAACTTTACAGACGGGTATAAGCCAGCCGAGTATTTGAGCACCCCCGATGGCGGATATCTGAGAAACCCGAAAACCAAATTCGGCTGAAAAGAAATCGGTGTCGACGCTCGATTGATTAAAAATGACTGGAGGAGAGTGAGGATGTGGGTGATGTGACGCGCGAGCCGAGCCGAGCCGAGCCAAACCAAGGTTTGAATTCTTGCCCTCCGACACACTGTGATGAACGGTGAGACATACCTTGTGACAACGTAAACTGTATGGGGCTAGTGGTGTTGGGCAATGATGATAAAGAGGATAGTTGTACATTGCGACACGAGATCGAAGTTGGTGCAACAGTAAGATGCAGCGTATTGAGGAGCTTCCGGTTTGGCTGGGTCTACTTAAGGTCGGCCAGGAAGTCGTCCCAGTCGTCACCGAGACTCGTGGATGAGGTGGTCTGAGCGCTGGTTGCTGGCTCCTCTGGACTTGGGTTCGACGGGACCTCCTTATCTTTCTCTAAGCCCGCAGTGGGAGATGCACTCGTTATTGGGGATTGGTGCACTGACACGCTTGCACCCTGAGCTGATGGGGCGGCTTTCGCTGGACTAAGCCCAGACGCACGGGAAGGCGACGGGTCCTCGGGCTGAGCGAGAGACGGTATTTGAGATGCCGGTTTCACCAGAGCGACTGAGGTCTGATGAATCGGACTGACTGATTTGGACTCAGCCGCACTCGATGCAGGTTGAACAGGCAGATCCCTAATCAAACCCGAGCTACTTTGTAGCGTCGGAATACCAGGAATCGGACTGGGCTGCTTGGCTGCTGGCTGTAGGGAGGAGGGTAGTTTGGGCACTGACATTCCACTACTACTACTGGGGTGACCCGTGCCCGGTAGCGTTGGGAGAGTGGGCAAAGTTGGAAGAGAGGGTAGAGAGAAAGGCTGCGAGGAGAGAGTGGGGGAAGGAGACTGCTTGACGAGTGGGGATGGGGCAGCTGCAGATGAGGCTGGCTGGGGTAGTCTGCTCAGTGCGTTGGTCGCACCGTCCGAGCCAAATCCATCATACTTCACAGCATAGTTGCTAGTAGTGTTGCTCCCAGAGTTCGGGAAGAGATTGCGACTAGTGGTAGGTTCCGAACTCTTCTCACCCGTCAAGAAAGTAGAATAGCTATCCGCAATATTTGCGAAAAAGGACGATACTCCACTAAGGCTGAAACCACCGAAGCCGCCAGGCTGCTGTGAGTTGCTGTTGGATGACGAATCCCCATCGGAACCGAACCCTTCGTATTTGGCACCAGTTCGTGGCATTATCCGGATCACGTATTCGTCTTGACTCATACTTCTTCCCTCCCGAGTTCCAATCTGACCAACGGCGGGCGCTCTGAAGTGCTCTGAGGAAACCCCTGTGCTTGGTTCTTGGACTGCCGGCGAAGGAGCGGAAGCTAATGACTCAGAGCTAAGAGACTCGTACTTCACGCCAGTTCTAGGAACTAGGTTGATTACGTTTGGATTGCTGGTCCCCGTACCGGCCGTCGTGGGAGTAGTGACACCTGCATTACTTGTGCCACTGCTGGCCAAGAGCGCAGGACTGTTCCTTCCCAGCGATTCCGCTGCACTGGGTTGCCTTGAAAGTGTGGGTGTCGACGAAGTCGGAGGTAAAGAGGGAAGGGAGGGAATACCAGGAACACCGGGGGTAGAAGATGAACCAAATCCTTCGTATTTGGTTACTGACTTGGGTATCGTGCTTGGGAAAAGCGGATCTGCGGGTGTAGAGGATGCGATTGCAGATGGGTGCCGGCTACTGCTACTGCTACTGCCATTGCTATTGTACCCAGATGTGGGTGAGACTGAGCTTGCGGCTGATGATGTCGGCGCTGGTGCAGCAGGTGCTCCAACCAGCGAATCCACAACAAATTCAGATACAGCACTCAGTGCACTCTTTACTTTTTCTGGATCAACGGCTTTCTTCACGACACTAACATCCACTGACGCAAGGTTGGCCTTGGCAGCCTGAGTGACTTCCTTTGCCTTCTGAGTTGCGATGCTCGCAGCGGCTGCAAGCGTTGACCACCAGTCGCCACCGCCAGTACCACTAGCGCCATGACCATATGACGATGCTGAAGAAGACGAGGAACCTGCTGATGTTGTAGCGTCGTTGTCGAATGAGTCTGAACCGAAGCCCGCGTACTTACGCTCCCCTGGTACTCCTCCGGTACTTCCTGACGATGACCGTGCTGCCGCGACAGGTGTAACCGAATTGAAGGTTGGAGGCCTCACTGTGCTATCAGGGCCCCCACCGACTCGCAATCCCGCAATACTAGTACTTGGGCGACCACTGGTTGAATTGGACTGACTGTTTGACATTGCCGCCAAAGCCGCGTTGGAGGAGTTCTTGGGGATGTATCCAATGAACGGAGGGGGCTCTGCACTTGTGTTGCCACTAGCAAGGCTCTTAATATAATTGCGATACGCTTCCATTGCGACATTGTCATACTTCTGCTCGAACGTGAGCCCGTCTGGAAACTTCTGTTCCTTCCAGAACGCTTTAAGTTTTGCATTTCCGCCGGCTTGCATCATTGCCAACTGCTTCTCGCTCCAGGTATCCATCGTAATAGACCGTACAAAACTGAGGTGGACTCCCAGCGCGCGGTGAATCCCGCTGCACTCAATGCAGATCCAACTTCCATACGTCACTGAGGCCCACTGAGGGTGTTTTCTTCCGCAGTCCACACATGCCTAGAGAGCGTTGGTGTGGGATATAGCGCATACTAGAACGTTAGCTGATCGGATGACACACACACGGATGCTATAATCAAGGCAATTCGAAAGTCGCCCCATCTCGATCTGAATACATACCAAGTTCTCGCCTTGTTTTAGCTCGGCGAAGACGACGGAAGAGCGCATTTCTGGAGGTGTTGCGCCGCTGTAGCAGGGGTTATAAGTTAAAATATAGTGTTCAGTTGTGAGTTAAGCCGCTTTGTTATCCTTCCATTCCAATCACAATCCTTGCCATCCATATATTCAACTCTTGAGAGCGACCCTATGATCTTGCTTTTCCCAACTCTCGCGACGGTTAAACTGCGCCAGTGCGATGGGTCCAGGGCATCTGCGACCGAACTTGGCCAACGCCCTCGTCGCAGGTATCCTCCGACGACGATTCCCGAGGGAACACTCACGAATGGTCCCAGATCCCCCAGCAACGGGCGGCGAAAGCCCAGCGAATGACGGAATTCAAATAATGTCCTACAATGTATGGGAGATGGAATCTTCGGATGAGCCCTGCGGGTGTGTTATAAAACTTAGATATAATATTGGCCATGTGTGTACGAATTCATTAGTGTATTTATGACAATGACCGGGCCTTGGGATGTGTCGAAATGTAGCTTTTCCGTCCCATATCGACAGAAGTAATTAAACTATGGAGTGTATCTCACGTATGGACCGCATTCACCCCACCTGGCCCATATTCTAGCGCCAATCAACAGAGGTGGCACGCTGCCGACACTCCGGATGTCGACTGATGAAGTGTCTGTGGCTGCGAAGGACGCATCGGCGTCAGATTGGATTCTTCGCCATAAGGAGCTCGTTGCGAAGAACGCAGAGCGCGAGCGGAGGGAGAAGGAGCTCGAGGCGAAACGCGCGGCCGCTAAGCGACGGAAGCAACAGGAACATGACAGCTACACCTCACGCGATCTCGAGGGGCTGAAAGTTGCCCACGGCTTCGATGAGCTTGCCGTTGGAGAGGAGATCGTGCTCACTCTTAAGGACACGAGTGTGCTGGGCAAGAAGAAGCTACACGAGATCAAGGACGATGAGGAGCTTGAACTGAGTGAGGACGAACTTGAGAGCATCCAGCTTAAGGAGCTCGCAAAGTATAAGAAGATAGTGGAGGCGAAGAAGAAGGCGAAGCGGCCTGCCTACGATGTGTACAACTACGACGACGACTCGACACTTTTGGCACAGTACGATGATGACGTTGACAGCAGCAAGGAGGCAGGTTTCCGTCTAGGTAGCGAGGTCGAGTCTTCAGCACTAGCCCAGGCTATGCAGCGTAAGCTGGCAGAGGATCTGGGTGAGATTGCCGCACTTGATGCAGCTCTTCCAGCCTACTTGGGTGGAGCGGGGTCCACAGGCGTCGGCGAGGAAACCGGATATGCGATGTACGCCCTCTCCAGTGATCATCTTCCACCAGAGACCGAAGCACCCTCGTTTAAGAAAAAGAAGAAGAAAGGTGGAAAATTCAATTCCGATGAGACGGCGGCGGCGGCGGACGTGGCGGTACCTGCCAAACCACTGACGCTCGACGATGTGGTGGCGACCACAACTGATGGCATCAGCGTGCAGGCAGAAGCCAGCGGCAAGCCTGCGGATGTAGGATCGCGTGCGTCTCGTAAGAAGCCTCAATTATCATCGGAGCCGGCGGTTACGTCGCTCTCGTCTTCAATAGCCACGGATTCAAACGCCGCTGCAGCTAGTTCACCCACAAGCTCGACGGGAGATAACACGGCAGACATCCTACAACGCAGGGTCGCGTTGAGTGACTCAAACTATCTCAAAGCATTGAAGAAAGCTGAGGAAGAAACTGAGAGGATGATCCGCAGGGCTGCGGCCTCTGCAGACGTTGACGCCCTACGCGGTGAAGAAGAGGAAGAATACCAGAGTGCATTAAAAGCTCAGCGTCTTCAGCAACGTTTGGCGGCAGCAGCAGAGGCTCGAAGGAAACGGCAAGAGTTCGGTAGACTCATGAAAGAGCGTGCAGAGGCAATGCGGCTCCAGCAGCAACAACTTCAACAAGAATCACAGCAACAGCATAGCACCACCCAGACTCAGATTAAGCAGGAGGATGAAGACTTCTTGTCGTCCCATGCTGCGAGGCAGGACTCCAATACGCAACGTGGTCGGATCAAATTCGGAGGCGGCAGCGCGCTGGATCTGGTGAGCACGATTGGTGTCAACGAAGATGACGAAGACGAGAGTGCTGCCCAGGCTATTCTGCGTAGAATCAAGGAAGAGGCTATTCATCGCATCCAGGACTCTCAGATGACAGATGCTCCCGTTAAACTAGAGCCAACCTCAGATCCAGCCTCAGTTAAGGCGGAACGGACTCAAGAGGCTAGTGCCAGCAGTACTCCTCCACGATATACTACAGGTTCCTCAACAGGTCCGAGTACCAAGCGTGTTAAACAATATCAAGTCGATGAGAATGCATCTGATGGTGAGGAGGAGCGAACGCGCAAAGTAGACATCTCCGCAATCGACACAAATGTGGACGTCTCGCAAGAGGGCGAGGAGCATTTCTCCTTAGTGGAACCCAAGCGGAAGGGTGGGATCGCAGGGATACTGGACCGATTACGCGAACAGGGCGTGCTCCAGAAGCACAAGACTACTGATGACAGTGATGAGGAAGGTGGTATCGTGATCCGCCGAACGGATGATCAGGGCAGAGAACTAAGTACGATTGAGGCATGGAAATATCTCTCACAACACTTCCATGGCCAGTTCTCTGGTCTCAACAAGCAGGAAAAACTGCTCAGGAAGAAGCAGGAGCAAGAACGGCGACTGAGGGCTATGGGTGTCGAACTTGCGACTGCTCGAGGTTCCCTCGATGATCTCGAGACAAATGAAGAGAAGCAGTATAAAGCTCGCGTGGAAACGAAGCAAGCTGGTATCGCTTTGAGTGGAGAAGCGCTTAGAGCTCAGATTATGGGCAATAAGCGTAGTTAAGATACAACTTGCACACTGATGAATAAAGCCTCAAAATAATATATCGGTCAACTGTATTGACGATTTTTTGCTAAAACATTCGAGATATATACAGTTAGTTGCTCTCATGCAGGAGAGGTGCGGATTCTGTAGCCTTGTCACCATCTTCGTCCGAGTGTGGATCCGAGTGATCTGCAGTGGTTACGCTCGAGGATACGACATTATCTGTCCGACTCTTAACTTCTTGGGCCTCTTGTGTTGATTTCTGCGACGAGGGCGCCATGTGCTGCGTTCGTTGAGGCCCCTTGGGTGCTGATGCTGAGAGTGGCTGTGGGTTCGGCCTGGACTTAGTCTCTGGTACTCGAGTTACAAGCGTAATTGTTTTTGGATAGGGATCGAGCAGGTGGTCGGCATGTTTGATGATGGCTTTGCGGAGTTGATCGAAGTTAATTGATGGTGGGCAATAAATTTCTGCTCGCTGCATGGAGTTGTAATACTGTCCTGACTTGACAAACGGGCCCACAGTGCAGTAAACTGCAGTAGTGGACGCTTTCTGCGTGTTCAGAACGAAAGGAGCAATGAGGAAGGACGTGAGCCGAACCCCTAAACTCTTTGGATGCGTCAATGAGCGATCAGATGTTGCGAGGTATGCACCTGGATAAACCGCAGTCACAATGATACGGCCTTTGCTCTGGACAGACTCTGAAGCACCAGAACCGTACACTGCGTCCAGTTCAACTGCTAGTGCAAGATTGCAAAGCATTGATCTCGCATACCTCACCTCTTGTGGAGTCTTCAACCACGGTGCATCGGGGCACTTGTACTTGGTACTTCTGAGTTCGGCGAGCTTGGCCAAGTCTGACGTGCTTTCTGTCGCTGCTTCTTCAGCTGGTGCTGGCGTGTGCTGCGGGAACCAGTCTGGAATGCTGATCGACGTCTTGGAGTTGTCTCGACCCGTTGGATATGCTTCTTCATAGGCGTCTGAAGTCAGAACAATGATGCGTGAAGCAACCGCACCACTGAGGCCGCATGTGGCACGAGAGGCTGCCATACGGGGCATATCTGGGACTTCCCTCTCCCATTCAAATGCAGTTGCTTGGAGCTTGGGCATAAGGAGTTTAGCGAGGTAGTTGTGGGAGAGATGGTTCCATGCGTAGATCGGCTCGAGACCTTGCACCGATCTTTCGACACCTGGAGGAAGGTGCTTCACGGTTGAGTTTAGGATGAGATAGTGCAGAGGTAGATTCATTGCTAAGAAATGACGGGCACCTGCACGGATGGAGGTTAAATCAAGTGGATCCATTTCAATACAAGAAATGCTTCCGTAAGGACTACCGAGTTCGTGGAGGCGCCTTTGAGCTCGCTATAAAGAAGCACGCACAAGAGGGAATAGGGAAGAGGAATAGGGCGTGAGTGATGCCACAAACTCACATTTCACAGGACATACAATGCGATTTCATGCATTTCAACTCAATAGAGCTCACAATCTCTCACACTTACCTCAAGATCCAAACGGTTGGTGCCAGTGATTACAACATTGCAACCTGCGAGAGACAGTGCAAATGCAACTTCGAATCCGATACCACTTGTACCTCCCTATAAAATGGTATGGAAGATATGAAGCAGATACAGAGGAATTGAGACAACCAGTCCAAGTGCTCTCAGCCGAGTGCTGAGACGTTATGTTCTGGATGGGATGTCTGCAGATGAAGCTGCAGTGATCAATGAAGCCTTAAAGCAGCGAACGCCACCTTTCCATGCTATCATACAACATATCACATCAGTACTAACGTACCGTAATGAGAGCCACCTTATTCCGCAGCGTCTTGGTCCCGCTCTCGGGCTTCGCAAGCTCGGTCAGGATGGTCTGGTAGGGAGAAGGGAAGCGGTATTTCCATAGCTGGAACCTCGCGAGAATCACGGACAGTGCCAGCGCGAATATGAGCAGATACATCAATGGCTAAGTATTGCGCACCTGAACTCAGTCACCTTGCGCTATATCGGGGTTAATGGAGAGTTGTCGATGGGCTGAGCGTGAGGAAGATCGACATCGTGCGAGTTTTCAGGGAAGCCTGTGTAGGGCTGCATTAACCAAGAGTGAAGGTGATTTATACTACCAGAAAACGATATATCATGGGGTTTTTATCGAGGTTCAGAATCCATATCACACAATGTCACGCGTGAAATAAAGTGCAACAACTCACTTTTTCCATTCTGGTGAAGATTGCGAAAGTAGTTACCCTGCGGGCGCGACACTGACATAATATCACCCATGAGGTCCGTGCTGGACAGGTCGTTGCGCGGATTCATCCGCCATGCGATACAGTCGTCGCATCCGCGCAAACTCGCCACATCGAGTTTCGGACAAATCGCCACTTCGCCCTCTCCCAACGTAAATGAAGTATGTGTACAGAGGACATGGAGTCATGGTGTGACCAACTTCGTTCCCACCTCAGTCTTGGCGGTTTCCGCCCGCTCTTTCATGGTTGCGCCCGAGACAGCACCCGTATCAGACCGCGTTTCCAAACCGATTCCACCACCTGCTCCGATTCTCACCAAGACTGTGGCCGAGATCGCACAGGCACTGGAGTCAGGGGAGATCACTTCGGAGGAACTTGTCAAGGCATCACTTGCGCGTATTGAAGAGACCAGGCAACTTAATGCATTTGTCACCGTTCTCAAAGACGAAGCCCTTGAGGCCGCTAGAGCGAGCGATGCTCGCCGACGCGCTGGGCAAGCACGGCGAAGTCTGCTCGATGGAGTGCCTATTGCCATTAAGGACAACTTTTGCATGCAAGGCACACTCACAACAGCAGCGTCAGGTGTTCTGAGTACGTTTGTGAGCCCTTATACAGCCACCGTAGTACAGAGGCTAATCGATGCCGGTGCGGTTATCGTGGGTAAGACGAACATGGACGAGTTTGGTATGGGTTCTTTCAACTTGAATTCGCACAGTGGGCCGTGCTACCACCCGGCATCTTCCGATGCGGCAGGTATTCGTAGTCCAGGTGGTTCTTCAGGGGGATCGGCAGTTGCAGTGGCGACTTGCGCCACATTTGTGGCACTGGGAAGTGACACCGGTGGTTCTGTACGTCTACCTGCGTCCTACTGTGGTCTTGTCGGTCTGAAGCCCACCTACGGTCTGCTTTCACGCTGGGGTTTGATTGCCTATGGTTCTAGCCTTGATTGTCCCGGTATCATTACTCGAACTTCGGAATGCGCCAAGGCCACACTGGAGCTCATTCAAGGCCAAGACGAGTTGGACTCCACTTGCATCCACACGCTGCCCAAACAGGACATTCCAACCGATGCAGGAAGCACGCTAAAAGGTCTGCGAGTAGGCTTGCCCGTCGATCTGAACGTAACTGAGCTCCCCTTTGCTCTGCGCAAGAAGTGGCAGGAGGCCGCAGACACTCTGGCCTCGTTGGGCTGTGAAATTGTGCCCGTGAATCTCCCTTCATTGCGTGCTGCATTGCCATGCTACTATACAATTGCACCCGCGGAGGCCGTCAGTAATCTATCTCGCTATGATGGTGTTCGCTACGGACCAAGCACATTTAATGCAGAAGTTCACGAGAAGAACTATCTTGCTGCACTTGAGGACTCCTCAAAGGATTCGGGGTCCACCAAAGGTAACTTGCTTGAACGAGCCTATACTGACACTCGAAGCAAGTTCTTTGGCAAAGAGGTCCAGCGTCGTATCTTTATTGGTAATTTTGTCCTTTCAAGTGGCACATATCGCGACTTCTACCATCGCGCCATGGTCGTTCGAGAGCAGATTCGTTCCGAGTTGTCAAAGGTCTTGGGTGACAGCGCCGCCAGTTCGGATAATTTAGTCGATATTCTTCTATTCCCCACGGCAACTAGCACTGCACCGTTGGTGGACGAAATCGCCACCCACGCCAAGACCGATCCTGTTCGTCTTTACCTCGACGACTTGATGACCGTTTTCGCAAATCTTTCAGGTCTACCCGCTCTCAATGTTCCTGTTGGTGATCTTCCAAGTGACGCAGCCGACAGTGCTGGTAACGGCGTCTCGCTTCCAGTTGGCATGCAGCTCATGGGCCCGGCACTTTCGGAGAGAAGGCTTCTCGAAGTGGGACGACTCCTACAATCGAGGTTGAGCCCATAGCTTTAGTTAACAAATGGTATACTACAATAGAACTAGCTGATTATCAGTAGGTACACACTCGCCATGGTCCTATTTCCATTCGTACTTAAATGGGTCCTCTGCGGTTCCTTCCAGCAGGGACATGGGGACGTAACTTGCCGATACCATTATCGGTGCAGGTTGGCCCGGAGCCTGCACAATAATAGGACATTCGTCAGGTTTATCCGTGTGAGGAGATATTGGCATGTAGTTCCACATTGCTGCGAAGTTTGACCAAAGTGTTGGGTCGAGACGGCCTCCACAACCAATGATGGAACGATGGAGCTGCTTCCACAGTTGTGAGGTCTTGGACAGATCAGGGCATATCGAAAAGATGAAGCCTTGGAAGATCAATTCTTCGTCATAATCATTATCAGTGCCGTCTGCATTGCTCATGGCTGTAGGTGGGGACCGCGCGTACATCGTGGAGGACTGTGGCGACAGCTGCGCCTGAGGATCTTGAATCGCGGTCTGTGATACGCCGTCCTTTGGTTCAATTGAGCTTTGGACTGGTTGATTATCTCGCAAACTTGCTTCGATTCCTCTTCGTAAGTCTTGCTCCTCTAGCTCTTGCAGCAGTTCATCGATGACACCCACTTGCGCAGTCTCAAGGACCATTGGTTGTGCAGCTTGAGCACCTGTTTCCATCACGCTAGGTTGCACTGACGGCTCTTCGTCTACAGTGCGTCTACGGCGACTTGAGAAGCGGATCCCGAACGGAATCTGCTTTAGTGTTGATGCAGGACGCCACAGTCGACTACTTGTATCGAATAGTGGTGCCCAAGGCGCGTCCACTGGAAGCGCCCTGGGGTCCCCGTTGTAATTCCAAAAACAGTCTGCATTCGGACGAACGGAGGGGACTGAAGTCAGCATGGAGTCTGTCTCGGCCCACGACATGGCATCTGCTTGATGGGACTTGTTGGTATCAAGGCTACCGTCTTGAGATGCGTTCGTCATCTCTTTGAACGTTTGATTGTCGACATTCTCAAGGAACTCGCCCAAAACACCCAGTTCAGAGGAGGCTGGAGGTTTAGCCTGCGAATTGCGAGATTCTACGGCCTCTGATAATATCTGGTCAAAATCAGCAATATTTACGCCACCTCCGTCTGTTGTCTTGTCAGTCCGAGTGCCGGTCGGATTTGACACGAGTCTATCCGTTGACTGAGGAAGGTCCCTTGCCGTAAGCCCGGGTGGTTGTGGTTGCCGAGTTGGAGCCCCATGATGACGCAGCGATCGGCGTGGGTAGTAGAACACAAACACGCTCACACCACTAGCAGCCAGATGGTTTTTCATAATTCGTTCATACGAGTACCAGCTCTTGTCTCGAGTTTTGCCTCGTCCAGTTCCCGCTCCGACTCGAGGGGTCACGACACACAGGTTATGCTGGAATGCGAAGGCTCGAATCTTGTCGATGGCTTGGGCGACCGCATTCAAAGACAACTGAGGTGGTTTCCCATCTTGGCCTCGCTTATACACAATGAGATTGCAAATATAGGCATGAGCTACGTTATTCGACTGCATACTGTCCGCTTTAGCCTCCTTTTCATCGATAGGGACGAGCTGTGCGTCACCATAGTGCAAGTCGTCCATATCAGCTGCCTGTGCATACTTCGTAACCAACGTAGGGCAGCGATCTGCCAGCTTTGCTAAATAGGCACCTCTTCCAAAGCTACCACTGTTATCCACAGCGTTGAGAATGATGAAGCCGCGGCACCTGGCAAAAGCGCTCTGTGCTTCGGCAAGCAATGGGCTGGGCGCGTTTGAGCCCTCAATATAATCCGAATAATAGCCAAAATACTGAGAATCCGCCTGCCGCGAGTCCAATGTGTACTCTGGGGCACTTGCATCTCCAAATACATAGAACATGTTGGTCTTGGTGTTTGTACCATCACTGCTGCCACCCATAAACATCGCGTCTTCTACGGCAGTCATTACATCTGCATCAGGCTCGGGCAGGTTCGCAGAGACATATCCGACCTCTGCCCAGAAGGCGGCTTGCTTAGCCTTTCTTGCTTCAGCACGAGCAGCTAGCTCTTCATCTGAAAGCTTCTTAACGCGCTTAACATTGTCAGGTCCGGGCGAACTCCTTCCGCCTGAGCTTTGTCGTTTTCTGCGCTGCGTAAAGATATCCTCCAGGGAGAGTAACCGACCTCCACCTCCTCCTCCACGACCCCGCGACGTTGAATCAAAGTCGATGCTGCTCTTCCTTTCTTTCTCTTCTTCCTCAACGCTTGCACGCAAGGCCGCAAGCAGATTCTTCCCAGCATTGATACCTTGCTGAATCTGCGCATCGAGAGCACTGAGAGAGACCTCCTGGCTCGATCTACTCATCGCGGCGGTGGAGCTTGCTGTAATCTCGTCAGCAGCAGCATCAGCATTCAACAAGGAGATGCTGCTTTCATCCGCGGCATCGACGGTTGAAATGGATTCACCCGATACACCACAGCTCGTTAGGGCGTATTCAGCTTGTGATAAAATATTCTTGACCATGGTCGGGGTCCATTCGACACATGATGTCGAGAAGTACTGCTGATTAATAGACTTTTCCAAGGATGAGGAAGAGCTGGCGCTCGCATCAGATATTTCTCGGAACGCCAAATCTGCACCATAGCAAATGGCTTCTTCCAAAGCCTGCTCGGATATCACAAGGTCGCCGCTGTCCAATCTGCCCGTTCCTGCATGTCCCGCAACGGAGTCGGCACCAGCAACCACACCCACGACATTCCTTACGAGATCATCCTCTGCGAGGATACGAGATGTCATGGCGAGCTTCTGGGCGGACCTCTTGAGGAAAAGATCTTCAGGGGTGTTCTTGGTGACCAGGCGAAATACTAAGACTGGCTTCGTTTGGCCAATACGGTGGCATCGAGCTTCGGCTTGCTTGTCGATGGCGGGGTTCAAATCTGAGTCGAAAAAGATGACTGTGTCTGCAGCAGTCAGGGTAAGACCCTGACCACCGGCTCGAGTTGAAAGCAAAAACACAAATGCAGTTTCTTCATCATGATCCGCACCCTGAAAGCGATCAATTGCAGCGAAGCGCTCCTCTCCTCGTACTGAGCCATCTAGACGTTCCCAAACATAGTTGCGGTATGTCAGATAGTCCTGGAGAATATCTAGCATGGCAGTGGAGGTTGAGAAGATCAGTACCTTCCGCTTTCGTTCACGTAGGAGTGGCAACAACTTGTCCAAAAATGCCAACTTGTGACTCGCCTGCCATAGATGGTCACCCTCCTCGTAGGGCTCAGGCTCAACGCCAGGAAATAGATAAGGGTGGTTGGAGGCTTTCATAAGAGACGCAACTATGTTCTGCAGGCTCACAGTGCTGCTCATAGATGATCCGCCAGCTAGAAACTTGATATTGCGACTCAGAATTGCACGGTAAGCTTGCTTCTGAATCTCAGTAAGGCCGCACATAACCATAGTTTCATGCTTGGGAGGTAGTTTGAGTTGAACGCCCTTCTTAGTTCTTCGCAGCATGAAAATGCGTAAAATGTTATGAATGCGCAAGGCAATGCACTGGCGCAGGGCCTCGAGCCCTCGCTCGTACTCTTCATCGACCACTGCGTCTTTTGTCGTTGGTCGGTCTTTGAGTAGTCCAAAGGCGGCTTGAAACGTCTCCTCACTCAGTTGATTCTCATTGAAGAGCTTCGGCGCAAGGAAGGCTAGAAGTGACCACAATTCGATAACTGTGTTTTGCGTCGGTGTGCCCGTGAGCAACACCACATGTCTCAGGCTATACTTAGTTCTGAGGACGGTATGGAGAGCGCTTGAGCTGCTCTTGAGTCGATGAGCTTCATCGACGATACAAGCCGCCCATGGTCGCTTGACTCCGAAGGTGTGGTCGTAGCTGAGTGCATCCATATCATTCAGCGCGAGTTCATAGGTCGTGAGAAGCACCGGACAATACGAACCGCCACTCTGTCGAAGCTGCTTGAATAGATTGGATTGAGTTGACTCTCGGTCGGATGCGTTGCCAATGTTCAAGAAGACCGGCACGTTGGGGGCAAAGCGAGCGAACTCATTTTTCCACGACGAGATCATCGACAAGGGGCAGATCACTAGGATAGGAGTTGAAGGACGGTTCGAAATCCGGTACGACTCTCGGACGTACTGGACGAATGCAACACTCTGTACAGTCTTGCCGAGGCCCATTTCATCGCCTAATAGGCAGTTCACCTTGCGTTCGTATCGGTCGACGAGCCAACTGAGGCCATCCATTTGAAACGCCTTCAGTTCACATTCCACTCCAGCAGGGGGTCGTTCCAGCCTTTTCGCGGGACAAGTCCACCAGTCGTTTTCCTTCTCGTCGTCTGCTTGATCCTTGACCATCAGGTCCCTGTCAGTGCTCGCATACTCTGGGTCTGCGGAAGCTGCATTGTGTGCGGTGGAGGCGGAGACCGTCGTCGCAGGGCGCGTCCGTTCGCGTGCCCATGTGAGCACAGTGGCCTCGACCCGAGAGGCGCGACCCAAAGCGTCGGCCCAGGGCGTACTACCCAAGTGCTCACGATTGAATTGAATTGCGGTGGCTAGGTCAGGGCGGTCAGTCATGGGGTATGGTGTATCGTGTTGCAGTGGAGTGCTCAATAGAATGACCACCACACGAATAAAAAGTGATTATGATAAGGATTAAACCCTGGCAAACCACCGCGAATGAGGTTTACAATACCTATCCTCTTCGTTTCCCGGGAGTTGAATTCCTCATAGGTCTTGCGCGTGTTGATATACTTCCAGCAGGACTTCAGAACTGAACAACCTGGAATAGACTAGACACACCGGATAACTACTATTGCACCGCTCATCTTAGCAAACCACAATCCTACCCCAGCTCGAGACCCTGGATTGTCTTGCTGGAAGAAACAGATTTTCTTGGCGCACGCATGGTTTTTCGCGAAAATGCCATATTACAGTACTTGGACAGGGTAAACAACTGCGAAAAACCATATAACCCACTGTGTGAATCTCTAATGACTTGGTTAGAGCTCGTAGAGTGCGCTATATCCACAGGATTCCGCGGTTTTATGTGAGGAGGAAAAACTCACTTCGATATCTTTCGTAAACGACTGGATTTGACGGATCTAGACATTCTGCTAACGCAGACAAGAGAAGCATACCGACTGAAAATCGTGAGACAGACTTGTGCCACTCTGTCACACAACAGAAGCACCCCTGAGTGCTCCGTATTTTAACACATGTCCGTACCACCTCCACCCCCTCCTCCACCCCCGCCGCCTTTGCCGCCATCCATCACGGCGGCCATGGGGTCGGGTGGCGCGGGAGGAGCGGTACCACCTCCCCTGCCGCCATCGCTACCTCCACCACTACCATCCAGCCTGCCACAGCCCGGAGCTAGCGTGCCCCCGCCAATACCAGGACCCCCTCCATTGCCTGGAGAACAAGTAACGCATGCCCCCCAAGAGGGCAGTGCGCAGCAAGACTACGGTAAAGCGACTCGGGGTGGTATCGTGAGTCAGCTGGCAAGTAAGCTTTCGGGATCCTTAACACTGAGACCTGGGGCATTCGCAGCGCCAGGCCTCGCGGTGAATGTTACGGGCGGGTCAACAGGAGGAGAGGAGGCAGGAGTACATGGGCGAGGACACGCACATCGGACTTTGACGCCGAGTATGTTATCAACTCGCGCTGCCGCTGCTTCCTTGCCCACGGGAGGCCCGCATCGAGGTACAATGACTGCCGCTCAGTCGCAAGCGATGCTGCTTGGGAAACGGATGAGCATGCCTGGACTGTCAACGAGCTCGACTTGTAGCAGCTCGTCCACAGCGTCCCTGAATAAGCATCATCACCACTCGCCTCACGCTCTTCAGCCGCGCGGCCTGATTCCGTTCCAGGGGGTGCACGGAGACTACAGTTCTTACTCTACTTTCGTGCAGCTCATTCATTTGAACTCGCCGTTCACTGAAACCGCCCTCGATCCACTCCTCCAGGCCTCCCCTCCAACCGCAACCAGCCATCTCGAGAGCGACAACCTTCTGGTCAAGGAACCTATTGATGACGCACGGCGAGAGAAGCTCTATAGACATCGAACACATGTCGTGAAAGAAATCGTTGTGTCTGAGCGAAGATATGTTGCGTCACTGCAATCACTTTTGACAGTATATGCACAACCTGCACTCAATCGGGAGCGCGGGATTGGTATCTCGGAAGACGATGCAATTGCCATCTTTGGCAAGCTCCACGATATTGTCCACATGAATGTCAGCTTCCTGGGCGAGCTCGAAAAGCGAGTGGAGAAGGATGAGTGGGATCCCGCCACTGGACGGATAGGTGATTTGTTCCTCGCGTACGGCCACTATTTTAAGGGATATAGTGGATACGCGTCGAGCCATGAGCAATGTCTTGAGGCACGTGAGCGTGTCGTCAACGATCGTACCTTCGCTTCATATCAGGAGCGCTGCATGGCAGCCGGCAAGGCCGAGTCATTGACTTCGCTGTTGATCATGCCCATTCAGAGGCTCCCACGATACAAGTTACTGCTTACTGAGGTGCTGAAAGCCACGCCGGAGTCACACCCGGACGCTCAATCTCTTATTCAGGCCGTGAAGTTGGTTGACACTGTGGTTTCGTCGGTTAACGAAGCGATTCGCCAAGCACAGGCTCGAGCTCATCTTCAACTGATTCAAGAGCAATTAGTTGGCGTGAAGGATTTAATCAGTGCGAGTCGGCGACTGGCCCTCGAGGGTTTGGCCACCATATCACGACAGCAATCTTCCAAGCCCCCCGCGCGAGCCCAAATCTACTTGTTCAATGACATGATATTCGTCGCGAAGATTAAGTATGCCGAGATCCCTATCCTAGCTAGATCTAAGATTGGTTCTCTTGCTGCAGCCCTTCACGCCTCGCCGCCCGGTCCGTTCTCATATGAAGAGGCAATATCCTGTAGCGATGCTGAGTCTGGCTCCGCTGGTACTTCGTCAGGTTCCGGGTCAGCGCAAGCGGAGGGAGAAGAGTCTGCTTCACATCGGACGATTTCGACTGTTACTGCCTCAACTGCTGGGCGGCTGCTGAAGTTCAAGCGGCATGTTAGACTCCATATGAATTACTTGACGCTAGTTGACCTTCCTGATCGCATTGCTGCTACAGGTCTCACACAATCTCAGCTTGAGCAGCGATTCCAGTCTCTAGCCGGTCCGGCGGCCGCCGCGTCGCTTACTACGGATAGTGTACCCTACGCTGCACTCGACATGCTTCGATTTGTTTTCCCTAATAATCCTAGTGTCAAACAGGCTTTGGAATCCTATCACCGTGCTAGTGGTGAAGCATTGCCTCGTCAAACTGCATCTCCGTCCCATCCACCCGTCCATCGCCACAGATTTATGATCTTCGACCCTTGGGGCGTGATCGTGCTGGAAGCAGATACTGCCGGTGATAAGCAAGCATGGGTCGGTGCAGTGCACCGCCAAATCAATGTGGCACGCGCTGTGCTGAGTCGGCGCACAGAAGGCACTCTGGCGTCCTTAGCTTCGGGTGCCTCACATGTGGGCGCATCCGCCGCTGGGACAACCGCATTGGAAGGTACAGGTAGTATCTCGCACGCAATTGCTGACGGTGAGTCTTCAGATGACACTCTTCCTGCGCCAACGTTGAGTTGTGATGTGTGTCGCCGGGCCTTCTTCAATTCACAAGCTTCAATGGTCGTGCTTAACCCGAAACCATGCGCCTTGTGTGATGCACTTGTCTGCACAAATCCGTCTTCCACGACGGGAACGCCCTGTGCTCGTGAGCTTGCTGCATTGGATATGTATGCATGCGCTAACTGTCTAAAACGAGTGCCTATCTTCAACCGCTGCGTGATCCCGAAGCGCGAGGAATCCAAGTCAATATCCGCACCTACTTCATCCTTGCCTCCCCCACCACCAACTATTGTTTCCAGTACCACTTCCAAGCTCTTGCACGGTGATTCGGCACCATGTGTCATCGAGTCGTGTACTAATAAGCGTGCGCCAAACTGCGGACCGTACTGCCACGCTCATGCGTCGAAGTGGAACATGGATTCTAGCGCGAGTACGAATAGCGGTCTCAGCAATAGTAGCATCTCTCCGACTCAATCCTCCGTCAATCCAGCAGCTGCCGCTATGGCTGCTGCGTTAAGGGGCACGGCCAGCTTGCGCCCTGTAGGATCAACTACAACGAGCAATGGACCAGCGAGCGCAGTCCAGACTCCGCCAGCCATGCTCGTGGGGCCAGATTTACTCAAATCAGCCTTGTCTGGGCTACGCAAGTCGGGTTCTACGGTCACGATGGCCACAGAAAACTCTCCATCATCCGCGTCGCAGGCCACGAATGCGGCAGATACAAGCCCGCTGGCGACACCCACGGCAAGCGAAGCTCGACAAGATGCAGCTGCTACTGCTACTGCTGCTGAAGGAGTGGTTCCAACTACTCCAGACGCTGCTACCCAGCCACCTGCTCAAACTCAGACGGAAGAACCCCAGCCTGAAGTTGAGACTGCTGAAGTTGCAACGAATGCCGACCCAATGAGCATCTCACACGATGTCTTATGTGAAACCGCGGCAGCACAAGTCACGACGGAGCAACTAAGCTGCAATGGTGAAGAGGGCACTCAGAATGCATTGCAGTCCGAGTTCGTGTGTGAGTTGTCCTCATGCGATCAGCCCGAGACAGCGAATCAACCCACTGGAGAGACGACGCCATCCACTAATGAACATACCGGAGAGGTGGTGCAATCCGTTGACGACACAGACATGTCACCGCCACCTTACCCCACAGTTGATCAGGTTGATTGTTCTGCGACCTCTTATCAAACTGACGGCTCCCCCAACCAAGAGGCCACGACGCTGGCGTCGGAGGACAATCAATCAGGTGTGGTGGTAAGCGCAGCTGATCCACCTCAGTCCCAGACTGAAGATGACGCCAGAGCGAGTTCAGATCTACCTGTAGTATTCGATAGTGCGCCAGCCATTCCAGTTGAGAAGTATGTAGATGCTGATATTCTTGACCCGAAAGCAACTGATTTGGAGGGCGAAGATCTGCCCTCTAAACCTGATATGGACAACTCTGCAAACGAACAAACAGGAGTCGTCGCTCCACCTGTGCATGATAATGAGCTACAAGCAGCCCACGCAAGTGAGGAGCAAGCTAGGGACATCACCGTAGAAACAGAGCATGCAGTACGCAAGGAGTCAATTGATGCGCCACAGTGTGTGTCACTTCCATATGCCCTGGCACAGTTGTTTTCTGCAGGAGAGCTACAACCCAGTCATTTTGCTGAACTGCCTGCGTCTCATGAGATCACCAAATTGTTTGGCGTGACGCGTTGCCCCTACGAATTCGTCGCAGTCGAAGCAAAACACTTCGAAGATGCCGGGGCACTAGGAGCTGTCCGATTGAAGGATGCAACCATAGGGCTGACTAGCGCTCTTTACACGACTGTGTGGAGCACCTTGACATCACTTTATGGTGCGCGCGAGGATGAGTTTGGTGGCTCCACGATCTCTGTAGCGCTAGTAGATGTCGACTTCCTTCACGGTCGATTGTGGCTGTATCGGGTCCACATTCCCGATGTCGATGGGGTAGCTCCGAACCTCGTCATTCGAATGAATATGAGTCCTTCTTTTGAACCTCTGACTTGTTCCGTTTCTCCAGCTTCTCTCAACGTATCCAGTTCCGCAGAGGATTGAGAGCCCTTTTTGTTGCACAATGCATGCAGCTATGAATAAACAAACTATGTACAGGATTTTATTTACATCAACAGCCGTAGTCGTACGTGATGACGACATTGCTCTTTCGATGATTACACCCAGGGCATCCAACCAATGTACATTCGCGAAAGGTTATACTCTGACATCGCTTCTTCGATCAGGTAGTGAACAATACCAGGTACGCTAAGAGGTGCCGAAGAGGGCTTTAGGCGGCCTTGAATTTTCTGCTCGATTTCGTCAAGTGTATCTCGTTGCCATTGGCGGATGCGTTCCTGCTGGTCCATTGCTCGCCCATCTCTGTCGCGAGAAGACTCTTTGGATCTCGTGAGATGTGCATGGCCCGATGTGTCGTTTACAAAGGCATGCAGCATGGGCATTAGGGTCGCCTCGTTGTTGCGAATGACACTCATAATGTCTTCACATGAGCAACGGAAGGTACCTTCAATGCCCACAACACCCATGACGGCTATAATATTGGGCGTGAGCCTGAAAGGCACAATCTCCGGCGTTGGAAGCGTTTTGCCTTTGTCAAACAGACAATCAAAGTCTACGTGAAGACAATCACCAAACGTCCCACCTTTCAGCTTATCAATGAGGACGTTCTCGCCATGACGATCGCCTAGACCTAAGATATGCCCGACCATGCTCCAAGCAGCGCATGAGACTGTAAAGCGTCGGACACTCTCGCACCAGAGAGTCGCATCAATACAATGAACAAGGTACCATCGATTAAGCAAGGGTGGGTAGAGTCGGCACAGTGTTCTCAGGCGATCCTCCGGTGATTCGGCTGGGTTGGTGTAGATTCGACGCATTTCATGGTAATTCGGCACGCGTCCAATCATGTTCTCACATTCGGACAGAACTAATCGGAGTCCGCTAGTTTCTGGGACCCACTCGATGATACCGCAATCTTCCGTCAAAGATACAACTGCAAACGTGCGCAGACACGTCTTACGAGCACGTGTTGAGGCCTCTTCATTGAAAAGTCCGTTCAAGACCGTGGCAATATCCATCGTCCGCGCATCCGTACGCATGTCACCTTTCACCTCTTTCTTGCATAAGAAGCCATAAGTCTTACCAAATGTGTCAACAATCGTGACTTTCTTGGGCTTCTCCTTGGACTTGATAATTTCAATCTCATCATTAAATCCTGCAATGCACGGCAAGTCATCGCTGAACACACGTCTCAACTCTGCACTGAGGAGTGACGCTGGCAAGTCAGACCGCTGTGATCGAATCTTAGGCTTTGATTGTGTCGGCCAAATCGCTTTGACGGGGTAAATAGGTGGCGCTGAGGTTGTAGGAAGCGTAAAGACAAACGAAGAAAGCTTGGGGACAAGCAAATTCATGACACCCCGCAGGTCCTTGAGCTCTGGGCACACGTTGCCCAGCGAAAGTCTCTGCTCCTTTGAGTCCTGTTCAAGCGTATAGTTGCACACGTTTTTCAAGAGACCGAAGACCATACATATGGCATCTACCGACTGAGCCATCATTGGAGCATGACTCTTGAACTTATCGAGGACATGCTTCGCTCGTTGGTGTCTTCGGCGATCCGAATATTGGCTTAGTGGCCCAATATACCAAATTGTCTGAGGGAAGTAGTCAGAGAGTAGACGAATGATTACCTGAATGAGAGGTGCGAAGATGTCATCTGATTCGTGCGTAAATCGCGAAATAATCTGTGACAAACACATGTACCATTTGTAGGTTGATAAACGCTCTGCTAGGTACTCGATCACTGCGGAAATGTAAGCCATGTAATCCTCCAATCGCTTCGTATCGGGAATTCTTCCGGGCAGGCCAGTGCCTGAGAAATCGTACTCAGTACCTCGTGAACCACTAGATGCATTGCTGGCCTGAGAAGGCGAACTGGATCTACGGGACATGACCTTCTGGATCTTGGATGTGAGATCTCGAGCATTGTCAATCCAAAGGGTTAAAATGCGTGGAAGTGTTTGATAAACAAATCGGTCTCCACGCTCCAGCGCGGCTGCGTAGTTGCCGATGGCACTTGCTGTGAACTCAAGGGCGAGCGTCGCTGTGGCAGCCAGACTGGTTGCCGAGGGTGCGGATGCAATCTCAGTCTCAAGCCCTTTGGCAACTCGATCAAAGTATCTACCTAAGAGATAGAACGGCTCTTCTGATGGCGATTCTTCTACTGCCATCGTGTAGAATTCTTTTGCCACGGAGGGGTCCTTCGCCTTCGTACGCTCAATCCATTTGCCAATCAGAAGTGCCCGTGCCGCCTTGCCGCTAGATTCAGAAGTTTTCTCATCTTCAACGTCTAACACCAAGTGATCGAGCCCTGAGGCACCATCCTTCGAGCCACCTCGCGAGGCCTCATCACCATCAAGGCCCGGCAGGACCTGACCCTGAGCACGCTGAAGGGCCATAGCATCATCATTGGCCTGTCTAATATCCATCAACCGAATTTCACGCTCAAGAATTTCCAACGCATCACGCTCCTGGCCACGTGCCATGGTCAGCGCTGCGGACTCGAACGGAATCTCGGGAGAGTTAAGCAAGGCGGCGTGGTCAAGGGCATTTGCTGCTATATCAAACTGTTCTGAGTCGCGGGCTCTACGTGCAAGCTCCAACCAATTGTATCCGAGAGTCTCCGGTCCCAGCTTCATGAAAGTCAGCAGAACTCGCTGAAGCGCAAGAATTGATTCTCTTGTCACGAATTCCGTAGGTAGGCGTTCCGCGCGCGCATTCCACAGCAGCAAAAGGGCTCGAATCTTTGCTACAGTTTCAGTTGGCGTACGCTGCGATTGGTTATGCTGAGGGATCTGCTCCCCAGATGTGCTATCGCCCGCCCCGTCGCCTCTGAGGCTAGTAATCGAGTCGAGCTCTTGGACGATGTTCATGGTCATCTCAATATCTCGCAGCGTTTGTAATTGAAGGATGTAAGGGTAGCTGCGCTGATAACCCTCTTCGGCGGCAACATACAGAGGGTCGAAAATGCGACGTCTTGCGTTAGCAATGATCATCGGCACTTCATGGTACTTCTTTGAGTGTAGCGCGGACAAACTCCTTGCAATCGACAATTCGAATGAGGGCTCATCATCCTCGCTTGTTTGTTGTAGGAAGACGTCAAGTTGATCCCACTGGCCTAATCGCCAGCATGCCTCAGCTCCCAACGCTTTGATCTGCTTGGTGGTCTCCTTCTGCACGATGGTGACAGATTCACCAAAGGAGGCAGCGAGCAACGCATTCTGGAGAACACCGTTAACGAATGTGAGCGCTGTGGCCCCACTCCCTTGAGCCTTCAAACAGCGAGCAACACCCATGTAATGCTGCAAGGCATTGATAACATCAGAAGTACCACTAGGCGCAGGGGCAGATTTCCACCATTCACTAATACGCTCTAGTGACAAACTTATAGCTTGCTCATGCGCTGCCGCTGCGTCCCTCCAGTGGCCTCGACTCTCTAGGTCGACGATGCGTTCCTCGTGATCAGTGTGAGTGCGATAAGCTGCCAAACCCTTCACGGTATCCGTGTCCTGAAGTTGACTTGCGAGCAATTGATGGAACTTCAGATCCTCCGGTCGTAGAATTGTATATGCTTCCAGATCTCGCCCGAGACCCTGGCTTCGATTGTACGCATACGGAGGGAGCTTGGCTTCTAAGGCAGCTGAGACAAGCGAAGATCTGACGGGAGCCGTGCGCAAGACATGGTAAATGTTCGATAAGAGGATGTCTGCGCTTCCACCAGTTGGAGCGGTAGCTGATTGGTTAGAACGCGTAGCGCGATAGCTCTCCAGTAGTCCTCTAAGGGAATCGATGGAACGTGGCAAGGCATCCATCACGCCGAGACCGTTTGCTTTGGCTTCGATAAAAACTGTTTGTTCCTTGTGCCTGCGAAGCTTCTCTCTCAGAAAGCACTCATGATAACGAAGTGCACGAGGATTCGAGTTACATGCAAAAGCAGCTTGGGCCAAGAGATCCATCGGAAGCGAGAACACGAAGGCCTCAACAAGGGCGAATCGATGACCGTAGGATCCAGTGGATAATCCCCGAACTTCTTTCCTTTCACTTGAATCAGGGAGGAAGTAGAATGTCAGTCGCGGTCCCCGACTTGATCGGCTTGCGGCAGCGTTTACAAGGTTTACAAGTTCTGATTGAGATCGTGATTGGATGACCGACAAGTTGTCGGAGTCTGCCGTTACAATACTGTAAAGCACATCGAAAAGCCCGAATATGTACTCAGCGCAAGCTTTGCTAATGTTTGCGACATAGGTTCGCGACAAATTGCGACAAAGTAGGGCTAGCTTTGCCTCAAGCTTGGGATTGACGTCGCGTAGTAAGGGCGCTGCCGACGAGAAGCTTGGTTTCTGTCCGCCATAACCTTGATCTCGGTCGGAACCAGGATCTGTGAGCAGAATGGGCGAGTTTGAGGATAGGAGAATCGCTGCTGTAAGAACAGCGACAATCTCATCGCGGATGGCTTGAACCGTAGCCGCAGTGACTCGGTGTTCAGGGTGACTCGTCTTCACCACATCGGTATGGATCCTCATTGGATCAGAGTCGCCTCCCACGACGAACCCTCCATCCTTCGATTCACTAACGGAAGTTGGCGTGGCAGGTCTCGGGAGGTCAGCCGGCAATGACGACTCCCTTGGCGACTTGCTAGCGTCAGAAGCAATGGGTGTGCCCTCAGGGGCCGACTGCCCATGGAGGATGTCAGTTATCCCACCAACATAGTGTGCTGTTAGGTGCGCCTGCCGAAGGTCAAAAACCTGATCGACAACGGATTGGAGTTGACCAATCGTCTCGGGAGGCGCGGCACAAAGGATGTCAAAGAGAAGGTGAGGTAATATGATATCAAAATATCTTTGGGTGTTTACGATGCCAATAATTCGGTCCTTCTTGAGCACTGACGCATAGCGCCCGGTAGACGGCTCGAATGGTAGTAATGACTCGATCCAGCAACCCATCCATTGTTCGGCAACCGCGCTTGCCTGTGGTCTTGTAGAACAGCGACTGATATCATCAAGCGTCCATAGAAAGGACTGCAGCGGAACCTCGGTATGACGTTGCACATCCCCTGAGACCACGGTTTCACTCACTTTACCACTGGAAAACTCCTGTGATTTGGTTGGGCGCGAAGTTCTTGTCGACTTTAGGGAACGTGCTGGTGCAGGTTGAGCCGGGGTCATGAAGCATATCTGACCGGCCTCGCGGATCGCCGGATCCAGACTATGCCATCGTCTTACCTCTGAAACATCGTGGCCCTCCAACTTTACATACGTTCCATCATGATTACCACCGACCATTACATAGGATGATCCAGTGTTGGGTGTGATAAGGCTGCTACCTAAGTCACTATTCGAGACAAGCGCAGGGTCTGATTTGGATTTACCACCTCGCTTGGAGTTCCTACGAGTAGATGGAGCCGCGGAGGCAGGAACGGTCGGTATGGCTGCTGTAGCCGACCCTGCGGGATTATCCGATTGAGCATCGATGATACCAAGTTGTTGTCGGATCTTTTGAGCCTCACGAAGTGCAGCCGAACTGACATACAGAACAGCGTCACCGTCCCAACGGCTCATCCCAAGGTTTAAGGACTCCTGGACACTCTTGTACAGTTCGAGTGTACCTGCATTGAAGCCAGCATCTGTGAGTAGGGCGCGCATGAGCCGGATGCTCTCGCGGTTGTTTCGTTTGACCGTTGCCGCTAGGAAATCGCGCATTAATTTTATCCCTAGTTCATTTGCAGTACCGCAGAACTGTGTCGAATGGTCGCTTGTACTAGAACGGAACCCCACAAGCGATTCAGGCACTCTTCGCGAGGACTCCTCAGAGACCTGCCCGTGTTGCAGACGGGGAACCAACGAACTTAGACTGCCCCCCATCGAGCGAAGTACTGTGTTTACATATCCTGGGTCGGTTGCTCCAACAAACCCCAAAAGGGTGCATAGAGCCTCATCTTCTTTTTCGGATTGAGACCGAGTCAGTAATTGGAGAAGCTCCAGTTGAAGGCGAGCAATCTGTTCTTTGGATAAACTGAGAATAGCATTTGCGCCAGGAGATGTCACAATTGTGGCAAGATACGGACGAATGACTCGCAGCGAGTGAGACGGATCGGCGATCGAGTGATTTACAATGAGGCGCCGCTGTTGATCCTCAGGGAAATACGAAGGGTCAATCACAAACTGCGTTGGTGCAGGGGGTGTTGTTGCAATCTCCAGCAAATTACTAATTTGACGCAGTGAATCCACGCGAATGTGCACATCGTTATGAGATGCGGTTTTGAGCGCTTCCTGTATCGCCCGGAGAACCCCAATTGCGTCATTATTCCAAATACTGGGATAGACAGGGCGTGTAAACTCGTCGATAAAAGCCTGCTCCCAGGCCTTATCCAAACCTGCATACACATTCGTTAGGGAGACGCGGGAAGTTGCGTGGGCTGCCCAAGCCTGGAGTGAACCGCCTGGAGGAAGCGAATATAGTGAGCCAGCACCACCGATCAGAACACCGCTGTTGGACGCAGTGTCACCCAGATCAAGCTTTAGCTCTGGGAGATTCATAATCAAACCTTGCTTGCGAATTCTGTCCCCCACCTGTTGGAGTCTTAGGGTGTAATATACACGACGGTTGCCAGCTTCCAGCAAGATGTCGAGCACCGATGAGCACAGTGAGGTGTGTGCAATCGGTCTCAGCAGCGTCAAGGGTGTCTTGTCATTAAGAAGTAGTCTCCTTAAAAGGACCTCGGCTCGGTGAGCAGCCTCATTCGCGTCTTGGGTAAATAGTGAACGCATCACAAGAGTTTCAATCACCAAATAGAGGTCGTTCGGGTTTAAGTTTTGATGGGTTCTCTTACCACCCTCCGGAACTCCCAATAGTGTCGTGGGAGTCATTGGGTTGGTTAAACTCTGGCCGGGCCTTGGAGAACTCAACGCATCTCCTCGCTCTAGGGCAGAGAACCTTTTCGGCTGCGTGAAGATTCCAGGGAGTTGGGTGGACTGGAGCTGCGGTCTCTTTGTGGGCAATATGTATGAGCTCGTAAGACCATCGTCCGTATGGTACGTACCAGTAAGTATCGGCAAGGTTGATGGAATGCCCTGGCTTGAAACCAGAGAGACCGGGAAGGTGGCACTGGAGTCGGAGAGTTGCGCTAGCTGTGTTTGAGTCGAGAATTTCGGATGAGCAAATGTAGTGTACCGATCGAGCAGCTCGTGAAATTCCTGGTTAGTGACGACAGGCTTGCCGTCTGATGTATCATTCTGAATCCCTGCCCTACGCTGAGCACTCTTCACTACTCGGTTCAGCACAAGAACAAGTTCAACTAAAAGCGTCGACAGTACACTTGGTTCCAGAGAATGGCAATATGTTGACCACATATTGACAAGGTCAGAAAGGAGGACTGGGCATGTTTGTCCTCTCCTCAGCGTTTCTGCGAGCGCACGACGTGATGTAAGGGGCAATTCAGTCTGAACTTCTGATGGACCTAGGAAGTCATGAGGTCTCCGCCATGCAGTCAGTACACGCACCATCCTCTTGGCGAGCGCCTCATGCAATGTCCATAAGGGCATGAGGATCGTTGCGGCTAATGTCAGTTGACGCTTGGAACGAAGGGATAGCATCGAGACCCACTCATTAGAATCTCTCCTGAACAAAGAAGGACTGATAGAAAGAACTAACTGATGGATTCTGTTCACCAAATCTCCTTGGTCGAGTGGAGGACCACTGGATCCCTCGGAAACCTCAGAGGCACCTTCAGCGGCATGGTTTCCTCTCTCCGACGTGGTTTCTCCTTCCGGAGATCCTGAAGTCGCCTCTCGCGCATATCGAACATGATCCAGTCCTTTGGATGCCACGCTATTGGAGTGCTCTCCATGAGCAGAGAGGCATAATTCAATAATATGGATCAATGACAGTCCGGCAAACGAAAAGGCAGTGCGATCTGGCAAGCGCAGTGGGCCGCGAACTTCAGACTGCACCGAGAACAACAAGGCCGCAACCTTAGTTGCCGCAAGTGCCGCGCGTTTCTTCTCGGGTTGAGTGCAGACGTCGAGCACATCGATAATAGTCTCAGGTGACAAGGAAGCCACTAAGTCCTTTCGCGCCTCGGCGATTGTCTCGTTCAGCAAGCGGTCATAGTTGTCACCTCGAGGCTCAGCTGACATACGCTCGGACGTCATCGGTGAGGCATTAGACACCGGCACCACACCACCTGAACTTCCCTGCACGGGTGACTCCGCGCGACCATCTGGGTTCCAAGGGCAGATGCTTGCATAACCTTCGAGGAAGCGTCCACGGTTCCGCTTGATAAAGTACAGCGCTTGAATAGCCATCGAAGCAGATGCCGGTCGGCCAATTGAGAAAAGCAAGCACATACGAACAAAATCGAGAGAAGCTTCGGTCATCATCGTCTTGTGCTCTCGTACGACTGCGTTAGTCAAATCCTTTAATTTGACAAATTCTTTTGAGGCCAGCATGGTTTGAGCGGCTCGGTCATTTCGTCGAAGTAGTTCAAACATTGTATCAAACTCGTCCAGAAGCGCAGTCAATTGAGCCACACTTCCACAGGTTCGTTGGACAACACACCGAATCAACTGATAGCGAGCGAGGGCTTGCTCTTTTTGACGCCAAGTCAGATTCCTGTCCAGAAGAATAGAAGCTGCTACAGAGGGTTCCGATGCCTCGAGGAAGAGGGCGAGATCTGTTGGATTGAAGCATGGGTAGGATGGGAAGCTTCGGAAGGCTCGTACCGAGTTCTTCGGAGCATGCAGGGCTTCGCGATCATGCTCATGATGGTGACAAAGAAGTACCTTGACGAGTTGAGCCAGTTCACCTCCGTGTCTGCTCGTGGTCAATACAGGCAGAAGGGGCAGCACGATGCGCCGGATCCAAGGGCGAGCATCAAACAAATACTTCCCAGAGAGATCGATACTTTTCGGGTCAGCAGTCATGCCTCCGAAGACTCGTGCGCAAAAAGTGTGTAGCGGTGTCGAGTCATTTTCCACCATGGCTCGATGGAGGAGACGACGATACAAATGGTGACCGAAACTATCCAAAAGCTGAATCGGTCCAACGCCCCATGCTTTAGCAATAAGAATCAACAGCCGCCTGTACTTGGCAATCGAATCGCGCGCGGGGCAGATTATGTCTCGTGAACCATCAATGGATTCATCGTATTCCGGCGTTGCCAGTGCATCCACAAGGGGAGAAAGCAGTGCTGACATTGCTTTGGTCAGATTGAATAGACCTGATGGCGGATACTGACGTCGCGCATTTCGTGGGGAGGATTCAGGATTGGAATGACCTGAAGAGGTCGCAGGACCTACGTCAGCACCAAGGTTCTGGGCCTGATCGAAGCCTGATCCTAGCCAGGCTCGTGACTGGTGAAGACAACTGTCGGCTTCATTTCGGTCGTGGTTTGACTGCTCACTGGAGCAACAATCTGCAAGATGCATCAGAAGGACCCTTCGGGCTTGAAGACCGAGGGAAATGGCAATAGCCGCACACGTCTCGATAAAATTATCATGGAGCTGCAATGAGATTTCTTCAGATGCATCCAAATGCACCAGACTATACATTCCGACTGATACAAACCTGGTGATCGCGGTCGCCACATCAACAGGGCTTTCATTGCCAGGATTGGACTGAGCGCCATGCTCGTGCGCTCGCTTTGGGAGAGCCTTGGGTCGCGCGGCTGCAGCGGGAGGTGTGGCCTCTGTCATGAATTCTCTATCATCTGCGGACGCTGCGAGAGACCTTCCAAAGAGATAGCACAGCAGGCCACCACCCAGGGCCACTGCAGCGTTCTCAAGCGTTCGAATTGCCGGCCGGTTCGCAGGAGTCGGCGTCAAAACGGTGTTCACCTCCGAGATATCCAAATCCGTGCCCGCAGTGACTGCGGTCGCTAGGGTATCCTGAATTGTCTGGCACTGTACACGATTCATGTAGCTGGAATCAGCACCACCTGAGACCGTTCGAGAGAGTTGTCTTGAGGATGAGGCTGCGGTTGCTCGCGCTGGAGAAGGGGATTTGTCGACCGGAGAGGAGGCTGCTGTTCTTGTAGAGTACGGTTGTGAGCTCCCTGGCGCTCGTGGATATGGCGCCTTGGCAGAAGTTGGAGAGGCATAGGTTGGCTCTACGGGTCTCGAATCAACATTTTCGTCTGACCCATGTAAGTCCGGATCGTCCAGCACCGCGCCTTGGCTACCCTCTGACAAGTACTGATCGATAGCCTTACGCGGTACAAGACGGCAAAGTAACCTAGACTTCGTCAGGCCCAAATGGATTGCGTCGGAAAACGAAGATGATATGGCTTGTTGGAGAATGCTGCGAACAGCATGCGTGCTGTCCTGGCCAAAAAGTTTCAAAAGTTGCTCACAGGGTAGCGAACCTGTGTTGGCCTCGAGACAGACATCCTCCGAACAGCTCCAAAGGTTAGTCTCAGTCCAGGGACTAGTATCTAAGGACCTAAAGTCAAATTTTAAAAAAGGTGCCATATCCAGACTTCGGTGCACAGGACTATCCTCAGTAGTATCAAAACGCATGCCTGTGAGGCGAGTTAGATTCCAATCAACTTCCTGGCTATCACGTATGTAGTTTGAGTAATCACGCTTTAGTCCCAAAGTCGCATTTTGGTCCGTCAACCCCTCAAGCAGATACCAATCCGAACCAGCCCAGCCTATGCTTTGTGTCGACAACGAACGGACGAGGGCCTCAGGAGATGTTGTCGCAAGGGAAACAGAAATCTGCTGAGGTCCCAACGATGATTCATCGACATGGCTTGCATTGGGTGAGATACCGGTCATAACAGCGTGTAGGGCAGACAGATTGGCATACCGGCCACTGTTCAGCACGTCGAGACCAGCCACGGCAGCCTTTGGAGCGCTATCGACTCCATGGTGGGAGCTCGACACTGAGGTGTAGAGGTATATAGGCTGCCTAGACTGTGGTTGCGGAGGAGGCATCTCAGGAACGAATCGCTGCCCAGGCGAATACGCGGCAGGTCGTACTTTTCGACCAAGCTTTTGTTCAGGTGCAAGCATGTCAGGAGGAGCGACATAACCTTTCTGGGATGCTGATACCTCACCAGAGGTCGTCATAGCTGATTTCTTCTCCAGAGGAAATTCTAGCGATGTTGTGCTGACGTTATGCTCGACAGAAACAAGGTACACACTTCGGACGAGGGACGAGATCAGAGCTTTGCGCACCACTGGGGATGGATCCATCATCATTTGAATGACCAGTAACCCCAAAAATGGATACGTCAGAGCATCTCTTGAGTCAAGCGTCAGGAGCCATGGTGCGTGTGATGGTAATGACTTCAGTGACGCTGCCTCGTCTGCGAAGTAGCAGCTATAGTAGGATGCTCTCTTTGGACGCGTCTGTGCCTGCTCCTCCGACCGATCGAAGGTCAGTTGGGTGAGGGTAGCGTGTAACTCAAGCAATCGTGCGATCTCACCCGGCCAAATGGTAGACACAGAACTTAGGTCCTCGCCAAGGAGACGAACACTGCAGTCATGAAAAAACGCTGTCGGCACACTCGATGGGAGGTGGAAAGGGCCGCGGAGGAAAGCTGGCTTCCATCCATGGAAAGGGAGTTCTCCTTGCCTCGCACCCGTGCCGACAACTAAGCGGCTCACGTATGGGAGCAAGCGGAACAGGCTAGCTAGGGATGAGACCCTAGCTTCAACCTCTTCCGTTCCTAGGAATTCTTCAATTAAACTCGTTAGAGGAGCGTGGGACTTTAAGAACGCTTGCCATCCTGAAGGATTTCTGTGGTAATACTCTTGAAGGGCTCGAATGCATGCAAGAGCCCGACTTGGGACCATGCTACGAATGCATGGAAGCAGGATTCCACAACTCACATCTCCAAGTCCCCTCGCAGGTACGGACGGAACTGATGGACAATAGAAAGCGCTTGCGAGCCGGAGCCTGAGTGGACGAGCATGGCAACTCTTGGTCTCAAGGGCTAACCGCAGAAGACGATTCCATACGTGTTGCATTGCCGCTGTTGCCACAGTCACATGCATATTTGAGGCTTTTCTGCGCCAGAATACGTCTTGGTTGTAGAGAAGCTCAATTGACAACTCCATTTGGACGGCACTAAGACATGTGTCGTAGTTATACGACAGCGGGTGGGGCTGTTCAGGCATCGATAGATCGGAAGATTGTCGCAATGCCGAATTGGGTGACAGGGCATGTTGCATTCGGTCCTGCCCTCGCGGTTCGAGCATGGAGCGCAGCCGCTGAAGGATAGGTTCATTGGCTGCCCATTTTGCGGCACCAGTCACACTGTGTGAGTGCTCCAGTAGAGGTAAGGGACCGCCGATAAGAGCGGCAAGTAAGAGGCTATCGAGCTCTGTGCGACGATGGTTGAAAGAAGCACATTCTCCAAATGGGAGAAAGTTGAGAGCGTCTTGAGTGACTGTCTGGCCCAACTTTGCGCGAGATCCGAGTGGTGAAAGCAGTGATAGTGCTTGACGTAACGCCTGATACGATTCATTGTGATGATGTAGTCGTGATTGATGTGATACCAAAGTCCTAATCGACGTCGTGATGTTGATAAGGACTTGGATGGCGAGTTGCTCAAGGGCTGAACCCGGAAATACCAAGGATACGATGTGGCTAAAAGCAAACGATGCAGCAGATCTAACCCGAGAGCTGGGGTTATTTGTGAGAGTCGGTGCAGAGAGAACATGGAGGGCCTGAATCGCTAGCCCCTCCTTATTCGATCGGGTAGAACTAAGAACACGTGGCCAAACATGCTTTAGAACAGAGGTAAGTTCTCGCGACTTCCAGTCTGGAAGAGCAAAGGGTTGCGATTCAGTGCTTAACGCGTTATGAGGATGAGCACCACCACGCGCCGCGTGCAGTAACTCCGTGAGGAAGGCCACACCGAGTTGTACGGCGGAGGGAATGCGAAGGAAGAACACAGGTAGTGTTGCAAGCGCAGATACTCTCGAACAGTCTGCAGCGTCGGCTGCTAATTCGACTCGAGCAGGGCGAAACAAAGGGAGCGCAGGGGTATTAAAGGATTGGGGCACTAGGGTAGGGAAAGGGAGTGTGGGCCACTTCGATGGATCAACGCCTATGCTAGAACTTTGGCCTGTGCAGGTCGGGTACGGAAACGAGGCAATAAGAAGCAGTACATCAAAAACGAACCTTGGAGCGTATCCGACTAAGTCAAGAAGAACGCTGATAGCATCTTGAATGCATCTCCGGTAGTACGTATTCACAATAGTAAACGAGAAGTCCCCAGGGTGTTGTCTCTCGTCTGTCATACTCTCCCCACGACTTGCTGGACACTGGTTGGCACCAAGTGCCAGCCCGTACCATGTTCCAGGAATTGATGTCGCGTTAGCGAGCTGAAACATCGATCGAGATGGCTGAATCGCATTGTACTCGGCCTTAAGATACGACTCTAGCGTAGGAAGAAAATGAACGGGGCCGATTATGTCACCGTCTGAGGTGCGTGACACGTAGGGTTCGGATTCTTGTTCCCGCATCGAGTCTTCTGCCGTTGTTGCAGTTCCACTAAGCGTTGCATCAATAGGCACACGAACTGCGATACTTTCAGGAACTGCTCCGAGATACCAATATGTGAATGGGAAACTAATTCGGCATCTGTCGAACATACGCTTTGCGAAATTAGACGAGAAGACTGGGCGAACGGGTGACCTGTTCGACAGCACTGCGTTGGCGTTTTCGAGTGATCCTCGCGGCACCTCCAGGTACGGGAATACTGCTACATAATGAACCAACCGCATTAGTGGGGCCGCAATTTCGCTCTTTCTCCGGCTGGGTACTATGGGTAAGATCTTGCAAGCGAGAGTAACCACTCTCGGCATGATCTGATAAAAGGGCAACATAAGCTCTGTCACTGTGCTCGCTGGTGACACAAAATAGTAGGACGATTCACTTAAAACTGCCCCCTGTTGATGCAATATTCGTCGCTTTACATCTGCAGCGCCACCCTTTCCACGAGTCTCCGGCAGAACGACACCCTGCCACAATATGGCTTCAGCTAGATGGCATGCAAACCAAAGCCATTCCTGAAGCTTGTGCTCCAGCGCTAGTTTCAGCCCAGCGTCTAACGTGATCGGCGGAGTCTCACTAATGTTGATGAAGCGACTCGATGCTAAGCGGTGAAGTTCCTCAATATCTGTTCTTTGTAAGTGGCGCAACTCAGCCAGAGACAACTGAGTTTCCTGCACCGTCGTATAGGTCGGATCTGAACCGCTACTTTCCGCGGATACTGCGCCACCTAGTATTGTCGCAGAATCGTCCTGTGAATGTGTCACAATCGTATCAGTTAATGAGAGTTTCGAATCGGAGCGTTGCAACCCGGATCGCTGGAGCTTCACGCGCTGGTGAGGCCGAAGGTCCGAAGAGATAACTGACAGATCATCATCTTCTTGAATTCCGCGACGCTCACCTGTCGAACCTAGACGCTGTTGGGGTTGAGTTTGAGAACTCGGGGTCGTGTGCTGAGTCGATAGGTTGGGAGGTGAGCCGCGAGGTGGGTTGCTTCCTTGGTGCTCATGTGGTGGTGTTGGTGGCTCAAAATCGTGCGGCTCAAAGTCCTCGTCAATACGTTCAAATTGCGTCAGGATGCGCCTTTCCATCTGGGAGATTAGAAGTTGATTAGGTGATGACGGACTTGTTACGTCAGGAATTTCAATTGAATCGTTGATGAGGCGGTTTTGTAGCAACCTCTCGCGACGTTTCATTCGAATCAAGACTGCCATAATCTCGGCCGACTTTGACTTCCCAGCTGCTGACAGCTGAGGTTGCAATGGTGCTTTGAGCTGGTCTGGACTCATCGGCTCAGAGATATTCGAGCAAGACTGGGCGGTATCGGCGCCCGCTCGCGCAACGGTACTCAACAGGTCCCATAAGTACTCGTCAAACTTCCGACGCAGGCTTGCATATGCGAGTTCGTATGGACTAGATTGAGCGCCGGGAGAGCCTTGCAACGTCTCGGCATGCTCTAAGAACCGTAGGATTGTGTCACCCACTAAGGCTTCAGCGAGTGACAGTTCGGCTTCCTCAGAATTAATGTGTCTTAAGAGCAGCTCAACGCATAATTCAAATCGGTGCAACTCGTTGAGTTGCTCAAGAAGCGGCAGAGTGAGCTTGCACTTATCTCTAGACGAGATTCTCCCTGGAGTACTTGTGGAGTGGTTGGATACGCTCGCCTCAGCCCCGGGCGCAGATAGCATTGACGCTAGTGACCACTGCACAAACTCGCTCAGCATCTGAGAGAGCTCAATATGATCATAATGTGGGCAGTAGCCTTGAAGCTGTTGAAGTGGGGTACTCCGGGGGACTTGCGATACATCATGCTGCGTCTTTCGACCACTAAGGGCCAGTTCATGCACTGGGATCTCGAGTGGCAGTGGAGTATCAGGATAAAGCGACTCATCTAGTACCCTTTCAACAAGATATTCTGCGTCTTCGGGGAGTGCGGCAGATGTCAGGGTAGGTCTCGAAAGCCTCGCAACATAGGCACTGAGTAGGAGCCGTTTGCGATCTGTGCCAGTAAGGTTCTTCCATGCAGCTAAAGCAAAGTTCAGAGCCAGGTCAGTTGATGCGGTGGTATCGCTCTGTGGTGATCGTAAGACCGGCCTGAGCGAGAACAGTGCGGATAGTGTTCTGCTCTGCATGATTGCAGAGAGTAGATGGCTAAGCTGCCCGTGTGAAATGGCATTCCAGTTGTGCTGCACGATTCCGATGCTTAGTTGTAACACTTGCTGGAGAACGGTGTTCTCGGTTTTTCGCTCTTCGAGATGCAGCTGAGATACGATTGCAATCAAACTCGCAAGCGAATGTCCTAGATAAGGGATCAGTTCGGTCGGAGGGTCGAGTCGAAAGACAGAAGATTGCATCGCATCCGAGTAATACCGCCCGTTTGCTTGATGCTTCCTTGAGATCTCATTCGCAATTGAGTTCTCCTGAGTGGGCGATGGTCCAAAGTGAGAGGTATGGTCATCTCCTTCAAGATGTATGTCATCGACAGTAGCCACTAGCAGTCTCAGGTTCAGACCCTCGAGAACGAGGCCCAATTCCTCTCCGATCCGATTATGTACCGTCCTGCGATGAGTTGGGCATGCCCTTACGATGCTTGCAAAGAGAATCGACAACGACGATTCGGTGAACCACTCGTGTAAGAACCTCTCAGTGCAAAGAACACCTAGTAGGCTGTCCAAAATTGTGCTCCAGGACTTGAGCTCGACTGATCCACCTTGACCACACGCCCCGAGCTGCAATAGAACTTTGAACACGAGCGACCAAATGCAAAAGTCGAGTGGGACCAGGCGCCGGCCGCCCGGCTGGGGACTGGAGGATAACAATTCAAAGGCTGGAATTTCTACGAGGATCCCTGACTTACAATCAAGCTGGTTAACAAAATCAAACGCCTTTGAGGCGATTTCAGTCAGAAGTACGAGTTCCTCTAACGTGGGTGGGGCATGGTGCCCCGTAGCCAAAGAGCGGGAATTATCTCGAGCGACTTGCCGATCCAACTGTGAGCTGGTAGCAAGTAGCGGGATCATGTCAACATGAGAGCAAGTACTAAGCCCTGTGTATAGCAGATACAGGCTTGTGCTCAGTAACCTTTGGACGAAGTCTGGAGCGTGGCGCCACAGCTCGGAATGGGGACGTCCTGAAAGAAGCTTCCAAATAGTCTGTGAGACCCATTGCATGAGGCCAGCGATATCTGATTCTTGCTGGATGGTAATATACACTTCACTACTGATGTGTGAGTCGGTTTGGCGCGAGTTTAGCGAGCCCCCATGGAATTGAGCCATGTACGCTATCCGAACCTCTGCATTGTCTGGGACCCCCTGAAAAGGATTCAGAGAACGCCAGCGTAAGTTCCTTAGAAATACTTGGATCTGCTCGTGATGCAGTGCCACTGCAGTTTTGAAGCTCTCTGGGAAGATGGCTAGCTCGACGCCTGAAGTTTCGGTATCTTTGTCCGTGTCTAAACTTTTCGAAAACGCTGATAGATGTTTCAAGTCACAGCGCAGCGCCGATAAATCATTCCACCAAGTTACCAGGTCGTCTATAAGCTGGTGTGTGGATAGCAAGGTTGGATCATGAAGTGAAGGTCTCGATACAGAGCCCCGAGTCTGGTCCTCGGGTCTGTTCATCAGAGGTGCGATCGTGAGAGTCGTTGCGAACGCGGAGCTCTCATTGGCTTGCCCGGCTACCTCGCGCGCATGTAAGTTATACTCACCATAAACCTCCGAGATGGCCCCATACTTATCAAGTCTCGCAAGCTGAGACACGACGCTGCAAGCCTCCTGCCACACAGCCTTGGTTGTAACCAGATCCGACTGACGGTGGAAAATTAACCCCAGTGATAGGAGCTTACCGAGCACATGAAACGTTATGACGGGTGGTATCCGACTAAAGGAAGCGGATTCTGCGGTGGGCCTCGGAATCGGTGTTGCTTGGAGCTGAAGATACGTATCCCACTCAGCTCTCGCCCTTTCATGATGGTTGGCAAAGTCACTGTCGTCACGGAGCCACTGATAGAGTCCAGCTCCAAAAGGGTCAATGTGCCCCAGCTGATAGTCGACGCTGAGTTGCATTTCAACCTGTTCGGATTCCTTGTCTCGATTCGCTCTGAAGGACTCGCTGGGCGAGGGCCGAGTTGGGTTGCTTGAAACTGCAGCATGTGGAGGAGGGAGGGGAGAAGGCGGTCCAGAGGGGATAGTCGCGATCGCTGGGCTAGGTGTCTTAGTCGCTGTGGCCATCTCGCTATCGTGGCTGGGTTGCGGCAAGTTCGGCGAGGGCGCAACTACAGCACCCGCTGCGGTCGAGCCTGAGGCGCGGGAACGTGTTGTTCGTCCGCGCTGGGAGGACATGCCAGAGTCGGTCCCAATATGGGACGGCGAATAACGGAATGAGCGTGTCTCAGTCTAACTCCGGAGTACTCAGCTTCGTGGTCGTGTCTCGTGTCGTGTTCGGGTGCTAGGTTGGATTACCCGGGAAACCAACCTCGCCAATGACTTCTTGTGTGGAGTTGTTACCAGGCTTGGGTCTTTCCTGCTGTTGACCGAGAGGGACTTCTGGGCTCGCCTAGTTTCGGTCAATGCAATTGTGTGATATCTATCTCGGATCACACGCCCAATCACGTGGACCACAACCCCTGGAAATGTACACAATGATCTGGAGTCTGCTATCCGTCCTGGCCCTGAAACTCCTCCGTCGAAGGAACCTGGTGGATGAGATCCCCGGCCTTAGCTAGCCGTTACAGCTCGGAGAGTGTTTCATCTGGGTGCTTTTGCACTGCACTGCAGAGGGCTGTGACTTCGTGCATTGTGAATTAGGCGGCATGATTCAACTTGTGAGGTGTTGATCTATTACAATAATGGTGTCATATCTAAACGCACTCTGTAACACTTCCTGTGGATCTTGCAGATCTGAACGACTGGATTCAGTTAGAAACTCTTACGGCTTATTGGAGCACCGTCTGGCATTCATATATCACTGTTAACTTGTAGGCGTTCAACGAGGACGTAACCTCTCGCGATCGCGCATTCTGTCTAGCGTCCTTTTTCCCCCATTCGGTGGGCCGCGTCTGCGCGACGTTCTGAACCGTACTCAAGCAGTTTCCTCATAGACGCCCGTAGAAAGGTGTTTGGAACGGATAGACCCACTGAGCAGGAACGTACGGGAGCTAGGGAGGCGAGCAAGACTGTATAGGCCTATATTCCTTCATCTCCTATGAGCGTTGCAATGGAAGCCGCTTCGGGAAATGGGGCCTTCGCATTCCTGAGCCAGAGCAGCTCGAACGGCAATGGCGCAGCGGCTGCAGGGACTACACAGACAGATACCTTTCCAACCGTGCGTCGGAGTACAAGGCTCAGAGCGATGGCTTCCGCCACACCTGTACCGTCGGAGACGTCAGATTCAAGCTCGGATGGGACCACTGCCACTGTAACAGTCACAGTCGAGCGGACACGGAGACACACGCGTATCTCGCAACTCATTGGATCACTTGCATCTGATGACACGCCTTCGCCTGAGAACATTCCAGTCCAGACATCGCCTGACAATGAGCGTGAACCAGCTCGAGCTCCGCGGACGCGAACGCTGGGTGGTGGCGCTGTGAGGCTGCTGCCAGCGAAGGACTCCACACCTGATAGCAAAACGACGACGAAGGAGCTAGGCAGTGTTTCCGTTGAGTCCACATCCATGGCATCTCCTGGTTCGACGAAAACCCAAACTTGTTCGTTAGGAGCACAGCAAGCCAGCGCCTCGCAGCAAACTCAGCAAGGAACTGAAGATGTGACTCAAAACCACACAACTACTGTGATCAAGGGTGGTGCTCGAGGACGCCTTGGAGTTAAGAAGTTGACTGGAGCTTGTAGTATGGCATCATCTGCTGGGGCAGCTCCTGTTACAGCAGACCAAGCCAATTTTGGTTGCCAAGACTCTTTGTCAGTGACGGCTGCCTCGCCCAATGGAACCACGTCTCATGCATCAGCCCAAGCAAACGTATGCGCCTCATCGACTTCAGCAAGGCGCGCTGCTGCCTTGATGAACGCTCAACGTCTGATTGCGCAGTCTGCAGCATCTCCAAGTGAGCATGAAGAACCCACTCCTCAGCAGGCCGCGAGACATGTCGCGACATCATCGCCCACCACTTCAGCCTCGGCTCAGCGTGGCTACTCGCAAGCAGCGGCACTCCTCCCTACGGAAGACGATATCGATTATGATATTGAGCTCGACGCTGTTCACCGAAAAGCGCTCAGACGCGCGAAGGCGAAAGTTGCTGCGGCATCAGGCTCGCTGACAGCAGGCCAAGATGAAAATTTAGTCGAAACGGATCCTTCGCCGACCTCCGAAAGCCGACGAAGAACCCGAACGTCTCATGTCCTCATGGCCAACTCAAGCAGCGCGAATCTGACAAACACTGTAGCAGGATCAAGTGGTAATACCAATGGCACGAAGAAGATGAAATGGGAAAATGGTGACGGTGTAGCAGTTCAACCAGCTCTCGCGACGGATGCGGGGGAGCCTTCAGAAATCACGCTGAGCTCGCTTGATCTCACCCTGGGTCAGAGCGATATCTCGCGTGGATCACAGCTCCCGAACGCAAGCGGGAGCTCGAATCCAGCCGATGAAGTCACCACCCTCCGACGGCAACTAGTCAAGCAGGCTCGAGCAAATGCTGTGCTAGGCGAGGAGAAGGCAGAGGCTGAGGCTGAGCGGCGAGCTCTCCAAGCCCAGCTCGCGGAAGTAAAGCGGCTTCTAGACGTTGAGACTGCGCGGCGTCAGCAACAAGAAAAGGAGAACGCAAAGCTGCGAAGCGAATATGAGACCATGAAGTCAACGGTGTCAGATCAAATGGCTAAGGTGGAGTCCACGCGTGAGGAGTTGCTTACTGCGAAACAGGCCATGGAGACTCTTGCTAAAGAATGCCAAGAGAAAGTAGCAGCTGCTGAGGCCCGCGCCGCTGAAAAAACTAATGAACTGGCCGCACGTAATGCCGAGTTCCAACAAATCAGCGAGCGCCTGGCCAAAGACTTGGCCTCGGCCAAGATTGAAGTGGGTTGCCTTCAGAGTAAGTATAACGCTGCGGCAGCCCAGCTGACTGCACAGTCAGTTGATTTAGAGCGAATGAGCGCAGCGTATGAGGAAGCGACTCGCAAACTGGCTGATGTCACAGCGGAAAGCTCAGCACTCCGTGAGCAGGTCGAAACGTTGCAAGCAAAATGCAACAAGTATAAGGAGACCATCGTTCAGTTCAAGGAAGCCGTGGCTGAGGCAGCGAAGGATCTTAAGGAACAGGAAGACATCATTCAGTCGGAGAGGGCCGCTCGAGAAGCCGCCGAGGCCGAGCTTCAGAGCACGGTAAACTTGTGTAACGCGACCTCTGAGCAGGTTAAGGCTTTCCAAGTCGATCTAGCAGAGAAGGAAACGATGATTTCAACACTCGAATCACAATTACGGGAGACCACCGAGACAACTACGCAGCTCAAGGCTCAACTAGCTGAAGCAGAGGCTCGTGCAGACGTCCTCCAAGCAAAGAATCGCGAGCTTGAGATTGCTGCGCGACAGCTGGAGCAAACGAAGCAAGAATTGGCTGAGTGTCAAGCACTGCTCGAATCTCGCACAAGAGAACTGACAGACCGATTGGATGAGGTTGAATGTTTGAAGGAGAGTCTACAACAGAGTGAAAGCGAGTACAAAACCTTGCAACTCGACTTGCAGCGCAGGATCAACAACGCCACTGAGGCTGAGGCTCGTATTCAAGAGCTCGAACACATGCTCTCAGAGACCCAAGCAGAACTCGGAAATGCGAAAGATGCGTTGATCCTCGAGAATACGCGCTACACGGAGCTTGCAGCATCGTTGGCAGGACGTGAGCGTGCGATTACTGAAGAGGCTGAGGCTCGCCAAGCGTCCTTAGCCAAGGAGATCCAGTCGCTTAAGCTGGAGATCGTCGCGAAGGATGAGTTGCGCCGCCAGCTTCACAACGAGTTGCTTGATCTCAAGGGCAGCATCCGTGTATTCTGTCGCATCCGCCCTGCTGGCAAAGCTCTTGGTGATTCCACCGCCCCGTCTAACGTACCGCCTGTAACATATGCGACAAAGCCGGCCGGCTTATACGAGTTGCTCGATGTCACCACGATCACTGAGAGTGTGACCAAGGAAAAGCGTCCGAAAGTTTACCCCTTCAAGTTTGACCGAGTTTTTACCGCAAGTCACACTCAGCAGCACCTTTTTGACGAGCTGACGTGCTTCGTCACATCCGCCCTGGATGGATACTCGGTCTCAGTATTTGCTTACGGTCAGACCGGTTCGGGCAAGACCTACACTATGACTGGTCCAGAGTCATGTTTCTTCGATCCAACTTCCGACGGTGATTATGCTTATAGTGATATGGTCCTTGATGGAAATACCCAAGTCGCTCTGCATCCAGACCGAGGTATCATCCCTCGCGCTGTTGAGCAGATCTTTAGTCATGTTCGTGCGAGAGAAATGCAACAATGGAAGTTCTATGTACGCGCGTCGATGGTCGAAATCTATAATGAGCAGATCCGCGACCTCCTTGCACGCTTGCCAGGTCCTACTTGTTCTGATCATCCCCTCGTCGAGCTGGCGAGCATTTGTGGTTCACAAAGCTCGAATGATGACTCCATGTTTACGCCAGCTACCCAGAGCTCCAGCACTCCGTCTGATCCCAACAACTGTACTCTTGTGCAGAGCAAAGCCGGAAAAGTTTACGTACAGGATCTCAAGACAATTCCTGTTACATCCGAGAGCGATGTGTATCGTCTTATTCGCGAAGCGAACAAGCGTCGTAAGATGGGCGCGACCGCCGCAAATGTGCGAAGTTCGCGATCACACACTGTCTTCCAGCTGTGGATTTATGGCGTGTATCAGGGTGAGACACCGGTTCTCAGCGGTACCGAATCGAAATCGCACACGGGCACCGTAGCTCCATGCCACCATGCCGTCAATCCTCTTCCGGTATCAGCAGTAATCTCTCTCGTCGACCTTGCTGGATCTGAAAGGCTTGACAAGAGTCAGGCCACGGGAGAGACCTTGAAGGAATCACAATTCATCAATACCTCTCTCGCTGCACTTTCCCAATGTATGGACGCAATCGCAAAGAAGCGTGATCACATCCCTTACCGAAATAGCAAGCTGACTCACCTTCTGAAGGACAGTCTGGGTGGTAGTTCGAAGACACTTTTCGTCACCAACATTGCAGCCGATGCGATCCACCTCCAAGAAAGTCTTTGCACCCTGCGTTTTGCTGAAGCTCTTAAATCGGTAGAATTAGGACCGCGATCCGCCAACCCAACGGCTCCCACTCACAGTCAATCACTGAGGAAGTAATTGACCCAACTATGGAAAAGGCCCAATGCCTATGTCTACAATACACCCATCATCAGTTCCATCAGTCAAGACTATCCAGCTATCCGTGTACTCCGGTTATGTGGTTTATTTACTTTGAGTCGCTTCCGTCGGAACATATCCGTTTCCCATTCTCATCCACGGCACCCGTCCACTTTGTCGGCTTTCGAACCTTGGGAAGGACTTGTTCTGAATTGTCACTGTTGGAGGCGTCTCCTTTGTTCTCGGGGGGGTTGAAGTGAGTCTGAGCATGGTAGCCAAGGATAGCAGCTCGCAAGGTTTGATACAGTCCAAGGATCAATTTTTCCGCTTCAAACAAATCTAGCTGTCCTTCGGACTCTTTAGATAACACATTGTAGATATCGAAGTACTCTTCAAGGAATGCAATGAACGCATGCATCGTGCTCACCTTGTCCGACTCCGAGGTCAAGGCGCCTTGTTCGTTGTCGTCTCCGGTGGCACTAGAGGCTACCTTTGCCTCATGGGAGTCTGGAATGATACCTCCCTTGGCTTTGTTGCATCCAAGCCTTCGAATAATCCCAATGGTGTTGTGGATCGGCCTTCCCAATCGCACTCTGGTTAGCGTTGCGATCTCCCCGCTGGGTTCGGCATGTGCCCGAAGCAATAAATTTAGCCGGCGATTCAGTGTTGAGGCCAGGTTCCAGGTGGCATCTAGTACGATAACCAGTGGTTTGGTGCCTGGAGACTCTGTAGTAGTTTGCTCGCTCGATTGAATCGAACTCAGTGCTGGAAACCTTTGCTTCCACTCCTGGACAGTGATAGAATCTGGCGATGGGAAAAGCACCATGGCACGCTCTGGACAAGCTTGGATCATCCGGACCAGTTCGGCCTCCTCCTCAAATTGACCAAAGAGAACGCGCTTCGCGCCTTCCTTGACGATGATCTTGCCCGTGTTACTTCCTCGAAGCGTAATCAGCTCTTTGTAGTGGGTATAGACCACTACATCACAGTATTTCGTAAGCAGATCGATGACATTCACAAACTTTGAGCAGTAGCAATGCTGCAACAGCAGCCAGCACTCACCGCACGAGTGTGGCGCGCTATTGAGTTCGTGCATGGTCTTCAATGCGAAGTCAGAGTGCTGTTTTAACTGTGGAGAATTGATGTGCTCCAGTAGGGATTTCGCCGAGCCCCTAGCGCTGGAAGCATTTTCCTTTGCTTCTGCACTTGGGGCTTTAGCCTCAGTCATACCATCGGCTCCGACCGCCGTACAGCTCACAGCCGCTGTACCCTGGCTCTTGTGAGACTCCAAGGACATGTCGTTTTCGTCAGATCTTTCGGGGACTGCTGGGTTGAAACTTTATACTCAGTCTTACACACCCACTCCTGTCTATCTGGTGTAACGCTTTGCCCCACTCACTGGCGAAGAACCGTGTATACAGTAACTGCGAAAATGTGGTGACTCCATCCACCACTCGCTGGGACATCATAAGTCCGTCGCACGGGGTGACGAAATACTCCTTCTTAATCGAAGTGGAATAGGTTGGTTTAGCGGGGGAAATCACGCGAGTAGTGGAATATGAAGGCATTCCGAGTATTCAAAAGTGAGCATCAAGACCTGATCCACGACGTCGCGTTCGATTACTATGCTAAGCGCATCGCATCCTGCAGTTCTGATGGTACCATACGCATCTGGGATCAGTCCAGCGAGAACGGTGAATGGCGATGTACCGACCAGATCAAGGCGCACACCGGTACAATTCATCGTGTAGTGTGGGCCCACCCAGAATTCGGCCAGGTACTCGCCTCGTGTGGCAGTGATAACGAGGTTGCCATTTTCGAAGAGACACCCGATGGATGGAAACGACATGTGATTGGGCACGCCAAGGACGCAGTTGTGTGTGTCGAATTCGCACCACAGCACTTGGGATTGAAGCTTGCAACCGCCTCACTCGATGGTCGCGTTCGGGTCTACTCATGCACAGACCCCACGCTCGTGACTTGGACGGCTCCTCAGATTCTTGAAGTCGCGCAGAGCGATGCTTACTGCCTAGCGTGGTCGCCCTCTCCGTTCGAAGGTCCCGCGCTTGCAGTCGGCGCTCGTGATCGGGTCCGAATATACAATTTCTATGAGGAACACAACCGCTGGGCGTTCTCCGCAGATCTGCCTGGTCACCAGGGTGCGGTCTACGACGTTGCCTGGGCACCCGGCATGGGAAGAAGTTATCATCTCATCGCGACCGCATGCGCGGACTCGTGCGTGCGCATTTTCAAGTACTGGCCCTATGGCCGACCCGCCGGCGCAGCGGACGCAACCACTGACCTTACAACGCCGTTCGGGTTCATTGGGGAGAATCTGCTCGAGGCGATGGGTCCTTCCTCTGAAGACATTCTGCTTGATTCAGTCTCGCAGCCTCCGCCTGGGCTGATTCCTGAGAGCAAAGATGCTGACTCAGATAACAAGTCACGAGCTTTTACGCGAGGTATTGCAGTTTGTGTTGCCACACTATCTGCGCATGAATCGCGTGTACGGCGCGTACAATGGAACCTTACGGCGACTACCTTGGCGTCATCAGCCGACGATGGTACAGTGCGACTCTGGGCAGAGGACTTAGACGGTGTATGGCGTCAGGTCATGATCGCTAGCGGCGAAGACTCAGGCGCTCGCTACGCGGAAGAAGAGCCTGAAGACACAAGCAGCAAAGCCATCACTGGGGCAAGCAAGCAACCCCAGCTCGTGCTTAAGCCGCCTACTTCAACAATGGCAACGACGTCAGCATTTGGCGCACGCCCAGCAGGAGTACACGCTGGTCTTTCACAGGTAAAGCCATCAATGCCACAAGCTGGAGCACCCTCTGGAGCTAGTCTTGCCGTATCGCCAACCGCGGCATCACCATCAGCTGAGGCACCTACTCCTACTGCCCCGCCTTCTACGACTTCAACAATGGGTTCTAAGTTCCTTTCATTTGCGAGGGTGGCTCCATCCACTCAGCCAGCAGTCTCCCCGACTGCAGAAGCAACGGTCAGTACAACAACGGCACAAACTCTGCCAGGGGAAAGTGCTCCAGCCCCAGCACCGGCTTCGCATGGAGGCACTCCCAGCACCTCACCTACTGCACAGCAAACTGCCACATCCGTCGCCAAGACTCCCTTTGGAGGCACGTACAAGCTCCCATCGGGACCATTTAACCGCTTCACACATAAGGGTCAGCCTTCTGGAACTGGCAAATAGGCCTTGAAACGACTCCGTATAGTTTTCATGATCACCACATAAACTGGCCGACCTTCTGTATATAGTGTACAAAACGCGTATAAATCTGCAAGCGAGGTGGCTTTATGGACTAGTGTAAACTGCCTGCTATGCGGCGTGTAGTAGCTACGACTTGTCAAACTATGGATTGGGTTTGCTCTGTCTGCTCAAATTCGATAGCCTCTTTTTGTTCGTCTGCTGCTGCAGTGGCAGAGGGCCCAAGGCTCCACTCTGCCTGAGTGATGCCTGGCGATAGCGCGTGGGATGGAGGCGAAGCCAGTGCTCTTGCTCGGCTCTGTCGCAGAAGACCCATAAACTTTTGACGCGCTTTTTCGACTTGTAACGAAGTGGCAACGACTTGATCAACGCTCTCCAGTAGTAGGTTTCTTCCTGCCATGCGAAGCAGACGCGATGGTCCGCGTGACAGCGGAGGTAACAGCAAGTTAGAGAGGTCGCTGTCAGGGTTGCTGATTGGAGCATCGACTATTGAGCGCTTGCGTGGGCTTAAAGACGCTTGCGCGTCTGATCTAGAAGCAGACGCAGAAAGCTCCGAGCGTTGCGCGGATGGAGCAGTGGTTTCTCCAGGTGTTGAGAGCACACTGAAACTGACATTAGCTTGTTGTGGGAGGCCTAGCGTGCTAGTGGGAGTCCGAGTGACCGCAGCAGGAGTACCAGTAACTCCGGTAGGTGTGCACGTGACGCCTGTTGGAGTGCGAGAGAGTCCGCCGAAAGAGAGGCTCCTCTGTTGTGGCGTCTGCAGCGACGTTCCCCATTCTGATAGTATCGCACCCTTCTCGTGAGACGTGTCTTTCTCGGTCTCGCTCTGTAGAGATGCCGTCTTGAAGGTGTCAAATGGCTGCTTAGTGGCAGCGAATGATGAAGGGAAAGGCTCTGAGCGCTGGTTCCGTTGAAGTGGGATGCTATCCAGTTCATTTTCGGTCAGAATAAGGGATGGTGCAGCCGGTGTCGCGATCTTCAAAGCACGGTATTCACCAACGTTGTTCAAGTGCTCATTTTCGAGTCTAAAGAAGCTCCAAATGGCACGGCGCACGATTTCGAGTGAAATGATGACAAAGATCCACATTTCCGACCTTAACTGCGCGCCTGGGAAGCCAAGTGAGGCCGGTAAGAGGGTGTCTACCCATGCGCATCTCAGGATCAGATTGATTATGGCCGCAATGGTGTAAATCAAGTTGCGGTGCTTTCCAAACACGCTGCGAGCTCGGAAAGGGAAGGCTGACCCGAGTTCAAGAAGACCCCAATCCATTCGCAAATCCCACAAGAACTGGTACATCGTTGCTACAACCGCCACAGCAACATAGCCTGAGCGAGCTCTTGACGCGTGTAAGATATCGGGAGTTAAATACACAGGGAAGGTCGTATCTGAGGCCAGTATACCAATTGCGTTAGGAGGTGGAGGTGCGCGCGTCGACGAAGCACTAACGTCACCGAGTGCGTGGAAGTGCACTGGACCAAAGGTTGGAATGATCGCGAGAGCGTCGAGGGCATCTGGGGAAAGCGAGGATAAAGTGTTCTTATAGTGGATTGCCAATGCGGTCATCAAAATGCTCGTTCCGTACTTGCCAGCGTTAATGAGCTGCCTAAAATCTTTGCCGTGTGTGAGATAACGCTTCACGCATTGTAGCAGGCGAAGCAGAAATGGGATGAACACGAGTACCTTCTGGGCCTCAGATGTCATGGGCTTGCATGTGCTGTAGACCTGTTCATTCCATGAAAAGAACGCAGCAATATCGGCGGAATAGAAGCAAATTGAATAAGTCAAGTCGAACGCGACTTTGGTCAGAGAACACAGATGATCAGTCAGAAAGGCGACTTCGAAGGTTGGATTTGAGAATGGACTAGCCAACGCATACATAAGAGTATTGCCAAGGTACTTGCGCGTGTGATAGAAGAACAGCTTGAATGGACAAAAGATGACAAGGAGCAGGCCCAGAAATACGACTAGCTGAACGAACGAGGGTGTGAGCATGAAGTGAGGGGCCATCGTCTCAAAGGATGGTGCTACATCTGCTTTGGTTGGTGGCGTCGGAGTCGGTGGTCGTGGCTCGCTCTCCGTTTCGTTTGCAAGCAGAGCCATCTCATGGCCAAGCCAAATTCTCAGATAAAGCACGCCGCAAGTGACTAATGTACCAAGCGATATAAACGAGAGCACCGAAGCGCAATACCAAACTTTGAGATGAGATAGGGCGGATCTGACATCTGCATTCAGAATGAACACAAAATTGACACCATAGTATTCGCAAGCGTACAAAACTGCTCCCCAGCAGTACAGAACCAATGTGACCGCAAAGAGTACGCGGAACAGTGGTGCAGATGCTACAAGATAGGAGTAATTCAGCATGAAATCCGGAACAACTAAAGCGAAGAGCACCGTGGTCAGAAGAAGACAAAGGGAAACGCCCATTAGGCATCCGATCTCGTAAAGTATGAGCTCAGAAGACTCCTCAAGGCGAACCCTCAATGCTTGGTGTGCATCACGCTCGGAGCCACCAAACACACTTGTATAGCGTTGTCTTAATGTGTGAAGTAGCCTCTCTGCACACATGGATGAGTCATCAGGAGCCGCGAACGAATAGTGTTTTTCAAGCTCCGTAACAACACTGTCGGCAGTGTCTGAAAGCTCTTCGCGTAGCTCAGACACATTTAGACGTTTGATTCTTGCAGGATCAATGATCGTCCCTCGATTCGGCTCATGCATCTCTGTCTCAATTAGCTGCATGTCGGAAACATCGGTTTTATCTCCTTCTAACGAAATGGTATCCTTAAAGCTCATGAGACCTGATATTGCGCTGCCGACTGCTGCTGCGGCAGCCAGGATAGGAGAACTTCCTCGTCGTTCACGTCCGTTCCTGCGAGCGCTCGGGGCGACATCCTCCACGGTAGAGAGCTCACCTGCTGAGAGCAAGTGAGTCATTTCGTCTTGCGTGTTGGTAACCCGTCGAGAGCATTCGTTTGGCAAGGTGGCGGAACCCGAGTGAGAGAATCGAACTTTTGGCAAGGTGTGTAGCGTGAGCAGAGCTTCGGGAACACGCTTCGCACGAGACTGCAGATGGCGCTGGAGATAGTCAAGAAGCTTGACAAATGCGCCCACATTCAGTTGATCGTATGAGCGAAGCATTTCTCCCCCTCGGTAAAGCTCCTTGAAGATGTTCTCGAGCTCGCCCTTCGAGGGCGGCTCACCGTATACGCTCTCATCGCCTGATTCTAGCAAGGAAATGGGTTGGGTCGGGAGCTGTCCCTGAGCAGCCAGAGAAGCTCGTCGAGCGTGCATCTCAAACTCTCGTCGTTGCTTCTGTTTTCGGATGATAAGCTTATCGAGTCGCGCTAGTTCATTATGCAAGAGCTTCTCCGTGTTAGAGTGGAAAGCGTGAACACGGCAGACATCTGCCAAGAAGCTCAGCTGGAAAATCACGAGCAATGACTCGTAATCGATCGAGGCCTCAGCTCCGGCTGGTGCGTGAGAATCAAGCGCCAGTGTGAAGTTGAGCTGACATGACACGCACACAGCTGACTGAGACTTGGGACGATGCGAAGGTATGGCTGAACCATCCAGAGACTGACTGAGGTTTTCCGGTTTGATGAGTTGCTTGAATCCACACCCGGGGCATACTACCTGTGCAATGCTATCTGATAGAGCTGCGATCTTGCACTCATACGCATGTTCCAAGAAGATGTGTGAAATGGGATGAGTTGCATAGCGCTCAAGGAAAGTCACTCTTCGCTTGGCACTTTCAGATAAGAAGCGGATCGCTCGGGCAAGATCTCTGCAAGAGCTAGTACCAACGAAATAGGGTGAAACACGCTCAATCACGCGCACCCAGAATGCGAACTGGCTGGGAGTGTTCGAGCTGGAGATGTTCATTTCATTCATGCTTCCGTAGTCGGCATGTGGATGAGGAATCGAGGTGTCGGTCATCACCACAGAAGGCCGCTCTGCCTCACTGGACGAAAACAGCTTGCGTGCTTCGGGACTATTATCTAGTAGTTGAACGAAAAGCTCGCCGAATTTCAAAGCTGAACTGGAATGTGCGTGTTCGAGCAAGAACGGATCCGCTAAGCCTGCACTCGCATGATGGTCATGGCCATGTTCATGATCGTGGATATCGATTGCAGCGTGCTCGTGAGAGTGATATAGTTCCGCGCCATGATGGTCCGACCCATCGAACCTGCTCAGTGCCAATGAGTCGCCCTCAATACGCTCCAATGCTCGTCGAAAATCCTCACCTACGCTGAGGTCAACACTCGCAATGCTGCCACGCCTAGAATCCGTAAACCTCAGTGGCTCACCGGGATGGCTTACCAAAGGGGTTAGGTACCTGGACTCGTCCATGTTAGGAGTTGCTGTAGCCGCATGGGAAGCTGGCGTGCCACCGCTGCCTTCACCACTTCCGCTGCCAGTGATGCTCGGTCGTGCACCTGAGATGGAACGAGGCGTTGTGGTTCGGATCTGGTTGTGTTTGGCATGTGCTGTGCGTGGATCGTGACGATGCTTGCCAATGTGTGTCACAATTGGTAGTGTGCTGAGCTTTTCTAGCAGCGCGAGGTAGTCCTTCAGCCGCACATACGCTCCGCTCCACTCAGGCACTTGTGCCGAGTAGAAGCGTTCAAGAAAACCCATGTAGACGGCGGGTCACCACGGACAATGCCGTGGTATCGTGGCTTAGGTCACTGGTCTCCGTGTAGCTGTACGGTTTTCTGTGGCCTGCACTCGCGCCGAACCACCCTTTCAGGAGTTTTCGAATGTCGGATCGACCTTCTGTTTCTCCTTCCGGTTACAGGTGGGGGCTAAATTCACTGGCGATTTACTGAGATTGAAATAGGATGTGGATATGGGCCAGCTCAGTTTGGTAGACAAGTGTCATCTGGATACAGTCCCACAGAAGACATCCTCGAAGCAGTGCTTCGTATGACGATCGCCTTCAGAAAGTAGCGTCATCCGGGCCTCGGCTCTTCATACCAAGGTTTCTGTTCAGCACCTAGCAGTCGGAATCCGCTTTCAGAGTTGCTCAATCAGGCGAAACCAAATATAAAGAACTTAAAGAGAGCGTATCTAATGGGAATGAGGCGCTTTATGCTCAGAATACAACAAGACTAATCCCGAGAAATGGCAGCAACACTCAAGTGTCGCCTTCCATTTAGCTAGCAGACAATCCATCACCCCATCCGTGCCTGGACTAATGGAGCATGATCAACGTGGACCAGTGAACCAATTGTTCAATGACCAACTCCGAACTTGAAGTGAATGGCGCTATTAATTATACGGCTAGAATGAGGATCGAATAGGAGGAGTTGCGATCTGCGACTCAGCCTCTGTGGTGTTGAAAGCATTGCTCCCTGTGGTCTCTGGGGAGATGGAGACGGTGCAGTTCCACCTCACTCTCTCGTCCTACCTGTTGGCCTGTTAGGCTTGTGCGAAGTAAGGACAGAGAGCGGGCGAGAAGCACGTGTTTGCACAAGCGCAGCCTCTGACCGAGCACAACAAGCTTTGCCTCGCACCGAAATTGCGAACCAGAGGAGATTCCAAATGAAACCATCACACCACCAAAGAGATGAACGCCGGCGTCACCATCTTGTGACGTCATTTACCATCCTCTGGCAGTGGCTGGCGTCTCGGGCGAGGGGGTTATACGGTCTGAACTTGTGTGGTGGGACGGTGTGCATGTCCAAAAAAGACGCGTTATGTACATATCGGAGATTGTGAGTAGACCTTGTCCCACACAATTAGTTGAGGTTGGGGAAGCAGCGATTGATGGGCACACCGGCGTGCTTGTTCTCGTGGTGCAAACGCAGCTCGGGCTCACGAACGGTGTTCATGAAAGTCTGACGGCAAACCTGGCAGATGACATTCTTCATCTGCTCGTTGAGCTTGAGCTGAGATTTTGCCTCGCTCTTACTTGCGTTTTGCTTTGCAACTCGTTCACGTCGTTGCGCTGCACGTGCACCGTTACCAGATGGCATTTTCGATCTATTGAGCAGTATTCTTGACTCGTCGTCATTATGTATTCCGGCACCCCCTGATGCGGTTGCCAATTACACCGTCATCTCACTGGCTGCATCACGGTGAGCGACCCAATGCAGCAATCTGGAGAATAGCGCTGAAGGAAGTGCGTCAGCCAGGGTCAGAAGGTTGGGAATTCGTGGCAGTCGTGACCGATGTTCTCCTCCGCTCTGTATTTGTCCGCGGTTTCTTTATCAACTCTTCGGTAAGAGGAGTGTTTGATATTGTTTGTCAAGAACGGCTGCGAATTCGGTTCATATGACAGGTTGTGAACATGGGTATTAGTATGTAAGTCAATATATTTGAAAGCGGTTCGACTATCTTTTTCCCATATGATGTCCATCCTAGGACGATCCCGAGACTTAGGAAAATCCGACCGTCCTACCCCGTCCACACGCGGCGCGGCGCGCGTCTCGCACAGAAAATATCTCGGCTAACGCTCAGAAAGTGAAAAGTCTCAGGATTTGAGTGGGTCAAGTTCAGAGTCCTGTAGGTGGGCACGACGCGAGTGCGACCCCAGGATCCAAGTTGACTTCATACCATTCTAGTTCATTCTACCCATTTATCCATTTTTTACGCTGATATAACCAAACCATGGGTGGTTCTTCCAGTACACAAATCACCTCTGGGTTTATGATGAATAACTCAGAGTTGAATCGACAGCTACCTATCCTGCAGCTGATGCATTATGAGGCTGAGGTCCAGGGCCGACGACCTTCAATGGAGGACGAAAGTTGTGCTGGTGTCCTTGACCCTCAACACTTTCCACATATTGTAATGTACGCCGTATTCGATGGCCATGGCGGCAAGGAATGTGCCCACTACGCGCGCAAACATTTGGCGACACACATCACTCGGCAGCTGCTTGGGGTGCTCGCGCGGATAGCTTCCGAGTTCCACATTGATCCTAAGACTGGTGCCCCCCTACCGGCGTCGGCAACCCCGAGTCCTGTGTTTACCGGTTTAGGCTTGACTGAGAGGAAAGGTGATGTGGTAATTATTAATGCGCCATTCTCAGCACGCGCCCACTCTTATGCATCATCCGACACGCATTCCTCCGGTTCATCATCTGTGGACCCCGCCCTAAGCGCAGCAGGCCATGACATGAAGAATGCAATCGTTCCTGGAGATGCAATGTCAGGTCGACGCTTTCCGCGTTTGCTTGGCTCGACAGGCTTTCCACCGCCAGACATCACCATCGATACACCCGAGGCGTCTAAAATCAACAACCTCTGGTATCGTTCCATTAACATCCTGCACTTAGGAGCTTGTGCCGCAGCCTCGGCATTTGCGGATCTGGATCAAGCCTGGTTTATGGGCAAAGGAGCGAAATTAGAAGCGGGATGCACTGCCGTCGTAGTTCTCATTGATACCCTGAACTCGTATCTACTTTGTCTGAATGCCGGCGATGCTCGCGCCTTCTTGTGTCGAAAGGGCGCATGCATTAGTTTGAGTAAGATACATAGCCCCTCACAGCCACTTGAGAAGGCTCGAATCCTTGATGCCACAGGAATCGTGACAAACGGCAGACTGAATGGTGTCCTTGCGGTGTCGCGAGCACTGGGTGATCGCAGCTTTAAACGCGCACAGGATCCTATGTCTGGAGAGACACTTATTGAGTCCATGCGAAACTACCCCAATTCGAAGTACATTCCAAGCTATGACATAAGTCAATCGGGCAGAAATCCTTGGACATTTGCCTGCTCTTCACAGCCAGATTACAGTGCAATCGGCCTTTCCGCGGCGCTTGGCGATGAATTTATTGTTCTGGCGTGTGATGGACTCTACGATGTGATGACTGAGTCCGAAGTGATCGACTTTGTTCGGTGTCGACTTCAGCAGATCCAACGCACAACAACCTATATTGGCGTGACGACGCCGCTCGTATCGAACACGGACCACACCAAGGGACAAGTACGACCGACACTATATCGCGACATTACTTCTTCTGGCTCCTCCCCGGATCTTTTGCCTTGGCCACACGAGACCTGGATCGATAATGCCTATGCCCGGGCGGAGAGCTATCGTGCTCGATTGATTGAACAAGGCCCCGAGTCAGAGATCTCGCATGCAAAGCTGACTTTGCAGGGTCGGCGCCCTTCGGGTTCGGCAAGCTTGCTATCACAGCCTAGCAATGTTCAGCATCTAGGATACGATTCACCAAGCTCCCAACAACGTCGCCACTCACTTCAAAGTACGTCCTCATCGACGCTGGCTCCGACATCGGCGTTTGGAAGTGTGGGTGATGGCAGTGGTAGTGGCAGTGGCAGTGGCGGTAGCCCGGCTACGAATGGTTTCTCTGGCCCAGAGCCAACCACGCCTACGCATTTGGAAGGTGGTGAGCGTGATCGTAGTGGGATTGGTCGGACGCCTGGAGATAGTCTGTCTACACCAGGCAAGTTCGCACGTGCACAGTCATATCGAGAAGCAGGTTCACCCAATCGAAGCACAGGTACACCCGGTCTACTCAATGATACCTCACGCAAGTACTCGATTCCGCGGACAGCGAGTCCAGCAAGTACGGCGAATCCCGTACAATCGCCGGCTTCAGCATCTCCTTCTTCCTCTCACCTTGCCTTGGGTGCTTACCTGAGTCCGGCCTCGAGCTCCGGCTCAGCTGCTCTCCCTGTTACCCCACCCAGAGTTATGCCGCTTACTCGCGCGCACACAACGACACAGACGAATCCATCATCACTTGACTCACCAAGACAGCTACGAAGCAACTTCCGAATTCAAGTCCAGCCCGCGATGGTTGCCCCATCCCTCCCCTCACCATCTCAATCTCCATCCTCATCGCAGCCGAGCTCGCAAGCATCAGCTCCAGCATCAGGAACACCTTCCAGTAGCTACCCCCAGCTTACGCTGGCTTTGCCTTCATCTGCCTCACGGTCCAAATATGCGTCTCAGGTGACGGTGAGCAACAGTACTAGTCTCACATCCAGCGGAAGTAGCCTCGAAGAGTCGCTCTCGATTTTGACCCGATCTCCCTCTGGGTCGCTCTCTGCTTCCCCATCTTCCCCTAGCCTTTCTCCCCTTGGCGAAGTCGGTGCGATACCAGGAACTCCACCGCTCTCCGCGCGGACTGGTTTGGTCGCTCCAGAGGCTTTCCTACAGTCCGCGGAGAAAGACGGGACCAAGAAAGTCACTCTGGGTGAAATCCTGGCCAATTATCTGATTCCTGGAGCTTGCTTATGTGGTAGCAAACTGCAGCATGCGTCGGCGCATGCTCGCGATGCCTGTGAAAAGGCCCGCAATATGTTAATTGACGAGCTCAACAGTATGCCGTCGGCGTTGGCTCGGTTTGCACTCAACGCTAGTCATCACTGCCGAGGATTGAAAATGAATCCTCGCCAGGCCCCGATATCAAGTCCCGAATTCGATGTCGCTGTATACAATGAATATGATGCAACGCCCACGCAGGCAGAGCAACAAAAGCTGTTGCCTAGCATCGCACAAGCCTTGTGTGATGAAGCCATCCGGCGTGGCACGCGCGATAATGTATCGGTGATTATCGTCTTTCTACGTTTCCCACAAATACCGCATATCCAATCCACAGCTGCTCCGTCTTCTCGCAACGAAGGCCAAGCATAGCTGTTGAGCCTAGTGACATCCTCCTCGCCGCTTCATGGACTCTGATTGTATCTCATACTTGGTTGGCCCATAAGCGCTTTACAAGACTACTAGCACTTATTTCGTATTGTTCGACATAGTCCTATCACATTACTATTCATCGTGTACCGATGTTAAGGCAGTATTCATGGTTGGTACGCATAACTAGATTAAACAGAAAGACAACATTACGGGCACACACAGAGGTAGGCTGCTTCGCTGCAGTGTTGAAAGTGGGATGTCAAAAAGACCCTCAATGAACACGGAAAACTCAATTGTATCCTCAGTTCTAGGTCACTGTCGATTCACTCCCCCATAGCAAGCAACAACGTGTTGCATATGCTCTTCGGATGCATTGTTTGAGTCGCTAAACACCCTTTTTATCACCTGCTTCATTAGTCATTTCCTCGTTTCTTATGCTCGAATGTCACAGGTAAGCTAAGCAATGGTAAAGAAGAACTGCCACTCCTGGTGAGTTTTGCTCTGAAACGTTGTCTCACACTAGCACTAAATTTACTAGTATGCTCTTTCTCGTTTTATACTGTATGCAAAGCCGTGACTTGTATCACAAATCTCGATCTCCAGCAGCTCCTCGATTAGCTGCGTCTCAATCTTTGTAAAGTGTAAATTACTCGAAACCTGGATCGCTTTTTATTCCCTTCCAGGTGTCGTCGCCAGACCTGTTACCCCATGACTGCAGAGTACACAACGGTTCAGATAAGTGGTGACGATTAAACCAATGTCATAAATCGATCTGAAAACCCATGGCGCGATGCCCATGCCTCGAACTCTGAAATAAAGCTCGTTGCTGTCGCAAAGATCTCGTGATCGGCTTTGATATCCGTAGCGCCTAGCTGAATGTTGGAGTACGTCTCATGGAGATATAGCTCCAGGACGAGCTTCCTACGATCGGCAGGCGAAAGTTTGCGGTATTCTGACTTGTCCAGATGCGATAGTACCTGCATCACTAGCCAGTAAGGTGGCTTTCCAACTGTAACTCGGCCTTGTACAGGCGTGCAGCTGCCCTCAAGCAACGCATCCAGTCGCGTTACCATGTCATTCAACACTGTGGAGTCAATCAAACCTGCTCGAAGGTTCAGCTTCATGAGAATGTCGAGCAAACCGATACGCGACCGATCAATCTCGTCAACATAGTATGCAGTCGAGAGGGGATTTCCTTGTAGTGCAACTAAAACACTTTCACAACGATGTGGAGGCGACAACCAAGGGAGGGCGATCGCAGCTTGACTTGCATTGTGAGGGATGGCGAAATATCCATCTAAACCTTCATATGACGTCGATCTCTGCAGGCTTGGGTTTAGATGTTGGGCTTTTGCAACCTCATTGGCATTGACGTCGACTTGCGCTAGCTCGATATCATTGAAAGAAGTCCACTTCCACTTTGCCAACGCCAGTTCGCTTAGCAGTGTTGATGTCAGGTATGTCAAGTGTCTATCCAAGGCAGCGTATTCAACCATTCTATCTGATTTTGCCGAACTCTCACCTCCCGCTGGTACGGAAGGAGCTCCAGCTCCAGCCTGCGGTCCGTCCATGACTCGTCCTGACAAACCTGCTTTGGTCGACAAAACCCGACCCCCATCAAAAATCCAGTTGCCCATTTGTTGCGACATGGTCTCATACTGAATCAAGGCCAATGTCAGATTCCAGAATCGATGCGCCTTGGTGCATTCATCTACAGCTGCGTAGCGATTAAGCTCCTCGAGGTAGTCCGGACCCAGCACTGGATGTACAGTAAACTCCAGGTCGGATGCCTCGACTACCTCCAGCAACGCCTGGCGAAAATGCGCTCGAAGGCTTTCCGCTAACACGGCTCCTACTGAACCAGGAGGACAAGATGACATACCGCAATCTCGGTTGGATTGTACCCGCTGCTGAGACGGTAGCTCGTCGGCGAGAAGAAGAGCTGAGAGCAAAGCACAGTTGAGAGATCTACTAGAAGCTGCTGTCACGACCGCGCGAGTGCAAGAGGATTCGATAATGTCAGCAAGTTGTTTGACGAATCTCCCTTTCTCTTCGGGATTTGGCTGCTCTTGTTTGTCAAACAAGCGCAACAGAACCCGGAGCAAGGCCACTCCTGCTCCTACGACAGCTATACCAATAGCATGCATTTGTCGGAATGCGAGCTCACAGTCGCTTGCACTGAGGTTCATCAGCTTGATCAACGCGGCCAGTCGGTAAGTTGGGTGTCTAGTATCTGAACCCGTGTCTTGTAGAATTGAACCAATCACATGCTTCACTTTCTTCATTGCCTCCAGTCCGACTATCTCCAATTTAGGAGTAAGATCATCACCTCCAGGTGTCAGTTTTGGAACCAAGGCAGCGGTACCATCAATCACGTCGCTTACCGGGACGCGAGCGCCTTCAGCAAGTGACACTTGATAGGAAATATCAGAGGGTGATGACGAAAAAGCCTCCAATGGAGAAGGGGTCTCACTTTCACTTATGTCAACGACACTTGCAGGCATCTGCTCCGAGGTTTCGCCATTCTCTTCTTGGGAGAGCTTTACCCTTTTCGACTTCGGTTTGGGCGGTTGATAGATCACGACGGTATCTTCAGAGTTCAATCTTGTGCTTCGCCGTAGAACACTAGCGCATACCATATCGTCCGTTTGCACCTGTGCATCACCCGAGCTTTCGATCTGTTCCCCTCTCTTTGTCTCGGATGGCATAGATAAGAAAAGACCGGCCTTGGCCATTATAATATCACTCCTACCCTCGGTCAACATTAGACAATTGTCATCACATTGAGACTGACCCGTGATCGCATGATATTCGCAATGCGCATCGTACGCCTCGGTATCATGCAGATGCTTGGATTTGCTGTTGGAAGAAACTGAGGATTTGTTTGACGTCTTCTCACGCGAAGATTGGCGGTTCGGCGTTTCTTTGCTGTGTCTCCGCCAATATCCAGGTACTCTCGTTGAGAGGGTGATCATACGCTCAAAGAGAATTGGGAAGTCATACAAAAGTTCGATAATCTTCGTTACATGGAATCCACAATCGTAGGGGTTGCGCTGTTGGTGCGCTGTCGGGATATCAAAAACAGGGAGGTTGCTGCGACCATACACATACTGGATCCGGCTTGTACATGCAAGCTGCATTTCGTCGCCTATGTGATCGAAATGGTTGATTTCAGCCGAGACATCTAGAAGTTCGGTTTTAAACTCCGCTTCGAGCGCTTCAATTGATAGTCCAAGGGAAAGAGACTCTAAGTACGTCGAAACGAGCGCTTTGCAAGCATTGATCTCCAAAATGTTGATGCGACACGCCTCTTGGGCCACACTTTGTAGAATATTCTCGAGACGGTCTCGTACCTCATCACCGACGTGCAGATGTGCCAGGATCTCTTCATGATCAAGCTGATACTGCAAAGCCTGTTTAGATTCTGTAGTGCGGGAGCGCAATCGTGCAATCGCATGGGACACCATTTCGGACAGAGATCGAGGTTTTTCCAAGGTTCCCGTAAGGCTCGGTACCCATACACCCGCTGCACTCAATGTGGTAAGCTCGGATCGAGCGCTAGCCTGATGTTCTTCGCTGAGATCTTCATTCGGATCAAAAAGGCCTAGCTCGCTCAGCTCTGAACTGAGCTGCTTAGCATACCCAATATGTTTGGTCGGATCCACACGCTTTGGTTGTCGTGATCTTGAGCCTCCTCGAGAAACAGGGCCTGTGGCTACTGCTGCTGTTTCGCTGAGCTTGAGTTCATTGATCCGCTTGCGCCATAGTCGTACGCGCCGTAGTTCGTCCAGACGGGCCAAGTGGGCAAAAAAGCTTGGTGGCGGCAAGGGAGACAGACCACGAAGTGGGTCACAGGCTTCAGCATGGGAATCTGATTTGTGAGCCTTCTCAAACTGTTGTAAGAACCTCAAACAGCGCGAACGATCGTCGGGTGTCAGAAGTGCATGCAAGTATTCGTTCGCTTGAGCCTCGTTGCTTCTTAGATTTAAGTCGATCAATTGTCGAAGGTTGTAAGTGACAGCAGGATGGTACGGAAGCACAACCTTGTTGAATAGTTTCCTTGGTAAAGTTAGTGGGGAAAGGCTACGCTGCGTAGCCGTCACGCTATGGTCGCTATTCGAGGAAACCACAACGATGTCGAGGTCACTGTCTTCACCGTCTAAGATACAGCCTGCGGAGTTGAGTTTGCCAGCAGGTCCAGGTACGGCAGGAGTACTCGACCTGCTGTTAGAATGCTGCCGAGGTTCGCCCTCATGGGGCTGCGTGACGAGTTTTTTCGCTCTGGGCTGATTGGGGCGCTTGACTTCATAATCATCGGAATCGTGTGTGTCGGAGCATTCGCTGGATTCGGAGCTCGAGTAGAGCTCCGAATCTGAGGTTGAATCGTCGAGCTGCTGGGAGGGAGACGATTGGGATAACGGATCAAACGGGAAATCTGAACTAGAGTCCGAATCCGAATCCGAGCCTGAATCTATGCTTGCAACCTGTTGTGCATCCAGGTGAATGCCATGCATAAGGCTGGCTTGATCCGATCCAGTAGCGGGCCTCTCTGACCCAGTGCCATGCTGATCGTGCATTGTTGTTGATTGAGTACCGGCGGCACCCCGCGCCGCAAGACTTTCCCATGTGGGAAACTTGGAGACAAGCGAATCATGGATTGCGTATGAGAGAAAGACTCGCAAGGCATCGAAGATCGAAGGAGAAACCTTCTGTCCCATAAAACTATTAAAATGCAAGATACATGCACGAGGTGGCAAACTAGGCAATGGTGGTAGAATCGACTGGAGTGCCTCTCTGTCGATAGGTTCGGAAGCTGAGGCCTGTCCGCTCTCTTCATGTATATCCTGGAAGTGATGGAGAAGTGTGCATCCATAGCGCGCTGCCTCTTGCGAGATTGTCGGCAGCTTTTCACTAATCACAGGCAGGTGGCTCCATGAATGAGATGAAGGAGTAGGGTCACAAACAGCAGAATCTTCTGTTGCTGCCACCAAATTTCTCAAGTGGCGCAAGAATGGAATACGGTTACGCATGAATCGTTCTGGCATGTAATTACCCCAGAGGCGCGACTTCGCAGATGACCGTTTCGGCTGAGAGGCGTCAGACGTGGGATGAAAATTCGTCTGTAGGCAAGATAGAAGACCACCATGATCAACTGCATGGCACTTCAGCTCTTCCATCCGAAAGCGAATACAGTCCATCTGTCGCGTCGCCAGAGTTTCTGAGATGGCGTTTTCCGCCCTCCGCCGTGCGATGTTTGCAATAAGTCTCTCACGCAACCGTCTTAGACCATCTGATTCATTTTCATCCAGCGACCTCTTCAGAAGCCGCTCCGCAAAGCTCGGATGATTCATATCGCTAGGCTCGGAGAAAAGAGCTTCAGATGGATGTGCCACAACAGCCAGGGTCCAGTGATTCTGTCGACAGATCGGCATGACTAAGTAATCCAGATCGAGAATATCCACGTCTGCTCTCTTAAGCCCTCTCACAAGGCGACGGAAATCATCAGGAGTTGTACACGTTTCTAATTGACTCGAGAACATGGAAGAGAGCACATGGATCTTTGGAGCGGAGGATCGATCTGAATGAGGCAACGAGGCACTGCGATTGCGGTGAAGTTCGAGCAAGCTCGCATTTTGCAACGACGAGGTCAGTGGAGAATCGGCCTCATGATCCATTCTGACCTCTGGCGCTTTGTTTGCGATACCATGTGCCATATGTCGCTTCAGAGCCTCTGGAAACAGCGCCTGATACAATGCTCTGTGTCCGTCGATTTCATCCTCTGAATCCCTGATATCCACATATCCTCGCATGACATCATTGCTGCTGTGGTGTTGGAGTGTGGCCTTCGTGGATCGCAAGAGGGTTGATGCAAGCTGCTCGTTGGGAGCATCGCCATTCGCGAACATAGCTCCATCTTCGCGAACATGTTTCACTATGTACAGCGCATCCAGAGACTGGACTGGTGTCTTTGGCTGTACAGCTTCACGGATGGCTTGCGCAAAATCAAGCGAGTGCAGACGATCGGCAAACTTTGATTCGTTTTGAACCACGTCCAGCCATCGACTGGTTGAAGGAAGGTGAATACGTGGGCCAATGGGCAGGTGTTGGTGCACGAGCGTGGGGAAACGGTATCGCAGCTGGATCCAGCGGATTTGCAAATCTAGAATTGAATCTGGAACCATCTTGGATTCTAGAAAAGTTGCCAAATCGTGCGCAGAGATGGACGTCATGTAGCCTTGGAGAATCGACTGGGGGATACTGTTGCGCTCATTTCTTGACGTCAGGGTTTGTGGAAACCTTACTTCACTGGCTCTTCGGAAAGGGAAGAAAGACTCGACCTGAGCGCTTGAGGTATATATCAGCCTATCGGTTTGGAAATCAGCCAAGGACATGTGTTTTTCGCAGAACTTTGATATGAAACCAAGTTGAACAGGAGTCGGACCCGCAGCAGCCAAACAAAAGGGCACACCGGTAAACGAAAGGCGTGTGAGAAAAGTTGGTTGTCCGTTTAGAATGCAAGTACATTTGGCCTTCGTGCTGTACTCGGAGGGCCGCGCATGCACTGCTGGGATCGAACTATCTCGCTTTGTCGCTGCGCTCCGGCTGTGGGCTGGACCTCCAGCGTTGCTCGCCCCCCCGTTGCTCGCCGCATCAGTCGAGGCTGGTCTTGAAGCTGGGCGGGCCTCTGGTCTTGAAGCTAGTCGGAAGCCTGGCTTCGTTGTTGGTGCGGTTGGATCGGAATCGATGCTCTTGCTTTGTGAGTTTGTCGTAGAACTAGCACGATTTGAGCTTGATGAAGAAGCTCCACTCCTCATCAGTGGTAAGCCTTCATTGGGACGCGTAGGCTTTGGTGCCGTAGCTCCGCCTCCTCTATGTTGAGGGGTCTGACGGTTGCCTGCGGGTCCGGACTGCCCTGGCAAAGATGGGTTGAGCAGATCATAGGTAACCGGCGTCTCGCGGGACTTCGGCGGCCTCGGGGGTGGGGGACGCGGCACGAGCTGTGGCTGCGGTTGTCGTAGGCTTAAGGCAGGTTGTGGTTTGGATCTAGGAGACTGCTTAAATTCACTTCGTGTCGAAGACGAATCATTCTGTGCGGCGCGTACTTGCGAGCTCACCTGAAAGGAATGATTGCTCGAGAGTGCATCCGAAGGCCCACTCTTCCGTACAGACACTCGCGAATCTACTTGTACATCTGTGCGTCGTGTGGCTTGCACGTCGCCACCAGTGGACCTGGACAGCCCAGAAGGCGGTGTGCTGCGTGGTAGCCTCTTGTCTTCTCGCAGGAGATCTGATACAATCTTCTGATGTGCGTCTGCGTTGTCAACTACGACAGTGATTTCCCTTGTGGTACAGTCCATGCGTACCACCTGTAGTTCTCTGGTCGATGCAGGTCCTGTGACGCGAGTCTGTCGCTGCATCTCTCCCTCGAGGCGAACCTCACGCGGCTCGTCACTCGAGAGCACGCGCGGGTGAGCTAGGGTTACCTCAAAACTGAGATCAAAGTTGGAGGGGTGGAGCGCAGAAATGACTTCAACTGGACCTGTTGACAGCTTCTGTTACACTCGCGCTGATGAGAACCAGAACCGATCACGAGGTCGGCTTGACTAAGTTCTGGCTTGGCGATTGGCACGATTGTGAACGAGGGCTAGGCGGAAGTCCAGGGCGGGCAGTTCCGACGCCAGTGTACAACACTACGTTGCAGGAGACTAGACCCTGAAATTCCGTAGCAACCTGCGCCTCGCGTGCTCAGAGATCCAGGGACAACTGAGGAGGGAAGTCAGGAAGAAATCGCACTTGAACGAATTGTGCCTGGATTCTCGAGTTAGGGAAGATGTAGAGAGAAATGGAGCGACGCGACAGCTGAAAATACTAGACTAATCCGCAATCTCAGATCGTTTGCTTTAAAGGCCCATGTGAGTGCGCTGAAATCAGCCTTGTGGTATTGTGCGAGTTTGGTGTGTGTAGTGTGATCTCATCCACCCGGTTGCGAACTGTCGATGAAACCGTCCACCATCAGCAGCACACGCCGCAGGGACACATTGTTCACCTCAAGCTGTACGCTGGACGCGAAAGGTGCATTAACAAACAAAGTATATCCCGCAAGAGATCGCATTGGTACCGAGTCGCTTCAATTGTCAGCACGAATCAGCACAACTAGATCGTTGTGAAAGTACAACAGGAGCTCTTGGTTCAGACTCGACCACTTGAGGTGGCAGAGCTAGCGGGCTGGCCTCGTTGATACATAGGCTCAGGTCAGGGTTGGCGCCGCGGCCGCAGCAGGTATCTGTCGAGCCACGGGCTTTTCCGCAACGGGCCTCTGACCAGCCTCACGGTTTGCCCGCAACCCAAAGACGATGGCTGCTCAGCTCAAGACCGGGACCTCAGGAGTCCTTCATCAAGCAGCACAAGAGCAGGCGTTGCTTCACACGGAGACAAAGGCACCAGCGCGCGAGAGCGAGGTCTACCGGATCCTCTTCGATGCTGCGAGGGAAGGTGATCTGACGACGATTCGGACCGTATTTATGGGGAATCAGGAAAACGGCTTGAACACTACTCCGGCACCTTTTGACGTTGACCGGGTGAACCGCGATGACTGCACAATTCTCATGGCAGCATCGCACTATGGGCGGTATCGCGTGGTTGAGTTCCTGATCGAAACTCTGAAGGCCTCAATCTCCTTGAGAGATCGGTACGGATGGACCGCGCTGCACCACGCCGCTCGAAATGGACATGCGCGTGTTGTTCAGCTCCTCCTGCAACATGGAGCAGATCCGAACACACGCGATGCTAACTCCTGCTCCGCGCTTATGCTTGCCGCAGAAGCAGGCCATGCCAACGTCGTGGCCACACTACTTCAAACTATCCAATCTTCTGGAAAGGAAGAGACATCAAGTCTAGATCTGGAAGCGAGGTCATCTCAAGGTGATACGGCACTAACACTCTCTTGCTACGGTGGGCACAGTGAAGTTGCGCTCCTGTTGATCGACGCCGGGGCTGAGATTAATGTACGCGGTCGAAAAGGTCGCACGCCTTTGATGCAAGCCGCCCTCCGTAATAACCTCGATCTTGTTTCTGCCCTAGTCTACCTAGGAGCTCGGCTCGACCTTGTCGATGCGTATGGGCTGAGCATATGCGATTATGAAAACCGTTCTGGGGGCCTCTTAGCGTCGGCAATCCAGAGGGGAATCAATATGCTTCTAACCGAAACAAAGGCCATCGCAGGGACCCTGGCGTTGGCAGCTGCAAAACATCCTCGACAAGATGTCACGGAGACTTTCAGCACCGCGTTCCCGAGACTCAGAAGCTTGCTCGCCCCTCATAGCGAGCATGACAAGAACGAGGGTGCCACGGCTAATGCTTCTTCATCTGCTGCATTATCTCTAGAGCCAGAGGAAACTCCTGAGGTGGCCATCCAGAAGCTTTCCCTAGCAGAAATGACTAAAGCAGATTTAGCGTATGCACTTATTGTGTCGCCGCAAACTTTGCGGTATAGCAGTGATGGCCCACAAGAAAGAATGCTGCACAAGAGGACAGCGGCCACAGCAGACCGGGTTATGAAACCTGAAGTCGAAGCTGGCATCCAAGGCATCCTCAGGCGAAATGCCATGCGAGCAGCAGTTTCGGAGGCAGTGCCATCCGCTCCGTCTGGCCGAGCGAATCCCGAGACACCTTTCGCGCGTCCTCTTGCTACGCTTTCCTCCGAACCTCGGCAAAGTCCTCAACAGTCCTTGGCTCCTCGAAGTGGAGGCGAGGCACTCGCTCCTCCCTCATTTTTCGACAGCAAACTCCCACCTCAGCAGCCTGTACTGGCAGCCCCAGCAAGCCTTCAGCAGTCAAAGCAGCGGCCCATGCCGACAACACAGAGCCCACATCAGGATATCGACGAAGATGAAGTCAGTGAGTACGAAATCGAAGAAATCATAGAAGATGAGGACGAAGATGGATACGAATACGAGTATGAGTACACGTATGAATATGAGGATGAGGATGAGGATGGGGGTGGGGATGTTGATGGTGCGACTGAGATGATGCAAGTTGACCACTCAAACGGAAGTTTCGATCAGTTCCAACCAGACCTACATAACTCACACCGTCACAGAAGGTTTGGTTCTGATGTCTACACCGCCAGTCGTGAGGCTCCGCCTGCGCCTGCCTCGGCCCGGCCAGACTTTGAGTCCGACAGAAGTTTGACACCAGCAGCGCTACAGGTGCGTCCCGGAAGTCGATCTGGTCCAGGCTACCGTGGCCCGCAGATCTGAGCATGCCCAGTGGACTCGCTAAGCGGGCATGGTTGTAAAGAATGGCAACTGCTGCCTTCAGTGTGATTTATGGGTACATATTGATATTAACACCTAGGAGTTGAATCTGAGGTATCAAGCACGGATACATTACCGCTACTAAGGCAATCCACTTGCACCTAGTAGTTCAGAGCCTAGCAATTAGGCTGGCACCACACGAAATGAATGATATTGGTTTTCATCGTCGTCACAGACATACATCAGTCCCGCACGGCTGATTCAAGAATGAATGCCACCAAAAGCTTGTCATTCGAATAAAGACTAGTACAGGTAACAGAGTGAACCTACATCCAGGGAACGACTGTAATGACATATGGCACAGTTCGCGGTCCAAATATGCTAAACGCTAGCAAACTATCGTAACTGAGCTAAACAAGATAAAAAAATGAGCAGGCCTGTAACACGTAAACCGAGACCGGAATGAATTAGAGATAGGCAGCTATTAACTGACTACATCGAAGGATACGGGAAAGGACACAAATATAAATCAATAGGGATGTAATACACAATAAAGCCTGAGTGTGAAATGGAGACGAACTGAGCACCCTACATTTGAATGGAACCGAGCCCTCATTCTCTACTAGGAGGATGGGAAGAAGTTGGGGATTTCGCTGCATTTGGGACTGAGAGAGTGATAGTTGGCATGACTGCAGCAGGAAGTTTTGGTAAAAACTCAGCGCTGGGAACAGCTCGTGCCTGTTCATCTTTAGCCCTTAACCTTGCTACTGGAGTTAGCTCAATACTGGCTTGGCGCGAATGTACACGCCGATGAATTCGCACCTGATCATCTTGGGGTGCCGAGGTGACCGGTGCCGTCGTATGGGAAGGATGATCAGCACCATAGCTGAATCCATGAGCCTGACCATGCGGAGACACGCTGAGTCCTGCCGAGCGCTGCGTGGACCCCATGCGAGAATCAAGCTGATGCGAGGCCCTTCGACTCTTACCCTGCACAAGACCGTGTGCTGAATGAATGCGACGGACAGCTACATCTGGAGGTGGAGGCAAATGCGTGGGTGATGGTCCCGGAGCGTGGCTTCGCTGAACTTTATCCTCAGGAATCGACTGAGGAAGTTGTGAGTTGCTGCGGACGTGACGCTTGCGAACTGAGGTAGTCGATGCGGCGATGCCAGATGCGATGTCCGTGGCCTGCGCGGTAGGAATTCGAGCTAAGCCCTGATGCTGTTGAACGTTGGGATGCGCTTGTGTCTGGGCTCTCAAAAGTGGAGCATGACGAACAAACGAGTCGCGGGATCTAATGAATGACTCTCGTCCACGAACGAAAGACTCCCGATCGCTTGTCGCTTGTTGAGCGCCCTGAGTTCCACTCGGCGCAGCCGCAGCATTAGCACCTGCACTTCCGGCAGAAGGTGCGCTCGTTGCATCGCTGATGATTGAAGCCTCTCGCTTCGCCAACACCGTATTGAGAATACTCCAAAGGAAACCCTTACCCATCGCCCCTCCCTGGTCACCAGGTTCATCGGACGCCGCTTGCTGACCTGGAGCACCCGCAGCAGCAGTAGTGCCAGAAACGACTCCCGCGGCGGTGAGTGCTGCGCCCGCGGTAGGACCAGTTGCGGAAGTGTCCGTTGTAATGGTATATGTAGATGGAATGCGTCCAGGTGCAGCGGGGGTGACAACCGACACATTAGCTGACCCTGCGACTGAGACCGCATCTGAGATTGGCATCACCGTACTGATTTGCGCTGCAGTGAAACTAGGGCGCATTCCACTTAGCTGGTCATGCTGCTGAGCAGAGTGAGTGGGCCAGCTCAAGCCAGCAGTCGGCGAAGCGGGACGATCCAAAGGTGGTTTATCATCTGCTGCTAGTTCCAGCCCAACACCAAATTCGTCTATCGCAAGCTCTCCTGACTCGGAAGACCGGAGATGTCTGATAAGCTGCAGGAACGTCATGGCGGGACGTAGCAAAGTCGTTTGAGAAAGAGGATCATCGAGAGAATAGCCAGCTGTCCTCTCAAGCGGCGTGGGGCCGCTGGGTTTGGACTGTGGGTTCGAGGAAGCTTCCGAAAGGACTTTGGATGATGGCAAAACACCCAAATGCGAGCTAATCGCCGTGAGCTGTGGAGAATTCATGTCAGAAGTCGAAAGCGGACCCTGGTTAGCAGGATTTTGATGGCTCAAAAGCACTCCAACGGTGGAATGAGTCTCAACTTGTGCCATCTCAGTCTCGTTAAGCCGCGATACGCCTCCCACTTGTGCCATTGTATAGTTATCAGGACCACCTGAATTGAAGCTTACAACCGTCTGGGATGCAAGGCTGTGGTGATCATCATCTAAGGAGGCATCCACTGGTGGGCTCAGACAGAAGGAAGTGCCTTTCGTGAGCTTGTCCTCCGGATACAAGGTAGGGCAAGCAATTCTGTGGTAGTCCTTAGGTACTAGCGCGTTGAGCACCTCCATTCGAGGGCAATACCCTGGTTCTGAAACAGTCGCATTTACAAGGAAAAAGATAGTTGCGAGGATGGGGCCTTTGTAATCATACTCAGTTTTGCGGCGATCGGTGTTCAAGGCAAGCAGGACCTTGCAAAGCTTGTTCGTGGCGTCAAGCATGGCTTCACGTTCGTGGATTGGGAGGACTCGAGGAAATACGATCTTCCCTCTAATAAACGAACATAGCGTGTACTGAGGAGCCGATGGATCTTTGTGTAATCGCGCATTCAGCTCCGAAAGCTTGTTGGCCATAGCATCGAAGGCCGCGTGGCGAAGTTCCAGCAATGGATCAAAGCAGGAACCGCATACGACGTGGAAGATGGGGTTCAATAGTAGGGGGTTGGAGGCTAACTTTGGGATTTCGGAATCCACACAATGTCCATCCACGAGGCGGTCTAAGGTTCCATAAGCGAAGGATCCTGGGAGAATTGGCGCACGCGGGGGTTCCGGGTAGTCTTGGATTACTCTTCCAGTTGTCCGCAGGCGTTCCTCGTACTGGACACACTCTTCAATGTACTGTGCGCAAGCTACTGCAAAGTGCTCAATTTTGTCCGCGCTTTCAACGATCGATTCGTACAACGCATACACGCCTGGTTTACGATGCCGTCCTAACAAGAAGTATGTCTGAACTTCTCCTTTACCCTTCATATTGATTAGGCCTTTTCGCTTTGCGAAAATGAAGTTGTTGTCTCCGGAAATGTGTTTAAAGGCCTCCTCGCTCAACTGTGTATAGCCCGGAATGGAATTGGTCTCCAAGCGCGATGCGGTATTGACAGCATCACCGAATAACTTGTACCGAGGGAGGGTCACACCAATAACACCCGAAGTTACACCACCAGAGTTAATTCCAATGCGAAGCTCGAAACTCCTTCTGGGTAGGCGATAGCGAGAAGAACCTAAGTATTCGTAATTCGACTCGAGTGAAAACTTGCGCATCCCGGCAACCTCTTCGTAATTGATAGGATAGAGAATTCCCTCCTTCGTACCCTCTGCCTCCTTGTCACGTTTCAGCTTGGTTGCACGCAGCTCGTTGATTTGTTTGATTTCCTCGGGAGTGGGTTCAGTCTCTTGCCAAAGATCGCGACCATCCTCGCGTTGAACAAAGGCTAGTTCAGCCTGTCGCATTGCCTCATGCATATCCAACGCCAGGTGACACAGCTGCGCGATGTGAACATATGAGTCGGCGGAGGCATTTCGTAGGTGAACTGTCGAGTCAACAACGCCAGCAGCTGCCATGTACACTTCGCCAATGGTTTCGATCTTGCTAACATAGGGATACTGAACCAGGAGCTGATCGAAGCGCCTAAAGACCTCGTGCAAGTACCTAACGACGAATGCGGGGTCTTTCAAAAGGGTCGCACGGCGCTTGAAATCAAACAGATCAGCGAATAACACGGCGGCATGCCTGTGGAAGCGGGCACCAGGACTCAAACCCTGATGAATGCCTTCTACGATCGTCGGGGGGAGCAATTGTTGTAGGATCTCCTTTCGCACACTGGCATAATAATCGAGCATTTTGTGCTGTGCGTATGCCCTACGTATGGCACGCTCCAGCTGCATTTGAACAGCTGTGATGGCCGCGAGCGATAATAAGAAATATCCCATGCTCTGCCAGAAATCAGACCGATGCTGCTCCTCATCCAGCTTACACTGATAAGGGCCACGTAGTGCCAACTCCTCAGCGCTGCACCTCCATCGATAGGTGACATAGAAGTTCATGACATTGAAGATAACCCAAATGAAAGACATCACGCCAAGCGACAACCACCATGGCAGACCCGTAAACAAGAAGACGGAGAAGGTCAACACGATGTAGATTCCATGATCAGGATCGTTGCCATAGTACGAAATTAGAATCAGCAGCGCACCCAGTCCTATTCCATAGAACATCGTAAGCAAGTTTGCCACGAGCCGGGCTTCGCCCAGGACAGAGCCTAACAGAAGACGGATGCGTGAGGGAGGGCGGACCGCCATCGCTGCTTCTTCCTGAGCCGCAATCGCGTCCTCAAATGATTTCAAGAAGTGCTGACGCTGGGCAAGCTCTTCTGCAGCTGCCATATGCTTTCGAGCTAACTCCTGTCTCTCCTCGACAGCCTTGTCCAGGGCCAAAAGGTCTTGCGACTTACTCATTGCGGTAGGCTGTTGGCTTTCCGGTGCTTGGGATGATTGATTAAGAGATTGTGGATCTGAATGCACATCGCTCGAGTTATTCTGGCTCAGCTGCCGTGAGAGTGTGTCGTCTCCTGGAGCAGATTCCATGAGCTTGGTATTTATCCGCAGAACAAACTCGCTGACTTGGGCCCAGAACTTGATCTGTCCTGGTGGTGTTTTCGTGATTTCTTTTGTGTTCATTTTGATTCGGAAGAAGTTGGAGAATGTACATAGCAGTAAGAAGATAGACAATGGATTGATTCCAACGAATCTCAATAGGAGGATTTTGAACTTCCTTGTGTCGCTGATTTCACTGAATACAACCATGTAATCACTTGCCACAGCTAACGTATTCAAGCAGATCACGGCAATGAGGACAATTCGGAAAAGTAGAACTAGAGCATTCTCGTACTCTTTCCAAAACGTTGTCTCAAGTGGTTCGGGGAAACGGTTACGCTTCCCATTCAACAAGTTGTCAACCTGGTTCTCTGAGCTGTTCGGAAAACCGTAGATTTTTTGTTCCTTTTCGTTTTGCACCCGCAATCTCCGCATCTTACTTCGAATTCTGCGCAAGGTGTTAGATGATTTGGTCAATCCCTGCTTAACGTTGCGAAGGTGAGATAGCAACGCACTTAGTTTCTCTAGCGAGCTTCGGCGCACTGTCGCCTTCGTCAAACGGATATCAGCGTCGTGACGATACATATCTGAATCAGAACCATGGGCGGGCGAATTGTACGGGATTCTGATCTCGGTAAGCTCCGGGTGGATGCGTACACTTTTACCAGTTGCAGGCGACTGTAGATGCTCAGCTCCTTCACCGAATGCGTGTCTTGAATGCTTCGGAGACCTTGTGGTGGCACCTGTTGATGATGAAGGAACCAATTGGGACCGGATGCTCGTGGAGTCTGTAGGTGAGATGCTCAAGCGAACGCTTGAGTGCCGCCGTGGGCTCAGGATGGACGACGGTAAGCTCACAGCTGTGATGCCAGCATCTGACTCACGTCGTCGGCGTGGGTCGCTACCTCTGGCGTCCGGGCTGCCTCTGGTCGTTGGGCTACGCCCATCATCGAGTTCTTCGTCTTCATAATCAAGGTTTTGGATTCCCCCTGAACCGAGGCCTGCAAATTGGTCCTCGGTTGAATCCTCATCCTCCACATGGTCTCCAATTTTTGTCACAAGACCATCACGCACTTCACTTGCTACTGTTTCGGCATCATCAATCGCGATGGCTTTGTAGAGCTCGATTGTAGCTTCACTACCCATTCGCCACGAATCGGCACGCAAAACAATCGGTGAGCTCTGGCCTATAGATTCATTGTGCTCCTGACTCTGATCGGGTTGCTCCTTTCCAGACTCATGCTCCTTCTCACCCACCTCCTCCTCCTCATCATCATCATCATCGCCGTCACTGCCTTCAGCGCCCAGGCGGATGATGATGCGATCCTTAAGCATGAGATCAGTTGTGCTACTGCCACCCGTTCCCTGGGTCGAAGTCGCGCCCTGCTGCGTATGTGTGTCGTCAAATGTGGAGTTACGACTGGTGAGATACGAGTTAAAAATACTAGACTGGCGAGTGATGGGTCGTCTGGGCGAATCATGCGTTGTAAATCCTGTTTCTCGGAGTTCATGGTCGTTATGCTCACCAGAAGCATTGAAATAGGCTTCGTGGATGTCAATCGGATGATCATGAGACTGTTCATCTAATCCATGCTGAAGAACTGCTCCACCGGGTGTTGAGTTCACTAACGAATACGCAAGATCATGGGACTGGTCATTAGGCTGTCGCTGTTGTTGTTGTTGCTGTTGTTGTTGTTGAGTATGATGCTGCAGCTTCGGGTTGAGTATCCTAATCACATCCAATTCGGGGAGTAATGTGTCTGCGGATAAGTCGTCAGCGGGACTCGGGTACTCGTTCGGTGTACGCATGAATAGGTTTGGTCGAGGAGGGAATTCGGTGATGAGACTAAGATGTGGCTTATCGATTAATCCCGCTGGTGAGCCGGCCAGCGCTCCTATTCCTGGAGGTGATGTTATGTTCGAAGCGGCGGATGCCGTCGCGGAGGATGTCCCAAGCGATTCGTAATAGTCATTATAAATCGCTCGAATACCTGCCGCCGCTACGCGTGGGCTGAGCAGGAAGTCTACCACCGCAGGGCGTCGCTCTAGCGTTGTGATAGGCACGACGAGACACCGACGACCAACATCCGTTTCCGATACCAGCCACGTCTCCTCATGAGCCAGCTCCTTTGGCGTGAACAACTCGGACACGTGAATACGTCTATGACCTGCATGGTTAGCCGCTTGGAGAAAGCTTGTGACTACGGTGTCACGGAGATTCGAGCTTGATGCGTTTGCGCTAAAGCCTGCCGCGTTTGAACCACCGTGCGGACTCGTCGTCTCCGACGTGCTGAAAGGGCTCACGTGACTGCCTGCGTCATTTCCATGCACCACTATCACCACACGCTGCTGCTGTACCTGCTGTGCCTGCATGAGAAGTTGCGGCTGTGGCGGCAGCATCTGTGGCTGCGACCCTTCCTGCGTTGGCGACTGCGCCGGCTGCCGCAGCGACTGGGAAGGCTGCTGCAACTGGCGCAAGCGCTGTGGAGAGGCGGCCATCCCTTGCTGATTTGCAGGAAGGTTGCGCGCTGGCTACCGTTCGAGGACGGCCTCACGAGCAGCGAGCAGTTGGGCTGCAAGAAGGCTCAAGAACTCCCCCGAAACCAGGTCGGCGCGGCCGTAAATCGTGGCAAGCTCCTGGGGTTGGAAGCGCTAAAGCGTGAGTAAAAGGGAGTGTGCGATTTTGTGGGTGATATAGAGAATTTCGTAGGAGTTAATCTGAAGCATTCAACTGCTTCTACTTGTTTATATAGATTTAATCATTTCTTATCAGCACAGCACTTGTTCATACAGAGAATTCCTCACATGACTTATCTACGAAAACGACTCTTTTCAAGCCCGAGTTTTTCTGCAGGATGGTGGATGGTTTATATGGAGGATTGTCCAAACTTCTTGTTGGTCTGGTCGCGACACGTACACGATGTACACGATGCGAGAATACTTGTCTACGACCCCGCTGCTTTCGCAGCGGGGATAGCTCGCGGTCAATGGTATTTCGCGCATAACATGTATTGATGAGTCAACAACATTCGAGCTATTTTTGTACAAATTTGAATTGTGCCATGCTACTTGGTAAGTTGATTACACTGCCTTTGGCTGGCTTGGAAACGGGTACAGCATTGCAGGAGGTGAAGTCACCGAAGCTTTTGAGAGGTCAGGCGTAGGAGGGATGTCGATCCCGTAGTGTGGGGATTGACTCTGCAGGGTCAGATTTGTTGTGGCGGCCATAGCGCGTGTCACCGGAGGTCGATAGGGTTGTGCGGTGTTCTGAAGCAAAGCAGTGAAGCTATTAAACTCTTGCCGTGCAGAGAAGACTGAAGGTGTCGGGATTGTGGGAGTGGCATGTGTCATTGCAGTCCTCTGCGTGCCAAGAATACGACTTTGCTGTTGCGGTTGAGAACTTATCGTCGGTTGATTTGACGGACTTGGGTTTGCCGTTGTGAGTGCGAATGACTTTGAAGACGCTTGAGTTTGATGTAGCTGATGTCCATGGCTATGACTATGGCAAGACTGTGCATGGCCATGCGAGTGCGCTTGTAAATGCGCATGAGCATGATCGTGGTTGTCTTCACGTGCATGTAGGTTATCATGTTCAGTCGCAGTAGCACGGCTATACCCATGAGAATGTGCATGATGATGTGCATGACCATGATGATCCTCGTGTGCATGACCGCAAGTATGTCCATGTGCATCCCCATGACTCGTTCTCACCTCAGTTGCATGTGCACCCACTGCACACAGTGTTTCAGCGGCGAGAGGATGTGTCTCGACTGTTATAAGTGCTTCTTGACTTGCCGAAGGGCCCAAAGCTAGTCTAACGGTTTCTACCAATGCTTTCGTAATAGCAGAGGCGTGCATAGGGTCTACGTCGGCTCTAATGTAAACGTGGAATGTGACGACGACCCGAGGGACGGAGTTCCAACAATGAAAAGAGATATGCCCTGCATGGTCTTGTACGTGTTCAAGCCCCAACTCCTCACTTGAAATACAGAGGATGCGCGGATCACGTCGTACGTGGTCCGTAAGGTAGTGCTTGAGATTTGTGAATATGTCCGCTTTGTGGTCAAGGGCTTGCATAAGAACAAGACCAGTCTGAACGACTCGCGGCCAAACGTAGACGCAAAAGCTTCCTAAGACGACGAAGCCTACACATTGAGCCATCGTCTCACCTGTCTTCGCAAAGCCAAGGTGGGTAGCAACTACAGTAATGAACTGTATCGTCAGCTCGGGGACCGCAGTGGAGAGCATGTATAGTGCAAAGTCTTCAACCGCGTATACCCACTCCTGGTTTCGGGTCACTGGTCCTGTCTGCTTACTCGCATCCCCATTCGTCGCTGGCGAAGTTAACCCGAGATGAGACAACAGACCAGTTACCTTACCGCCTTGCCTTGTCAAGATCCACAAATAGAGCGAATGGAAGTGGACAAGAACCGTCAGAATCGTGAACAAGAACTTAGGTGTGAAGACAAGAGTTCTCATGTCGGCAACCGAGAAGGTTTGCGAATGACCGTGGCCATGACCATGACCAGCACTGTGATCCGTTCCGCCTTCGCCTGCGCTGCTAACAGAGTGTGAGTGCCCCGTACCAAGGGTGTGGAATCCCTCAAAGATACGATAAACACAAACAAAGATCGTTGTGGATGAGCATGCGAATTGAACTAGTGTAGAGATCCTTGCAAGGCCGTAGGAGAATGGCAGTAGTCTGTTTGGTGACCTGTGTGAGGATGCAGCATTTGAAGTCTGGTTGTATAGTTCACTATAGGTAAACGCAACAAGAATGGCGCCACCAACACACACGTCACAAAGATAATATAGTGACACAGTCATTGCTATGGCCGCATAGTTGCTTGCTGCCCCTGACGCAAAGAGCATGCATCCAAGCATGAAAATCAGTGCTAGAGCAATAGCTGCACAACGAACGAAGATAAATAGTGCCACAAGATGCATACTAGCTTGAACAAGGCGCTGAAGCCTGCCAGGAGAACTCGCGCTACTGAAGTATTCTGGCGTGTGATCTCCATCGTCAAATAAGTAGACAGGTGCGTTCAAGACAGACGTTGAAGCCCATATGAGAGCCTCTCTCAGTCCTGGTTGAGCTGATGTGATCACAGGGGATGCACCGAAATAACCCTGCCCATGGACTATGGAACCCACCTCAGGCGGCGAACTCGGAAGATGGTGTAATGGCTTCGCTTGCGATTGGGACGAGTATGCGTGATCAGAATAGCTTGCAATTGTGGAGGGCCCCGGCGATATTGATTGTGGTACTGCGAGTACAGATGCTGGTGTGGATACACTTGGTGGATATGGCGCAGGGGCCGCTCCTGCGGAATGCTGGGTTGGAAGACCCAGGTTTTGAGAGACTTTGGGCAAACTGTCTACGGGCAGCTTCTGGACAGTTGCGAACACTGGTGGCGGGACTGGGACAAAGTGCGGAATCGTGGCAGGGGATCTCGTCATGTGTGCCGTCTCTTGCGCGCTAGCCGCGCGGGGGACGACAAATGGGTTGGTCGTCATGACCTCGCTCTAGGGTCTTCCAGAGAATGCAGGATTTCTCAGTGAATATGGATCCTCTTCATGAAAATCCTGCTATAGCCGATACTGCATGAGACTTTCACTCGTAATAATTCATAGTATTAGGCCCTTGGCACCGCCAGTACTATGTTTCCGAACGCTTGACAATGTAGAATAGGTTTCAAGATGGTCGGCGGCGGGTGGATGGAATCACCGACCTCTGAGTCGAGAACGCCGACATTGACTCGGTGACCTGGTATGTATGAGGCAATACACATAATGTTTAACGCCATTGCTCATAAGACAATCAAAGTTGTATTGGCAAACTATGATACCGTAAAGAGACTATATACACAGAGATTGGATGTTGAAGATGTTATTGCTGCTGCTGCTGCAGTGGAGCATCAGGAGCATGTGGGAAACCGTGGGCAAGACGTTTGAGCACGGCTCGCATAGAGAAGTTCAGAAAGACGTTATTGGATTTTGGTCGCGGCCTAAATGCACTCAGTAGCGAGCTAGGCGCAGTAACGCTGTCGTGGAAAGGCTGGGCTGGTTTCTTGGACACTGCAACTGAGGATGTGGCTATCAGAGTTGCCCCCACGCTGTCACTTGCAGAGTGAGCACTGAATTCGCTGTCAAATGCCAACTTGACAGGAGTTATCACCTCCCAAGGTTTGGCAATGGATAATCTCCCTTGTGAAGCACGTTTGGGCGTCTGAAACTCGTCGGAAATCGCCAAATCGATCCATAGACCTTGGGAATTGGTCGTCTGCCATGCGTTGTGTGGTAGTCTCAGCCCTAGTATTTGACTGGTAATCCCTTTGCGAATAATATCGGAGGTCTGGCTAACCGAGCTAGCGCTTTGATTTCCAAATAGCAACTCTCGAATCTTCGTTGGAGAGCCCTTGGGGATGGCAATGACGCTCTGGCCCCCAGCAATAGGTAACGGGTTCAGATCGTCGTCAGAATCCAAGTCACTGCCGGTTTCTGAGTCTGAGTCGCCTGCACTGGACCTTCGTGTGGAGTGGTGATGGTGATGATGATTACCATGCCCTTTTTCTGTTCGTTGCCTTTGACGCTGTTGAATCCTCTCAAGCTCATGCGTTAGCGTCTCAAGCTTTTGCATGGCATCACGCTCTAACTGGCGAAGTTGACTCTGCAGCTCCCACCAGGACTCTAGCAATCGCTCATTGTCCTTTAGCAGCTCAGCTGCATGCTGGCTCGGCCCGAGTGAATCGGGATCAAACCTCTGCAAACTTTCTCCCTCCGTAGGCGCCTGGGGCTGTACATCATGGATCTTCTTGGTTTGGGATATCAGCGCCTTCTGAATCTCAAGTGCTGGGCTCAAGACTGTGGCGCTTTTGTCCTCTCCTTCCGTTGCCCTCTCCTTGGATACACTCGGCTCCACAAGGCTGCTCTCAGAGACAGGAGCTACATTTCTAAGTGCTTGTGAAGATTGCTCTGCTTCGGATTCAGTGTGTTCTTTTGGTTGGTTCACAGGACTTGGCAAAGGTTTGGCTGGTGTTGTGGTCGACAAAGGACTTCGCTCGTATCCACTACCGCCTCCTATCAACAGCAGGCCAAGCTGTGCTGCTCGCGTGGGTGAGACTGCCGGGCGCTTGGATCTGTAATCGCTGGCATAAACTGAGTTGCTAGTCCCCTTCGTTTCGAGCGTGCTAGGTGTGGTTGGATATCCAGGTACGTTCCAATCCTCGTCGTCATCGCTGTCATCAAAGGCCGGTGTCTCCTGTTTTACGCTGCGAGGTAGAGATATGTTCTGAGTCACGGTTGACACTGAGCGAGTTTCGTGTGGAAGAGTGCCATCATCTGCCTCTGATGCCGCCATGGGACTCTCGCCAGCAGGTATGGAACAAACCTCGACCAGCATATCGTTGATATCATTCGAGATGTCTGCCCTGCAGCCCTCATCCCTATTAGCGTCTCCCCCCTCGATCTCAACGAAGACCTCCTCGTTTACTATCAACGGACCCTCCGCACATCCAATCAAGATCTCAACATCCTGTAGGTCTGGGTCCTCATAAATTTCATGATGCGTCGGTTCGTCTTGCTGAGGATATGTCAGCACGAGCGTGTCCTCAGGGTTGGTAGTTGTTGGCTCAGATGTTTCTCGAGACGCGTCACCTTGCATGTCCGATTGGTCCAACTTGCTCCGGCTAGTAATGGTCGTGGAAGCGATTCCAATTCGTGACTTGTCTGGGCTCTTCGTGCTCAGAGGAGTAGTTGGATGGGCAATACAGCCTATTACGACTGTTGATATTCGGGACAATCCCTCTACTACTTCCGACACACTTCTAATTTCAGTTAAGCACAGCTCAGGGTGATTTGTAATATGAATTCGAGGCGTGGATGGGGTGGTCGACGTGCGAGAGAACGAAGGACTGTGAAGTCCACCTACGAAGCGTCCCGGTGTACCGAGCAGGACGGGAGAAGCACCACCTGGAGAGCTCACTCCACGTCCATTCTTCGCCTCGGAGAGACTTGCAAATCTGGCATTTGAATAGCGTGGGCGAACGTTGGGAGTGTGTGGGAGCAATTGAGACTCTTGAGGCTCGTCGGCTGGGAAAGGTCTGGAAGGTACATGGGTGACTGTGCCAGACCCTGTGCTCGCTACAGATGATTTAGCGGCTGCTGCTACTGTTCCATAGGGCTCTGAGGGCACCGTAGTCTTTGATATTGCGCTCATCAGTGCATCGCATGCCGCAACGTGGCTTGCCCCGGCATCAGTTGGCAGCTCACTAACGTCGAGTCCGGTCGTCGATTCCTGTTCATCATTGCCTTCTGCAAGCACTTCAGGCTTGCGATATGTACCGCAACTGTTGACATTCGATGCGACTTCTAACCTATCATCACCCTGCTGCTGCTGCTGCTCCTCTTCGAGCATCCATTGCTGCAGCCAGTCCGCAGCCGCTGCGGCTAGTAAAGCTTCATCCTCTTGGTCCTCATCTTCTTCTCCGTCTCCTGCGATTTCCTCCGTAGCTTGCTCGAATTGTTCTTCCAGGACCATCGAGACGTTGCTGTCCGATTCCACCTCACTGAGCACAGACTGTCCGCGGGACATTGGCATCTGAGGCTGTTTGTCGGCATTGCTATACTCTGGCTCCGAGAGCACATTTGCACTGCTGAGTTCGATGCAGCTTTGGAATATTTCAGAAGAGTCCTCGGTCTCAGCCTGTACCCTTGACACTGAGCCCCTGCTCTTAACTTGATCTGGGGGATAGTAGTCTGCAAGCCCAACACCGTCTTCCTCGATCGTTTCCGATGAGTTAACCGTCGGTTTCGAAGGATGTTGCGTCTGCGGTTGACTGGCTACTGGTGGGATGACAGATGGAGAGTTCGAAATGGCAGGCATTTGTTCAGAGCTACTAGCGTTTGTAGACTCTTGCTGCTGTGGTTGTGTATCCGGTTGGAGGTTGATGGAGTGGCCTCGCCGTGATGACTCACTGTGATGGTTTGTGCAATGAGCAAGTTGCTCCTTGATTTCATCTGGAGTCATTGAGACAAACCTGAATCTCCTACGAGGTGCTTTGTTGAAGACTGACTTCTGAGCATAATCTTCATCGGCATCTGAAGGGTCGATAATCGCTGTTGCAAGGACCTGCAGAGGATCTTGGCTTTGCAACAGTGCTCGAACTAGTGCCTTTTCAGACTTGGTCGGACTGGGGAAATTGGGAGCTGTCGTCTCTATCGCTTTCATTTCCTCACGAGCTGTAGCATGATTGTCTTCTTGAACACTTTGACAAGGTAGACGAGCTTTCTGCTGCTCTGCGGGTGTCGATATGTTGACTTCGGGTAAGGAGGGAAGTGGAGTGTGGCCTGGCATCGAGCCTTCATGGGTTTGATTAACTGCAGACAAATTTATCGACCGCTCGCCACTTAGTGATGTCTCAATAATGTTGTTATCAAAGGGTGAAGGAGCTTGGCTCAGCTCACATTTCGGTGATGCGAGCCCTGACTCCATGTTCATTTCCCTCATTACTGACTTGGTGCGCATCGTAGGTGCGGCAGTGGCTGGCTGACGTATTCTGCTGGCGTTTGTTGTAAATCGACTAGTGGTGTGCTTAACTGGACGAGGTGTGGCTGTCACACGAGGAGTAGATGTCGCAGCGACTGTTCTTCGCTGAGTGCTCTCGGCTGTCGATCTGGCACCACTGGCCGGCGGGCATAATGCGGCCTGTAACCGTGACACAACCCCCTTGGGCACCGCAGGAGTTGCAACAGAACGACCGGCTCCACTGCCTCGACTGCTAGGGCTCGGCATCGGCGCCGCTGCGTCCATACGAATTGGCTTGGGTCGGGTGAGCCGCTCTGTTACTTGCATCGCATTCTTGCTCAGTTCCGGATAGCGAGTTGTCGCTGTGGTCGTCGTGCTGTTGCCCCCACTCAGAAGCTGTGTCCTTGAGCTTGCAGGTACAGATGACTGGGGATGTTGCGGCGCCTTTGGGCGGCGCACGGGTCGCCCAGTGAGTGCTGTACGCACGGCCTCTTCCCCATATGTCTCAGCGATATGTTTTCGGAGTTTGGTCAACTCCTGCTCAAGGGCTGCGTTGAAGCGTTCCAGTTGATGGATCTGAACATCCTTGTCATGCAGATGCGCCTGCAGTTGTTGACGCGAAGCCATCTTGATGCGTTTCACCGTACACTCAAGGTCAGAGCCGTTGACTGTATCCTGCCTGGTTACCTGATTCAGTTCTATCGATTCCAGGAGTAGTTTTTAGGGCATTCCCACCTGGGATGGGAAGCAGCCAGGGTGTGGGTAAGTCTCCCAGTGGGGCCAATACCACTCACTTGATATGTCGCGTGTTGGCTTCTGCTGGTTGTGCAGAAGCCCTGTGCGTGCTAGATGACGTTGACGGGGGCAATCATTCAACACGGTTTCACTGAGTTGAGAGCGAGGGGAATCTCCGCTTAGGGCATATATACGAGACCATCAGGAGCATCCTCCAACAGTTGGGTCGGCTCCCAACTCGCTTCGTTTGTGTGAGTCCAAAAGCCCTCATCACAGTCGAGAACCAGCAGACAATCCGCACTTCGGGATTTCTCACACTAACGGCTAGAATTCTTCAGTAAAGGCATATCATTTACGACGCGGTCTGTAAATTTCACTAGCACTCCCAGAGAGGTTTTACAACAGGTACACCTCAAATCAAGTGTATTCCAGCTGGATCCTCTCAACGCTCGCCCGATCTCGCAAGCCCAAGCTGCCATCAGCTCACGAAGTCAGCCCGCCATGTTTTTCTGCGTTTGGTTTTGGCTCAGCAAGTGCGGGGCGGGTGGGCAGGATCCGCCCGTGCATTCTGTTGGATAACCGTTTCGCGCACTTTCGGCCGTTCGGAAATTCCAAGACCTGGTGGATGGAGTCATCCATGCTGTTGAGTTGTTTCTGGTTGCGGGGGTTGTATATCATGCGTTGTAGAGTGTGTGCAGATCGAATGATCATAGCAGGCGTTTTGTTCAAATTAAATATACTTCTGGTCAAAGTTGCCAGGGTGTCCTGGTCATGATCATCTCGTGCAAACGATACATTTCCAATCCACAAGTGAGAGTCTCAGTGTTGTGTAGGCGTGTTCTGGCTTGAATCGCAACCATCCCGCTCGGGAACTCAACTGTTAACCCGGCGTACCCTGCTTTGACCTCTATTATAGACTCTACGCGCGTGTGACACACTTGAGGGTTGTGCGACACACTCGAAAACGCGGTACCTCACACAACTTTTCCAACCCTCGTTCGGCTTGGAAGCCAGCTCCAACAGCGCTTGGCATCTGCGGTGCGGTTCCAGTGCACCTGGCTACATATACTCCAGCTGTACCCTTTCGCGCCCTATTGGACGTTACCTCTTGCACCTGCAGCAGGTAGCTCCGCTACGCCTGAACGCTTGAAGCAACACGTGACAGACCGCACGCGGACTTACTGACAAGTACGGCCACTGCGTCAATTGCACGTGAGTTGAGTCTGACGTAGACTCGCGTCGGATACAAACGTCTGCTTGGTTATTCTAACGTCGCACACCAATGTCAGTACATAATGCAGATCTTATAACGCGGACGTGGGCACAGGTTCGAAACAATGCAACGACGATTCGCACCACGTTCCGCTCCAAACTACAACGGCGAGAAAACGCCGCGCTGGCATCCATGATCCCAGAATCTGCCCGGCAGGCTTTCACAGGTGAACTTGTTACTATTGTTGAAAACTCCATTGACCATATTGATGACTTGAATCGAGCCTCTGGATCCGTCAAACAAGCAGCTGAGCGCTTTGTCGATTTGGCGGTGCATTGCGACGTAGGTCCCCCGGCACTAGCACTGCTCTTGCAGGTTATTAAGGCAGAATTCGAATCGGTGTATTCACTTGCTCTATCGGCGCCCCACATCCAGGCGGCTGCAACCCAGGCCGTGGACAACAGTGATGGTGGTCAGAACGACAGCGAAACAGATTCGGTGGGCGATGCCAGTGTCGGATGCTGTTCGTGCCGCAAACGGAAGAACCGCAGTAAGACTGCAGGTCGTGGTGGTGGAAATGTAAGTGGTTCGAAGCGTGCATCTATCTTTAGTCACGAACTTCAAAACCGCCCAAAGGCTACCGCTAAAGTTGGGATTGAAACTCCAGACGATAATCCGAGCTACCAACCTACGGAATGGACGTCGGACGCGCAACAAGCGTGGGAGCAGTTGTTTCAATTCATTGGCGAGGCCTTACAACAGTTTATGCACAATTACGCGAGGTCTAAGAAAACACCCGATGTCTCTGTTGAACCGACCTCAACAACTGCGCCTGCTCCTACATCTGTGCAACCAAGGCTCTCCGAAGCTTCTTCGCGATCCTCATTAGCAATCCAGACGCAATCAGAGCCGCAGTCGCATGCTCAACGGCCCGCATCACGCCGGGACTCGATGGCGCTAGTGAGTCAGAGGGTGATTGGAGACAAGAAGGATCGGGCCCCAATCCAGGAAGTCGAAGCGAAGGATGAAAATGTGCCAGTCATCCATACAACCTTACCCCCACCAGGACGCTCATCAACATCCGGCGCGGCTTCCTCATCCATTGTACCCAAGCCCGCCACCATGGAGGCCTCCAAATCGCAAATGGTGACCGAATCTAAGGAAGTCGAACTTGCCACTCTGACCAGCCAGACTCCTGCTGGAATGAGCGGCTCACTTTCCGAGGAGACTCGGACAGAGACCGAGCGAAATAGCCAGCGAGAATCTCTTCTGAGTGGCATTTCTTCTGTCGACTCACATGACCCTCGAGCACTCGCAGTCGGTACCGATCTGACCAGCGTAAGTGAACGCCTTCGTACTCTTGCGCTTCCTCAGTCGCCAACTGAGCCACAAACACCCCCCGTCACATCGGGCCCTAACTTTAGTGCCAAATCCGTTGGGCCAGCATCATCACGCTCATCTTCTCGTGCAGAGACTCTTCAGTGTGCTGAAAATGCACAAACCCCCGAAACGGACGCCGCAGTGGATGCACCCGCAGAAACGAGTGCATGCGCTATCACTCCTCTTACCGTGGAAGATACTCCTGCAGCCAAATCGCCCTTGGATAGGACTCCAACTATCACCAGTCCTATGGATTCAGACCTTCAGCCTCTGGTTGCCACTGTTAGAATACTCAAGTTTGATGAGCCATCGAATGCGTGCACCCGTGCGATTCGAGCAGAAGGCACTGAATACGATATGGATTATGGTGATTTACAGAGTCCGAACTACTTCAATGCGGTTCCTACGCCGTACCTCCGAAGGTTCCTCTTCAACACCAGAGATCCGTATCGAAACCCGCCTCCATTAAACAAGAACACTCTCGCGTATGTTTCTCGTAGCAGTGCTCTTGACCTACCACGTCTTCGTCACCTGCCTCCAGCATTTGATGTGTCATTGCATCCACTTCGAAACCGAGCAGTGGTCTCGGATCTTACCAGGTCATGGAATGACATCAAGCGCGCGCTTCCCGATTTCGAGCGATTGATGTACGACCTAGCTGAAACTAATGACGTCAAACAAGAGGTGTATACCCATATCCGCTTGGTGACCGCCGACTCACGCTTGTCCTACATCCGTGTAGACAATCTTAGATCACCTTCGAGTTCCATTAGAAATGCAGCACTGGCGACACATGCTCTCTGTGGACCACGAGAGCCTAGGTCACGGGCGGACTCATTCGAGGGTTCGATCGATAAGTCTACGCTTGAAAGCCAGAGTGACACTTCAATGAGGCGTCAATCGTTTACAGACGTCGAGTCTGGGCATCGGCATGCTGGTGATGACGATATGAGTGACTACACAGTTAGCACGGTTGATCACAATGCTCGAAAGGCTATGAAGTCGCTCGATCCAGCAAGTGATGGTGTGCAACTATCTTCATTAGACCACGAGACGAAGAGTCACGGAACTAAACAAGATCGCTTGGATGAGCTGTCAACCGCTGAGACCACACTCGCTCAGCTCTTTTTTGCCTGTCTTGATGCTACAATTTGGCTACTGGCCGAAAGTCTTGATGGCGCAGGAACGGATCGCATGACAGAAGTTAGCTCAACGTTACTCCAACACGCACATTTGCAGTCACCAAATAGTGCGAGAAGTGCGTCTCAGAGTATCGCTTCCATGTCTGCTGCCTCCGCAGAGTTGTTCCTCGTGTTTCCCCAAGCTGGAGGAGAGAACGAATTCGAGGACCTGGGAGAACCGCTTGCCGGTAAAGAAGATCCTAGTCAACGCCAGCTGACAAGCGAATCCGTTGACAGTGATGTGGAATCAACCAGCGTTGCACTATCGCGCCCTGCTAGACCATCATTAACGCAGCACAGTCGAGGTCCGATCGATGTGCCCAGTCGAGTGACTAGTTGGCAATCGACGGAGTTGCTGTTCGAGCAAATTGAGAATCCTGCTGTCACAGCGGTAATTAGTCATTCGAGTCGAAGCTCACTCGTAGGATCCCCTTTTATCCCGCGAATCAGCTCACTCGCACTGTTCAGCATGCTGGCCATGCCATCATTCCATCCCTTCTTGCCTACCGCCTCTGAAAAACACATCCTGCCTCCATCAGTTTGTACCGCATGGAGGCAGCTCGGCACAAAGATCACAGTAGCCAACTTACATAAGCTCCTCGTATTGTCAAATACCGTGCGCCAATCTATTGACTCCATTTATGGCACGTCTTGCCCTCCTGAGGTGCTATATTGTTGGCGATTGCTGCTCGATGCCGTGACGTCACTGATCGTGCAAGGTATCGATAATGTGACCAAGACTTCGGAGTTTGAGTCCTCAATGATGTTCATTCGTAGATCGTGGTTCGCAACTACAGGTTCAGCCGTCTCAGTTGAAATTGCCTCCACTCCTGGCAACGCAGTCGAGGGTGGAGTCAAGGCACCACGTCCAACTGTTATGGGTGATGGTCCGCCGATGCGAGGCCCTCGGGGACGTCGAGGATCACAAGCCAGCATCGACTCTTTCGATCAAAGCACTCTGGTGGATGGGCCTGTTGTGGCCTTGGGCCTTGATGGAATGCCTCTCACCGAATCGGAAGAGCAAGAAGCGAAAAAGAAACGAGCAGAGTTCGCGCGTGAATGGGGTGTCATCATGCAACGTGAATGCCAAGATGCTATCTCGAAGTTCAAGCAAGGAACTGCAGCATCGTCATCGATGTCCCACTGGTCATTCCTTGCAACAACCTCTCAGCTCCAAGACGCAGCAGCTTGGCTTGTCAATACTCTCACGACCATTATTCAGAATCTTGAAGGCCTTACCTCCAGACGACGCCTCACACACCCCGCGAAGGTTGTGCGCAAGGAGGTTCTCGCTATTCGTGCCCGCCTTGTTGCTAATGGAGGCGACTCAAGTCATTTCAATGAGATTGCACGATGTCTTCACCATGCTTTGGCGCTTCTCCTGGGCCCCACGTGCACAAATGATGTGCACGCCGCATGGTCGCTAATGCTTCAAGCTATTGAGGCTCAACTTGAACTGCCGCCAGCTCAGAAAGTTGATGTCGACAGCGAAACAACCCAGTTACCAAGGGGTGTCCTCAGTCTTACACATTATCAAGCACTCGACATTGAAGATCTGACCCAAGATGAGCAAGAGGTGGATATGGGAGCCGAGTTGGATCCTAGCTCCCCAAGTGCGGATGCATTCACAAAAGACACCCTTAACTCCGCACCTCAAATGACCACGATGATGCGTAGATGGACGATGCTGCGCGAGACCTGGAACAATGCAGTGAACTTCATGTCCAGTCCCATGGGTCGAGCTTTGATCATCGGTAGGCTTTCTGTAGTTGCACCCCACCTGGCTCTATATCCAAAATCTGATTCACAAGCTGCCACATCGGAAGTTAACGAACTTGGAACGGACGAAGAGCTGCAACTTATTGTTGACAACCGGGAATATGCTGCGACGCTTGCGCCCACAATTGTGCCGGGCCTAACGCGCCTGCTGCCTGCTATTCGCTCCATGAGACTCTTCGCTCCGATTGCAAGCGTGCCACTGTCGTTGACAACGCTCCCACCCACAACTGTCGTGCATGTCGAAAGACCAATCGAAGAGGTGCCTGAAAGACCTGACATTGACATCCCGTCTTTGAAGAAGAGGAAGAAAAAGCGGAAGAACGAAGTTGTGTATGATGAAATGGTCTCAATCGCAAACTATTTCGTCAAGCGGCCTTTCTACCACGTTTCTGCAGGCTCTGCTCCTGCGGCAGCAGCGCTTTCCTTCTCAACTGATTCAGTTGATGCGGTCATTTGTGCTGTCCTTGAGCTGATTACGTTCATTCTTCGCTGCGTCGAGAATCCCTATGAGCTTGGCGTGTTACTCAATGATAGCGAGTTGATTCATCAATTTTCAACTGAAGTCATCAATGAACATGGTGAGCCCATCAGAATTCCTAGCGATCAGCCCAAGAATCCTGCGGTGGTGGATGCTTTGATTTCGCGCGGACTTGCTAAGATTATTGAGGAATGGAGTTATGTTCAGTTCGCGGCACATCCCAATGCGGTGTTTTTGGCAAGTCAGTTACCCTTTTCCACGAGGTCAGTATTGCTCGGCGCACCACTGGCTGAGAGCATTTTTTTCCCACACCAGGACTCGGCGTATTACGAAAAACACGCATCAGGATACGCTGCCTCTGAGCCCACCCCCGTTCTGGACCCACGAGTACCAGCGACATTCTTCTCTCCCGCAGGACCCTGCGGCAAAGCCCTGCTGTGGACGTTGGCTCTAGCTTTGCTAGTTGGTTCAAATTCTGCAGTGTTGGGAGCCGTCAGTGCGTCTCCGGGAGAGGGAGCCGCGCTAGATGCGGAGCAAATCATTGGCGCCTGGACGCAGAACTCGCGCAACAATGATGCGCCTGCTGATGGTGACAACAGTCCACAGAGCCCTGAGCCCAGCTCCAGCCCAAAGGTTCCCTCTCTGAAGCTGTCGAAATCGCCTAATTTGAATGGCGATTGGGCAACTGAAATCGGTCAGACCTGGCACTGGTTCTCTACTTGGATATCAGAGGCCGTAATGGCTGGTCGACAACGAGCGTTACTCAGTGTCGCCTATTCGAGATGGTGTCTTGCGAAGTCAGCTGCCATCGCTGTTCACATCGACCGTACGTCAAATCCAATTCGGCAACAACTTCAGCCGCAGCGTGCTAACGGAGATGAAGTAGACAGTCTAGACAAAGAGGTCCTTACGGCTCTTATTGAGAATAACTATTTCACCCCTGAGAACCTGATCGATGCAAGCGTGCCGTGCTCAAACGACCTAGCATCTCGAATGCTTCCAAACACAACATACTCAGGAAAATCCATTTCTCCTGCACAAGCGATTCCCCATACGTTTGTCCCGGCCATCGACGTGGAACATGAGACGATCCCAGAGTCCGACTTTGAGCTTTTCCCCGTATCTGGCTGGAGTAGATGTGGTCGAGTAGAAATTCAGACGTTGGGCAAGCCTGTCGCCTGCGTTCTGTGCCATCACCCGTCGATTCCCTCCTACACAACCACGTATACCTCGACTTCTGGATTTATCTTCCACAGCCCAAGGCGCACTGATTCTTTCCGGACTACAGATGAGCCTTCTTCACAGGGCCAACAACGTGAGATCTACGAACCATATCCTGATCTTCGCTTGAGTCCATATACCATCAACTCACTATCGAACCTGGATGCGTCTGGAAATGAACACTTCTCTATGCCTCAGGCACGGAGGGCATCGGTTATTGCCAAGTCTCACACCTCACTGTTCTCGCGTACAACAGCCCTTGGCATCGTAGCTGAGAATGAGAATACTCATCAATCGACTGAGTCAGTAGACACGAACGAAGAGGGTGTCGAACGGATTGAAACAGCAGATCCATTGACGTTCTTGCAGAAGCCCCCCGTCGCACTCGTTTTCTTCTCCGCTGGCCAAGTCACTGTCGCACATGGTGAGGATCTGTTGCGAACTGTAACTGTGAGTCCTGATTTCGACGTCACGTTTATTCCAGCGTGCGGTACTCCTATCCTTATACATAGTCGCATTTCGGGATTGGTTGGCGTTTACCCTCAAATGTTCCCCTTACTCAATCCTCAGCCTTTGAGAAATGTAGAATTGTTGACTACCGCAGATGGAGAGAATGTCGAGTCGCGGCAAACCCTCACAACTTGGTGGGGACCCAAGGCGTGGATTCCTTCGGCGCATATTTATTACTCAGTCCGCGTCGCAGACCTTCGTCCAAACGTCGACCCGTTTGCTACCTTGCCCAAGCTCGCCGATTTGCCGACGTATCTGAGAGGATCGGGTATCCGAATGACATGCGATGGAAAGCAGCTCACGGAACAAGAGATTGAAGCTGAGGACTCGCAATTCTCAGAAATATTCGAAGCGGAATACCAGCGCTGGCAAAAGGCGTGGGAAAAGGCGCAGGCGAGACTAACATCCCGTCAACGAAAGCTCCTAGAAGGTTTCTTCGTGGTGGAGGATCCGTTCTTCATTATAGATGAGCAGCAGGAGTCTGATGCAGATTTCCAAGACCCTACACTTGTTTCGGGTTCGACAACACCAGCAGAGAGCCCAACTGAACTTGGTGAAATGGCAGCCCGAAAGGTACATGTGGACGAGACGGCATCGTGGCCTATCGTATTGTCTCAATTCCAAATTGCTCCCACTCGGGCCGAAGTGCCTCCCAGTCCATTTGAATGTGATGGAGTGTTCATCCCACCTCTTGGCGCACTCGCTGAAGGACTCACCCTTGTCAACCCGAAGATTAATGAATCGTCTCTTAGCAAGACGAAGCCAACTCTCAATCTGCCCGCTCAGTCCCTGGGTGTGTGCATGTTTTCTCGCCTCAATGCTCTCTGGGATCAGGCCGTCGCCGACACCCCAGAGTGCCATAAGATTTACGCCAAAAAGATCGGTGCCAAAGCTGATGAAAACCCATCCTCAAGCAAGCTCACCAAGTCCGCGAGTGCTCTCATTCCTCAAGATCGTATGAGTGATGTCAAGAGCTTAATTGCAAGCGCGCCTCATCCGCTTCCCCCCGCTGTCATGGCACTGATCGAGTCTGCCGCCAACGCCGACGCGTTGGAGTCCATCCGTCAAGAGGCCATTAAAGGTGGATGCCCCTTCTTCGCTGGAGCCATGGAAGCGGCGAAAGTTTTAGGGTGTGATCTCGAAGATAAGCCAGATGCTAGCACGCTCAACCCATCCCACATTATTCCGCCTATTTACCCAAGTTCGCTGCACAAGCACTTTGAAACTCTGATGCGAGTCTATTTCCCGAAACTATGCAGTCGCTTGAGTGAAGTGCTTGTGAATCTCCCTCTGGACCCAGCGTTGATGCAAGTGCCAGAGGGTTATCGGCTTGATGAAACCAACGGAGGTGCTTCCGTCTTGACCTCTGGACCGTCCCCTCAGGCCGATGCGAGCAAAGTGATTACTCCCCTCGCAGCTGTATTGTATCGTATTGTGGATCTATACGCACTCATGATCCACGCCGCGTCCGCAGCTTCACTTGAGCCATCTGCCTTTGATTTGGGTTTGTTCTGGAGTGATATCGGTGCTGTAATCGCCTCACTCGCGGAAAAGAACGGGTCTCGCGTGACCACCATTGGTCAGAGAATTGCCTTCATTCTTCAAGGACTCTCCGAAACGGGAATTGTTCAGGAATTGCTGCACGCTTCACTAATTCCGTTCAGCTTGGCGTTAGTAATCGCAGCGAAGCATGATCATGTGTGGAATTATAACGGATTGATTCGCACAATCTTCGCCGAAGCGACTTATGTTCCCAAAAAGCGCACTGCTGACGTCTCCGCAAATGAGACCCAAATTGACCGCTTGATCAAGGGTCTTAGGGAAAGGCTTGTAGCACACGGCAAGTATGGTGGTTTTGTCCGTCATTTCGAAGATCATACGATTGGACCCTCCAGCACTACAGCTGCACTACCGGCTACATTGGTCAACACCCTTGAGCCACTCACATCTTTCGCGGTTTACTGGGTCTACTCGGTCTTAAATTGCTATGCCATGAAAGTGGAAGTAGATTATCGAATTCGCGTGGCTCATGGTGCAGTTCGTAGTGGTGTAACGATGTCAAGCTTCAAAATGGGTGCTCCGGGACCGCAGGCAAATGCCTCCGTCACACGCCGATGGGGCTGCACGCTTCAATGCGTCCGAGACGCAATTACGCGCGAGCCTTCTGTGCCAAGACCTGCTATCGTCTTGCTCCTACGTATGACGTGGCCGCGAGTGCGTCGTATGCTCTTGGCTCTCACCGACGTTATCTATCGTGCTCTTTACTTCCTAAGTCCTGAATCCAAACTCGGCATGATGGATGTAGATCAGTTGCAACACGTCACTGCGTTGATCGGGCTGCTTAATGATGTGCTGGGACTTTCCCCGCTGGGATCTCAAGACGCCGGGGAAAGCGATATGGACGGTAATGACGCTCAACACCGCTCTCGCAAGCCAACCACAGATCGACAAGATTCTAAACGCAACGTCTTTGCGGATTTGCTTGGGACGTCGTGGGAGAAGTCTGAACTCGATAGCAACGTCCTCGTGTTGGATGAAGAGGAAGAAGATCCGCAGAGCAGTCTGTGGCGTCGAAGAATCTATACCTTGGAGCAATGTGGTGCAAGGCATACTACTATGTACTACATGCAGCCGGAGAGCTTGCCTAATTTCGCATTTGCACTCTTGGGAGTATTGCAACTCTGCTTTGGCACGGAATGGGAGAAGCCATACGAGCCCTTTGTACGCGCAGTCAACACTACAGCTCAATCAGCGAATCAGGTCTTGGGCCATTTCGACAAAGACACACCAGATCTGCGTATGGCCTCTCCTAACGAAGCGACAAAACTGTTCAAGGCTCTCGGCTCGACGGACGGACAGCAGGCTCAAGCCCACGGACGCATTACTGGTGTGGTAGCAAAGTCCTTGAGAGTTTGCGATGCCTGGTATCAAGCGATTATTTTCGTATGCGCTTGCATGCGCCAAGGTGGTACGATTGGACTCCGTCATCCCCCGGTCCTCATTCCAGGTTTGATCGAGTACAATCACCGAAATGCATCTTCCAATCATGCCAATCTCTCGGCCTCCACACTCGCAAAGATTGGAGTCTCAGACTCGCTCTCAGGCACGGGTGCAAAGGTGACAAAGCGCGATGACAAGTATCGTGGAGAAGTGAGCAGTTCGAATCACCACATTGGCGAGCTAGATGGAGACGACGACTTCTTGAGGAGCCTTGATGCTAGTGCAGGTCCACGATCGGGTCGTATGACTGGAGACATTGAGATTGATATCGCCGGTACCGCAAAAGCGCGAGCCATGGCGAACAAAATAGCAGCAATCCAAAGTATTCTCAACTCTGGCGTTGTGAAATGTCCGTTTATGCTGGGTGCCATGATACCTGTTTACTTCCCCTCACTCTCGCAGGCGTCATCGGGTCTGGGCGGGTCTTCATCGGCACCTGCTCAGCAAGATCCACTGAACCGCATCAACGAAGCTGGATTTGTGCCCATGGAATTCCTAGATTTGCCGCAAGAGGTGGCCGTTAGTGATACGCATCCAGACTTGAGTGTGTTTGCATCACCCCTAGCGCCTGTATTTACTCACCCGCTATTGTTGGGTGCAACTGATTCAAAGTATCGCATTGTCGCCCTGCGTCAAATGGGCACAGAAGATACAACCTTGGATCTGCTGACACCGAACACTGACGGTGCAATCAGACCGTATATTACCGATCTTCCTAAGGAAGCACGAGACGACTACAGTTCGCATCATGCGCATATGCGATCGAATGCTGACGCGTTGGAAACTACTGATCAAACCGGTGCAATTGCATCACTCTCACCTAGAGCCGAGGATCTCCAGCTCGCAACAGGTGGTAGTCCACACTCCGAAGATCATCTTTCTCCGCGATCGCGTTTACGCAACAATGTGCTCGAAACCCTACTGGGTACTGTATCGAATGGGTGCTCGGTTGCATCGATACTGGGCACTATGCTCCCATCAGTCGGACTGAAAGTAACGCCAGGTAGCTCGAGGTTCCGTAGCCAATCTGGTACCCCATCAGATTTGAACGAAGACCTCTTTTCGTTCTTCGCACCCTCCCCAGTACCGACTGCATTTGGTGTTCAGCCTCCGCGACCTTTTGACGAAGACGTCTTTTCAGGCTGGGCCCATCCTCGACGAAGCGAATTCCTCGACATCATCATGGAGGATCTGCAGACACCCGTACCATTGCCTTCGGACACCCTGGCAACCTCGGCGATGAGTTTGCTGCCACCGCCAGCAGATCCGACCCACGGGCCCTTCCACCTCGCCAAGTCAGCGGTTTGGCGTGTCATGCCCGCCGAGACACTCAAGCGTTTGGCACCGCTGTCGATGGACATGGGCAAGGTGTACAAGCAGTATGTGAAGAATGGAGTTAACGTGAACTTGAGTCAGTGCAGTACCACTCTAGAAGGAGTACAAAAGCAGAAGACCCAGCAAACCGCGGCAGCGCGTGGTCAGTTCAATGGCTCGCTCCGCGACTATTTAAGCCTCATGGTGCTCCGTCGCATTTTCTCTTTGGATGCTCGAACTCTACTCCATTTCGCAGGTAGGAAGCTCGATCGTCACACCGGTGTCATCGTAGGCTCAATCGAGCGAATCGCCCACACACTGCATGCTCTCAACCACGCCAACGTCTTGCGTGCCAAGAAGATGGGCCAGAAGGCCGTTCGTCGAGCTCAGCATAAGATGAGGTCGCACAGCCCCGATCCAACGTCTACCCCAGCCCCATTTTCCACTTCGTCGAGCTTTATCGCCCCTGCTTTAAGCCCAACTCTTTCGTCGACCTCGCTGGATAGAGTCAATCCAGAGGCGTTACAGATCACCGAAGGTGAACCGTCGCCAGGTTCCGTGTTCGGAACTGTAGGTGAAAGCACTCATGAGGCAATTCAATACTTGTGTGATCTCCTTACAAAGCACGGCGAGCTAGACGCTGACACGCACAAAACCCTTGAGCTTATGCATCATCGAGTTCCGCTCGCAGAATTGCTGCGACGGTTGCAGCGCCTCGTTAACAAATCATCGATTACCCCGGAACAATGGGAAGCTGCGGTCGCTCTATTGGTCGAGTCTATCTTACAGGATGCCACAACGCCACGTGCACCATTCCCTACCCCCCAGAATTCAGTGGATCTGCAGGAGTTGGAGAAGTATTTCGAGGATCTTGATCTCGCACACATGAAATTCGGCATCCGCCCGGGATTCTACATCACCTTCCAGACAGCAGTGATTGATGCCGTTCGAGAGATGCATGCAGCAAAGCGAAATGCTGAAGCCGAGGCTCAAGAGTCACTTGAACAGAAGGGTGGTCAAGGCAAAGACCTCAAGGCTCCGCTTTCGGAATTGGGTGCTCGTATCTTTGCATATCGAGAGGCATACTCACAGCGACTAATTACGCGCGCTGGCCTTTCCCCCTCCGCGATTCCAGTAACCGGCCAGAATACCCGAACTGGTGGTGCGGCAACACTGAGTGATTCTCCTGAGAAGGCCTTCCAACGACGTATGGATTATATCAAAAACATTTGGACACAGGTGATGCGGATGTCGAAGGCGATTGGTAAATCGTTTTGGAATCATGTACTGGCCATCTCCGAGGAGGCTAACCTTCTTTTCCGCTCGGTCAATGCTGAGGCACTTCAAAAAGCGTTTTTGGATATGATTACTGATGTTGTCGAAAACATCACATCTGATACGCTTGGCGTCGTCACTCGGCTACGTGCTGCCGGGGCAAGGCATCTAGCATATCGTGCCACCCCTGAATCGTTTGAATTCCATTCAGTGGCACTGCTCCAAACGATTGCGAAGGCAATCCCAGACCAATGGAACGAAAGGGCTGAAATGTGCTTCCAATGGCTCATGGACTTTGTCATCGTGACAATGCTTGAGGGTATGCAGGAACATGAATATCTCGTGAATCAACACCGTGCTGAAGACGCGAATTTAGCCTTGATTCAGAGGACCTGGGAAAAACTCTCCACGAATATGCCGAAGTATATGAAGAAAATTGGCCTTGCGTTCGAGTCCGTTGGAGCCTTTGCAGATGCGGTCAAGCTTGCTGCGCACCAACTCTTTAACCCTGCCGAGGGTAAGAGCTTCGATTGGTGCCACGCAGTAATTCAGCGTCAACTTCAGAATGAGATTGAGCAAATCCTGAAGTTAATCATTGATAATGCGAGAAGTATCGCTCTTGACGACTCGGCATCGCAGGGCTCGTCCGGAGAACATGAGTCAGTGGATGTCCTCGACCAACTTATCGAAAACGCTGGTAATGATTTGTCTCAAATCGTGCAGTGTCCGTTCATGTCCGAGTTGAAGGAGTCTAACGAAGGTGGCAGTGGCTTGGCACAGTCCAAAACGACTGTGCCGGCGGAACCCATGTCAACTTTGACGACCCCCACGACATCGACAACAACAGCCGCAGCAACATCGAGCAAGTCGCCTGCTACAGGCTCGCTGAAGCGCGGCGCTGGCAAAAGTGCTGCATCCAAGCACACTGCTCAACATGCCGAGGCTGCCATCGAGGCCCAAGCTCGTCGCAAGTTTGTACAAGGGCTTGTTGAACGTTTTGTCAAGTACATGAATACTCACAATGTGACCATGGAGGATTATGATCGAATGCAACAAACCTTCCTCGAGGTTCTGAACGATATTTTAGAAAGCATGCCTCAAACAGCCGCTAGTCTCAATATCGAGCGCTGCACTACAGCATGGGCCTGGCTCCTTGACCGTCTCCGTAGCCGAGTTGAGGCTCGCGTCTCTGCAGCGCATGAGGTGGAAAGATTGACACAGGCATGCGGTATGTTATCAAAAGCGTTCAAGCTCATCTATCCCGGAGCTGCACCAGCCCCCACGATTTACTATGCTGATATTCCCATTCGCCTTACATCGGATCCAGCGCTGTACACCTCACTTGAATCGTATTACACACAACTTGGCATTACTGGTACTCCCCGCTGGACAGGCGAGGGTGACGATGCTGGACTTGGCAGCTCAGGTTTTGGGCTAGCTTCAGGCGATGCTTCCAAGTCCAAGTCAGAGAAAAGACTCGATGGAACCCTCACTCTACCTCGCGGAGCCCTTGTTCAGTACTTGTTTGCAAAGCTCGTACTCACCGCGCCTGACTCACCAAAACGCAGCCGCCAGCACCAACGCAAGAAGGGTGTGAAGGGCACCGCCTCACAAGATTCGTCGAAGAAACGAGGTATGGCCTTGTTCGGATCAGAACACGTTCATACCCAAGTTGAGCTGCTTTGGGAAATTGTCGAGACAGCCGTCGCATCCGGCAAAGTCGAAGGTTTGCGTGCAAGTAAGGCCCGAATAGTCAGACTAGCCAAACGGTTGGCGATGTATAACATGCATCCCAACATGTTCGCATTCTCCTCCCAGCTCTTCACACCTCCGGAGGCTCTGGGCCGTCTTGAGAATGAGAATGTGGCACGGACACAGAAATCGAACTGGTTAGTCTACTGCATTGATTCGTGCCTATATGATGTGCTGGGGCCCAAACGATGGACCGCCAACCATAGCTACTGCTTGAATTGGATCTGCCGCGCACATGTTTTCCCGTGGATTCGTGAGGCTTTCGATAGTGTGGCTCAGCATATGCGCGAATATCAATCTATCCTCGCTTGGTCGTGGATGATGCGTTTAACCTCGCATAAGCTATTGCGAAACCGATTCTTGACATGTCGTCTGGGTCAAACTTCAGCCTTGCTTCTTGATCACTACGCTGCAGCTGCGCTTGCCGAGCAGGCAGTTGCTTCTAGCAGTGCTACTGGTTCAAAGTCATCCTCGAATGTGCAGTCTGTCTTTGTCCCGCAGCGCCAGGTTGCATCGCTGAATGCAAGTTACTTCGCTTCAGCCATGATGTTCGTTGGTTTCCGAGGCCAACAGCTGCGAGTAAAGAAGGGAGGTGTTCCATTCGTACCGGCCCTTCTACTAGAAATCGAGTATTTTGACACCGTCGCAAGACTTCGATTCCAAGTGAATCGCGCAATTCTTCCTACCATTTCATCGACTGCTACTAGCTGGCGTGAGACGGAGGTGCTTCAAGTGAGAAGCGCGAACCGGCGGCGCGGTAGTGGGGCTTTCGTGTCAGAACCTCGTGAAGAATCCAGCGATGGACTTCCTAATGAGGGAGTTACTGGATCTACCCCAAGGCCATCGGGCATCCCAAGTGTAGATGGAAGACGATCGAGCACTGTAGGACCCTGGAGTTACCAGCAACTCCGAAAGGTCTTCACTAAGCTCTTTACACCCAAGCGTCTCTCATTGGTGCTCCCCAGCGTTGATCCCTATGTTGTTTCATGCGCAGGAAGTATTTTCTCGATGCCTGAAGCAAGCCAGACAACTGCTGGTAAGATGTCTAAGGGTATCTTCAAGATCCCTGAGATCGACACCTCACGAAGACCTTTGATGGATGCACTTAAGTTTGGCCGATCTGACGCACTGCAGCAAACTGGACGTTCGTCAGGTCCTCATCCGCTCTGGCCTACAACCCTGGCAGAGTACACACTACAGGCTACTGCCGCAGGATGGCACTTTGCAAAACACTCGCGTAAAAATGAGCCAGTGCCGACTCCCCCAGCTACAGCACTGCTAACACCGTTCCACCAATTACTGGCGAAGGTGAGTGAGAAATCAGACCAGCCGATCTTTGCCTCAGCGTTCCTGTACCCAGGATCTGAATTGCCTGCACGCCGCACATTGATTGCACCACTGATCTACAAAGCTCCGAGTCCAAATCCGGAGGTCGCAGAGCTTAAGGGTATGTTGAATATGAAACTAGTGGATGATGAGGATGCCAAGTCTGACGTGAGCAGAGGACAGTTGCCATACCAGCAGTACCGTACTCAAGCGGGGCACGATGCCTCTGCAAGGTCGGGTACTGAGGACTTCAGCACAATTGCTGAGCATTCTACGTCTCCCGAGACTGGAAAGACCTCCAGCACGCCCTTCGATACTGAGACAAATGTAGAGTTTGATATCCTAGTACCTCTGCAAGTCCTAGAACGGATAGACTACTACCACGACAAGGGCGATTGGACCTCAGGCGTGCCGAACCCTAGCGCGGTACGCCTTAGTGACCGAAAGCTGATGGGTAGACTGGAACCTGGTATGATGTTGGGCCTTGTAGATGATTCCCTACAGCTGGACAAGCGGCTCGCTTACGTGTCGCACTACGGACCACTGTCTCCGTTTATTCGTCGCATTGCGCCTGGATTCATTCTACCGGCACGAATCGTCACATTCACATGCGGACATTCGACATTGGGCGTCTTGACTTTCCTCTCCTCACTGGTTTCGACCTTCGAGCACAATATCTATGACTCCGAAACCTCACGGCACTCGAACCCGAACAAACGTTCAAGCCCATCACAGGGTCCTAGTCAGATGTCTGTGACTGCTGTTCACGTGGACTACTTGTACCCCTCACCGCTCGCAGCGGAACTGTGTGCGTTCGAGCGAAACGAGAGCGCTCCAGCATCAGTAATCTCGTCGCCCTCAGCGGCTACGGATGGTATGATGGGTGATCAGGAGGGTGCCTCAAAGAATCGACGAGGTAGCTTGCAAGAGCTCAAGTCTGACAGCGCCTCCGGTGCGACATCCAGCTATCCCACTGTCACTGCTGGCAGCATTCACTCTCTGCGTATTGCTGCGAGTGCGTTATGCATCCTAGATAGTAAGGGCGATAAACCGGTCGAATGTCATGATCGAGCACCTCGTAATGCTACTTCGGCGTATTTCTCCGCCGCGCACCGTCGTCGAATTCCGTCTTTGAATCAAATACGAGAGGCAAGCGCAGCTGCCGAAAGTCAACTCGATGCAGCTCACGACGAACCCGATGACCAGCAAGTGTTTGAAGGTTTTATCAACGCGTGGAAGGCTAAGTTGCGCGATGGTTGGAGATCTGACGAAGCGAGCGAGCTACACAAGCGTTTCCTCGAAAGTCCTTCGTTGCCCTTGTGGGTTGGACTCCCAACTACTGAGATGCTTCAAGCCTTGCTTCTTCCAGAGTGCGGCCGTTGGTCGGATCAAATTGTTTATGTGGAAGGACCAAAAGCCTTTGTTGACTATATGCGTCACATCCTTAGCAGAATAGGTGTGTCGCTTACAAGAATGATACTTGTTGAATATGATTCCTAATTAGTCGTTTTCCTTTCGTCTTGGATCTCAAGCGTGGCTTCATTACGGTTACATTGACTTGACTATCCCCCGTAGATGTACAGAAGTTTCTTCCCTCCTCCCCTTTCGGTGTTTTTGCCTCCCATTTCGTTTCGCAGTCGCAACCTCAATCTCAAACTCATGCTCAATCCCAACCTCAACTCTTACACCTCAAACCCCACCTCCCCGATCTCCAATCCCATTTGAATTGTTAGTTCTCCTACCACCTCCTCATGTTTTGTATCCTTGTGTTTTGCTTTTAATCCCGTAGAACCTGTCCAGTCACATCTCCCCTTGTATATTGGAAACCCCCATGAAACGTCTTTGGCACGGATTGATAGCCTGCTTTCGATCTGTTAACATGATTTACCAGGTTTATGCGCCGATTAGCATCCTCATCATCGCCACGCTGTAGAGAAGTATCTCCGTAAATTTCTACCCCATATTATCGATACCTCTCTGAATCTTCCCTTCTCCTACTTCATCGTTTCATAACCTTCGCAACAATGCGAGAATAGTCCTACTACCACAATCACTATCACTATCACTATCACTATCACTATCACTATCACTATCACTATCACTGTCACTATCACTATCACTATCACTATCACTACGTCGCGCACGATGACTTCTACGACGTCTACAACTGAATTGCGCTCCATTTGCATAAACATACAACTACACGGTAGACTTTGTATTGACGCATCAACTGGACAGTTGCCCGATCAGGCTAAATTTGGAATACTTTCAGTGTTAAGTGTCGTTGAGTCGTTGCAGATGAGTGATTACGGTTAACTTCGACGCTTTCGGTGTACATACTCGGCTAGTCCTTCACTGGCTTGGCTGGCAAATTCCCGGAGGGCTTCAAAGTTCTCGGGTGCTTGGTGTCCTCTGCTCAGCGCAAATTCCGCGGCCTTCATGAAGCGCTCGCCGATATCGATAAATCTGACCGGATTAACACCGCAGGAGGCAGGAGTCGGATCTGCCCATGTGGGGTCGACATCACTGAATGTCGTCTCAACCTTGTTCTTAACTAGTTGTACCAACGGGACATCGTCATTATCTTGCGTGTTCTCCGACACGTCCTCGTTTTCATCGACATCGAGGAAGAGTGCATCTTCATCCTCATCCTCATCGTCTTCAGACTCGGCATCTGAGTCGTAGACCCACTCATTCCGCTCGGCAAGCATGGACATGGTATGCATCATAAGGTTGTATATGTCTACCTCGGCGTCGTGCAAATCTTTGGGCATTTCCTCGCCTCGCTCCTGGAGGAGCATGAGCAGTGTGCTCATGGAAAGCGCAATGCCTCGGATATCGTCTGTGAGCTTAAGATGGTCACCCCGGACTGCAAGAATGACTTTTTGGATGTAGTTTTTGATCGCACCCATTTGATCCAGAAGCTGTACGGTGTAAATGGGATTCACACTCAGGAGCTGGGACATGACTTGGATAAGCGCGGTTGCGAACTCCGGAACTCGTGTACGGTTCAAGGCATCTAGTGTCGTTTGCATCACCTGTAATGTCACGTTCAAAATGCGGGCTGCGCCTGCTTCAGGGGACTCCAAACCTTCAAGCAAAGAAGGGTCGGGACTCAAGTAGCCAGCCAGCTTCTGGATCACATTGGTGATCCAAATCTTCGAAGTAACGTCACTTTGGCCCTCCTCGTAATCGCCATCAACCTTTTCGTCATCAGCACTGACATTGTCGGCGAGGAAGTGGGTATAGAGTGCTGTGAGATTTTCAATCGAGTCAGGAACGTGACGAAACATCACTGTGAAGTGGTCGATGTAATCTAGCAGGATGCTCGAAACTTCGTCGGCTTGAGCATACAGCTCACCTTCCATGGTGCATTGAATCATAGGAGCCATGATCTCCCACGCATGAGGGTAAATTTGATCGACTTCGTGAACCATCTGCTTAATCCACGGCAAGACCTCCTGAAGGAGCTCCTCCTTTGATTCCAGATAGTATCCGTTCTCATCCTTCTCGGGTGGTGTGAAGGCGTCAACGATTGTAGGCATCCATGCTTCTTCGATACCATAACGTAATTCAGGATCGTCATGGACGATCAAATGCAGATCGATAAGAGCGTTCCCGTACTCACGACTGACCCAAATTTCGTCTTCAGTGACTTGCTCGTCATCCGACTCACTTGCTGCCAGCAGGGTCGCTCTGAAGAACTCAAGGAACGTATTTGCCAGTGAAACTGCATGGGGCTTGATGTGCTGAGGGAATGATTTCATCAATTGCCGCAAAGTATACGCAAGAACCGTCGACTTCACGTGTGAAACAATGTTGGTCAGAATGGAGAAGATATCATTCAACTCTGCCTCAATGAGAGGCAGTGCTTCCGAGCGCTCCAGCAAGGAGTTGAGAGCACGGGCAGCTGCGGCGCTGATGACCATGTCATCATTCTTAAGATTGTGCAGGACGGCCTGTGTGACCTGCTCGAGAAGCTGAGGATGCATCTTGTGAGCATTCGACTTTGGAGCAATAAATGCGTAGATGAACTCGAGCGATGCCAACCTAGGGAGCTGAATTGCACAAATTCTAGGCGCCTCTGCATCATGCTGATAGTGTGCTTGGTAGAGTTCCCAAATGACGTTGTAGGAAGCCATGAATGGCTTGCGCAAATACGACAGGATTCGAGTGATAGCAGCCTTTTGGATAGATAACTCCATGTATCGATCGCGTGCTGATAGGAGCTCCTCTGGCAAATCCTCGCCGGCGGCTGCGGCTTGAACAAGTGCTTGGTACTCAGACGTTTGGAGGAATTCGGCGTAGGTGTTGCAGACATCCTCGATAGCACTCTGGATCACTGGAAGCGCAGCCGTGGTTCGCTGCTTTACAAAGTTCCTGACCAGCTCGGCTGCATAATACTCGACTGTGTCACTTTGCACAAGTGCAACGTACTGTGCAGTGAACTCCTGAGGCTCCGACTCCCATAGCTCCAACTGTTCCTGCGTCACTCGACAGCAGTACACCAGGAAGCCCTTGATAATGATTTCGATGTGGCTCTTGATGACAGACTTGTAGGGTGCTGCCAGAGTGACAAGCTTGCTCAGGAGTTCCAACAACTCAATCTGCGTCGTGGGCAGGAAGAAGAAGGGGTTCTCTGGAAGTGGAAGCGTTGATGGCAAGAGCATGTGCATGTGTGTAGCATAGCCTCGATCGATCACTTCAATAACCTGCTGGGCGATTGGGACACCGAACTCTGTGTTAATTTTATCGTGATAGGGCTTAACCTTGGCTTCGTGCACACCTTTCACACGCTTGATGAGACGGCGTAGGAACTTGAGGGACCATTTCTGCGCCTTAAACAACGCGCCGGCGAGTTTGTCTTGGGTATATGCTGCCATCCCATGTGTAGCGACTGCAATGCAGACATCCTCGGGTGTTTGGAGCGAGGTAATCGCAAGCGCACGGTGAACCCACACTCTCAACTTGGGAATGGAGTCAAACTCCTTGGTCAACTGGAACCGGAGCACCTTTGCAGCCATCTTTAAACAGCTGTACATGACCAGGAGGCTTTCAGTGGAAAACTCGCCGCCGTTTGAGACCTGGTTAATAATCTCGTCCAGATGCTGGCCGATACGGTCCATGATCTGAGGGAAGAGAGTTCTCAGCGCCTTCATGTGGCCGTCGGAAATGGAGCCGCACAGACCAACGATCATTTCGCGCAAGAGTGCGATGACGTGCGCTAACATCTCGATACTGCTAGCTTGATCAAGCGCCTCCCACGTTGGCTGCATGAGGATCTGTGGCTTCTCGGGAAGGAGACGTCGCGCGATGATTCGCAAGGCGTACAACAGGTTGTTGCGCACGATGCTATCGCTCTCATTGAGAATCGCAGGAATGATTGACTGAGCGATATCCGTCTTCTCAGCTGCGGTAATCTTCAAGAACTTTCGGCTGATACGCAAGTTGGGATCATCACTCTCCGCGGCCTCCTCGTCGCTCTTGAAAAGGAACCAGTTGTTCTCCACAAGCTTGGGAAACTGACCGACGGCTCGTCGACGCGTGCCCACTGGAAGATCGGGCGTGACAGAGAGCTGATACAAGCCATGAATGTAGCCAGGCATCAAGCGCAGCTCGGCGTCCGCATTTGTTACCGCCATCGCCTCCTCCGTCGTTTGACAGTGCTCAAGACGTATCAAAAGGTTGGCGATGGCCTGCGCCATCTCCGAAAGCGACATGCTGTGTTTGCGGCTACAACCTAGAGTATGGTGCAAATGATCAGGCAAGTTGTGGCTTAGTCGTTGACGTCCAAACTCGACGCTCTCGCCTCCTGCGCACCCGCCGCAATCAATCAAAAGTACTCTCGAGCCTCCGCACTTTACGCAATTTCCTGGGACCCATAGGATTTGGTGGTAAAACTGGGGCTTTCTGGGAGTAATAATCGTCGGGATGAAATCCACCCACACTCAGCTAGCGTCTCAGACTGGATATTGGATCGCAATCGCAGGCCATCATTCGAGACATACACTCCGCAAAAGACTTGATAGAAGTGGATGTTTATGTGTCCTGGCCCGGATTTGGTTGGGTATGGGTGAGAACCCATCCACCTCAGAAAAATGTTGGAGGCGTTTTGGTCAGAGCTGGTGAAAGCGAAGGCCTTTAGCCGAATGCGGTTAAAAACCCAGAGCGCATTCGACAACGCGTTGAAAGACAGGCCATGCTTAGTTGCTTCGAGAGTGGATGGTTTTGTCGGTGATGGAGTTGGTTGATAATGGTTTGGGGAGTTTGTCACAATTCCATGTGTCTCTAACGTTGATGCCTTGCTTACTTCCGGCTTGAGACCATGAAAGGGCCGACTAGGTCCTCCCATGATCTTGCAACACAAACTTGGGGAGGGCAGCCCATCAAACTTGGGGAGGGATTGCACTGAGGGCCAGTCCTGCGCAGGCCTCGCATAAAGACGGCCAATTCGCACATTACAAACACCTGTAGGTCGTTTCGCAAAATATGGAGAGCAGTTAGGAGGAAACTGAGGTTGTATGCAGTGGGTGCACTGACAGAAGATGTAAGCCCGTGCTCTCCTCCCATTCCATGCTTCAGCCCCGGTGCGGTTTTGATATGGTGCACAACAGCACCGCGTAACGCGCACCAAACGCTGATAGTGCCGTCCCAGCTCTGCAGTGTTGTTTCCTTCATGTAAGCGGCACTCAATTGTTTTACCCCACGGCCGGTTCTGACCCCACCCTCCGACCCCGGATTTAAAAATGCAATGAAACAACAAGCACAGATGCCATGTATTAATGAGGTGTTGGATAGCATCAGCGAGCGTCTTGCGCCGTTCGCTGCCTTTCGCGCGCCAGCGCTTGTCGAAGTGGTCTATGAGTTGGTCTTGTCGAGCTCGATTTTGAATTTTCCGCAGTGGCTGGAGTCTGAGCAGCTTGCTAGGCATTCTGATATAGTTCAAGACTATCCAACACGTGATTGTGGGTGCTACGAATTTCAATAGGTGTCGCCCTAATTATGCCCTTGGTCTCCTTCCGAATGTTCTGTTTGCTTGGTGTGAGTTGACCTCTTTTTGAAGGCATGCTTCCACTGAGAAAGAACTAGTTCGACAGCGTTCAACTCAGGGTAATAAGGTGGTGTGAATTGGACCTCATAATTGTGACTCCGAAAGGTTCCACCTCTGTTTTCGCAATCTGTACAGGATCACTATCACAGATTATAAAGATCTGGCGCTGATGGCCTAGTCGCAGCTGTTACAGTCCACGCGCCTGTGTCCTGAGCTCGTGGTTGTCTTTAGTCGCGACACAGATGTTTGGAAGATTGAGATGGTACTCTGACCTCTTCATCTGCGGATGAAGGTTCTCCTTCTTTTGACTCAGGCTCTTCTTCAGACGAAGACTCGGTGCGTTTGTCCTCATATGAATCGTCAAGCCGTGTGGAGTGACGCAAACTCTCGATCTCACTTGTGATTGGACTTCCTCCGCGGCCGACTCCTCTGTCGCACTGACTGACTCACTGACTGGTGGGATCGAGCATAGTTGAGGTCGGTCTCGCGTGGAGCCAGTGGTAGTCACGACTGAAATACCCGGTGTTGCGAATCCAATGGGCATGAGAACGTATCAACTTATGAATCTAATTTCAAACATATGGCCTGTCCGCGTGAGTCAGTGGCTACACTGTTGTGTCTCTATCTACATAAAATGGGCTGTCCGCGTGAGTCAGTGGCTACACTGTTGTGTCTCTGTTGTGTCTCTATCTACATAAAATGGGCTGT
>Ga0180217_1000201_pt1 | contig 117885 bp, 61 predicted proteins | sample eDN3rd37CBELigOP_FD_128521 | JGI IMG/M metagenome (GOLD analysis project Ga0180217, IMG submission 128521) | Enriched Organic Plus compost microbial communities from Emeryville, California, USA - eDNA 3rd pass 37_C BE-Lig OP (version 2) (version 2) ... | reverse complement strand
GGTTTGAAAACACGAATTTCAAACCCCTCTCCGCCCAAGGAGAGCGCGGGCAGTTTCCTCGGGTGGATTGGTTCTCCTTCGGTCGGTGTGGGGTGTGGCAGGGGCGGCATATATTACATTTTTCGCTCGCATCGGCCACATTTCCACAAGGTGGAAAAGAGGGTATACGCGCGTATTATATCTTCAGCAAATTGGATATTGGCCAAGATCCTGCCGACCTCTTTCGAACTGTAGAATCATACTGGCGTCTCCCCTCCCCAAATATAATAAGATAGCTCGGAACGCTCTGTCTGGTGCAAACTACAAGTCAAGATGGATGTCACTAGGACGAGCAAGTTGCGGTCGGAGCACGAGCTTCGCGTGGTAAGTATTTTGAATCGAATGAAGCATGCACATTCTGACGCTGATTCTTCAGGCTCGTGAGCCTGAGGCGCAGAGATCGCACTCTAAGCCTCATCAAGAGGTCAGCATGCAACCATGTGTTCTGTTTGCTCTCGATGTGCTTATCGAATCGTGGTGTTGGGCACATATGACCCTAATCATCTTGTAGTATGCGGAAGGCCAGAAGCTTCTGCGCATGTTGCTTCGCACGTATTACGATCAGATCCACTGTATCGTGATGGACGCTTTCCTCAACATGTCGCCCAAGGGTGAGAAGGTAAACGAAGAAGTTCTCGCGAAGGAGCTGCAGTTGCCGCTGAGTATTGTGCATGAGCCTCTCAATCAGCTTTCGATGACGTATATCCTCAAAATGACACGTGAGGATCGCACGGCTGTGGAAGAGCGAGCAGCTGCTCAGGCCGGTGGAGGGATTGCACAGCAGACTGGATCCACAGTGGTAGGTGTCACGTCGAGCTTATTAACTTCAATTACAGCCCAGAGCATGGCTTCATCCAATCCCCAGTCGTCCACAAGGCCACGCAAGCCCGTTCTCTTCTGGGAAGTGGACTACGAACAGCTTGTGAACGTAATCAAGTACCGTCATGAAATGATCCTGCGAAGACTCGAGAAGCGTGTCGAGTTGGCACTTGCATGCCCGAATCCTAAATGCCCGATGTACAAACAACCCGTGACGTTTGACGATGCAGTCATGAATCGAGCCTTGCGACGAGCAGCGGCAACGAATTCCGCCCTAGGCACTGTGGGCACTGCTCCAAGCTGGGGTGGTGATACAACTGCAAATGTAGACAAGCTCCTCTGCGAGGTTGAACTGTGCAGTACTGAATTGGTGGAGCAAAGCGATGAGATCGACACGTTAACGGAGCTCAAGAAGATATTTAACGAGCAGCTGAAGCCATTAAACGAGCAAACGGCACTCGTTGAGCGGTTGCTTTACGAGCGTCGTGAGCTCCGCAATGCAGCCATCGCGGGAGGCGAGATGGAAAAGCTGCAGGCTGAGGAGGAGGCGCGCCAGGCTGCATTGGCACTGGAGCGCGCACGTGCTGCGGAGATTACCGAAGAAGAACGTCGACAACGAGAAATCCTACGCCGCGAGTTTTTGCTTCAGGATGATGCCACGGCAGAAGAAATCCAGGCACGTGAAGAGCAAATTCGAGCTCTTCGTCAAAAGGAGGAGGCTGAACAAGCTGCTATTGCCGCCGCAGAGAGGAAGAAGCAAGAAGAGGAGGCTTACGAGCGAGAACTTGCCGCCATCCACGAGCGACGACGACGCCAAGAACTCGAGCAAGAGTTGCTCGATCAAGCTCAGGCTCAAGCCGACGCTCAAGCTCTTGCGAATGCACAAGCTGCGGCTAATGGTGTCAAGCTCGAGCTGGACGTTAGCGCTATCACAAAAGAAGAATGGGGCGAAGGTTGGGGTGTCGATGTCAAGGGCTGGGGAGACGAATCAGCAGCTACTGGCACAGCAGCGAATGAGATCTATGTTATGGTCAATGGTGAACGCATGTTATTAAGTGAAATTACACAAGAACATCTGGATCAGATGACGGACGAAGAGCTCACAGAATACGAGCGCGTGTCTGAATTGTACCGTGGTGGTGGTGGACACCTCGCTTCTTATTTTGACACACCAGCTCCTGCAAGCAATATGAATCAGGGCTCTTACGCCGATGGTTCCTCATCTGCACAAGGAGACGCAACGTTTGTCAAGGCTGAACTCGATGATACTTCTGGATACCGCGGAGATACCAATTATGATGAGGAGTACCTTTAAGACCTGTATATCATAAAGCCTTTGGCATCTCGCTCTGAATGTTTATTTACTGTACATGGGAAGAGTTGCAAGAGGGATGATAAGTTACATTTGACCACACTCTTGGTCATACACTGAACTAAGAGCCTTGTCTAGATCGTTACTCAATTTCGCATGCGGCAACCACAAATTCAATCCAATTAGACTTATCCTCACCGCCATTATCCTTCCGTTGTGCCGCCTGGTTGGCAGTTGGCTCAATACCAATAGGAGGCACCATGTGATGCAGAGCCAGGGTACCCCGCTCATTCACACGCAACATAGAGTTCTCAGATCGAGCCATAGCCCTAGCACAGGCCTTGATCAGTGCCAGGGGATATGACACTGTCGCTGCCTTAGTGCACTCAAAGGTCGTGAAAACACCACCTCGACCAACGGTTGGGAGATCATACGAGATGCGACCTGCGGTACCTTGAGCTGAAACAGAAACCAATGGCTGCTGGGGTGTTGTCGTACTTGATGAACCCGATGTTGCCGTTGCAGCCGCCGCACTCGTGTCTGGGCGAACGGTGAGAGTGAAAGTAGTAGCTCCGGCTAAACCATCGGCTGCAGCCAAGGTGTCGCGGAGGAAGGCAGAGGGTAAAACGATCTTGGCAATGACGGGGCAAGACTTGAAATTGAGTGTGTCGTATAGTCCCTCGTCTTCGTTAGAAATATCTAGTGTCCGGATATTGCACTCCGTTACAGCACCGGTTGCTTCATCTGTTATCTTCAGGTGAAGCGGTCCACCGACTGCTGCGTAAGTCATTTCAAGAGACGCGTGCTGTGGTGTGTCATTGGAAGAGTACTGTTGCCATGGTCGCCCAGAAGTTGTACCCTGCATGGTCGGAGGCAGACCCACACCGAATACCTGAAGGCACTGGAGCAGAATGCCTAGATTGACTGCAAACGTATACTTTGAAGTTTCGTTGCGCATAACGTACTGCGTAAATGAAGGCAGCTTAAGGTATACACGAGCTCGCAGATTCTTGTCTTTGGTGATGGTAAACCGCAGGCTGACAGGCATGACGGTGACATAGACTGTGATTCCCTTCTCCACATACAGGGTGCTGAGGAGGGTGATGACCGTCGCAACGGAACGAACTTTGCAGTAGAATAATGGCCGATCGTCCTTCTTCTCCGTTTGTGGCTGTTGTGCCACACCCAAGCTCGGATCCTGCTGAACTCGCTTATGTGCATTAGCACGCTGGTCTAGGTCGTGCGCGGTGGAAATTGTTGTCGTTGACCCGCTCATTGAGTCAGAACAGAGTTGTTTCGCCGACGTTGAATGGCAGGGGGCTTCGATGGGGAAAAAACCAAGAGGTGCGCGAAGAGAGAGACAATGCGATTTCACACACTGTGTTTGCCTCGGGCCAGTGGTCTCAACTCAGCTAGATTCATTGTGGAGAGGTTGATTAGAGCTCGAGGTCAGCCGTCTGAACTTGACTGTAGAGCATGGAGAAGCCGGTTCACCAGTATAGTCTCAAACTTGAAAAGGCGAGAGGGTCGGGTTCGGAAACGTATAACACTCCGATACCCCCGAAAAAACAAACGCAGAGTCTTCTGCACCCCTCAAAGACGATCCCATTTCGATACTCGAAAGTTTCACACAATGCTGTTGACCCTAGCAACTCGAGGAAGCACATCATGACAGACCGATTGTAGGTCTGGTGAAGCGTTTTGTTGTCGTATGATGATTCTATGCACGTTGTTGACCGAAAACAGTCGAGCGACTGCGATTCCCCGGTCCAAACCTAGGGAGACTCGGCCTTCCCGCTCCAGTCGAGCTGCTTCCTTTGTTTCCAAGAGCTCTAGCTCATAGGTATGATAGGAGGGGAGTACCAAAACCCGTGGTATCAGTTGAGTATGTTATGCACAATCGTATCACACTGTTCTTACTCAACATTTCGTGGAAGATTCCGCATTTGGTATTCCAAACAACTGTGCTTTCACATCACTTCGGGGTGATTCGAATTTCCCGGCAAACTCTTGAGCCGGGCAAGGGTGGATGAAGTCACTCGCGACGATCCTCGTTCTTCCTTTGCATCGCCGCATCTTGCAGAGGTTGCCGTGACTGTGCTGGTAAAAGACCCGAGTCAGCATGTCAAGCTTGACCAAGTGGTACGTATTACACATCGTCATGATCTATTTTCTGAGGATCCATAGAGATATTCATGGACAAAATAATGTGGCTCAGTCTCTGGGGTGTAGTTTGGCTCGTATCCCTGTACACACCCATCATGGACACTGGATCTGTCGTGGTTGTGTGAGATATCCTAATTTGCATTTTTTGCCCCTGCAATGTCTTTGACCGCAGCGTCCTACTAAGACCCCTAGTGTTTGTTCTTACTAAGATCTTGCTTGACTCTCACCTCTGCGCTCGTTTGTAGGCTTACTGGGGCAACCAGTGGTAGTGCGAGTTCAACTAGTGGCGGCACCGGAGGTTCGTCTGGAGCCGAATCAAGTGGGGCTTTATCCAATGTAGGTATCCAGAGCAACACCGATGGCAGTCCAAACAAACATCTCAAGAACCAGCAAGTACGAACGAACCAACCTGACGAATGCGTACCTGTCGGCGAAGAGTTCATGAGTCATTCAATTCAAATTTGGCGACTCATCCGTGCACGTAACATAGCTAACGCAGAACGTGCGCGAGCACTAGAAGAGGCCACTTTAGCTGAAATTGAGAAGTTCCAACGACAACATCAGGCCTACGCAAACCTGCAGATGCAGCTGGACAAGTTACCAGAAATGCAGCGTACCCTGATGCAGATGCACAAGAACGTCGAAGCTATTATCAACAAAACGAGTCGCCTTGAGCTTGCGCTTGATATTGTCCTGAAAGAGCGCGATAAGGCGAAACTTGCAGAGCTCGAGATGGAGCGTGAGAACGAACTTGCTGTTATGCGGGTTACCTTGGAACGTGAGTACTTAGCAACAAAGCGCAACGTAGAGGCCGCACGAGAGAAGCGTGTGCAGAAGGAAATTAATGCACGAAAAGAAGCGTACGAAAATCAGCTTCGTCAAGCGTTACAAACCTTCACAGCACAGGCCATCAGCAGTCCAGCTGGACTCACTACGCCTGCCAGCGGGGCCACTGCAGCGCCTGTCACACCAGTAGCAGGTGCCTCTCAAAGCAATTCCAACCCACCCACTCTCACTATCCTCTCAACGCCAACGGTTACTTCAATCGTATCGAATGTGTCGAAAGAGGCAACACCACCTCAGACATCTGCACCTACAGAGTCCACGCAGCAGGAAGACTCAGCAGACGCTGCGACAGCTGAACCATCTAGCCTGCTTGATGACAGCAAATAGAATGTACCTGTATAGTAGTAACCTATCCTTTATTCAGTAGTCCCGCAGGGGTACATTGTGCACATCATAAAGCCAACCCTGGTAGAGGTTAGAATCTCAAGACCAGGGTATCCTTATGACTATTGAACCCCTTTGGTTCGCGCTATTCGATGAAATCAGAAGTTCTGCAAGAATGGTAAGATACACGAGCTACTTTATGTGGATTTGCTACAACATTTCGCCTTCGTTTGTAAAAAGCGGGCAGAAAACTATGCCATTCAGTCCCAGGATACAGGTTCGATGCAATTCTTTACATATCCAATACCAAGCGCTGACACTCCCGTACCAGCATGCCTACATCCTGAAGCTGTAGGGTGTACGCAACCAGGTCCGAGATATCGACTGTTGTTGAGGCCACCGTGCCTGTCGTGGATGTAGCGCCATTTTGCCCACTTCGTCCAAACGGCATCAAGGCGGCATACGTTGAGCCAGCGGCCGACATAGCATTGGGGTCAGCGTGCTGAGGCTGGACTCGATCTAATACCAAGTGAGCTCCGATAAATCTCGTCTTATCACGGTTAAATTCGATCACGAGTCGCCCCTCCGGAGTCTTCCCATCGACGACCGAAGACGACTTCCAAGTCGAGAGCGCATTCATGGGCTTGAAACGAACACGAAGCAAATTGTGAGTGGTGAGATCCCGTGTGTCGACTGTAATGCCACTTAGCGTGCCCAAAAGTTGAGAGACTGCCTGGAACCATGCACGCTTTTCGGAGAGTGCCGCGATGGCAGGACCAGCGCGAGCCTTGCTCTCGGCGATTCGTGCGAGCCTTTGTTTCTGCTCCTGAATCGCTGCCTCAAGCTTAGGCTGGCGAACCTGCGTGAACTCTGTCAGCTGTTCTTGCAACTCAGTGATCTCGGCCTCCACCTTCTCCAATACTCGGACTTGCTTCTGCAAAATAGTGTTGCACTTGCCACGAGTATCCATCAAGAGGACATCATCGTCTACCTTGCCAAACATGAGTGTTTCTCGGTTCTGTTCAATGAGAGGAGCAATATCAATACGGTTCTGCAGACTCTTCTCGGGGTTGTAAACCTCCTTGAAGGCAGCCTTTGCCGCGCCCAGCTCATTCCAGCTAACCACCAGCTCCGAGATGGCATCCCTAAGGCTCTCCTTCAACGCCTCGATCTCGCGTTTCAGAACGGAGATCTTGTCCTTTGCAGCCTTAACTTCATTCTCCAAACGCACAATGTTCTCAGGGTCAATGCACATGTTGAACGTGTCCACATTTGTCAAACTCTCCAACAGTCCTTGCTTTGTTTCAAGGGCAATGAATTGGTTCTTGTAATGGCTGAACTGAGCCTGGCAAAGACGCAACTCTTCTAAGATATTTGCTCCGCCCTCGGCATCCAGGGCCTCTTTCGTTCGGATGAAGTTGAATTTGTGGGCATTGAGAGCGTTCAGAACGTTCTCAGGCAGGAGTTGTTGAGCCATTGCAGAAGTCGATAAACCGTTGCAGAACGTAACGCCTCCAGAGAATGATCGTTTCTAGTGGACAGGGAAGAAAGCAGACAAGGATGGTAGGATGCGATATACCTGTAGATCACGCAACGACGCTAGGGTGCTGGCTGTCGGGAAAGACCTTTAGATGCTTGGCGTTGTTGAGCTGTGCAGCAACGGGTTCCTCCTTGAGAGCAAGAAGCTGGAAGTCTCAGCAGAGCTAGTTTGAGGATAAGATAAATGGTACTTCTCGAACCAAACCAAGGAACCAAGCGATCGTAGTGCCTAGGTAAGAATACGCGACGGGCTAGTGAGGGCGACCCCTAGATGCGTGCGAGGGCGATGCGAGTGGGTTAACGGATCGCAGTAAGAAAATATTTTAACTGGCAAGACACTGATATTGTGTGTCAAAGATCACAGGCAAGGATGCGTGGGTGTAAGTAATACATATCAAATATAAGTATTGCGCTAACTAATCTATTGAATGCTAATACCAGCACTGATACACCACTTGGATACACACCAGATCTTGCTCCCCAAACTTCATCCAACCAACTTCCTCTTCTCTTCACGCCTAGCCGTTAGTCACCGGTCACTTGCCCTGAGTCGTTTCACTCTGGTTGAGTGAGGCGAGGGGGAAATTTTTGGGAGGACCTCTTTTTTTCAGGCCAGGACGGATAGGAAATCCGTGACTTCGAACAAGATTTGCGCAGTATCAAACTGACACGAGCAAGTGCACTGCTGTGTGTGCTATGGTGTGATTGTAGTCTTATACGTGATATAATTCATCCCCTGTATGCCATCTTCTTCAGTTACGGAAGCATCTCCTGAACTTGCAACATTTTTCCATCTGTTCACTCCAACTCATACTCACGGCGACCCCACTCGCGTTCGCATTCTATCCCGCACACCACATCCACGCACAGAAGGAATATGTCTGCAAAGCCCAAGCAATCAACTGGCACGCTGGGACAGGTCAGACCGCGTCCCACAACCACAGCGCAGTCCGTTGACAGGCCTGCCGCTGCGGAAGCGGCTAAGCGTGTCCAGATGACTAAGCCTGCAGGTGCGGGAACCTCCAGTGCAGCTGCAGTTTCGAGTATAAAGTCCCCTGCACCCACCTCGAAGTCGGTTGCTCTGACCACTTCGAAATCATCCGTCGCGGCTGCAAAGCCAGCTAAGCCCTCAGCTCCTACACCATCAAAGTCCACTGCATCTGCCTCAGCAAAACCCGTGGCGGCAACTCCTGCAATGGCACCAACCGCAACACCTTCAAAGTCGACGACACCGGCCAAGTCTGCGGGTGCTACACCAAAGAAGCCAGAGACGAACGACCCAACACATGATTTTGCGCGCAAGCTTGCCGAGGAGATGAAGCGACGAAATGCGGTCAAGGAGCTGGCGGCAAAGAAGCTTCCACCCCCACCACAGGAGCCATCGAGTGAAGAGGAAGAAGAGAAGGATTTGGAGGAGATGGAGTTAGAAGAGGACTTCGATGAAGATATGGAAGGTATGCAATTCGCCGACGAAGATGAAGATATTGATCTAGATGACGAAGAAGAGGACGAGGAGGAAGAAGAGGAAGAGGAGCCAGAATCAGAGGATGAACCTGAGGTTCCTCCAGCAACAACGAAGTCAACTCCTAAGCAGGCAAATAAGGAGGAAGCAAAGGCGGCCACAAATGCACAGTCATCAGCAAAGACGACTCAGCCCCAAGTACAACACGCAGACGAGGACGAGGAAGACGACCGAGAGGAGGGTGAGCAAAAGTCGTCTCGACAGGTCACTGCAACCAGTGTTAATGTGATTGTCAACGAAGATGGTAAGGACGCTGAGCGCATTCCAACTTTCGCAGAACTTGGTCTCTGCCCGGTCCTTTGCGAAGCTGTCAAGTCTATGGGATGGAAAGAGCCATCCATTATTCAGCGCGAGACACTGCCAATTGCATTTAGAAACCGTGATATTATTGGTCTCGCTGAAACAGGTTCAGGTAAGACCGGTGCGTTCGCGTTGCCAATCTTGCAAGCATTGCTCGTGAAGCCCCAACCCCTCTTTGCACTTGTACTGGCACCTACTCGCGAACTTGCCATCCAGATTTCTGATCAATTCCAAGCCTTGGGCAGCTCAATCCATCTCAAGACGGCAACAATTGTTGGAGGTGTCGATGAAATGGATCAAGCTCGCGCACTCGCTCGCATGCCTCACGTGATTGTTGCCACACCTGGTCGTATCGTCTACCACATTGAGAACACAAAGGGTTTCAGTCTTCGCAATCTCAAGTTCCTTGTTCTGGATGAAGCCGATCGCCTGCTGAACATGGACTTCGAGAAGGAAATCGACCGCCTGCTCGAAGTGATCCCACGAGATCGCCGAACATTCCTGTTCTCGGCCACGATGACGAGTAAGGTTGCAAAGCTACAGCGTGCTTCTCTTATTAACCCCGTCAAGGTTGAGGTCTCTAAGAAGTACCAGACTGCCAAGAACTTGGTCCAGCAATATGTCTTCTGCGCCGCTAAGTATAAGGACGTTTATCTAACGTACATTCTCAACGAATTGGCAGGCAACACTGCAATTATTTTCACAGCTACATGCGAACACGCACAACGCGTAGCTCTCCTACTCAGGAACCTTGGTTTTGCTGCCATTCCGCTGCATGGTAAGATGACTCAGGCTCAGCGTGTTGGCGCCCTGAACAAGTTCAAAGACGGTCAGCGCAATATCCTTCTTGCCACTGATGTCGCTTCTCGTGGTCTCGATATCCCGGCTGTCGATCTTGTCATTAACTACGATGTCCCAACGCATTCGAAGGACTACATTCACCGTGTTGGTCGTACCGCTCGTGCAGGTCGAAGTGGTCGAGCTATCACAGTTGTGACGCAGTACGACGTAGAGTTATATCAACGTATCGAGAATCTGCTCGACAAGAAGCTGCCTGAGTATCCTGTGCTCAAGGAGGCCGCACTTATTCTCAGTGAGCGAGTTGCTGAGGCCCAGCGATTGGCTATTCTCGAACTTCGCGAGCAGGAGGCCCAGGAGGAACGCAGGTTGAAGAACAAGAAGAAGGGTGGTCGAAAGAGCGGAGATGCTTAAGTAAAGCACCCGTGGATGCCAATACAATAGCATGCAACCATTACCTTGCCCTTTGCTGAGCAGTGCTGCTGGATCGTTAAAAATGGACTGGGTAGTTTATTTACCAACGTTCTATGATATATTTGCGATATCAACTAAGTAATGATGAGGAACACGTAGAGAAATGAAATGGAGATGAGTAAATTAGCTTACAAAGCACAATGGCGTGCGGAAAACTAACGAGCGGAGGCATCCCCAGGGGCTAGCTTTCGTTGCACGAGGGTAATAAAACGGAAGGGGGAAACACAAGACATAGATGACAAGAGCGCTCCTAGCTATCTCGTCATAATCCTTGAGTCAGAGAAGGATGATGTTCAAAGGGAGTGTGAGATGCCTCATTGTAACACACATTTACACACCGGTGATATATACAGAATAGGTTGACCTAGAGGAATATTTTAACTCAGCGCGAGGACTGACGGCTCCCTGGCGTACAGCTTTGAAAGAGTGGGTTAGAATTCAAGTTCAGGCTCTTCCTTCTCATAGCCGGCCGCCGCCTTCTTCTGCTTAGCATCTTCGATGAAACCCCGAAGAGCCAAACCTCGCTCCTTCTGTGCCTGAATGTTAGGCAGGTCCGTGCCCTCAAGGTGCGCAATGCGCTGTAAGAGAACTTGGCGCTCGCGGTCCAAACGTGCAATGATCACGCGCTCAGCTGCCAGCTTCTCACTGATCTCGGTACGACGAGCAATAGAAAGGTTCGGATCCTCGCTGCGCTGCTGCAAGCGTTGGAGACGAACGGAAGCCTCATACGTCTGATCAACAACAGCCATGAGCTGACGGTTCAGCTCATCTGCCAGATCACTGAGGTCAAGCTCGTTGACCTTGACGTAGTCATAATCAGACTCAACGGACATCTCCATGATATTCTTACGACTTGCAACGCGCTCATCCACCTTGCCATGGCCACGGAAGTCGTTCTGAGCCAACTTCTCACGAGTACGATCATATCCAGCAGCTTGCTGCTCGACTTTGACGAGGAACTTACGAAGTCTGGACGAAGCGCTGAACGCGTTGTACGACTCCATGCGCTTCAACATCTCACGAGTTGTGAAGTACTCCATACCATTGCTTGCACCCAAAACCGCAGGTGCAGCTGCGCGGAATGGATTACCATTGCCGGCCATGTTGCGTGACTGAAGCTCGTGATTATGGACACTCTGGTCGATGAGCGCGACATGCATATCGATCAAATCATCAACCGCCAGTGTGATCTTGGTATTGGGGTTCTGGATCTCCTTGGCAAAGTCGACCGTAACGAGATCGAAAGCCTTGAACTTGGGAATACGAGGCTCGAAGGTAGTGGGAAGCAGGGATGCGTTGGTATCCGAGTCCCACAGCTCGACTTCCTCGACACTCGTGCTGTCGGATCCAGACTTCGAGCTTGTAGGTGCAGGCTGCTGGGGTAGGGGTACTTCCGTGGGTTCGCCGAAGAGTCGGAGCGCACGAGCAGAGCGAGCAAAGAACATCTCTGAGGCAAGGATTCTCAGGAGCATGTAGAAATGAGCAAGGAACTTTGGCGCACGGTCGTCCCAATTCTCAATGCGTGATGAATCAGGAGCAGCGGTGTGGATGTGAGCGAGGGCGTGCAACAGTACGAAGATAAGTTCACCCGGCTCGGACATGCGCTCGTGTCGAATCCAGAGGGTGTGAGATACAGGATCGTACATAGATGAATTGGGGAAGCAGGTGCGCTTTGCGTGCGATTCAGGCAGCCCTGTAGTAATCATCAGGACAAGCTCATCACTCTTGCCTTCTCGTGCTGGCGATGGAGGCGCAAAGAGGCCCTGCGCAGTCAGCATGCGAATGAAACTTGTTGCGAAGCGGTACAAGACGAACTCACGCGCGGACATCGACGACAGAGGCTTAGGCTCAGGCTTGAAGGGAAGCATATGGGGTGCATTATCTGAAACCTCGTTGCGGGGAGCACGGACGGGTCGAATAGAAGCTTCCTTCTCATCGACGTAGTAGGACTCGTGCCATTGTGCAGTTGCCTTATCCAGTTCCACAACATGCTCCTCGAGTGCAGCAAGCTTAGATGCAATGCGCTCACGAACTTCAAGCTCCTCCTGCTCCTGCTTTGCACGCATTTCGAGAGCCTTGGCCTTCAGCTCTAGCTCTTGTTGACGGGCAGCACGGTCAGCCTGAGAGACGCCTGATGCTACACCAGGTGCTGCACCCGCCATGCCTGCGGGGCCGGAAGCTGGGGTTGCACCACCGGCAGCTGAGGTAGACATTCGCTTCGCAGGTGCTGAGGCGCTCGCTGTGACCACAACGGGAGTTGCTGCACCAGCAGCAACACCTGCTGAAGGTACTCCAGGTGTCGTGGGTGCTGCAACAGCAGCTGCAACACCGACGGCCGTTGCGCCAGGAACCACGGTACTAGATGCGGGCTGTGCACCAAGGATATTCTGATCAACCGCCTTGGCGATTGCTTGGTCATTGCGCTTACGACGAGCTTCCTCACGTTGACGACGCTCCTCATCAGCACGACGCTGCTGCTGCTGTGCACGGCGCGCCTGAAGCTTCTGGATAGTGATCTTCTTCTGGCGCGCAAACTCATCCTTCAAGGCAGCCTCAAGTCGATTCATCTCCTCTTGGTGCTGTTGAATCATGCGTTTACGTTCTTCCTCAGTCTGCTCGTGGTTGGCTGCAAGCTCAGCATCAAGTGCAGCTTGCTTTCGCTCGAGAAGAAGCCTGTGGTTCTTCTTAAGCTGTTGCTCGTGGTCGTTCAACATCTTAGTGAACTCTGCTTCATCCGAAGCTTTCTTGGATTGCAACTCCGCAAGTCGGCGTCGGTTCTCTTCCTCAAGCTTTCGCTCATTCTCCTCGAGCTCCTTCTTCTTGCGCTCAAATTCTTCCTCACGCTTGCGCTTCTCTTCGTCGAGCAATGCCTGGCGCTTGCGGGTAAGTTCCTCGAGGGCATTCTTACCCGCATCAACCGTGCTCCACTCAGGGCCACTTACGTCGGCATCAGGGAACAGGCGCAGGAATGCCATCTTGATCTCCTCGGCATGACGCTTCTCGAGATCTTCCAACTGTTTCTGGTGAATCTTATCGAACTTCTGCGAGGCAAGCAACTGGACCTTTTCAGGATCAGCGTTTTCGTCCTTGAGAAGCTCATCCTTCCAGAACAATCGTCGTTCAGCAGACTGAGCTGCCAACATATCGCGCTTCTCCTTCGCTTGCCGATGGTGAAGCTCTGCTTCGAGCACCTTGCGGGCTTCCTTCTGACGTTGCTCTTCAGGAAGATGGCTGAGGAGCTTCTGAACCACCTTAAGCTCGGCGTCAAGCTCGGCATGCTTCTGAGCATCCTCGAAGCGCTTTTGAGCCTCCTGCTTCTTGCGCTCACGCTCCTCGCGCATAGCTGCCTTGTTCATCTTGTTCTTCTGGGCGAGCTTCTCTTGGAGCAGCTTGGTCTGTCGAGCCAGCTCAGCCTCGAGTTGTTCAGCGAGGGCTTCGCCTTCCTTTGAGGCCTCAGTGAGCAGTCTTCGAGCCTCTGCACGAGCAAACTCTTCATCTGCCTCCTTATTCTCGAGACGCTGTTGCTGCTCCATCTGAAGTCTCTGAGTGACTGTCTTCTTGCGTGCGTGGCGAGCAAATTCCTCCCAGACAGAGACTCCAGCAAGCATGAGGGCCTCCTCGACGACCGCCTTGGTTTCAACCTCAAGCTCTTCGCGCAGCAACTCCTCTTGAGCATCCTGCTCCAGATCCAATCGAACACGGTTAAGGCGCTCAACCTCACGGAGCTTCTGTTGTTCAAGCTCCTTCTTCTCCTCGGCCTCCAAGCGTCGTCGACGAGCCTCCTTGCGCTTTTCCAAAAGCTCACGTTGCGCAGCCTCGCGTTCTGCCTTGCGCTGCATGTATGCCTCTCTCTCCTCACGCGAGAACTTCTGGAGTTCTTCGTCAGTAGGATCACGCTCCCAGATGATCTCGCGACGTGCAGCAGCGGCTTCTACAATTCGAGTAGCATCCTCGGCGTTGACACCGCTGGCGACCATTTGTGCCACCTTCTGCTGCTTTTCTTGCTCTTCGCGCTTGTGGCGAGCCTCTCGCTGCTCAGCCGTCTCTGTAGCGCGTAGGAGCTTCTGGCGTCGGGCCTCCTCACGACGTCGAAGGGCGGCCTCGAACTGAGCTCTCTGAGCTTGCTCTTCGGCATTGAGATCCTTGAGCAAGTTCAGGCGATTACGCTCATACTCCTTGACCAATCTCTGGGCTTCTTCCTGATCAGAGACCTGTTGCAACTTACGAGCCTTCTCCTCCTCGAGACGGGCAAGTTCGGCTGCGCGACGCTGACGCTGTGCGTCTTCGATGCGCTTCCTGCGGAGCTGAAGAGTGTTGTCATCAAGAAGGGTTTCATCTTCTTCATCACCCTCGATGAGCTCTTGCTTCAACGCACGCTCACGCTCCTCTGCCTTCTCTAGGGCTAGACGCTTGGCATTATGGCGATCCTGGATCTGACGAATCTTGTCCTGCAGTCGTTCCTTGGCAGCCTGCAACTCAGACTCATGAAGCTCCTGGGCACGGAGCAATTCACGGTCGGCTGGGTCAAGTCCGAGGACATCTTCATCCTCATCAAGTGAGGCAAGTTCGCCCATGAGCTTCTGCTGACGACGTTTCTTAATAATGTCCTCAAGCTGTCGCAACTTGTCGGCATTGCGGCTTTGGAACTCTGCAATAGCCTCCTCGCGCTTCAAAACAGCCTCCTCTGCCTTTGCCAAGTCAACCTCATCCTTGGTGGCACCTTCCAAAGGAATAACTCCGGCAATAACAGGAGTGCCATCACGCTTCGAGTCTTCAAGCTGCTCGACGAGGGAAGCCAAACGTGCCGAGGCATAGAGCTGTTGACGAAGATTCTCAAGCTCGGCCGTCACATGGTGCAGCTGAGCCTGAAGTTCGAGTTCCTTAATCGACGGGGCAAGATCAGGATCGATTTCCTCAGCAACGGCCTCGACTTGCTCTTCAGAGCTTGCAACATCGTCCTTGATGTTAGCAATCAAGGAGATCGCCTCATCTTTAAGAATGTTCTCCAAAACGGCAATCTTCTCGTTCCAAGCTTTGACCTGACGTTCGCGTTCGTCAGCTGGAATCGAATGGTCGTTGGCAATTTCGTCACGCTTTGCAATAAGTGAAGCCAAGAGTTCCTGCTGCTCACGCTGAAGATTATCTGCAACTGCCTTGGCATCCTTATCATGGCTGACTTGCTTGTGCAGGTCCTCAAGCAAGGCGTCGTTGTGGGAAGTCTGGAGATGCTCTTCGAGCTCTCGGCGCTGAGCCTCAATACGAGCCTCAGTCTCACGGAGACGTTCTTCGGCCTCTCGTTGCGCCTGTTCAAGCTGCATCCTACGCTCCTCTTCTTCCATACGTCTCGCCTCTTCTGCGGCCTCTTCCATTTCCTTGATCTTCAACTCGAGTTGCTTGTTGTAGTACTCACGGTACACTTCACCAGGGTCTGTAATCGTCTGGAATGGATCTGCTGGATCAAATGGTGCGCGGGGTTCGTAGCAGTGAGTTTTGGGATTGATACGAATGCCACTTCGCAACATGCCAATAAGACCAGTAAGGACTTTCGCGAGGTCAGGGTTGATACCACGGAAGAGTCGTCCCTGAGGTGGATTGCGCAGTTCATTAAGACGCTTGGGCAGATAGATGCTCTGAATGTCGACGAGGACCGCGTGCGACTCATCCACACGTGTTTGAATCTCGGCATCGTAGCCCTTAACACGCTCAAGGAAGTTGATGAGCTCACCTTGGATCATGCGCACGAGCTCGACCATTGCGCGATGGAATTGCATCTGCTCGGTCTTACGGTCCTCCTCATTGGTAATTGCCTCCATGGTGCTTAGGTATGCAGATTCGCGTGCCATCATAGTGCTACGGATCTCCTGGACCTGGCCATCGAAATAGCGAAGTGTGTGCCAGTACTCATCAATGATTTCAGCTTCACGCTTGTCCACTTCGATTAGCTTGCGAATAATGTTTTCACCGACGAGTTCGACGTGTGAAGCAAAGACGCGGCGACGGTTACGCTCCTGAACGATGCGCTGCTCAGATCGAACGATGACTTCGTGAAGTTCCTTAAGGGTAGCCATGATGGGCAAGATGTTGCAGTCAATGCTAATGGCTGCAATGCGGTTGCCCACTTCTTCAAGCAAGCTGGCAATTTGAGCAGCATTTCGGCCGTAGATCTCTTCGAAGGCACCGCGGGCAATAAGCTCGTTGGCGACCAAGTTATCTACAGCTTCGCAGAAACCCTCACCGGTGGACTTCATTTGTACGGTCATCTTGATAGAGAGCAGAGCCTTAAGGTTGTCAAGGTCCTGCTCAGTCTTCATGTGGTACGCGTGTGACAGCTCGTTCTGGCGCTGGAAGTACTCCCGCATCGCCTTATTGGTGCCATCAATCTTCTTGAAGAGCGAATTGAAGTCAATCTCTTCGTAGCTCGTCATGTTTGCAAGTTCATACAACTTACGGCGCTCCTCTTCGGTGAGCTTGGGATCTTCTGCACGGTGCAGGTACTTTAAGCGGCGGAGCATCTGCTTGTCACCCTTGGCACGTGCCTCCTCGCGCAAGTCGTCGCGGCTTAGCTCGAGTTTCTGCGTACCATGGCTACGAGATTCGATGGTCGTAACTGTACCCTTGGTTGAGAAGCTCCATACATCCAAATCATTACTTTGCGCTTCCTTGCGGTACACCGGGACCGGTGCGTTGATGATACCCCAAGTGTTGTTGGTAAGTCCCCAGAATACCAGGATCACGATGAATACAATAGCGAAGAAGAGACCCAGAAGAACTGCAACGAGGTCCCAGTTGGGGGCTTTCGTGATTGAGGTTCCGCTAGATCCAGAAATACCGAGTTTCGCAAGTTGAGCGGAGGTAATGGTACTCGCACGTGAGCCCGCATAACCAGTTGGGCAAGTTTCAGATGATGTCAAAACCGTGATGATGGTGTAGGCGTCGGGGTTTGCATGGTCGTAGAAGACATACACACCTGGGTTCTGGAAAGTGTAGCCGAAGATGACAAACTCCTCAGGCGAGTTGGATGGATACAACGTGGGAATGTTTGCAAACACACTCTCATCAGGGAATGCGACAGTGTTGAGTGTCGAGGCTGAGTCATAAACAGGATACGACTCAGCTTGAGGTCGGATCTCAAACAACATTGCTTCGTTCTGGATTAAGCAGAAGACCGCGGGCAGGACACCATATATCGTGTCCTGAGTTGAGAACTCATTGGACGCCGTCGAGAAACCAGCGTTCTTCTCAGCTGCATCGAAATTCGCTCGTGGGCCAGCGACACGTAATGGCGGTACACTGGACTGGAGATTGTTAATTGATGCCAAGAGTTGGGTTGCCTCAGTGTTCGAGCGTAGACTCAAAACACTGGGATTCTTGGCGAGCTTCTCAACAATCTTCACAAAAGGCCGAGGAAGCCCAAAGAGTGGCTCAATGCCAGCACCACTTGCGCTTGCGAGGTGCAAGAGACAAGCATTCTGTGGCAGTGCTGCATCCAAAGAAGAGTTCGGCGACTTAGACGGAGTGCGAGGGCAGTCGAGAGCTCCTGCAATCATCTCGCCAACGGAAGCAACTGGGATAGAGAAGGTCTGCACGATGTTCTCAACAGCAGCCGGAATCGTGACAATGAAGGTTCCTGAGATCTGCGTGGAGTCCTGGACAGCAGGGGTGTCATCTTCTCCAGCGATGACGCTTGCGGCCTCCATCGCCAAGGGACCAACCTGAAGCTGGCGTAGACGGTTCGCGACGTTCTCGGCCTTGGTCGGGGGTGCGACTTCAGCGACATCACTCTTCTCTCCAGAAATGGGGTTCGATGGGACAAAGTAGACTGTTGGAGCGCGAGCGCGGCAGTCAGCATCGCAGATGCGCTCGAAGAAGCGCGCTTCATCGGTGCAGATGCACAGTCCAAGTGAGTCATCGAAGACATGGTTGGGACCCTTGCAAATTGCTTCACAGCGCTTGCTAACTTCGGACTTGGCGATGCACTCACCTGAAGAGAGACGCGTCTCGCCTGATGTGCAGCGACGGAAAGTGATCGGGGTGCAGTCATAGGATGATTGAACCAGGAGCGAGTTTCGATCCAATGTCTCGGATGTTTCTGCGCTTGAATCACGACCTTGCCACCATCCCAGGAGGTTGTTGCTAGCGGAAGTTGCGAGTTCGTAGCCTCCTTGGCATGGGCAGCTTCGACTTGCTACGGAGAAGGTTCGACCGCGCCGTAAGCACTGGCACGAAGACGAGCCAGGCTTGGAGGTTGCGGTGATACCACACGATTGACAGCTTGTACTGCCAGGCCGATGCGCGAATGTGTTCTCAGGGCATTGCAAGCAGTCGGCTTCAGAGGTGGCTCCCATTCGCTTGTTGTACGTACCAGCAGGGCAAGCGATTGGCGCTTGTGCACCGGCCGGGCAGTAGTAGCCTCGTGGGCAGATGTAGCCACCGGTGTAAGTGGCAGGATCAAGCGAGGTTGGGCGCGAGGAAGGAGAGCGTCCGGTGCAAATATATCCAGCTTCGCATGGTTGGCATTGTCCAGAGGCATCGCCAGCAGGAGCGAAAGTACCGACAGGGCATGGTGAGCATGCTTGTGCCTCACTGGTACGACCACCGGGGAAAACACCCTCACGTTCCGTTAGGGACCGAGTACCCGCAGGGCAAGGTGTGGGGGCAGCAGAGCGGGCCTCACAGTACGTACCGATGGGGCACGCGACAATCGAGCCATCCGTTTCGGCTGCACCACTGCAGTAGTATCCCGGTGGGCACGCGACTGCCTCAATCGGAGTCGGGCAGTAGTGACCAGGTGGGCAGGGAAGTGGAGCCTGACTCGATGCTGGGCAGAGCATGTTGGGAGGACATGGCTTTGGTACAACGGTTGCTTCCTTTTCACACGTGTGACCCGGAGGGCAAACCAAGCACTCATCAATACTGGCGGCACCTGCATGCGGCTGGTAGGTTCCCGCAGGGCAGGCCGTTGCCATCACCGCTCCTGTGGTACAGAAGTGACCAGGAGGGCATGGATGCGACACTAAGTTGATTGTTCCGGGTTCACATAAATAGCCTGCAGGGCACTCAACGCAGATCGTCTTGGTGCCTTGGACTTGCGCCGCGAAGCCCGCAGGGCAGTTCGATTGTGCACATTCAAACAGCAACGGTCCACTACTTGCCGTGGCATCGTCACTTGCGTTGCTGTTTGTCGGAAGGTGTGTACGCGTAGGTCGGTCTGTGTGAATGTGATGTGGGGTAGTTCTTCTAGGAATGGCGGTAGGATGTGTAGTAGTAGTAGTAGTAGTAGTAGTAGTGACAGCTTCCACACTGAGCACGACAAACGAGAGCTGCAGCACAAACACGACAGCCACCGCTAGCCAACGAGTGGCAGCGAGCAGTCGTTTTTGCCTCATTTTGCCGTCTGTGCGTGCGCGTACGCGGGTTTGTGCGGCAGTGGAAGGCCTATAGAACTGATATGCGGGGTGAGATAAGCCGTTCGCACGTGAGTCGTAGGGGAGCCCGGCACATCAAAGCGTCACAACCAGAGCAGAAAGCTCGTCGCAACCGCTACCTCGAGCGATCCGACCCCTTGGATTTCAAACTGAAAAGGGTTCAGATGGGGGTACACGCGGTCAGGGTCGCGGTACAAGCGGGCACATCCCAACGTATGGCGGGGCACATTGAATAAACCACGCATTATAAACTCATTCATGCACGAGATATTGCGCAAGTTGCACACCTAACCTAGTTCATTCGAACGCAGATTGAAGGAAAAATGATATAAACGTAAAAGTCATGCAGTCTGCGATAAATACCCAATATAAACCCGTATGAATCGATTTATATCACAATGCTCCACGCAACCGTGTCATTTTCACGCAGCGTACTAGACCACACTCCGCCGAATTTGGGACCAAACCACCTTCTAACTGGCCTCTTTCAGAGTAACAGAAATTGAGGAATCGGCTCGAAATTCAAATTTCCCAGCTCGGCTCGCGCCGAGCCAAAACCGCTGAGAATTTTATTCAGGGTGGACGGTCTCAGCCACCACGCTGACGGACCGAAGATATTGCTCTCCAGCTGTGTGTACCTGCTTCGTGTTGGAGCATACTGGGTACTCTGGATGCCATGCTGACCTCGCAAAGAAATACTTCCAGCTGAGATGTATCACTCTTTCCAGTTCTACTGCCGCTGCACTTGCTTCACACAGGCCATATCCTGAACACTCTGCGGATTCTCGAGGAATAAGCCGTGCAGTTGACGAATCCTCGACGAGGCGTCAATGCCACCACTCGCTGTGGTACGCAGTAATCTTGCGAAGCTCAACCATACTTGTTCGCATCTCATTCTTATCACACTTTCCCTCTTCACATCATCGAAAGTATAGCCAGTCGCTGTATCGGCCTGTTCCCAAGGTCGTGTTGACGAGTCTCCGTACAACACATCGCGGGCCTGGCCCGGGCGATTTCCGTCGCTTCCATATCAGTATCCCCCAGTTCATTCCTGCTTCGCCTAACTCGGCCTGCTGGGGCTGAATTGACTACCGTTGGTGAAGGCACCATGCAAGCATCCGACCCTGAGCTGCGGCTGCAATTACAGTTACAGGTGCACACCGACACGCAGTTGCAGCAACAGCAGACAAATTTCATTGAGAAGCATACTGTGTTGCCCGTGAACGTTAGTGAAGTGCACGGGCTAGCGTCTGGAGCCATGTCAGTGGTATCACCGCAAATCCCATCAACTCTGGCAGCATCTTCAAGTGGCGGTGAGTCATGTCATACGCAGCTACCACCAGATTTAACGCTTTGTGCTTCTACCTCTACGTCCAACCTGACTGCTGGCGGGGTGGAACCAGGGCCCAAACTTTATGTCGGCCATATCAAGAGGGGGGTTTCAACAGACGAAATTGTCAATGTCTTCAAGGCTTTTGGCGAAGTCCGCAAGATCGATCATGTTGGTAGGTTCGCGATCTTGGAATTCGCAAAGGAAGAAGCCATCCAAACCGCTGTCCGTTGTCTGAATGGAAAGCCACATACTCTTTCATCTACGGCTTTAGTAGTGGAACCCTCGACTTCGACGTCGCACCCAGAACCAACTCCATCTGTCACCAGTCCACCAACTGGCATGGTCAAACAACTTAACGCATGGCCAGCTTTGACAATGCACTCCACTCCATCTTCAGCATCATATACCCCACTCTTGTCACCACAAGGAATCCAAGGTGTTACGAACCCGATCAGCATGACTAAGGAGCGCAACGGAAGGGCTTTCGCGTATCATCACCACAGCAATGTCATCCTGGGCGAGCGAGGTCCAAGATCCCTGACGTCTCTCCGACCGACCCTGGGTTATCGCATTTTGATTCGTAGCGTTCCTCGTGATACTCGATGGGAGGAGTTGAAGGACTGGCTCTCAAAGGACTTCGATGGTATCGAATATGCCGCAGTAGCCGGAACCCGCAGCGATCGGACACATGGAGAGCTTGAGTATGTCGGTGTCTGCGATGTTGCGACTCACGAAGCTGCAGCTCGCTTATTGCGCCTGAAGCACCGAACTGAATTCCGGGGTCAGCCCGTGTATCTTGTAGTAGCTAAGGTTCATCCAAGTTTACGGGCATGGAGTAAGCAAGATACCCGCGATGCGCTGAGCTGCAGATCCCGAGGCCGGTATCGCGTTCGAAACCCTGATTCATCTGGGTATGAGGACGAAAGCGATGATACCTCACACGACTTCTCACAGTGTGGTGAGGTTAAGAAGAGGTATCCGATTAGGAGAAGGCTACATATGCGGTCTTCTTCGCGATCTGAGTCAGGATCCCGATCAGAATCGCATTCACGCTCGCGCTCACGCTCACGTTCACGATCTCACTCACGCTCACGTTCACGATCTCACTCACGCTCACGTTCACGATCTCACTCACGCTCACATTCACGATCTCACTCGCGCTCACGTTCACGATCTCGCTCAAGACGTCGTCCTTGGTCACCATCTAACACACGTTATCGCAAATACGATCGACAACGCCATCGTTCTCTATCGCACTCAAGCTCTACATCGGACTACTCATCTCGTGAAGAGTACCTGCGCTCAAGTTCCCGTTCCCGCTCTCGATCTCATAGTCGGTCGTGCAGTCGTTCGTGTAGTCGATCTTCAAGTAGCTCTCGCAGTAGATCATGCAGTATTTCGGACGACCAGGCACACACTCAATACTCTCGAAATCGTTCACGATCTAGATCGAGGCACCATCGTAATCGATATCACCATTCACCCAACCTCAGCACTTGCTCTCAATCTCTCCCAATATCTCACGCTAGACCAGAACCTCACGCATTTGTATTCCGTTCATCACAATCTCTGCTGTCACCGCCTGCACTTGACTCTGATTTGAGTAGTTGCACCTCATCGCCATTCTCGAGCTATTCACTTTCCCACCCAGCCACCCCTCCTGGCAACACGCGTGCTTCGCATGATGGTTTCAAGGCGGCAGTGACAGCAGCAGCATCAGCGGGATCACGATCACGCTCATCTGTCATTGTACACAGCGAATAATTGCACCGAACCACCTGGAAATGAGATACGCGTGGGATGAGTTGACGTCAGATGCCGTCTCCTTTCCACGTCTTGCTCAAGGTGATTCACACTCTTAATCCAATTGTTTCAAGTCTCCTCGTCAGTACTGTGTGCGAGTTTATGGCACTCATCATTGTATGTCGTTGCTGTACTCACCGTTGATTACATATTGTGGCCCAACTCCTATGTCTTACTCGAGCTTTCTGACGTGACCCCGAAGGCCTCATCATACTTCAGGCGTGCTGTCAGAGAGTATAATTGTGTCGAATACTTTATTACTGCTAGTATAAATGTAAGGGAGAGCGTTTTCTAACTCCTGTAGGTTTCTCTACTCAGGTTTCTCCCTTCCTTGCTCTTCGGTTTGTTGCCTTAGTAAACTTTCCTCATCCTCTTCTTGTCCATCTTCACCCTGTACCAAAGGACCCTGGCTAGATGCAATCATTTGGATCAGTGCTTGTCTCCGCAAATCGCCAGGGGTCAGGATTGGTTCGTTCGACAGGGAGGCGGGCTTTCCACCAATTGATTCAAACGTACTTCCAATAAAGGACTGCTCAGAGCCATGACCATTCTGATGAGAAACCTCAAGTTCGCCTTGAGGGGGTTGATCGAGGGTCTGCTCTTGAGACTCCACATGTGAGTCGTTCGGTGGAGAGAGCAGAGGAATAATGGCTGCAGTGATCTCAGCAACCGGTTCGGTCGGCGTGGACACATCTAACATGGAGGACTGAATGAAGGGCACAGCTGCACTGAGTGCAGAGTTTGTGTTCTCGTTGGTTATCTCATCACCAGCACTTCCCGTCTCATCCAAGTTGAGGCCGAGCACTGGTGGTGGGAGGACAGCCGTGGGGCGGCCATTGGAGTCGAGCAGGGGCGAGTTTTGACGAGAGGACGGAGTGACAATCACAACGTCCACTCCGGATGACAAATTCGGCGCTCCCATCGCAGCGGAGAGGATTTGGGGAGCGTTCGTGGCGGCATACATTGGTGTACCCTGCGCCGTCAGACGTGGTGTACCAGAGACACTAGAGCTGATGGTCGATAATGCGTTCTGGCTTTGAGTTGACGTCAGGCTGACGCTTGCTTGTAGGGGTTGCAGCTGAATCCCAGTAGCACCCCGAGCCACTTGAGTGCGCTTAGCCGCGTTAGACGCATAGAACGTCATACTAGACCCACCGAATGATGGGGGCGAGCTTGTAATTGTATCATGCAGACCAATGCTGCCCAACGATGGGGATCCAATACTGACGGTTGACACATTGGCTATGGGCGGTGACTGCGGCTGACTTAAGGAGACGTCTGGTCCCTGAACCTGAGGGGAAATGCCGGGTGATGTGGCCAGCGACTGTGAGGCCTGAGTCGTTAGCGCCGGAGGCAACGCCGCCGTACTCGTACTGCCCAGCGTAGTTTGAGATAGTCTAGCTCTCGATCCAGCTCCACGACCCCAGCTTCTTCCGGAAATAATAGCACTCGAAGGTTGCGGCGGTTCCGTGGTCGAACCTTGCTGTCCTAGCGAAGTGTTTATCGAGGGAGGAGTAGGCACGCTCCCCCCAGCACCAGCAGCAGCTGCTGCTGCTTGCATGCGCTCCCTGTGAGGAGTGAAGAAAGTACTGCCTACACCGCCACTTGAGCGTGGGGTTGAAGGGCGCGGTACGCTAATACCCTCAGGTGTGATCTGTGAGGCCGTTTGCGTCTGAGGTTGAGGCGTAGCAATGAGTGGTGGCCGGAGCGTGGAAGACGTCGCTGCTACGCTGAGTGGACCAGCCCTGGCCTGGGCACCAACATTCTTACGAGAGAAGCTAGTAGTCGTCTCATGGGGTGCTGTGAAGAGTATACTTGTGCTTGGAGCGGGCTCTGTATCACTGATTTGTGATTGCGTTGTCAACGCGATTGAATCCGGGCCTTGGTGGCCTATGGGATTTGCACTAGCATCACGCAAGCCAAAGGTGGCGCGCTTGCTGTGAGGAGACGTCACTGACGCGGAGGCGCGCATCCCACGACGAGCCTCTTGCATGGTTATGTGCAGTTTACTATAATAACTTGCACGCTGTTGGAGTGCTGTCTTCTTGCGTAATAGTGCTGCACGAGCAGCCTCAGCCCTCCGGCGTGCTTCCGCCTGTTGTTCTTGCCACCGCTGGTATGCGAGAACGTCGATTCTTGATGCATGATGTAAACCTGCGTTACCAGCCAGACTGTGCAGGAATGCAGCTGACAATACGGTAGATGGGCGTTCGCGAAGGGTTGTAATTGGAGGTGGTTCCATACCTTTGATTGCGCCATAACCTTCCTCGCCGGGCTGCAGCAGTCGAGTGGCTTCAGTGGGGATTTCTCCCTCTTCCTTAGCCGGTTCACTGACGCTTTCACCGCGCTTATACAGCGCCATACCAGCCAAAATCGCAACCAGACCGATGAATTCAGGAAGTCCGAAGGAGTCTGGAGGGTCATTGATAGCTTTCACTGAGAAAGCGAGCTGAACCAAGGGCAATCGAAGGGTCATGATAATGTACATCAGCGATGCTCCACCATGCTTGATGACGACGATCATGAAGTAGTTGTACAACATGTTGAATGACAGATACAGAGTCGTCATAATCCACGCGTTCTGACATGCGTCACATTCAGGGAGATCATCACTGGGCTTGCTGTTGGTTGGCATACCAGCAGCATGTGAATCATTATCCCAGTTTGCCTCAGAGGCTGTGAGAGCTTTGGAACCTCCCGACTTCGACGTCTGGGCAAAGAAACGATCAGACTCGAGATCGCGCACACGAGACGATGATGCCGAGCCGGGCTTCGCTGAATGCCGAGCGATATAAATAGGTTGAGAGGGTGAGGTGTTGAGACTTTCGGTTTGCCATGACCATCGTGCGTCGGACTTGCCTGCGGGCGTTGGAGGATCACGAAGCAGTAGTGGCATGCTGATTTTAGGACTACGCTCGATGAAGTCTGCTTTCAATGTTGTTACCCTGGAGGGATCAGCATACACAAGGTGCTCAACATTCGGCACTGGCTTGGTGTCTGTTATTGCTGAAGCTAATGCATGAAGAGCTGCGATACTCGAGTTCTGTGCACTTACAACCGCGTCATGAGAGGGGCCGAGTTCTGACGTGGTGCTGCCGAGACCTGGAAGAGGTTGAAAGCCTGCATATCCATCTGTAAGCAATTCTAAATACGCGACGTGCCCGCTCGAGTGAGAGGACGACGATGGCGATTCATATTCATGATACTCTGCGAAGGCTGGGTTTGGATGACACTTGGGTAATTTGTAGTGATTATAACCAAGCAAACACCATAGTCCATTCATAAAGGCGGACGGTAGCTCTCCCCATGTAATCCGATCACGACCCAGAATACTAAGGGTGTTGAGTGGAATCAAGGCGAATCCGAACAGAAGTTGCCACCACACCACCCACGCCTGCAAGTAGTTCACATCCATGTCTACGCCCTTGAAGGCGACCTCTTTGTACACCGAGCTGACGGCTGAGGGAAGATTATTCAAAAAGTAAAGAAACACGAAGAACGGTTGGTTGTCACCGACACCGGCGTCATCTGAGGCCAGGGAAGGCTGCATAGCAGCACAAACACCAAGCATGATGACGAGTGACCCAAGTACTTGCAATGATGTGAAACGTTCATTCACCCAAAAATACGCCAGAATCATCGTGAAAGGGATAATGGCATTGGAGAGCAGGGCCTGCAGAGATCCAGATGTGTGGACGCCTCCGAACATTGCAAGAACTCCCGAAAGTGCGTCAAATACTCCCATAACGAAGAACTGGAACTTTGGGAAGTTCCGCATCTCTGGCGTGATTGCATCACCAGATAGCCATACAATTCCAAAGAAGACCGGGACATAAACGACAGTAGAGAGTTGGGCAAGGAACCAAGGGTAATTCACCATGTGGTTCGTCATCTTTTTAAAGAAAATTGAGTTTGCAATGGCAGTGACCAAAAGACATATCGACGAGAACGCCAAAACAGCATTGGATCCACACCGGTTAATCAAAAAGTCAGAGAAGTCAAAAGTTGTGGCTGGCTCTGCGGCGTGCATTTCTAGTGCGGTCTCAATCGCATTCAGTTCCGTGCCGGTGATACTTACGCTATCCAGCTGCGCACTCGCGCCGCCGTTCGCAGTACCAAGGCTGACGCTAGGTGGTGCTCCAACGCTTGGAGGGGGCTGTACATCAACCACAGAGGAAGTACTGTTTTCAAAGTCGAATGCATCCGCATTGCCTGAGGATGCTGGGACCTCCCGGCGATGAAAAGCATGATGAGGTGAGGCTCCGATTCCGCTCTTGGCAGAGGTCACAGAAGGAGGTGAGGACAGAATAGTTTGGGCAGCCCCGTCGGGAGAGGTGTTGACAATTTGTGAGCTGGATTGAGAGTGACCCAGTCCGTTCAGCTCCGCTCGTGCCGTGCAACTTTGGGCCGTGCTCGACGTAGTCGGTGTTGAGTCCATGGCCCAAATACCCCGACAACGCTTTGTTAGGTGACGATGAGTTGGGTTTGCTTCACTTGACGTGCGTTGGTACACCGTGTTCGGTAGGTTTGTTGTAGCTCAGCGCCGTCAGGTACTGCGAGTCCAACAGCGCCCTTCGCGAAGAAGGGACCCGAGCCAGCGCTCTCGAGAACTTGAGCAGAAGATCGGGACAGTGTCGATTCCGAGGCGTAGCACTGGTGTCTAAGAGCTTAGAACCAGCACGCAGAGCGAAAGCTTGCGAGTTGTCTCATGGGACCTTTGAATCTACTTGGTTGCGTGTGAGCCGCGCCGGCGCTGGGGTACTCGATCGAACACTCCTAGAGAAAACGGGTCGTGTTTCGCAGGACTGTATATTGTGATATATGTCCAAGGGAAGCGGCAGAGTTCCATGGAGTTTGCAATGTCATATCAATTCAACCCTAGTCCAAATGTTTAGTTCCACACCCACATGCGATAATACATCGCTTTACGTACCTTCCCGTTGTGGTCTCCTTTCAAGTTTTGCTTTCCCAGAAGCAGGTGGATTGAGTCAATATCGTCCGTCCCTCGGGGTTGCCACGCGTCAAGGAACGGAAGTAAATCCATCCACCAGCCTCGAGTCGGACTGAGCTTTTTTAATGGTAATTCATACCATCTAAAAGGTCAAGGAACAGTCAATGTTCTCGCGTTTTCTCAATCAAACCGCAAAGGTGAGTTAACTTTCCATCAATTCCCCTACAAATGCTCCCAAAAGACTCTCAAAGCGACACGATTTTTCTATTTTTTCGGCCTTGGCGTTTCGGCGTTTTAGCACGCCGTAAGTCGTTCTAAGCCACTTTTCGCTCGTCCGTGCGAGTGCATCTGGTTCGGTCCTACCGTAAATCGCTGCAGCGTTCCGCGATCTACCGGAAACGCGGCCTGTGATCTGCATGCACTTCGGACGCCCTTGCGAAAAAGCCGGATTTCAAATGTTACGCCATTGCCGGACCGGGTGACACCGCAAGTAAAGCGCACATGATCGATGGCGTGGGCTATAGGGACCTGTGACTCACTTGGAAATATGTATGACATAATCCGATCCCCAAATCCCAACAGGTCTTCCAAACCGGTTTCCGCGTCAAGTCAGCTGCAACCCGCAAGCTCTTCCTCGGCGGAGCTGCTCTGGGCTCTGCAGTGACTGCGGCTGGCCTTGGTGCCGCTGCGGTGACGTTGGCTGACGAGCTCCCTGCGGCGGGTGCGTCCACTGCATCGAAGAAGGGCGGCAAGAAGGAGACTCCCAAGGTGAACGTTGAAGATCTCAAGATCTTCTCCGGACGCGCGAACGTTGAGTTGGCCAAGGAGATTGCGGACAAGCTCGGTGTGGAGCTTGGCCGCATTAGCATCAAGTGCTATGCTGATGGTGAGATTGGTATCCAGGTCATGGACAACGTGCGTGGTAAGGATGTCTACTTGATTCAGCCTACCTGCCCTCCTGGTGTCAATGATCACCTCGTTGAGCTGCTCTTGATGATCTCCACCATGCGCCGTGCTTCGGCTGGCAAAATCAGTGCCGTGATCCCATACTACGGTTATGCTCGTCAGGACCGTAAGATGGCCTCACGTGTTCCGATATCGGCTGCCGATGTCGCACGCCTCTTTGAGGCCATGGGTGTTGATCGCGTCGTTGCTGTAGATTTGCACTGCGGTCAGATCCAGGGTTTCTTCGGTCCTCGCACACCCTGCGATAATCTCGAAGGCCAGATTGTCGGTCTCGACTACTTTGCATCGCTTGGTCTCAACTCTGAGACTACTAAGGTCATTTCACCTGACGCAGGTGGTGTCTACCGCGCTAAGCGCTTCCGCGATGGCCTTTCCGAGCGAGGTGTGGACGCTGGTCTTGCGATGATCATTAAGCAGCGCACCCGTGCCAATGCCGTCGATCGCATGGACCTTGTCGGCTCTGTCGAGGGCTCTGATGTTATCATCGTCGATGACATGATCGACACCGCTGGTACCCTCACTAAGGCTGCTTCTGAGCTTAAGGAGCGCGGTGCTAACCGCGTGTATGCATTTGCTACTCATGGTGTCTTCTCCGGCCCTGCTTATGAGCGAATTCGTAACTCTGACCTTGAGCGAGTCATTGTTTGCAACACCATTCCCTTGGACAAGACTCAGAACCACGGTGGCAAGATTATTCAGCTGTCAATCGCCAAGCTCCTTGCCGACGCTATTGCTCGCATTCACAACCAGTCCTCCGTCTCTGCACTGTTCGCCACTGAGAGCTCTGACTAACAGGGTGAGAATACTGACACTCAGTGCGCATCTTTTCTTTCTGTGAGGCAGGATGCAGTGGCAACTGAGAAAGCTGCTGCGAACAGCTGAGCTTTTCTTCGAGCCAGCAGCACCATCTTCACGGCAAAACGGGCATTGTGTCGTTTATAATAATCTTGGTTCGTGTTTCTGGTTCTTGATATACTTTACTCGCTTGGCAATTCCTCGTTCCGTCCTTTGTACCCATATCTGCTCTGATCTTTTCCGCGATATGTTATGTGTATCCGCCTTTCCATGCTCCTCCCGGCATCGGATGGCACTTCCCTCTTCACCATCCGGAGACGTGGGTCAGTGTTGTTATTCCTCCCCTCGTACTGGTCAATTCCATGGTTAGTATAGATAAGCAACGCTCGGTGCTTTGATAAACTACTCTGTTTTTGTTTCTTTGCGGAACCTTCAACCCGACCGGCAGTTAGTGTCTGAGTGTGATGATAGCAAACCTTGGTGTCGACATCTACCTCGCACTACTCCACTAACAATTTGAGGTGGAGAGATCACGATTCCATGTCCACCTTTCATTGAGATGGTCACTCTCGGTTAGTCAGCAAACTGTTTCGGCCCGTTATTTCGTGGCTAAGCACTCCTTACTTGAAATTGTTTCCCAAACCTCATTACACGCTCATATCCTCGCCAATGTATACGGTTTGTTTCGGGATGATATCTGACAATACATTTAACCATTCTAAGTCTTGTAATCACTCCGGAATTAGCGGAATTAGTGCGATTGCGTCCTTTACTATTCTCAGGTAAGCCTGGAGTCGCCTTAGAGCCTCTAAGGCATATCATTATCTGAATTATTGTTTCCTTCAGGGGAGTTGAGCTCAGGGCCGTGCGAGGTTGTGTCCTCCAGCTCACTTGCTTCCTTCTCATGGCTGATTGGGTTAGTTTGATGAGGCTTGAACTTAGCAAAGTGCTGACTAGCGTTGGTCACGGCCGTTGTGCAAGCCGCGGTATACAGCTCTGCCAGACGTGACTCTGGCCAGAGTAAACCACTGCTCGTCGTGCTACCGAGCCCTAATCCCAAGCCCAAATTCAGGCTTGACCTGCGGAGATGGCCACCAAGCAATGCAGAGCCAGCGGCAAGATCCAGGGCGGCAGACTCTTGTTTCGAAGTTACTGCAGCTTCGGAATAGTCAAGACTGGAATACATCTTCTGTTCCTGCGAGGTAAATGGCCGCATTGCTGAGAGCTTTTCGTTGACAGGCACCTGACTTTCAAATGAAGCGAGAGACACGGGTACCAAACCTTCTGGTAGCACAGCTTCAGGGCGATCACCGTGTACCGTTCGGACATAAGAAATCCACGCTTCATCAACTGCAGGACAGTATCTGATTGCTGCACACTGAGACAAATCTTCTAGCAATGTGAGGATTTCATCCGTCACAGTCCGCATCTCATCACTTAGCATTGGCGTCCCTCCAATACCCCCACTCAGCGAAAGAACACTTGGGTTGTGGATACCAGACTGGTTGGATGCACTGGATGTTCCATGAACATGGGACTGTGAAGGACCTGATGTTGTTGAGATTGGGTACCCTGATGTAAGCGGAATATGAGGGAGGACCGCTGCAATGCATCTGCGAAGCAGATAAACATCAAGCTGAAGCTGACGCACATCATATCGATCCAAACGCGAGCTCGCATATTCTTGAATGAGCATAGCAAGCACGGCTCGCACAGCATATGCCGCCAGTAACCCTCTGTCAACAATGCGGATGTTGTTGAAGTATGCGGAGACTCGACGAATCAATACACGATGCATGTCCATAGTGAGCTCACGGATCAAGCTGCTTTCGGAACTGCGACCCAGGCGCCCCCCAACCGTGGCAGAATTCCCGTCCGAAGAACCCTTCTTGAAAGCGACGGTGTTTTCTTCGTCTCCAGCCATTAGCCGCTGCAGGACGATTCCTCCTTCTCCGACAAAGATATTCTGTGGGACGATGTTGGAGTAGAGGTCAGTATGCGGTGTTGTAGATGTAGAAGGCGCAGGTGTGGCTTGCTTTGATTTACCTGCTCGAAGAGGTACCGGTGCGAAGACATCGTTCATTTCTGCATTCATAAGAATCAATTCTGAAATGACATGCTGCATTGCTACTGACCCTGAGCGTGGGAAAAGTGCACCTAATCGTTTGGGGCAGTTGAACAGGGATGGGGGGAGTTTGGCACCACGTCCAAACATCCTCACGCCAGCAACAAAATCTTGGCGGAAAGCGGTCGCACACCGATGACAAATCGCTTGAACAAAGCACTGCATAACGGCTGTGGCACCGAATCTAAGCTGTTCAATGATACGAGGCACGGAGCGAAGGAAAGCTGCCTGCTTCGCGATGGGCATCGATGTTAAACCTGATGGAGGCGATGCCAGTGAGCTATCGAATAACGCGGATGGCAGCATAAAGAGTTGCTTTGCTGACTCCACAACTCGTTCGAGCTCCTTAGTCTGGAAGGCATACAGCACCTGCGATGCAAAAATCGCAAAGCTGGGTTGACTTACATACACTGGAGAGAACTCAGACTGCTTGAGCGATGAAGTAAAGAGGAGCAACGGATGCGATTCTTCTGCAGCCTTGGCATCCGACTCGAATGCGCGGTAAAAATCGAATGCAAGTCCGAGTCCCAGTCCAAGGCCCAACTCAAAAGTCGCTTTCAATAACTGACCCTGCTGACCAGCAGAGTCGGATTCACCAGCGCGTTCTGACCTGGCTTTGGCGAGAATGAGGGCATACCGTTCAGCCAAAAGATCAAGAGCGAAGCCCGCAAGTTGGGAGCGGCTGGCCGCGCTTATCGTTGCAGACTCCTCCAAGTCACGTTCTGGTCCTGAACCGTTGGTCGAAGATGCCGCGCGAGGTGAACTGTGTTGTGCCGTGCTCATTGCTGCAGCAGTTGCATCAGCCAGAGTTGCAGCAGTTATCGAGGAGCTCACCACACTCGTTGTGCTAGCTGCAAGTGCTCTTGCCATCGCCATGCATTCATCGTAGAAGTGGGTTGCCAACACCTCATAGTTTACATTCAAACTAAGGGAGGCTGGGAGTTCATTCGACAAGGCTGGGAAGCCTGGTTGAGTTCCTCCACTTCCCACGAGAGCGGCATACAACGCTTCTAATCTGTTGCGTAACTCTTCGAGGCCTTTCTTGGCCGTGGGTGTGACTTGAACATTGCCAACATATTCCACGGCCACACTTTGATGCCTGCTTGAGGGCAGAGGTGTGCGACCAGTAGGTTTGGACCCATGTGTCCCCTTGGCTGTGTCTGCGCGTGTAATCTCTTCAAGCAGTGGTGGAAGCAGCATCAGTGAAGACAACAGCAAGGAACGGAGTTTGCTTGCAACTGCTCCAGCAAGTGGGCGCGGAGGCACAAAGTCTTGCTCAAACGGCGTTAAATAGCGTTTTGCCGTTGATGACAGAACGACGCCTTGAGCGTTCTTTGCGTGGTCAACTTGAGTGTCTTCCTCTGAGGTGCCTTCGAGTCTCTTCTCAAATGGCGTCGCCAATGAGCTGCCAAACTCCAACGACCCAGCCTCAACACCACTAGTAGCAGAGCTTCCCAGAGATGACACGACGGAGGCGTTGGAGCTTATTGAGCTCGATGCAACTGAGCCAGCCGGAGAGCTGCTTAAACCAGTCAGGTCACCGGTGCCGAGCGCAAGATTTGGAGGCTGAGCAGCTGCAACGGCTGCCGATGGAGTTCGCAACGTCGTCAGGCTCGAACTAGGGTGAATAACAGATTGATAGGGTGCTACTGTGGTTTCTGATTCGTAGAAATTGTCAACAAACTCCAGGCGAGCCGGCGAGAGGTTCAAGCACTGTGCAGAAACACCTAGTTGCCTACGCAGCAGTGACAATCGTGCCAGACCGGCGTACGCATTCCGTAGAATTGCCTTCATACCCCATGCAGTCAGATTCAAGCTTGCCTTTAAGCACGCCTCCGTGGCCAAATGGCATGGGATTTCGAGTGCTGTGACAAGATCGGCTGCCGGGAACAACGCATGAATGTCAAGCAAACGCTTCTTGAATTGATCACGGACGTCATGCACAAATTCCGCGACAGATGAGGACATGACCGCTTTGATACGCTGCTCAACATCTGATGCAGGTATGCTTCTCAGCTGTTGCAAAACACCTGTGCGAGGTCGAGGGAGAACTCGAAGTGCGAGGACAACAGCAGGTGGAACGTACCGTAACCGGTGCCCATTCGGGAGCTTGGAGAGTTCAAGTTCGGTGGCGCGCAGGGCTGCGCTCCATGACGCGCCTGCAACCGTGGCAGCTCGACTTGCAGCTGCTGCGGCTGCGGCCGCGATTTGTGGCTGTGTCAGCTCCAATAAATCAACCTCACCCGAAGCGCCGGTGATGGCTTGCGTCTTCTGCTCAGCCTTTTTGCCATCGTACTGCTTCTGCCGCTGGGCTTTGGCCGCTCGCTCCTCCGCCTCACGCTCTTCGCGATATCGATGTGCAGCGCTATTAGCTGCGTCAAAGTCAATACCAGCATCTTCGAGATCTGCACGCAAGAGTGCAGCGACGGAGCGCAGGTGGACTGCGGCGGTTCGCGTCAGTTCCTTCTGAGCTTCAAGCAAGTATGGGTGGAACACATCGCCGACAAACCGTTGAACGGCTGCTTCGTACTCCACAACCGAGTTTCTCAACTGCTCAGCCAGCGCCTTGCCACGCTCGAAGGCCTTACCTGTTGAGTTCTGTAGGCGAGTCAAGAGCTCCTCGAGCGGGCGGCGGAACGACTGGTCTAGCTGTGCGAGATAATTACGCGTGGGCTGCAGGAACGCCGCATCTGTCAACTGCCAAAAGCGCGAGTCATACATACTCACGGACGAAGCAGCGCGATTTCGAGTCGTCAATGGAATGCTTTCCTCATCCAAGTGCAAATCGTCTTCATCATCAATACCATCATCGTCAGACGCTGTTTCTCGTTGACCGTTGCCTTGCTGTTGGATCTGTTGTTGTTTTAGTGCTAGACGTCGGCGCTGCATCACGAAATCAGAGCCAAGGAGACGTTCTTGCTGTTCCTCAGCGAGTGCGGTTTCGTACTTCAACACGCACTTGCGGAGATTAAGCTTGAATGCGGCGGCACGACTGGAGAGGGTATCCTTCAACAAAGTCTTTGCAGACTCACCGAGTTGTACTAGCAAGAAAACGTACTCAATCTGAGTTTCAGGCTTTGTAGACGCATCCTGTGCTGCGGCCTTGAGCCGAACGCGTAAGCGTTCAATTTGCATCTGTGCAGCGCTCAGGATCTTGGTCAATGATGGGATATGTGCGTATTGCTTCAAGAGCGCAGCTGCGGCAACAAAGCTTGTAACAGCATGCCGGAACAATCCGTGTGTCACGCAGGATTCGAGATATCCGGGCAGTCTGAAGAGGAAGTCCAAACGATTGAGCAAGGAAACTAAGCGTGCTAGCTCTGCTACACGGGTTCGATTTGGCTCAAAAGCTCGCTCAAGTTTAGCTGACGTTTGTTGAATCGATGCCACTGAAGCTTCAAGCCGTTTCATCTCTGCATCCATGGCATCGATGTTCCCTCGCATGCGGAGAATGACGTCAGTGGCCGCAATGAATCGGTCATAGTTCTCATAGACCAGGCTTTGCATGTCTGCATTGAGGCGGCGCTGGACATCGCCAATCGAGTTGCTCTGCTCGAGGAGCTCACTCATGGAGTGAGTCTGAAGAAGTCTCTCTACGTACTCATCTGCAACGAAGTGATGGGACTCGATGTCAAGCTTTGAAGGCTTTCGCTGCGCGTTTGCTCCCGCAGCACCTTTGTTTTCCTTCGGCTTGATGATCTCATTGATGTCATCCTCATCGAGGGGAGAGGCCGGCTCCTGAAGTCCTTCCTGCTCAATGTCATCCTCCTCCTCCTCCTCCTTTGCAGCTGGAGCTGCAGCTAGGTGAATACCATAGAAGCTTGCAAACGCGTCGCCGAGGGAGCTCCGTTCGGCTTCACTCATCCTCTCTTCCTGTGCCAGCGGACCAAGACTCTCGCGTGGTTGGCTCGAACTCGATTGTGTAGAGTCGGGGCAATGCTATCGGCAACCACAATGAGTGGATTCGATGTGGAGAGAAGCCCGGCGAGTGAAGTGGGACTAGAAAAACAGAAACAAGGGGTGTTATAGGAGTGAGTCATAGGGCATTGCTTGATCTCCCTCCCAAAACAGAATCGCAGGATGGGCCACTCAGTTGGTCACCTGTTTGTGGCAGATACTGCGAGTAATGCGGACGATAACAATGTCATAACCACACAGATGCAGTTCTAATGACATGTTACACCGGTATATTCCGCTGATGCGCCTGTTCACATGTAGGTATGACCATAAAACCACGTCTATCGATTGTGAGATCTCACGACGAAAATCAACCTCATCCACCCAATTTCGGGAACCCGGATTGGACTGCTCTACGAACCACAGGCTGAGCTGAAGTATCTTAGTACTGCGATGTCTTGCTCAATATTCAGATGCTACCTGACGTCATTGTGCTTTCTATGTGCGCACTTTCTCAGATGGATCGAAATGTATGTTGTGGCCTCCTGAGCCACTCGTCGGAAGAACTTTCGGGCAACGGTCACAGTTCGATGAAGATCAGGTGGATAAAGTAGATTCGCTTAACTATCTAATGCTAAGCAGTCCCAGTGTGGGTTTATGAATGCATGTCCGAATTTGAACGAAAAAGTTACGTAAAAGACATCCCGCGAAAGAGCGACTCCATTGTGGTGTTAGTGCTGATCCTCACGAATTCTGAGCCTCTCAGTGACTAGAGCTTCCAGAGTGCCCATTCGCACAACGCAAGGAAGAAGTGAAGTGATGCTCAGCAGCAGGATTCAAACATATAAAACATATGAAATTAAGGAATCGTGAAATGTTTGACAAATGAAGTTTGGGTTAAACAGCATGTGTGGCTCTGCTACGATCCAGGCCGACGCAGCCGTCTAGTAATATAAATTAGTGGAAGTACGCAAACCAGGCCATATAGAGCTGCAGCAAGAGAAGCGCATGCATCAGCTGTCTGGGTCAGAGAGCGTTGGCCATGGAAGATGGGTCATCACTCTTTGGTTCGGTTTAGCTCCTAAGACCGTAGATGAAGCCGACGATAAAACCAGCGCTCGAGGGAAGCTGATGGGTGAGAATCTCATAGACCTTCGCAGTAAAGATCTTGGCGTCCTCAATATCGAGCTTGCCGTCACCGTTTAAGTCGACAGCCCTGCAGGCATCCTCCGCGATGCGATCGTATCGGATTTGATCGATGTATCCGAGATAAGTCAGGACCTGGAGAGTAATGAACAAGAGGCCGAGTGTAGCGGCCACAGTATTGCCAATTCGCTTGGTGGCAACACCGCTGCAGTAGCCGCAGATGCCACCGAAGCCAACCCATTTGCCAGTCGAGATCAATGGACCGACGATCTTTTCAGTGAGCTTCTTGACGTACTCGATTTCCTCCTTCTTGGAGCGTGGCAAGTCCTCGCCGCCGTTGGCTTCAGCCTCATCGAGCTGCGCCTTGACCTCCTGAGCAATCGACTCGATCGTGGGCTGCGAGGCTGTCTCGTCAGTAGTGGTGTTGTCGTCGTTGCGTGCCTGGAGCAGCGCAAGTGCAGTCTTGTCAAGAACGAAGGGCATGTTTTTATCTAGAGTTCCAAGGGTCAACGCATGCGGGAAAGGAGGTGTCAGTTCACAACGCATGGTAGACGTGTTAGGAGCTTCAGACGCATCAAGCGTGATGCGTATCCATGGACAAACACCTCCAGGACGACCATCGGGCTTTTGCGTGAGCGTGGTTGCTCGTTGCAGATAGCATCGAGGCACTCTTAGGCTGTCACACCGCACAGCGAATAGACATTTCACTTCAGTGCACAGCCATATGTTGTTTCACTACAGTTTTATGACGACTCACATGACCACTCGCGCAATACACATGACCCAAGTGCTGTCGCTTTTCAGCCACATTTTGATGATTAATACGGGGTCGAAAAAATTGGAGTCAACCAAGGGTGGTGGATTCTCACAGCGCAGTGCAGCGCAGCGCAGCTTTTCGCATTGGGGGCTTGCGGCCACACCGAGACAATTTTGATCTGGGGTTTCTACTGGAAATGAGGAACATAGTATGCTAATAACCCATATAATCTGATTAGAGGAAGACTCGGATGAGACCCTTAATCGTCTTGCGGCAGATTGGACAGTCCTGGACCTTGCTCGCGCAGAAAAGGCATGCTGCAACGTGGCCACAGTCAACAAAGGCGCACTGACGCTCTGCGTCACAACAGATTACGCAGATGCGGGTGTTAGAGTCAGGTGCATTTCCGGACTCACGAGCGTCGTCACCGTCGTCAGCCTTCTGCTGGGGAACTGGTGAGTTTCCTCGCTGATTGGCTACCGGGGGCGACAAATTGTGTGAGCGCGTTTCGATACTCGGCAGGGGTCGTTCGTCAGCTGCAGTGTCATACATGCAGTCAGTGTACATTGACATGTCTTCTGTTTGTCTTGTCATGTACTTGACACACTTGATGATGCTGCTCGACGAGGACACACCTTCTTTCAATTCTGGGTTATGTGTTGGAGCCGTTGAGGCCAGAGACGCAGCCAGCGATGCAGCGCGAACAACCGGGGCGGGTTCGTCAACTAGCCCTGCACCTGTAGAGGAGGACGATGACACGTCATCTGAATATAGATCCAGATACATAGAGGGACCTTCTTTAGTTTCTGAAACCTTTAATTCCTGCTTTGCGTTGGGGGCTTGGGTTTGTGGAAGAGCATAGTTTTCTGGGTTGTCCCAGCTGGTCTGGACTCCCGACTCATCTACGATGTAGGTGGTAGCGGAATTTGCTCGGGGAACTGGTGAAGCACGGGATTCCTTGGGGAGCTCCGGGATGGCCTCAGAGTACTGAGATTGCGTGAGATACAGTGTAGGCGCTTCGATGTTAGCCGCAGCGGTCCTTGGTGACAACTTCGAAGAGGATTCATCACTGGGAATACTTGGTCCCTGTATCGAGGCTGACCCATCTGAGGGCGCGGGGCAGGGCTCAATGGTTTCCTTACTCGTCGCGGTCAAAGCTACGGAAGTAGTTGAACGAGGCGGAACATGTGTAGCTTTTGCCTGAGACTCAGAAACATTAGTGCCAGTCAAAATACTTCCATTTTGCGCAGTACCGGGCATTGCAGGATATGCTTGCAGGATAGAATTGGCGAGCTGTTTGGCAATTTGACTGGTACTGGATTTGAGAGTAACATTCTCTCCTACAGAAGAGGAGATTGGCTTGACATTCGTTGCTGCGGATTGCATGGACGCCTGCCTCTGATGGGCTCGACCAGCTTCATCTGAGGGTGCATAACTAGTGTAAATGGTGAGGGCTGGCTCAACAGAGGAGGTCGCCTTGGAACCGCTGGAATGGCTAGTGGCAGTAGCTGAAGTTGCATCTCTAGCGGTGCTAGCGGTGCTAGCGGTGCTGGCGGTACTGGGGGTTGCACCGGTGTCAGCAGAATTAATAGAGGTAGTAGAAGCTCCTGGACGCAAAACGGGCTTGCCCAGTAACCCGAGCACTTGCATGCGTGCTATGAGCAGCTCGACGGACGGGTAGCGCTCGGTTCCTAGGGGATTGCCATCCCAGCCCGTGGGATGCACACCTACGCCTTCGCTGAAGCATGTAACCAAGATGTGTAAAACGACGTTGGGTCCGTGGTTGAGTGAGATTGCGAGCGACCCTGACTGCTGGGAGGGCCGTAAAATAAAGCTGCCCTTAGGAGCTAGGGTTAGAAGTGACTCGGCGTCCTTACGATTGGCCCACTCATAGTAGTACCTAGAGGGAGATGGTCAAAGAATCCGACAATCGATATTATGGAGTGTTGGTATAAATGATGTTGTCAGATGGTCGCATAGTGTGATATAGCGAGGCGGGTGCGGGTGGAGTGTGCCAATTCAAGGGTGCTTGTTTCATGAGTGTAAATTCTACTTACGGTAGCTTGGCCGCGTCAGCAAGCAGCCTGGTAGTCATCCGCTTTCACCTGGATTAACCGCCTCGTAAGGTTAAATCCAGTAGATAATGAGCCTCTCACTCGATTTCACAATTGTCACCAATGTGCAAGTGGAGTGTGGTCTGATCTATTTTCGGGCCAGGACGGATGGATGAATCTGGGTTCCCGGAGCGCTATGGCTCTGCGTGGGTGACTGATGGGATGTGGGCTGGCAGCCAGGGCCAACCAAAGATTACCCCTGCCAACCAGCATGGACTGACAGCTCAAAGTGAAGTCTTCGCACAAGCTAGCTCCTAAATCAAACCCAGGTTTTATGACGATACACAGTTGAGAAACGAACAAGAGGTATTGGCACAATTTCATTGTTCAGCCGAACACCGAGTCCTGTCACAGATTACTATACAGCTGTGATCCTTGCCCGGCATTGACATCTTCATCGATGTCAGCATCAAGTTCATAGTCGTCAACTGCGAGTGCTTCAAACTGCGGCTCTTCGGTCACGGCGACTTGCTGTTCTCCGGTTTCTGGACCCGAATCGATTTCACTGCTCTGTGCTCGATAGTCCGCGTCGTGTTTAGCAATGTCGGCTTCGCATTCTAGTTGATTTGTCACACTCAGTAAGGTCTTATCCAATGTCATATCAAGCTCTTCTTCCTCTGGCTCCTGTACTGGCGTTGGATCAGGAGAGACATCGTGACTTACTCCACGCTCATCGCGCGGCTGAGGACTAACGCTCAAGGGGGAAAGCCCTTCTATGGTGGATGCTCTCTGCTCCAAATTATCATCCGTTTTCTCCCATGTGTCCATGGCTGAAGAGGATCGACGAGGCTCATCAGGCTGTGACTCTTGGGGCAGTGGTGATACATTCTCCGCCAAGGATGCAAAACCGGACCATTCCGCTGTGGAGTTGTTGATCATGTCGTCAGCGGGATCAGAGTCCACAGCTTTAACTTGCAATGGCTCCTCTGTCGCTTGACCCTGCTGTGAGCCAAGCGGCGCAGAGTATTCTTCACTGTGAAGAGCCTCCCATTCTTCGTAAGGAGTGAGTGGTGTTCCCTGTGAGAGTTCCTGAGGATGCTCTGGGCGAGTGTTAGTGGTTCCAACACCTGGGGTATCTAATTCTTCGTCCGAAGGTCGAAGGATTGAAGGCTCTTCCAGCTCAGGCTGATACTCAGGTTCCGCAAACTGCTCGGCTTCATAATCGTCCTGAAGCTCGTTGGAGAATGAAGAGGAGGTCGCTACGAATTGTGTGTCGTGGCAGTTGTTGGAAAGCTTGCCCTCAAGCGCAACTAAGTCCTCTGGAAGTAAATAAGCATATGCTGACTGTGGAATGTTAAGAGGCCTGCCTCCCGAGTGCTCCATAAGTTGACGTAGGATGCGCTCACGAGTCATGCTCTCCACTGTGCCGGGTTCCAATATCCGCGAAATACGATACGTCTCGAAGACGTGCTCTCTCGTTACCAAGGCTTTAAACGTCTTTTGCCGACGGATCTCACGCTGCTGCTCAATCTGTGTTTGGATTCGGTCAGCTAAGCAAGTGGAAGCTCTGAGGGCTTTGCTACGTCGAATACTCTCGGTTGCGTCTCCCGCTGGGAGAACCCAAGGAGTTTTCTTGCGAGATGCCGAAGTACCTTCGCTCGACTGCGGCACCGGCAACCCACGTGTCAAAGATTCCACCACAATTGCATCATTTAATTTGAGCTGCGTAGGCATCTTAACAGTGGCAGTTCGAGAGAGTGTGGACCTCTTCTTTGCTGACTGGGCTCCAGCGGCGGTTGAGCTCTTCTGAGGCTTGCTGGACATCGTCTTTGCTAAGTCTCGATTTTGAACGGCCCTCTTGATGCGACCATACTGTGATTCGTCGACAAATACTACTGGGGCAGGGTGATCGGGCTTCTTCGGACCTGAATCAACCGTTGTTGACGCTGCCAGTACGCCCTCAAGCGGAGATGGGTCGAATTCTTCACTGACTCCGACTTTGGGATTCTTAGACAGCGGTTTGACTATAGGCTTCGCTGCGGACGTTGCAGGAGGAGGGACAGAAGGAGCTGTCTTGGCGGGTGCAAAAGCAGCTGATTGCTGAAGGTCAGGGGTCTTGTTCTCTGGTGAAGTGGACGGTCGTAGGGACGGGCGCAACGGCTTAGGCTTTGCGACTGGTTCTGGCTGTTTCACGCCAGGTGCCCGCGCCGGTCGTATTTCAAGATTGTGGTTTGTTGGCTGCGGTTTGTGAACTCTCCCTGTCGTTGGTTGCAGGTCTGTCTCACTTTCAGCAGTCGTACCCCTAGTACGACACTTGTTCTCAAATAGCATTAAGGTGGCAGCCTCTAGTGCGTCCGTGGATCTGCGTGGGATGAGCTCAACCGTCGTGATCGATGCCTGCTTTTCGGATGATGGGGCCTGCGACGTGAGGAGTTGTTTCATTGCATTTCGTAGTCTCCAGCTGATCTTGGGTGGTTCTAAATTTGGACATTTGGCAAATAGTTCCCGTTGCTCGCGCAACCTCTGTGCATGTTGCGAGAGCTCTACCTCTCGACAGCATAAAACACAGACGCAGTGGGTTTTTTCACGAGTAATTGAGGTCAAATGAGCTGGTCTACCGAGCAAAGTGATTCGGGAGACACCACGCAGCCAGAAAAGCGGTGAATGACCGGGTGTGGGAATCGTGGGTGTTAGTGTGAGCTCGAAGTCTAAAAGAGTCCCCTGCATCCGTGGCTGATCTAGCTCTCGCGAAGAAGACAAATGGAAGTGGTCATCAGGATGTTCACTTGACGTCTCAACCGTCGGAGAGGTTTGAGAGCTGAGTGGAACAAACTGGTGCTCAATCACCGAATACCAGACATTCGCAATAGACTGAAGCTGCTTGCCAAACTCGTGGACAGCAGCAGACAGAGCGTGGGCAAGCTTCTGGCTTGCCTCGCTGCACGTCGAGTCATGATCTCGAGGCCTCGAGATTAGCTTGGACTTCGAGAGCGCTGTGTCGTGTTTACTAGCCGACGTGGGAAGCCTATTCGCCTCTCGTAGATAGGCTCCTAATACTTCATCCTTGCAGGGGATGCCCTGGACCCCTGTGTTCGTTATTACAGACATCTGAACTTGAGGTCTGCGCGGGTGCGGCCTTAAAAATGGCATAAAAGGACTTACAATTGCGTGCACAGCGCCACTCCATGACTGTGAGGCGTCTTGAGGTGTGGCCGCCTTCTCTTCTGAGTCAAGCTGTGGCAGTGCAGCCGCACTAGGAGGTGCCGTTTGTTTAAGTCGTCTTACCGTCGACAGCGCCTTAATGAGGCGTGGGTCAACCTCCGAGGCATCTGCGGTCGACAACTCCAAGCGCTGGGGAGCGATATATTGTTGCAAAACACCAGAGACTTTGGGGAGATATCTGGGTCCCAAATGGATCGTGTCCTCACGATTGGCTGCAACAAAGCATTCGAGCAAGAACTTTCGTAGGGTGGCGGGAGTGAGGGCAATCTTTGGCTGACTTGGGTCATCAGGAGTAAACTCGGCAACAACAACGCAGGTATGAAATAGTGCCTTGCGTGATAACGGCCGCTGGCGGGCTCTATCTAAATCATACTCTGTTGCCGCCTCCAATTCATTAAGAAAGAGCTCGGCTTGCGGTTCAACGATCGCATCCGATAATGCCGGAGGGAGTGCCGCCGCCATGAAGTGTTCAATGTCAGATTGAAACAACCTCTGGCTGTCTCCGTTTGTACCAGCGGCTGCCTTTTGTGGCGACGAGACGTGCCGGTGTGACACGTGAGCTGCTGACGACGGATTTGCCTTATTTTCTGTTTGGCCATTGAGTGGAAGTTCGGTATGGGTTAGTGCAAAGTATATAGCCTCGAGAGTGACAAGCGACGTTGGTATGACTTGTAGAACTCCAACCGGATCGGTATAGTACCACTGGATGTAGCTTTCGCCGACGGGTGCGCGTAATGGATCCTCAGATTGTCTAAATACGATTGTGTGCGGCAACACGACCTTTGGTCCCAAGTCGCGGTTCGTTATGGTTTTCAGCAGGATCGATGTGCGTTCCTCAAGCGACAGCCGCGAGGCCTCAAACGACTTGTAGATCCAGTGGAGAGTCTGAGCAGAGAGTCGGGAGGTATTTGCGCACTCACATACATTCTTCGTCTCATTTGCTATCCTCAACTGCTCGATGGAGCCCGACCTCAGGGTCTCCTGCATTGCTGGATCATCACTTCGTAGATGGACCCCAGGAAATGGAGATGGATCCCGCCTGATGGTTGGGGAGCCATGCAACCCCGGTACTACTGGAGAGGCTGATGCTGGAGTGGGCGAGCTCGACATGGTACGCAAGGCTCCCAACACGAGAGTTCTTTCGCAGTTCGGTTTCTCCTCTGCCCCCTTGCTCCTCTTTTTGATCGAGGCAATCCGATTTAGACACCAATCGCGCGATGGCCGTACGCAGCCGTGGCCAACGGCACGTAGCTATTCGCTAGGATTCGCTGAGAAATGCTCGGTGGCGCTGGCGCCCACGCACACGACTAGAAACTGAAGTCGGAATTCAAATATCAAGTGAAGGAGACTTTGTGAGCTGTGTCATGGGCGCGGCTACGGGCAAAGCGGGGAACAAACCGGTTCTATCGTGTATAGCACAAGTATCGTCACTAGTAGTATATGGGACGCATTGACACAACATCTCCTATACCTGCATTTCGTTTCCTAGGAATTGTAAGTCACTCTGCCAAATTTGAACCGTTTGACATGGATTTGGAGTCCTGACTGGCAAGTTGAGGTTCCAGTCAGCGACTCCAGACCTAAAACCGCACCAGGCAGTGCATAGAAGATAGTATATTGTCAGCTCACACATTCCCCGTAAACAGGCCGCAATGTTCGCCTGCAGGAGCACAAGCTTTAGGAGTCACTAGGCTTGTTATATTAAGAGTCATTGATTATGACGGTGAGAATGGGTCATGGATCTTTGCTTAGATCGACAAGTCATTGATTTCATTCATTGAATGGAATGAAGATGCAAATGCGAAGACTAAATAGGTGATGGCACGTGATCAAAATCGATTGGGCTGTGGAGGAAGAATAAGATGCTTAATACAGCTGCATCCGAGTCTGATGGAATGGCCATGTGAGTAAAAGAAGACATTGAGAAGAAGTACGAGACATTTCACACTGTCATACGAAACAGGTTTGGGGGATGAATGAATCATCTTGGTCCTGTTCACTTATGAAATTGCAAGTCGAGAAGCCAACGAACACCAAAAATGTAGACTCTTGGCAGGTACGGCAGAGGGACAGAGCATCAAGAGTTCAGGGCATTGAGCACAGTTAAACACAATATGTAAGAGGTACAATCATGCCCCTGCGTCCTTCGTATTCATAACGGTCCATCGATCAACAACTAGGTGGCCATTTGCGTTCTTGGCGCGTTTGAATCAGGTCACTTGTTGTGCTGAGGTCCAGGTAATCATCTAGGCGATTCTTCTTGCGCGTGTTCATTGGTTGTGCAGTCGATTGAGTGGCCATGGCAGCTCCTGAGTGGGGAAGCGCAGATCCTCGGCGTTACCCTCTCAGAAGTCTTTGGTTCATAGCTCGTCTGTCCATTCGTACAATCCTTCATCCAGATATAACAGGATCCAGAGTCTAAGAGATGATTCAAGCGGCAGGGATTATCACATGCCTGGGTAGGAGATTTCTTCCAGGCCACTTCCTGTTGCTTCTCCTCTGGTTCCACCATGTCGTTTTTCGCTGGTGGCTGTGAACATCGCACCTTATTGCTGCTGCTCTTGCTCACGCGCCTCGCGTGCCTGCTTCTCCTTGTAAGAGATCTGATATGCGTTCTTGTTCACACGGAAGCCGAAGACGCGAGGGACGTAGGATTCCTTAGGAGGTACGCGCACCTTGAGCTCAGGGAAAGTCAGGAAGAAGAGATGAGCAAAGGTGGTGCCAAAGAAAGCGCCATCGACGGAGTCATGGCGAGAGGAACGAGGAGCATAGACTTCATCGCAGCGAGGGCAGTACAACTTGACACTCTCCTGATTGGTTGTATCGGACAAACCAACGGGTACGACGGGTTGTCCCTGGCAGTATATTCGCGGGCAGAAACCGAACTCCGACTTGCGATACTTCTCATACATCTTCTCCAGTCCATGCGTCGTGAGAATGTAGCGTGCATGGATCAGGCCATACAGATTCTCAGCATCGCGTTCGATCGCCTCCTGCTGATCCTCGGGGTACTGGGTCACAGGCTCAGCATCCAAGATCATGTCGAGAGCAGCCTCGTAGTTTGGTACCTGGGGCTTCAAACCAGTGAGATTGAACATGTCCTGGATGAAGGACTCCTCAACCTCGCAGAAGAACTCGTTCGAGCGAAGCTTGCAGAACCAAGTGATCCAGGGCTCGGGCTGAACAGCGTCCCCATTGCTGTACTCAGAGTCCCCGCCGCTGCGTTGTCCACCGTGAGTTGGTAAGCTAGCCATCGTCGTTGTGTCTTAAATTGATTCGCTTCGAGCGCTGGGTTTCTTACAATAATATCACTTGAGTATGGACCGTGCCTTCAAGTGGTGATTAATACGTGCGCGTATGACCGTGTTTAGCGATATATAAGTAGGTGCTAATCTCTCCGTCGTCTGTTCAATCGATAGCAAAGCAAAGCAAGAGTGGGCTCTGGTTGTGAGTTTAGGGTTCCAATGCAACAAACTCATGATGAAGATGCGAGTTGACAACGTCTTCAGACACACTCATAAGCCACGCTCGATGCCTAGGACAGGCATGCAGTATATATACCTGGTAAGCCGAGGATGGCACGCCCGGCTCTGCGCTTTCCCAGGCCACACTATCGCCACGAGGTCCATCAGGTTCCTTCCAGACGCAGGATAGAGTTGGTTCACGACATATGTTCGGGTGCTTGCCCGCCGCGTTCGGCGGCAAATCCGCCTTTCTGACTGATTCCGAGTGCGAACAAGTCAGCTCGACAATCCCTATCAGAATACTTTGCGGGTCGTTTTTGGGGCATTTCACACCAGCCCTGCGCAAAATGATGTAATCATGCGATGCAATCTCGAGTTAGCTATAGCACTGTACCCTTGATAAGACAGAATAACACCCTCACGGCCAGTATTTACGCAGAAAAGTCACCCCAAGCCGCCTCATTTTTTCTTGACAGAAAGACCTCGTCAAGAGGCCCCATATTCGCGCACCCCTTAGTTGGGATTCTTGCGGGGGCGGAAAAATTAGGTCTAACCGTGAGCCAGGAGTAACCGAACAGGGAGGTGTGGAACTGGAAAAATCACTGACGTTGCGGCACATCTGTCAGCGATAGGACGGTGTGAATCCTCTTTTAGTCTACTCAGTACTGCTTTGGACTATTTCCATCATAATAAAGAGCAATTATCATAGTTCTATGCTTAACTCAGCGCACGGCAATGAAAGCAGGTAATGATTGAAGCCTTTAAGGGTGCAGTACGAAGAAGCCTTTAAGAGTGTCTGGTTTTTTGGATAGGCCGAAGCTCCAGAGCGCAAGATGCACCGTTCAGGCAGAAAGGGATCGGCCCCTTTAATTAAAATTAAAGAAGCATCGGTTATGCAGGCCTCAGCGGACTGTACCAAGCACGGACAGGGCAGTCGTGGGAGAGGTGTCAGTCGCTACCTGGTATAGAACACGAGCAAGAACCTGTACTCGGCCCTTCAAGGCAGCATGGTGCACGATAGTATTCATTGAATTCGTTCACCTGGCGGCTATGAACAAAATCCTGTTCATTGAATTTACATCCCCTTGCATTGATGATGATCCTGAGCAACCTCTTTATCAAGCTACAGTGCGTACTATTGCCTCTATAACACGAGAACTAACTCGACGTTTGCTATATCCCGAGATAGCATCCTATTTTCGGTAACGAGGCCGACCAGCTCCCCTACTCTCACGTCGCAATCGACGGTGAACCAAATTCTCAAGACTACTCAGGGACGCGTTGAAGCATAGATGGGGACGAGTACCCAGGGATGCACTTTGCATCCCCGGAGTGAAATGGGTTGAAATTAGGCACGTTAAGTGCACATCAGCTAGTTTCGCACTGAATAGCTCGAAATGATAGTGAAAGGCAGTATATTCGTGACCAAAGCAAGAGAGCCTGTGCTATAACCAGATTCCTTGCGATGTTCAGGCAATATCGCTAATTCCGATGGAGTATCGTCGAACACTAAGGCTTCTAAGTACGACTCTATCGCTGAACCGACGGTGCGGCACACATTTCAGCATTTCGGTCCACATGGCCATAGTCACCTTTTGCGCCAAGGTCACCTGCCAGATCACTGTTGAAGACGCGGTGGTACTTGCGTTCCTGGGCTACGCGAGGAAGAAAAGCTCTGATTTAATGTTTCTCTTAGCTGTTAGGCCAACCTTATCATTTTGCAAACCCACTTTACCCTGGCTTCACATCGTATAGGCTCTTCCACTCACCACGGCAGAAGAGGTGTTTTCAAGATGAAACACAATCCGGTCTTAACTAGGAGATTTTGCATCGTGGCTCTCGCCACACTCTCGATTATCTTTGCTTGCATAGTACTTTCGGCACATGGCGCAGACACAATCAATCCTGATGTCTCATCATCAACCAAGGCCACTACCAAGAGTAGGCCCGGACCCTTTGGACCCCCCATCCCCATTCCAATTCCCGTTCCAGTCCCAGTAGATCCTTGGAGACCTCGTCCTGGTCCGCAGCCACCTCGTCCTAGGCCGCCGGGCCCTGGCCCTGCTCCTGGACCTGGTCCTGCTCCTGGACCTGGCCCTGCTCCTGGTCCCACTCCCCCGCCGCCACACCCACGCCCGCCCAGTCCAGTTCCGCCAGCACCTCCAGTTCAGCCATATCCTCCAACCCCCCTGCCACGCTGGATTCCGGTTCACCCAGGACCTGAACCTCCTCAGCCAGGCCCAATGCCTGAAGCTCCCCAGCGCAAGCCAGATCAGTCAGACGCTGACTACATGACTGAATATGATAAATATCGAGCGAACTACACTAAGTGGTACAACGACTACGTTCGTCACCAAGATTGGGAGGTTAAGATGAATGCACGCCGCAATTGGGAGAAGTCATGGTCAGAGTGGGACCGCATTCGCCGAATGACGCAGCGACCTGACTGGGCAGGAGACTTGAGTTTCTGCTGCAACCGTGTTGCGACACGATTCTTACCAACATGTAATCAGTTACCAAACGCGTTCTTCGATTCCATGTGCTTGGTACCGCGAAATCCATTCCGCCAGACTGAACCCGAGGTTTCGGTTCCCTCAGATGAAGATAAACGGCTGCTCAATGCCACGGCTCCAGCTTAAGCCAAGCCATTTGGGGTCTTCTCTAAGCAACAGACTTGTGCAATCCCAGATGAATTTCTCCGCACACCCAATCAGTAATCCAGACTGCTGCTATTAGTCGCCATCAACCCCTTCCCTCGTATGATCATTCATTCAAACTCACTCTACACCACAGCTTGCAGCTGCTGCTTCGCCAGGCTTTGACAAGAGGTCTCTCTAATGGGTCGAACTCTAGGTGAGTCAAACTACTTCAAACTGTCCTTACTCCGATGCAGTTTCAAAGTACGAGGTGAAGATAGGCAATCTCACGCCTTGTCCTGTCAAATACATTTCCATTGCACCAATTTCCTTCGAAAGGCAGCTCAAAACATTCGTGTATGCGTGCTAAGACAAATTCCTAAATGCTTGCGTCGATTAGTGCATTGCATCTGAATAAGCCTCGCTGAAGCCCACCTGTTGGGGGGCTATAGATTGTGTTTGCTCAGCTTAGTTCTGGAATCTTTAGAGGTGCAATATGAGCAATGGCATTTGAGGGGTTGGGTGGGTCCAGGTACGAGCTTGAAGCTCCTTCGTTGGTGGGGCTGTGAAGACACAGCGGTGAACATCAAGCATCTTACTTAGCCTTTGCCTTGCCTGCAGAGGGGCGGAAGATGTCGAGGATGAGGCGGAGGAAGCAGAGACCAGTGACAATGAGAGCATTGTCATTAGGAGTGTTGGTAACATGGTGAAGGTAGAGAGCACCAGCCATGATGGGGAGGATGAGGAAGGCAGCCAAGGTGCCAATAGACGAGGGAAGAAGGAAAAGCGATAGAACAAGGCCAACTGCAGCAGAGGTCTCGCAGGTACCGATGACTATAGAAGGAGTGGACAGGTCATAATTAAGGGCACTTGTATCAGATTTGATGCCTATGCATGCATGTACTAATTGAATGAGCAGAACGCTATTACTAGACAACCAAATCACAACTTCCTGTGGGTGGTACGTACGGCGAAGGAGAGAGCTGCCCTCGAAAGCGATGCCATATTTCTCGAAGATGGGGTTGAAGATGCCGGGCCAGTGCTGAGAGACATTAACCTAGATCGGAGATGCGTGGGTGCAAAGCAGCGTAGGGAAGGGAAGGGAGCAATCATTGGTGAGATGTGCACAAGGTGCAGAGTGGCGCGCGATATCCTAACACATGACTAAATCGTGATCACGTGCTTCATCGGAGTTTGGTCCGCAGCGATTGGATGCGCAATTCACAATATGGGATTAACGTACGAGGTACTCGTGAACACCCTTGTCGAGCATGGGGGTGAGCTTGTTAAGGCCGGCCGTACCAATGAAGTATGCCAAGGTGAGGGTGGTTGCTGCAACGAAAAGCTTGTAGATGACGGACATGGTCCAAGTGCGTGAAGTCTGTCCAACGGATCAGGTGCAGAATGGAGGATGTTTGGGGGAATAAGTCGAAGTATCATTAGCACCTTGATAATTTGGGTTGGAGGGAGAAGAGATCCTTGCGTATTGCCTCCTCGACACACTAGGAACGATGCACGTTGTGTGTTGAGTGACTGTTCGAGAAATTAAAATCGTTCCGTATCTTGAGGAAGACGGTGCAAAACCCAGACGTTCTGACCATCTTTTGCGCCAAAAACCGGCCAGGAAGAAGTAAAAACTAGGTTCCACAGGGTACGCATCTCAAGTACTCAGATTACAAGCGCCCTCTGCCGCGAAATGAGCTCTCCACTTGTGCACACAAAAAAGTTGACGGTTAGATCACTTTGGGCGCGGATTGGCCCATGAATCCGCAGACTCCACCCAAAGATCACACGATACATATGAAGATCAGCACTCGGGAGACCATACTGCATACATTGCACAATGGCCAAATGGCGTCTACATCCGTTTTCGCTCGTTTTAGATTAGGCCTGACGTTTCGATTATCCAATACATTTAGCTGGATCGGGCTAAAATTTGGAGTGTGTTTTGGCGCGATTTCAGACTTCGGTTCCGTTATGGTCCAGCCAGTGGAGCACTCAGGGTGGCGTCGCTGGGAAGGTACAGGGAGCGAATTCCAAGTGTCTTGACTTGAGCACAGCGAAATTGCACTGGGCTTGAGCTAGTCCGCTTGCTTGATATCTGGGAGGCTGGACTGGCTGGCCGAAATCTGGGCCAGGACGGATAGGGACCGTTACTTTTTCAAACCCCATCTACACTGAAGAGGGGCTGGAACGGTGGGGTTGTATGCGTGTTAGCGATGAAGCAATTACATCCCTGGATGTCGTGTGGTGTAACTAACCTACATATCAGGATTTTGGTGCGACTGAGACTCGAAAATACCCGAACTGGGACATTTTCCTTGTGGCCGACCCCTCGCCCTCAAGTTTGTACAGCCTGTATGGGATATCTGCACCGCATGAACGTGGCAGGATGTTCACCGCATTTCCTACAATGTCTAACATTCGAAGCTGCTTGATTCACGCCACACCAACAATCGTATAGGTCCGAAATGCCGCCTAAGTCGACCGATTCCAAGACCGGCAAGCAGGGAGGAAAGAAAGATGACGCGGGTGCGCAAGGCCAGGGCCAGGCGGCCGCGCAGCCCCCACAGGATGAATACGACCTGATGGATCTGAAAGAACTGCATGACGAGCTCCGCAAAGCGACTCTTAAGTACAACGAAATTCGACGCAACCGCAACTACTTCCAACTCGAGCGCGACCAGGTCTACCAGTTCTACACGATTGTGGAAGAAGAGATTGACAAGACTGAAGCACACATTCGAAATATTGAAGCACAGATGGAACGAATGCAGGAGATGCACAAGAATGACATTCGAGTGTACCTCCAGCGTGTTGTGCATCTTGAATACGAACACAAGAACAACATTGATGCTATTGCAACTGTGGGTGAAAAGGACATGGCGGAACTGGAGTTGACACATGCGCAGAAGGAGAGTGCACTCTTAGCGCTACGGAAGGCTGCTCAGGAGGAGTTGCGCAAAGAGTCCAAGGCAAATGAGGCGGCTATTCAGGACCAGCGTGAACGTGAGAAGAAGGCTCTGGCAAACATTCGTGCCAAGTTCGAGGCTGCATACCAAGAGCTCGTAGCGCAGCATGAGGCACGCCTGGCGGCACTCAAAGAAGAACTTGAGCTACGAAGGAAGGTGTGCCTGCATGAGATTGAGGAACGCAAGAATAGTCACATCAACACCTTGATTTGGAACCACGAGGCCAAGTACCAAGAGATGAGACAGTATTACAACTCCATTACGCGTGACAATGTACGCATGATTCAGGTCCTCATCCAAAACATTGAGGAACTGCGGCGCAATCAACTCAAAGACGACCGCAAAATTGAAAAGCTCGACGATGAGAACCAGAAGGTCGAGATTCCTTTGGAAGAGGCCAAACAAAAGGTCAAACTATTGGAAAGCAAGCTCGTCAACTTTAAGAAAGACCAGCAATCGCTGGAACAGGCCAAAGCCCGGCATACTGCGCTCCAGCGTGCCGTTGCCGAACTGGCAGTTAAGCACCGACAACTGCAAGCCGAGCTGGCAGAGGCACAACGGCAACGAGACGCTCTGTACAAGGCTTTCGAAGTTATCGTGCTTTCCGCGCAGCGACAGGCCAGCGCTCGAAGCGATCAACTCGAGGCCATGCTTACTGAGTTGCAGGATCAGTATCGAACAAAGAATGCCCAGTTTGCCGCAATCTTGCGTGCATCCAATCTCGACCCTGTCGTCCTTCAAAATGTTACCCGCAAGTTGGACGATGTCTTGTCAGCTAAGAACGAACAGATTGATGCCCTGCGATACGAAGTCGCGAAGGCAACGAAAGCACATGATGATCTGGTAAGAATGTACGAGGCCAAGATGAAGCAGTTCAACATTCCGACGCCCGAGGGCGGACTGGAGCCATTGTTAGTTGACAAATCAAGTAACTCTGTCGCGGCAGGTTTAATCATCTAAAATGGAGCGTGTCATAAACATTTTACCAGTTCTAGCGTAACCTCTCATTACCCATTTAGCGCTTGGAAAAAAAGTCCCCCGAGAGTCTAGCTGGAACCACCCCTGGCATGTGCGCTGAAGAGCTCGAAGGATGTGTTCCTGAAAGTTATCACGCGGAATGAAGCGGAATCGTATCACGGAAACCAGAAGCCTGTGTGTATTATTATGGCTTCCGCACCATTGCATCTTTGAGAAAGAGGCCTTTGAGAGTCCTCTCAGCTTGAAGCAGAAAGAAAATGACCTGAGCAGAGGCACATCGCCGTGCTCGTGGAAAGAAGAGTCAGTGATCACAAGACCATTACTTAGGTAGTTGAGGCGATAAAATGGTAGTAGAGTGAAGGAGACGCAAGATACTTGTTGTCGGGGAATGATAGCAAGAAATAGTTGGATTTACGGAACAACAAATCCAACCAAGGAGAGTGGAATGGGTAGTTGGATGTCCTAAGATCGCAACTGACAGGATAACGTACGTAGCCATGACATTGGTTGTAAAGAGGTCCATGTTGTAAGGGCTAATTCAATCTCTGGTCCTGGTAGTATAACCTTGAACTCGATAGAATACCTTGAAGCGCCTTAACGAATATGATGAGTCGCAGACACACCAGCGATCAGTCGATCTGGGCTATAAGCTTAATCCTCGATTTTTCTAAGTTCCCAACCACCTTCACCATCACCCTTGAAGACCAGCTCAAGTTGATGGTACTTGCGTAAAGAGGCACGGTGTGCAATGGAGAAGATGGTGATTCCGAGCTTCACGACAGCAGCATACAGTCGTGCCTCATCGTCGGGGTGAACGGCACTAGTCGCTTCATCCAGAACAGCGAATAGAGGACGATTGTAGAAAATGCGAGCGAAGCCCAACTTTTGACGTTCACCACCAGAAAGGCGAGTTTCCCAATCATCACAAACGGTGTCGAGACCCTCGGGTTGGGCCTCAATGACCTTGGTAAGCCCCGCAAGCTCGCAAGCCTCGAGGATAGCATCGTCCAAGGAGTTGTCGAAGCCCATAACAACTGGATAAGTCACCTGATCACGCAAAGTGCCCAAAACCATGTACGGCTTTTGAGGGAGCCACATGATTGCACCTGCCTGGCTAGTGGCAGCGGCAGTTGGATGAGCATTCACTGCCGGGGTTTGTGGTTTGGGTGTGACGGGAGTAGCACCGCCTTCGCTTGCGCGTGCGATCTCGCTCAAGCGTCGTGAAGAGGCATAGCGCAGGCCGGTGCGCGCATGCGAGGCGATGCGTTTGAGGCCACTGACAGTAGGGGCCATGCCAGGGCCATGAGCCGATTGAATGGAAGGAGCCGGCAACGCAGGGGTTGCAGGCGTCGTGCACGGGAGGCCTTCGCGATGTTCTGCATGTGCACTGTCTCCAGCGCAACTGGAAGCTGCTGCAATACCCAGGTCATCCAAAGCAACGGGCTTCTTGGAAGGTCGGGTGATGTGGCCACTAGTAAGGGGCCACAAACCTGCGAGAACACGGAAGAGGGAGGTCTTGCCAGCACCGTTTGGTCCAGTAACCAGAACGGACTTGCCCTGTTCAACCTCCATCGTCAAATCTTTCACGAGCACCCGAGGCGCCTTGCCATCGCCTGAGGATCCACCGATACTCTCGGGGATTGCGACAGTAACGTTTTTGAAGGAAATAGCTGGGACGCGATCTTTTGTCCAACAGCTCGAGGCGCTAGTGGGAACATCCGTGATGCGACCTGGAGCCTCAGAGGTCTCCGCGAGTTGAGCAGCCAGCGCCGAATCGTCGCCTTCGTCTTCAACACCAAAGACGTGGACAGAAATGCCAGCCCTCTTCGATGTCTCAGCGCGGTCTGCCTCAGCAAGTGCTTCAAGTGCCTGCTTGGCTTCCTCGTGTTCTTGCTTTTCAACCAATTCAAGTGCATCGAGCAATTCGACAATGCGGGAAGTGTAGCCAGACAGCTCGTTGAGCTCGCGGCCAAGTAACAAGACTTCACCAAACGACGTACCGCATCGAAGCATCAGCTCTTCCGTGGCACGGAAGTTCCGCATACGCTTCGACTCACTAAGGTTGCGTGCGAGCAAAAATGGAACGTGCACAAAGATACCACCAGTGAGCATAGAGCCGAACTTGAGCATATTGTCGGCAACACTCTTGCGAATACGCTGGATCGTGTGCTCGGTCTTGACGTTAATTAGCGCGTCCAGACGACTATCCACGATGTGGCGCTCAGTCTCTGCACCACGCAAGAAGGCGATCTCTTCCGCATTGGCGAGGATTCTATGGTGCGCGCGATGGAAGTTACCTTCAAGAACAGCTTCGCATGCAACCATGGCACCAAGCTGTGGCGACACAGCTCGAAGCAGCAAGTTGAAGAAGGCACTGATCAAGAAGAGCACGATGGGCCGCTTCAGACCCAGGTTGCGGGATGCTTCGACGAGCGATAGGATAAACTCCAAGACAGGCTTGAATGAGTGGCCATAAAGGAACGCAATATTCACCGAGAAGTCGTGAATGTCCTTTACAATGCGGTTGTCGATGTTGTCCAAGACACTCTTGTGCATGGAAGTGGCACGATAGAACGCCAAGCCCTGCAAGTACTGCTTATGAGCGTAATGTGTGAGCTTGCGACGGACTTCGAGGGCAATTAATGACTCGAAGAATCGCAAACCCGAGTTGGCAATGACACCACCCAGCATCCACATGCAGAAGTCGACGAACCAGCGAACCCACACCTTCCACGATGCTCGTGAAATGGCCTCAGTCAAGGTGCTGATGCTGTTCTTCACGCAATTGATGGTGAGGAATGTGCGAAGCACGAGAAGGAAGAACTGAATCACCAGCAAGAGGTTAAATCGCGAGAACAGCTTGGGTGAGCAGATCTTGAGCAGGCGCCAAAGCTGTTTGAAGAGCCGCATGCCAGTCGCAATCTTGGGTTTCTTGTCCTTCTCCTCGGTAGCACCCGCCTTGCTCTTTTCACCATTGCGGCTCGCCTTACCGTCTTTGGTAGTCATGCTGATGATGGCTGCGTGTGGGTCGCGCTGTGCATTCTGCTTCTGAATCGCGCGCAATCTCATCACCTCTCGGATAGCGAAGAATATGAAGCCTCCACCACCGACTAGAATGAAAGTCGTAAAGACCTTATCCTTCCAAATGGTTCGCACACTGCGGCGAAACGCCTCACGACCAAATTTGCGCAGGGAGGTAATCACGTGGGTGAAGTCCAGGCCCATATCTGAAGTGGGCTGCGCGATCGCATCCACCACAGTCTCACCAACAGCTGCTACGGTGGCCGAGTCGACGGCGGCGCTTTTGACCTCAGCGCTGGTGAGGACGCGGCTGAGTGCACTAGCGAATCGGCGGGACAACGACAGAGCGGCGGCGCCTGCGCTAGCAGCGATGCCTCCCGTAGCAGTACCCGCGCCACTGGTGTCATAGGCGTACATTGAGTCCTGAGCGAGCTTGGAAAACATGGGTCCCTTTCGAGTTGATTTCGTGTGTGGTATTCTTGGCCTTGGTGAGTGCTTTGGGGTTAGATGCTCACGCGGAACGATGGAGACTGTAGTCTAGTTTGGTTGAAACTGACGTGCTTACTACTCTCGCTATAGTCGCGAGTGACGTAATCCGATGACGTCTCCTCTGTTTTACCGCGGTTCTGAAGCGATAAACGGCGTCGAACAGGGCTAAGCCGGAATTTGTGTGGGACAATAGCTTGATACTCCGCCGTTTTGCGAGTTAATGCGCAATTTGATGAGATCTCTGTGTGCCCCCCCTAACGACTATACCGCGTTTTCACCTAAGTGGAAGACTGATATCTCGGGATTTCAAACCAAGTCGGCGCGTGTCCGGATGGAGGTAGCTACGGTGCTGGCTGCACTGACACGCCTAGAAATAATATCGGCATGGCATGTGCTGCATATGCAGTATATTAAAGAGCGAAGACGCAGTTGTGGCATGTATCTTTCAAGAGCCTTCCAGTCGCACTCAGATGAAACCTATACTGGGATAGACTTCTTTCGCATAATAAATGCAGTAATAGTGATAGAAGCGACTGAAAGTTAGGTATATTGCGCTGTGTATGCAGGATCGTGCGTCTATGTGCCGTACAGGTTCACAAAAATTACACTCTGGGAGGTTTCTAACTCGCATTCTTTTCGCTGGCCTGAGCAGCGTCATCAGAGACAATGTGAAGGTTCAGAGGGCGAAATAATCACCTCCAGTATGTTGCCTAGACCTATACACATCAATCTTTGAGTGATGCTCTCTATACCCCATCGAAGGATCACCAAAGGGCGTGAACACCCCGATGAGACTGTGTCAGAAGTACGTGAAGAGGATGTCAGGGACCAGAATATGTGGCGATCACCTCAATATGGATGCATAAAATATACGTTGGCAAGGATTGTTGATGTCTTCTGCATCGTATTTCATGTAAAGCCATGCGAAGTCTCACAAAGGCCGAAAACTCACTCTTTGGTACAATTCTGCACACTCGGATTTCGAGTGTTACACTTGTAGCCCAACTCAAAAAATAGCCTGAATTGTTTGTTACTAGTCTCTTATATGAGATAGCCCAGCAAAGACCCTAGAAAAACACTTGAATCACCATGAACCTCGCCAGAAACGCATTCTCGGGAATCCGCTCCTCTCAGAACTCAGCTTTGAGGAGGGGTTTTGCCGGAGGACTGGTCGGATGGACTCAGAAAACATCGCTTAATCAACGTAACATGAGCAGTTCTAGCAAGACACCGAAAGATCGCCGAGTGGTCGTCACGGGAATCGGACTAGTGACACCTTTCGGGACCAACAAAGTTGAAGACTTCTGGGCCCGACTGATTCGCGGCGAATCGGCAATCCGTGGCATCGATGACCCAGAGATCCTCAAGTACGAGATGGCAGCGCGCACGGCTGCCTTTATTCGACCAGACGAATTCGACACTAAGGCTTGGGTTCCCCACCAAATCGCACCTGTCTGCTCAAGGTTCGAGGCTTTCGCTGTAGCGGCCTCGACCTGCGCTTTAACCGACGCGCAATGGCTTCCAGCGCAGAATGGAACAGAGCGTGATCAAAACCGTACTGGCGTTTCGATAGGAACGGGTATCGGTAGCCTCGAAGACATTGCTCAAGCAGATGAGGCACTGCGAACAAAAGGCGCCCGACGAATATCCTCATACGCACTTCCTCGCTTGCTGTGCAACCTTGCGGCGGGCCAGGTGTCGATTATGCACAAGCTGAAAGGCCCTAATCACTGTGCTTCAACGGCATGCACGACAGGCGCTCATTCCATTGGCGACGCTTACAGGTTCATCAAGTTTGGTGATGCAGATGTGATGGTCGCGGGGGGTACTGAGTCAGCTGTATCGCCGCTGGGAGTTGGCCTGTTCAATCGAATTCATGCCCTCTCTCGCAAGTCATTCCCGGACCTGCCCTCAAGTCCATTCGATGACACGCGCGATGGCTTTGTCATGGGAGAAGGCGCTGGCATTCTCGTTCTAGAAGAGCTTGAGCATGCGCTGAAACGAGGTGTTAAGAAGATTTATGCCGAGCTGGTTGGCTATGGCTTGTCGGCGGACGCACACCACGTCACACAGCCACCTGAATCTGGAGAAGGAGCTGCACGTGCGATGCAAGCAGCTTTGTATCATGCAGGTCTTGAAGAGGCACTCGATCAAGTTCACTATGTTAATGCACATGCCACTGGCACCCCTCAAGGAGATCGAGCTGAGGTATGTGCAATTGCAAGAGTGTTTGGAGCTCATGGTAACAATACGTTCCCAATCGTGAGCTCGACGAAGGGCTCATTGGGTCATATGTTGGGTGGTGCAGGTGCCGTTGAGGCTGCCGTCTGCGCCCTAGCCTTGCATCATCAACAACTTCCCCCTACAGTAGGTGTACGGAAGTTGGACTCTCAACTCGAAGCTGGTCCTCGAATTCTGTACACAGAGCGTGCTGGGGATCCCGTGTACCTCTCAACCGGGGAAAAGAGAACTACAACTGCCAGAGCAACCACCATGGAAGGAGATTCTCAGCAGAGTGTCAGCATCGCTGTTGAGACAGCTCCGGTTGAGCTCTATGATCCACAGGCTCACTTGCCACCGAATGGCATTCGCTACGCGATGAGCAACTCTTTCGCATTTGGTGGCAGTAACGCCTCTTTGGTGTTCAAGCGATGGGAGCAGGAGTAGATGACTGCTGAAGCCTTTGGCCTCATCATGCGATTAGCATTGTATATTAGGACCTGTTCATCATACATACTATCTTACTTTGTTTGTACAGTTTATACAGTTTATGCATTCAGCACTTCGTTGAAATATTGCCGGTAGCACTCAGCTGGCTGTGCTCCTACGTGGACTCGGTCCGTCTTGTTCTCCCACTGATTACAAAAATATTCTTCTGCCTTTCCCTAGCGGCCCGATACACTCTCGACACCAAACCTCAACAGACCCTGATTAAAGCATCTTTCGTTCCTCTATTGTTATGCTTGACAAACAATTCGCGAATCAGATGATGATGACGAAGTGATCCAAGAGCACGACCCGCCAACAGCAACGTATGACCTGATAGAGCTCCTTTCGATGACCGTGATTCCTACCACACAACGTGGAAACTTCACAACTGTCGACCTTGATTTGACGTCAAGCACTAGGATGCCTTGCAGTTTTATCTACGACATAGCGTAATCCTATTGCTCTCGCATCGTCATCATCTTCCTCTCGTGACTGAGAGTGACGGAAGGGAATGAAAGCATCAGGAGTGACCTACAATGTATAACATACTTATGTAGCATGCTTAGCAGTAGCCTCGCGAGCGCGTCGGTCGTGCTCAGTTCGGTCTGTCTTGTAGAGCATGGCAATCTCAGGGACGAGAGGATCGTCAGGGTTGGGGGAGTCCAGCAAGGCGCAGATCGAAAGAAGCACCTTCTGGATGGTCAAAGCAGGCGACCACTGGTCCTTGAGGATATCCAGACAGATACCACCCTCGGCGTTGATGTTACAGTGGTAAATCTTGGTAACGAATCGCACGTGTGGAGGGTGGAATGGGTAGTCCGGAGGGAACTCGATCCTCAAGAAGAAGATACCACCTTCGTAGGGGGTACCCTCAGGGCCAGCGATGGTGGCATCCCAAAGGAAGAGGTTGTCGTTGCTGATAGGACCTGCAGTGATGTTTGCGGGAGCATCCTCTGCAGTGAAGTCCTTCATTTCGTTCTGAATGCGCTTAAGAGCACTCTTACCGCCAGACATTGTAGTTGTAGGTGTAGTGGGGTGTTGTGTTCTGACTTTGGGAGTGTGCTTCGATGAGCAGGAATGAAGATCTCAGGTAGAGCACGTGAGATACAGGTTAGGAGGTAAAGGTACGGTTACAGATACAGATGCCGAATGAACTGTGTGCAAACGAGCGGAACAGTCTGCTTCGACAAACGAATCGGATCTAGATCGAGAGTTGGGTTTTCAGGAAAATTTCATACAAACATCATCAGTGAGTGGCCTAGTCCACCGCTTGTTCGGGTTGATTGCTGACGGAAACACGTCTCCACATCCCCACGCGCGGATTAGAGTGAAAGTGATGGCCTATGTCGCGAGATCCTGCGACAAAACCTGCTTCGAATGCCTCGAAATGAAGTTGAGGTCAGGCATCTTTGCAGGTCATATCGTGCCTCGGGCTCATCTCCACGCCGAGGTACCTCCACCACACGGCCGCTATACCGCATCGGCGCGTTGGGCGGACGCGTGCTGGTCGAGATTGACCGAATGTGGGGAGTACACAGCGCTGAAACGCATGCAAAACGACCGAGTTGAGGCAAGGATTGGACAAGTCTAAGGGGATAATAGTGCCAGTATTGGTTGAATTGCGTGGTATTGTGTCGAATATGGTTTGATAATTTTAATAAAGAATGAATGTCACACATAAATACTTTTAATTTAGCATATTTTTAAATCCATTACATTGTAATAATATCCAAGTTTCACTCATAATCACTTCAATTTAACCTCAGTTTTTTCAACTCAGTTAAGCCCAGTTTTGTCCTGTCCTGTCTGGTTAAACCTTCGGGCTCAGTCCTCCCCGCCCGGCCCGGCCTACCTTTTCTCAGGCAGGCCAGGCCCCGGTGTCATAAGAGATGCTATTCACATTCACACACTCGTCTGGGACCGTTCCCGGACCACACGGCCCAAAAGGCGCCGCCCACGGAATACACACTAACTGGCAGGAACATCTCTGCGTTTTTTAGCCCCAACTCTAACACCACCCCACCTCTCGCATGCCAACCTCACAGCTATAAAACCAGAAAACTCGAAATCGAGCCAGTCGGGCGAGAAGATGTGGTGGCCGGGGTCGGGGGTGATGGAATATGTACACCGGTGGATGAAGTCACTGGCCGACTTCGGGCCAGGACACATACCGAAAGGCTCTTTTCGAAGGGAGCATATTGTGCATGAAATCACGTCGATCGGAGTAGGATGTGTCGTGCGGGTGCTACTAATCGATTGGCGAGGCGGTGATACACCGTTGCATAGCATTATGACACTGGCATGATGACACCAATCCGAACTAATTCCACCCTGAAACCCTCTCAACTCCGGACTTGGCTCTGTCTGCCTCCTGTGCTCGCGGATCTGTGCAGTCCTCGGCACGTGCCGAGTTTGTGGGCAGGCCTATTTCTCAGAAATCCTGCTTGGATGTCGATATCTCGTCACCTGATGTGCCCTGGAGCTTGCCTATCCTCGTTTGGTCGGCGCTCTAGGGAGACTGCGTGATCAAGCCGGGATACGCACTGCGAGTTCGACTGGCATTGGTGTCAGTAGGACAACCACAGGAGTGACCTTCCACTCGTCTTGCCCAACGTACTTCAAACGCTCGATTCTGTACATGGATCTTATCATCCGCGTCTCCCTGGTCGATTCGATATAGACACACACGGTCGCTCCGATTCGCGTCCGACTGGACCGGTGGAAGACAAGCACACAGCTCACCCATCCTCAGGTCCAATAACCCGAGCGGAACAGACTCACCTCTCACTCTTCCACTCACACCACTCGGAGCGGCATTGTTATTATTTTCTCTCAGAAAATGAGCACTGAAGCAACCTCTCCAATCCGACAGGAGCTGGAAAAGAAGCTCCTCCTGGCCCTCGTCAACGCCCCTGTGGAGAACTCCTTCGCATTCGTTGATGAAGATGTCAAGCTGCACGAGGAACTCATCGGTGTGATCAAGTCCCTCGAGTCACGCAAGATGGTCGTAGCCAAGCCCGCTGGATCCGCTCCCATCATCCAGCTCACTGACGAAGGCAAGAAGATCGTCGAGGTCGGCTCACCCGAGTTCATTGTTTACAACGCGGTGGATCCTAGCAACCCCGATGCCAACTCGCGTGACGACGTGCGAGCGCGTGCTGCAGCCCAGCTTGCTCCTTTCAACATTGATGGCAAAGACATCTTCCAGCTCGCCTTCGGCCATTGCGTTCGTAGCCAGTGGATCAAACTCGATGCAGGTAAGATCATCCGTCTCAACAACAGCCTCACTAACGATGCTACCCGAGAGTGGCTTCAGGGTGTCGAGCAGCTGGATGCTGCCGGCAGGAGAGCACTCGCTCAGAACAAGCAACAAGTTGATGGCATGAAGAAGCGTGGCTTGATTGTCGCCAAAGAGGTCAAGTACGTTTCAGTGGAGCAGGGTGAGGACTTCGCCCTTGAGCGCAAGGAGCGTTTGGAAGACCTTACTGTGGAGACCCTTCGCTCCGGAGCCTGGAAAGAGACCCCCTTCAAGGAGTTCAACGTTCTCTCCTTGGGTGCTCCTCTCCGAACGGGGGCACTTCACCCTCTTCAGAAGGTGCGCTACGAGTTCCGCATGTTCTTGATTCAGATGGGTTTCGAGGAGATGCCCACAAACAACTACGTTGAGTCTTCTTTCTGGAACTTCGACTCGCTTTTCCAGCCCCAGCAGCACCCTGCACGTGATGCACATGATACTTTCTTCCTCAGTGAACCCGCAGAGGCCGATATTAAGACGCTTGCCGACCCAGCCTACATTGAGCGTGTCAAGGAGGTTCATGAGTCCGGTGGCTATGGCTCCGTTGGTTATCGCTACTCTTGGAAGATTGAGGAGGCTGCCAAGAACATCCTCCGCACACACACGACGGCTGTTTCGTCCCGCATGCTCGCTAAGCTCGCAGAGGAGTACAAGAAGACCGGTGTCTTCAGGCCCGTGAAGTACTTCTCGATTGATCGAGTATTCCGTAACGAAACGCTCGACGCAACTCATCTTGCAGAGTTCCATCAGGTCGAAGGTCTCGTCGCGGACCGTAACCTTACTCTGGGTGACTTGATCGGTACCATCAAGACCTTCTTCGAGAAGATCGGCATCACTGAGCTTAAGTTCAAGCCCGCCTACAATCCCTACACAGAGCCTTCCATGGAGATCTTCAGCTACTCGAAGGACCTTGGCAAGTGGATTGAGGTTGGCAACTCGGGTATCTTCCGACCTGAGATGCTTGAGCCCATGGGTCTCCCCAGCGACGTTCGTGTCATTGCTTGGGGTCTGTCGCTTGAGCGACCTACCATGATCAAGTACGGTCTGAAGAACATTCGTGGTTTGGTCGGTCCCAAGATGCAACTTGGCATTATCCGATCAAACGGAATTGCTCGATACCCGTAAGCCTAGTCTGAGACCCCTCACCAATGTGTTTCTAGCATTTTACCAGTAATACAACAAAGGCCTTAACTCACTCATACTGATGACTCGCTGTAGACATAACACACACGCTTCCGTACTGGATTGTATTGACTGACAGACGTCCGCTCCGAACTGGACTGACATTAGAAGTCGAATTCAGCATCGTCTAGACCCAGCACACCCATCGGATCTTGGTTGTTCACAGCATTCGTCTGGGAGGTCCCTTGCTTAGGAGGCTCTTGAGCGTGGGATATCGTTTCGGGTGCGAATCCGCTGCTGCCGAACATGGGTTGGACTGTACGCCGTGGACGTTGTGGCGATGCAGGCACATCGAATGTCATGATGCTACTCGCCTGTGACTGAGAGAAGCCACTGGTGGTGTTGGTATAATCAAAAGGCCTAGACACCCGAGCCGGTACCGACGTCTGCTGCTGGATCGCGTGATGACCAGGTTCAAACGCCAGGTGGTCATCCGGATCGGATTGATCAGATGGCTGAGAGTCCGTCCCTAGGACTCCCCTTGAGAGAATGCCCTCCAGACGACCGCCTGTGACAGATGCTCGCCTAGGTGGAGTTGGCTGCGCCTCCTGCTGCTTAGTTTTGTCTGTTGATACCCCAAGGCCGCTAGCATTCATTGAGACAACATCAGTACCATTATCCATTACGGATTCAGACAGACCAAAGTCCGTGGGGTGGAAGAAAGGCTTGCTAGAAGATTGTGCCGTTTGCTGCACGGTCGTCGTAGTTGCTTGCTGAGGAATATGAGAGCGACCCACGGTCACGGTACCATCAAGTAGCGAGCCCCGTCCAAGCCCACTCTGTGGTCGGAATGTACTGCTGAGTGGTTTTCGTACACGTGGCTCATTGGATGTAGCCACGGCGGAAACAACATACATGTCTTCGCTTCCTGTGTCGGACCCAGAGATCGAATGTGTGCGTGACGTTCTTCGGTCCGGTGAGTCGGAAGTCTGCACCGGTTGCAAGGGCTGTTCCCGCTGCTCCTGCTGTGCTTGCTGTGTTTGGTGTGTTTGCCCCACCTGCGGCTGTAACTCGCCTTTTCCTGGCTGCGACGAGTACGGAGCTCCTGGAACCTCTGTCTGATCGGACTTGGGCTGGCTCTTTTTAGTGTTGTTCTCATTTGCTCCGCCACCGATCAAGTCTGCGAGCGCTTCACTCGATAAAGAAGACTCATTACTCCTGGAGGATAAGTACCGTGCAGACAGTTCTTGAGTGGGGGAAAGCCTGCCCTGTTGAATACCCCCTAGCTCAGATCCTGGGACGCTACTGCCAGCGCGTTGAGGTGACAAGACATGAGAAACCTCAGCTACCTGACCAGTTCGCAGATCCTCCTGCTCAAGATCGCTCAGTAATCGGGCAGGCACACCCTCGGGGTCGGTCGAGGCCTGATTAGCTGAGCTCTTATCCATCGTGTACCTGGTTGGTGGGACTGCAGTTGGAATGATTGGAGGTTCACTGTCACGGGACTGCACACGGTTGTCTGAGCGTGACTCATGCACAATACTCTCGAGCTCCTCATCTCGCGTTACATGCACAACTGTAGGGGGCTCAACCTGCGATACGCCGAGACTCGATGAGAAGGAGTCCTGCTTAGGGTGTGGCTGTCGGGACGTCTCCCGTCGTGACGGTGAGGTCCTGCTCTTGGGACTTGCGTGGGATGATGGTCTAGCTGGAGACTTGCCCAAGTCGCGCTGTGTACCACTTGCCCTTCGGCGTTCGCGGATCTTGTCGTCACCGGTCTTAGGTGTCCGCCGACGCCTGTCGTGCAATGATTCGGCACCCGAACTGTCCTCAGTACTGGAATCAAACTCATCGGTCTCGAGATATTCCCTCTCCAAATTCTCGTCTTCTTCTCGAACACTCGCCTCACCACGCAAGGCTAACAGCCTTTCTGACAATAACTTTCGCGCCCATCTGCGACTCTTTGCTCTTTCCTTCGCACGCCGCTTTTCTTCCTCGTAATACTTGCGTTCCATCCGAATGAGAGCTAACTCGCGTTCGCGCTCTCGGCGTTGCCATTCTGCACGTTCTTCCTCAAGCCGAAGCTGCGCCTGGAATTCTGCTTCTTTTCGCCGCTCATGCTCAAGTTCCTCAATGAGTGCACGATTTCTTGCAATCTTTTCCTCCTCCCGAACCCAACCCTCGCTTGCCTCTCCAAGGACCAAACGTTCTAGACTGCCTTTGAGACGCTGAATCTCAAGCTCCTTCAACTCCTGTTCTCGGGCATGTGCTAAGCGGTGCTCTGTCATAATACGCTGCCATTCCGCTTGCTCCGCCCTCAACCGCGACTGCAAGCGATTGTGGAGAAGCTTCCATTCCACTGCTTCGTGTTGCAGCAAAGCGGCACGGATGCGCGCTGCGTTCTGGGCAGTTGGAGGGAGCTGAGCGAGCATAGCCAGTTCTTGTGCAAATGGACTGCTCGCCGTGGGATGATTGGACTGCTGGCCATTCGATACTTCACCAGAGGGCATTGATGTGGTGGCTACCACACCGACTTGTGAGGGTTGTTGCACTGCCAAGCCATTTTGGCTAGCAGTGGGTTGTACCGCAGGAGCCGCCACCGGCTGCAAAATTGCACCGTCTGTGTCGCTCGCACCGACCATCCCATGACTGGCCACCATCCTGGAGGACGATGCGGCTGTGGCTGGTGCATCCGAAGTGACTCCGCTGGCCAGTATCGCATGCTGCTGACGTGGGGTCCGACTTGCAGCATAATCGGCTGATCGAGCACCTGGAGCTGTTGCACTTACTCCTGATGCCATGAGTGGAGTTGGGGGGGCAGGCGTGGCATGTGAAGTGCGCAACATAGGACCCACAACTACCTGAGGAGCAGTACGTGCTGGCGTATTAGACAATGGCGTTTTATCACTAGCGGGTTCTCCAGGCTGTCGCTGCTGTTGCTGCAAGATCTTGCTTGCCAGATCGTGTATACTCTCATCGTCTCCTAACCCAGAGGCACTAAAAGAAAGGCCACCGCGAGCTGGTGAGCTAAATACACCGGAAGAACTTGGCACGGTGATTCCACTGATGACTTCGCCATGCTGGACCTTGGCTGCCATCTCAAGTTGTTGTCGGTCAACCTCTTGCCTTCGTCGGGCAAGTTCCAATGCATGTTGTTCCTGCATCGCGTCGAGCTTAATTGCTCGAAGTAGAGCTTGATCGACGCTTGAGACACATCGTTCGCGAAGCCGCTCCAATGCAGCATCTTGCAGAGTTGCCTTGCGATCGCTAGCCAAAATTTGGTTTAGGCTTGCGTCCACTCTAGCTTCAGCACGTTGAATGCTATTGGTGAGAGCTTCGACTTTCGCGCTAAGTTCAGACAAATGAGCACGGTGGTACGGACCCAAGGTTTTGGCATGCTGTTCTTTCAGTCGTTGCCGATTCTCGATCGCGGCCAACTGCCCATCTATCTCAGATAACTTTAGAGCTTGCTGTGTTGTCAAAAACGCTGGCTTGTAGTGCAGTGGGTCCACGGTTGGTTGTTCGAGCTGTCCACTCTGCGGATCTTCAGTTTCAGGGAAAACATTCTCCGCTTCCGGTGTAGCCAAACCCGAGCCTATTGATCCAGCCGCTCCAGGACCTGCTGTCGCCATGAGTAGCCTCAGCAGACTAGGTAGCTCAGTTTGGTCCGGTTTCGATCTTGGCTGCTTCGATTGGGCGCCATTCGGGTCCACAGGTGGTATCAATTGGGATATTAGCAAGTCTGACTTGAGTGCGTCTGCAGCCAGGTCATCGAGGCCCGACTGTGCCTGCCGAGTACTCGCCTGAGCAGTGTCCGATACCCTGAGACCCACTAGTTTGTTCGCGATGGCCCTGTCCTCGGCGAACATGGCTGCAATGCGGGCGTTGCGGGCATCGGGCGCCAGAAATTGGTCTGCCATATCGAGCTATACGTATAAAAGGGGAACTTCCCTCCTGACCACACCGCGTATCCTATACTAGGTCAAAGTCCACCCTCAAGCTTTTGGTCCCACACCCGTTTGATAGGGTTGCGCAGCGAGAGAGTGGGGATAAACGACGCACTATAATGGATCGCGGAGTGTGTGTGCTTACAGCCCGATCGATTGTCACGTAGCTGGGGCTTGGAGGTAGATACGCAGCTTCAAAGTTTTGAAAATTTGAATTCTGTTACAATAACACGAGATCTGGATAGCGATCGTGGGGTGAGTGTGGTATTATATGAATGCGTGAGTTCGGTACAGCCTGTTAGTGTGGCTCGAAAACATATGTCATTTTTCACAGGCTATCCAACACACTCCCGAAATTGATCACATTCTTTTCTCACTCACAACTCCACACTTCGCGCCCTTTCCGTTTTGCGTGGATCTGCAGCGCCCGCGCATCCTCAGCGCCACATATACACTGCGCCTAGGCGCCAAATATCACTAGAGGCGTGAAACACTCAGAGAGCTACCCAAGTCTGACGCCTCCAGGCCCTACCCGGGCTTAATGTCCAACAGCGCCGATCAGAGTTCCTCCCTCTCTGCGCGGTTCCAGGGCCTGCCAGGGGTCAGATCGGGCCAGAGTCCTGGGGATCTGGATGCTACGGATCTGCTCACAATGAGTGCGCGGACGGATCAGCATTCGGGCCTGGTTCATCCATACCATCAGGGCGAAAATCCAGATCGGTCCTACACGGGAGGTTTACTAGCGAGTCCGCTGAGCCAGCGCTCCTCGAGTTACATGCACAAATCATCGAGTCTACCGAGCGCCAGCCTATCGCCACCCGTCCCCAACACTTCTTCTCCGAGTGCTTCCGGTCGCCATGCTGCGATTGCTCTAGGTAGTAATGCGCTGCATATAGGTAATCAACTGCCAGCAACCATCGGTGAGGACGAAGGCAACACAACAGAAATCGACTATGGGCGTATTCAGGCTCTACTGGGTAGCGGCAACGGCAACGGCACTGCTAACTATGCGGGTTCGACAGCCTCACCCCCAGCGAGGACTCCCCTAGACGCACGGATACGACCGAGGTTAGGTTCGGCACCCTTCACTTCGGGTGTAAATGGTGGAAGCAGCGGTGGAGCCCATCGCCTTGCACCACCTTTCACACCCACTCCCACCATCTCAGGAGGCGCATCGCCACAAGTGAATCCTACTCCCACCTTCGCCGCTCCAAATTCCCACTTTAACCTAAATCTCAGTCTGACCAGTGCAGCTAGTTCGAATACCACAACTGAGGGAAGGCAAAGGACGAATGGGCCTAGCGGATCAGGACCCGGTGATACGTCTGGGGCGAGTGTGAACGAGCTGGAATTAAGCCTAGCAGAAGCTCACCTCTCACTTGAGCGGGCGAGACAGTCCCAACTCTCGTTGTCCTCGAATCGAGTGAACGCCGGACTGACGACCAATCGGTCTTATCAAACGCAGCCACAAACGACTTCCCACATGTCGAGCGCCGCATCATCTTCCCAGGTTTCAGGTGTGGGTAGGCAGACCTCATCAACGTCATCCTTGCAACAACCTCAACAGCCGCAACAACCCACAGGTGCATTCTCGCCCTCGTTTGAACATCAGTCCTCGCCACATGTAGCATTTTCTCCGTCGCAGCCACTCGTTCAACCCGTTTTCCTCTCACCTCCCCACCCGGGCACGCTTCCGAGAGAAGTCACATCATTTTTTGCTGCTGACTCACCGACCCAATCTGCAATCAGTGCACCCGGAGCTGGCAGATACAATACTGCCGGTGCCAGTGCCATGCCGTTGAAATCGGAGGAGTTTGTTCGACTGGATAACACTGAGAGCCGGAAAAGCTTCACTTCACCACAGTCTTCAATGCCTCCGAGGCCACAGGCCATTCGATATTCCGCGACTCCACAGCCTCAGATGCCTCAAACAAACCAGGCGCAGCCCGCCACCGCTGCACCACATGACGCGGCAGCCTTCATGAGCATCCCCCGCCGCTTTAGTGCATTCTCGACCCCAGAGGGGCTTGTTAGGCAACAATATATGCAGCAACGTCAGTTGTACGGCGTGATGACTGACCCCGGAGATCGAAAACTCCGTGTTCCGGAAGCCACTCAATCAAAACCAGCAGTACCAGCAGCTACAGCGGCACAGCTGGAGGGTGGAATGGCCACCTCCAGTAGTAGTGGCAGTAGTGAGACCAATGACCTTCCGCGACTGCCTAAGGCTACGCTTGACCGAGCTGGCACGGATCCTTTCTCGATGTCAGCACCCGTCAGGACCACTGCGCCATCAATCGGAGCAAGGCCTTCCATTCGGCCCACGAATTTGTTTGAGAGATCATTTGACGAAGGACAGGGACAATCACAAGCACACGTTCCCTCAGGATCCGCGTCAAGGGCCCTTGATCAGAGTGCTGTCGCAAGTGTGGTGTCGGAGGAGGAGGCCGGCGAGGAGGCAAATATTGCCCAGGAGATTTACTTCGCGAACACTCGACCAGTGCCCGAGCCTTCGCATGCATCAAGAGAATTCACACGGGGCGAGTTGAGTTCAAATCTTTCGTCGGATTCTGTTCGACATAGTCAAGTACCACCGCTTCCCACAGCTGAGCTTTCCTCACAGCTTCAAACTTCATCCCGGCGAAGCATTAGCCAAGCATCACAGGGGGCGCGGGAGGCTATAACTACAATGGCAACCCCTTCACACAAAAGGCGAGTGGCACTACGGTCATCAATCCCTGAGGAGGATGCCGAAGAGGTACCTGAGTCTGACGGGGTCGCATTGACCGGAGAGGAGGACGACTCTTTGGCCATCGAGAGTGTTCGCGATGCATCGGGGTCTCCTGTCAATCGTGTCGCTTCCGCGCCGACTACAGATTACCGAACGGCATCTCCCGGCAAGCAGTCACGTGCCCCGATTGCATCAGCGTCGTCCACTAGTACTACTGCTGGTGGTGGGAGTGGGAATGGGAGTGGTGGTGAGGGTGGCGGCGATCGTAACACTGACATCCTTTCAGACTATTATGATGCGGTCAGCGGCGCGAATCCTTTCAACCTCATTACGAAGAGTAAATCAGTTGAAGGAATGCTCGCAGCTTCATACGAGAACGATCTTTTCGTCGAGAAAAACCAGAAATTACACGCCGAGAGTGAAGCAATTGCATGGGCATTTGAATCTCGCCAGCAGAGTGATTTGCTGCGCATTCATGAACGCGAGCTCCTTGAACTCAAACAAAAGTATATGAAGCTGCTCCAATTGTACGAAGATGTAGGCAAGCACCGCGACAACCTTTCGGCCACATTGCGAGCGCACTTGCTTGCGGTTAAGGAAGGGCTCAAATCATTTGTTCCCGACCCCGATTCTCCATTAGCGATGTGTGCTGCGACTGCACATACTCCACAGGCACGACAACTGTTGGATAAGCTTGCAACCGCGCGGGTTCAGGATTTAAATCCCGAGATCGTGAAAGAGGCGCTCGGTGTGTTGGCAGCAAGCACTCTACATGGAGCCACCCAACTGGCTGCTTGCCTAGCAAAGGCAGAAGAGCTCGAAGGCCGGGACAATATTCTTACGCAATATCATGACTGGCGGGCGTTCTGCACCGCGACCCAGCAAAAGCAGTGGAGCCATGAGATGGTAAATCATTTCCGAGCTCGCAGTGACCGGAGGTTGCTGTCCAAGGTTTTGCTTGCCTGGATCATGCGAATGCGTGAGCGGCAAAAGCACCGTGCTGCGCTCGAAGTAATCCAAGCGCGGTCACGAAACAGTCTTTTATCCGCAGCATGGGCGACTTGGCGAGCTGCGTTCGTCAAGCATAAGGCGGCCGAGCACCAGAGTGATGTGCTCCGGGGATGGCTAACCAGAATCAAACTAACTCGAACTATTCAAGAATGGAATTTGCTAGCAAAGGTTAGTGCGGCGGATCGCGAGCGCAGAAGCCTTGTATTAGCACGATGCCTCGAAGGCACTGCGCGGCGCTTTAAGGCTGTGCTCACATCCGCGCTATATAAATGGCGTGGCATTGCCCACATTGATCGTGAGAAGGCAAGGTTACGTCAGTTCGGCATTCGTTCAATCGAGCGCGTTCTTTCTCGCCTCGCGAAACGAGATGCACTCATGCGTTGGAAGAGGCTGGCACGTGGCACATCTGAGATCATTGGAGTTTCAGCTTTTGGATCTCATCCACGCCACCCACCGGGTCACCACCCACCAACTCACTACGACGGGCCCCAGACAGTAAGGTCTTTGTCGAGCGCTGACGAGGGTGATCGACGGTATGCCGAGCTGACCCGCCAAGTTGAAGAGCTGAAGTCTCTCTTTCAAGCATCGGTGCAACGACGGAGGGCCAACGCATCGGCTGCTGTAGATTCGACCTCCGACTCTGACTCAGACGTCATTGATTCTCGATGCGTTCCGACCAGGAGGAAGGACTCTCGGTCCTGCAAAGTGAACGGATTAAAAACAGAGGCTCCTCCCAGTATGCCACTCGGTAACTATAACAAGGATCAACATTCCCAGGCGTTGGAGCAAGACAAAGTAGAGAGGCCAGACCATAGAGAAGAGCCCTCCTCAAAATATGTTCCAGACCACTATAAGAGGACCACCTTGCGGCCTTCGCAGCTCACATCGTCTGACATTTCTCTCACGGCTGCCTTCGGCACGATCGAAATCGCCAGTGATGATCCATGTGAAAGGTCGCGTGTTGTTCTCCAGCCCGCTGTACAGGCAGATCCTATGCCGGAAAATCCGTTGGACCGGCTGCTGCACCCTCAGCGATGCGTGCACATGGACAATGGAGATGAGACCAAGGTACGCCAGTACAGCTCGACTCATATGCCGGGGCCTTATAATGATCCAATCTATGGCCATCGCTATGTATATCGTGATACGCATTTCCACGAAGGCACGGGTTCTCAAGCAACATATCAGGAACAAGGCACGTTCTTTAAGGAGCACCACCAGCATATGCCCACGAGTGCAGCGTTCGCGTCCTACGAGCGTGCTACCGGATCTTCACAGGGCGTGGCCGGCCACGCGCATGCCCTTGACGCTCAAGGAAATGTAGTCTACAAATCAGCGTTCAAGCCCGACACTCCGTATACCGCAGACCGCAGACCTTTCCCAGCAAATTGCAGTTATCCACAAAGCTACTATGCGCACAGCAAGGCAGATTCACAGTCCGTACTGTACGGGGGGTTGAGTACGTATGGTAACCAAACGGTTCCTGAACCAAGGCCTCATCACCTTGTCTGGCCGAACCACATGTTCCGAGATTCGGATCAGGTGGAGGATCTTCCTCCACGCAAAGACGTCGCTCTCTCCGCCCTTGCGCATGCCGACTACATATCTGCGCTTGGTGTGGCAAACGACGAAATCATTGATGACTCAACTGTGGAGCACGCGAAGGAAGTTCAAGCGAAGATCGAGGCTGAACATGCCAAGGAACGTGCTGAAGCCGACGCAAGCCTGGAGCACATTCGCCAAGAGCTGAGACTTTCAGAAGTTGCTGCACATGCAGAGTCTTCGACCACAGCTGCTGTTCCATCCTCCCAAACCACAGCATCTGATTCGGCGCGATCCACTGCCCGCTGACATTCAGAGTCATCAGATGTTTAACGTAATAGCTGTTTCAAAGCATGAATGGACGAAGCCACGAGTTTCGGATTCCAAGATTGCATGTACATAAATGAAAGATTGCTATTGCTTTCAACTATGGAACCATTAAGCACCCACGTGTGCGTTGCAGCGATCGCGTCGCAAGCAAACGCGTCAGCACTAGGGGGTGGTTGAATTAAAAATCCAGGTCTGCAATCCACATTGGCGCATATTGCGTTTGTGCGTATTTCGCCTATTATCTTCGGATACGAATTGTATTTTCAAACCTAACGCTGCATATAAGGGCAATTTACTCTGTCCAATCTGCAGTCAAAAGCAGGTACACCCTAGATTCCAGTCACAACAGGCCAGACTGAATATTGGACACTGTGAGCGCACGTGAAGATGCATCTACGCACACTCGAGGCGACACTGCTGGTGTGCTGTGCAATGGCGCTGGCCGGCACGATGCTTTTCATGCCCTATCGGCCCTACAAGCCTGCTCTTCCCGGTGTGGATATGGACTTAGATCTCATGGAGTCAGGTGATCTTGGCGATCCAGTGGAGAAGTCACCGTTCCCGCCGATTTATCTTGCCTGGCAGCGCGTAGTAAGGGCGCCCATGGAGGCTATTCTGCGTGGCTGGTGGCTGGACTTCACATCGCTCGGTCCGCTCTCGTCACCTGTCCTGACACTCGGGGTCTTGCTCACGCTCTTCCTTGCAATTTCGGCTGAGGCCAAACTTCGGCTCTTTTACTGGATGAAGTGGTATGATGGCGATGCCAGGAGTCAATCACCCAATGATTCATCGTCCGGCTTGCGTGAAACAACCACTGCATCGTACCGCATTCGTCAAACTTTCAGCCGATTGCTGAGCGCGCAGTCATTACCATTCCCTAGTGTGCTACTAGGGCTTCTCGCTCCGATCTTCGTCAGCGTGGCAGCGGTGCTGCTCATGCCCCATCCCCTTTCCGTGGCGACAAAGGCACCAACGCATCGTCCAGATGCTAGCATTGAGACCGCGACCGTTCGAGCTAATCTGACTCGACACGTGATCGAGCTCGGACTTGGCACGAATGGCACACGAATTTCAGATGGTGTTACTTCGACCGATTTACCACCACATCTCAATTCAGTAGGGTCAGCAGTTCTCCCACTATCCACTATTGCGTCCGTCTTTGAACTGGCACCTGACTGGCCACTCTTGTTGGGCGTACGAGCATTCGCATTTCTGGCCATCACTCTGTCGGCTGCAGCGGCGGCGCAGCTGTATTATGGAGATATCGAAGCTGCTTTCCACTCGAGGAGATTTACAAACCATGGCGCAGTGAACAGTGAGTCAACACAGGCATCAGAACTCACTGTTCCGGAAGTAAACTCCCTTGCCGATTATCAGGAAGGGAACGAGTTTCGATCAAGAAGACGCAGAAACCTACTAAAGGAGGACTGCGGCGCACACAAGCCTGCACAAAAGTCTCGATCAGCGTCTCGAGGTCGCAAAGGACCAGTCCATGTGATTGACAGCGAAGTTGAGTCCTCGGCCAGCAGTGATGAACTCGACGCCCAGCCAGGACGTGAACACGACCAAGACTTTGTGCCTGAGGATGCTCAGCGTCAAGAGTTTTGTGACACATCTAGCTGTGTCCCTGTTCCAGGCCTATGCGAGGTTGATGAAGAGCTTAGTCGCATTCAACCTGGGGCGATCCATGTCTCAACTACGGCTCCCTCACCCCAAGCCCAATCCTTACATGACCGTCAGCAACTCGAATCAAAGTTACGCAGACTACCTGGCGAGCTTCTGACACGAATATCACACCCGCTTACGATAGAAATTACCCCAGAGGGCTACACATATTGTGGCTTGGTAATTCTTGGCGTTATCTGCCCCTTCTTTGTAAAAATCCATGCAGAGCCTAGCAAGCGGGCTGGAGTGCGTCCACACCTCAGGGCTCACTTCCCCAGCATCCGAACCCTTGCCGCTCTTATCACGGCAGCAATCCCCATAATCTTCCCCTGCCAGCTCCCAAACCATGTTACCTTCTTTCCCTTCCCGGTTCCTCTTGCCGCACCATCTCGATTTGCGCTTGCTGTTGCTGCTATTCTCGCACTGAATGTCTTTGCCCGTCTTTTACCCCTTGCCTTTTCTCTACTCCATGGCACTTTCCCTCCATCAGAGGGTCTCACAACAACGTCACTGCTTACCTTAGCGTTGACCCTCTTCTTCCAGCATGCCATCCGTCGGATGGCTATTCCAGTTGTTAGAACCATTGCACGCATGATTCCACGTGGTCCTGCATTAGAAGCGCTTCTACTCTCAATCGCAGATCATTTCGAGTCTTTGGAAACCTTCGTCTTCGGTCGTCAGTGGGTCGCCGAGCACTTCCGAAGAATTGTCGCTCAGGCGTATGGTCGCACGGGCAGCCCGTCCCAATTGATCTTCTTACCACCCGCACTAGTCCGTCCCGGACGTCACATGGGTTCACTTCTCGGAGTTCTTGCCCCATTCGCGCCATTGCGTGATCCAGTCACGTCAGCCAGTCTGGCAATCCCATGCGCTACGGCCCTTCTCGTTTACATCGCATCGGCGGTTTTGAAAGCGTGGTATTACACGCCCAGCTCTAAAGCAGAAGAACCCTTATCCAAGGGCAAGAATGCATCTACAAGACAATTGAAGGCCGCCGACGGTCGACCAAAAATCAATTCTTCGATTCCCCTCCTTCTTGTTATAGCATTGGGCATCGCTCTGCTTCTGTGGCCTGCTGCCTGGCTCCTAATTGGTCAAGAACCTTTCGGTTGGCTCCTCAAATTTCTGCTCTCTCGCAGCGATGTTTCCCCATTGGCCAGTGTCGCTGGACTCGCCTTGGCCCATGCTCCACCACCCCTCGCTGGTCTGCGTGCACGCGATGCAATCATCTCATTGGTGCTAGGGTCGCCCAGGCTATTGGTGCGAATGCTCCCACAATGGATCGCAAGTATGAATCTGACACAGGCTTCATTAACTTTAATTGAAGGTTTAGTGCAGCCTTATTGGGAAAAGACGAGACTCTTCCAACATGGCATTGCGAACCCTGCCGCGCTGCCTGACAGTTCGTTCTTTTACCTCTTCCTCTTGGGTGCTCCGCCAAGAGTCCTCCTCTTTATTTACTGTGCCTTAGTCTTGTTCTTTGGTATTCTATTCATTATCCCATTTAGTCAAAGTTCTAATGCTAGATTTAAGTGGATTCCGTCTCTACCTTTGATTATTGTGCGGAAGTATTATCACTTCCTCGCGTCTGCATTACTTCTTCCACCACTCCTCCTTGACTTGAGTTTCTTGTCGATTGCGCTGGCCGGAGCCTTGAGCTTCCTCGTGCTCTTTGAGTTCATTCGTGTTTTCAGGTTGCCACCCATTGGCACTTCTTTGCATCGCTTCATGCGTGGGTTTGTCGATGCGCGAGATTCTGGTCCGCTCTTTGTGACCCACATTTACCTCTTGATAGGGTGTGCAATACCCGTCTGGATGATGCTCACCTTGACTCCTGCGTTATCTTCCTTCACTTCCGAAGCAACGTTGCCCTTGGCCAAGTTTGCCTCCGCCGTCACCGATGTGGCACGTCAATACTTCGCAAGCATCAGCAGCACCAGTCTCCAGGAGGGAGCAGCGGCCATGTCAGCGGTCTCTACCAACACCTCTGATCCTACAGTCGTGGCTGACTTGGCTACGAGCGTTGATCCTCTACTTCTCTCGGCAACTCTTGCACTGGTTGCACATGCGGACGTATTTTTTACCGGCTTGCTTCCAGCTCTTACTGGTCTTTTGGTGCTAGGCGTCGGAGATTCGGCTGCGTCGCTTGCTGGTACATGGCTCAAGCACGTTCACCTCACAAGCAGCGAGCCAAGTTCGAACGCCAGTGCGAGCAAGGGGAAGATCGCTTCCATCTCCTCGCTGGCACGCACTTTTGCACAGAAGATTACCAGCTTTAAGCGGTGGCCAGGCTCGCCAAAGACATTGGGTGGCACTTTCTCGGCTTTCTTGGCCATGATGTTGAGTGCTTGGTGCATTTATGAATTCTGTAGAGTCTTTGCTTATGTCCCTTCGGAGTCATTATCGACGCTTAAGCAGGTATTGACAGGGGCAGCCGGGTTGGACGACCGAGGTATTGAGCTCGGCACCTGGTCACTGATTATGGTCGGATTGGGTGTTGCTTCAATTGCCGTGGTCTTACTCGAGGCTTGGACTGAGCATATCGACAATCTGTTCTTACCCATGGTATACTTTGCTTTGGTTGCATTGCTGATCCCCGCCGTTCCAATTTTGGGCTTGGTGCCCGTCGAGTCCATGTTCTACTAGGCTATATTTATTTTAAGTGATCATCTCGTTGTCGTACGAGCAAGCACGTTGTATTAGACATCCGGCTTGAGCCCCTCCCGCCCTCAAGCCTTGCGACTAGAATACATCAATAAGTTAACAATAGTGAGAATTCCTCACTATTTATTATCGCATCAATTGAATATCGATTGCTAGCGAACTGTGGCCGCTCCAAGCGAATTATCCCTCTGCACAGCAAGTATCAAGCCCAGCTGTAATCGAACTTCTTGTGGTTCCGTTCGTTTTCGCGGCAATTTTGTACATTTGCTACGACTTGAAAATTGGGTGCTCTCGCGTGCGCAGTGAGACACAAACCACATGTTTACCCTCCCAACACAATGGGAAGGCTGGCCACTGCTTGTGCTGCGCACACATGTGCGGAGTCTCGGGGGAAGTCGTATCAACCTAAAAGACTGTGAGGTCCAACTAGCTCGCGAGTACAACAACCCAGTTGACCCCAACGCTATTCGAGTCCTCGTCACTCCACTGGCGGGAAGCGCAGCTACTAACTCGAAGGAACCGGAGACCGACGCTCGCGGTCGTCCTCGACTCGATCCAAGGAGATATCTGCCTCGACAAGTCGCATCCTTCGTTGCTCCTTTGTCCGATGCAGGACTCATTTCGCTGCAGGTGGATGCTGGCTGGAGCTGGGCGGATGCCTGGGACAGTGTCATCTACGATGCTATTGGTAGCGCCCGAAGCGCAGACGCCGTGTCACGAAGTGAGGATGTCGCCTGCTGGTCAATTGACGCTGCGAGTATCGATTTACTTCCTATGACACTAAGCCAGAAGTGGCACAGCTTGATTGCCCATAACAATGGCACACCATCAGCAATGACGACATCTGCACCGTCTTCTGGGCTAGCAATTCTCCCTCTGCCTCTTCCATCCTTTTCGGGGGTTACCGAACAAAGCCAGGTTTCTGTACTCGAGGATACTACTACAAGCGTGACACATGATGTATGCGATCAGGGGATGCCGAAGCAGGCAATGCCACTGAGAAGGGCTTTTCGAGAAATACCAGGCCCCAGCAGAGTGTCCATATCCATATCCCTCACGAGACTGGGGCTTGATTTTGTTTCCCCAGCTGTTGAGGCGGTTGCGTCTGAGCAATTCCTCCAAAATAATCCTAATGTTCGTTTAGTGCCTGCATGTATTCTGCTGATGTATCTGTTCTTGGCCAAGGTGACTACGCAGCCTTTGTGTTTTGGAACGGAGCTACGTCGAGTAACCTTTGCGTTACAGGATGTACGAGGGGTCCTCAATTTACCAGTGATCCCTAGTTTCCTTGACACAGAACTCCGATCTTCGGTAGCAATGAGGGATGAGGAGTCATTCTTCCTGCAGAGTCTCGCACGCAAAGCTGTCGACGCCCTAGACAGTGAGCTCCGTTCCGCAAAGACGCTGATAGAACAAGACATTACGACTTTAGTCCTAAATAACGAGCCACTTCCAGCTCATCGGTCGAAGTATGATCGAGAGGAGAGTGCCTTCGATTACGATAGTGGAGGATCCTCGCCACTCCCAGGCGGAGCTCAATTCGACTCTTCTTCTGGCATGTCGAAATATGAGATTGGCTATCCAGTCAGTGACAGCAGAAACTCGTTTACTTTTGAAGCTGCTGGACTGAATGTCACCCCTCAAAGCAATGCCAATGACGAGGATACCAAGGAGAGCGCTGCTACATCTGTACCCTTCTATCAGTTCTCGCGAACAAGTACTGATCTCAACAGACGACAATTAATTGTGCAGATTTGTTTGGCCATTCATAGGCATTCAACTCTTTTTACACTGCGAGAGATATTTCTTCTCATCGCGTTCGCAATGCTGTCGGAAGATACGCAACGATTCCTGATTAGAATGCTCTTGCGCGTCAGGCGAGGCCCTAGATGGATTTCTCTCGCTGACCTTCGTCAAAGGATTCGTGACGTCAGATGTGTGTATGTTGCGGCTGCCGAGGCTGCGGCACCAGTCCTGATGCCGACTCGTTGCTTTGAACCTGAGCCGAGCCAGGGCATTTCTCCAGGGTTTGAGTTCCTCGATGAAGCTCATCCAGATGTTCCAAGCTTCCCCGAACATCTGTCCCGGCTCTATTCGTACCTTTCTCAGAAGCATGAGGAAGGTGACGGAGAGGCTGATCTCCCATTAGGTTTCCAGTTTGAGGAGAGCCCATTCCTTGAAAATCTCTCCGCTGTAGCGGCCACGGCGTTACAGACGCCTAGCGGTCGGCGTGATCTGATGACAAAGCTGATCTCCTTTCTACCTATCAATGTGCTTAAGGAGTTTGTTAGTCGCGCTGGTCTTAAAATTCCAAACTTTCAGACTATGGTTGGCAAGTTTCAGTCACCCCAACATCGGGGCATAGGCGATGCAAGAAAAGCACTCCTTCAGTATCTGTCAAACCAACGAAGCTTTTTCACACCGATCAGGAGGTCTTCGGATTCTCTTACCGAGTCGTCTCCTTTCCAGTCTCCTCCCTTGAGTCGTCCGGCACAGAGTCCGAAACAGGAGTACGAACAAGATTTAGTTCAGACCAATGCCAGTGGCACTCACATCAAACAAGAGTCTCAAATCTCCTCAAGATCCCTGGCTCTAACCCCCCGGCAAAGCGCTGCTAAGCCAAAGCGGGAGACTCCACCCAGCTCCAGGGGTATGACAAAGCTTCATCAGATGCAGCAGCGCAACACAACTCCAATACGAGCGAATTCCACCCAAACGACTCTATTTTCTATGTGGACTAAACAACAAAATGTCATAGTGGCTCAACACAGCCCACAGAAGGCCTCCGCGACGGCTGTGACTCGGATTACAACTTCGGCATGGGAGTGGGAGTCTGAGATCAAGACGGCGGTTCTTGAACAAAAATCACCAATTAATCCCATGACGACTCCAGTTCGTGCTCGTCGTGGGTCACGCCTCTTAGATGGTACGCGACAAGATTTAAGTCAGAGCACGCGTGAAACATCGACTCCAAGTGTCATCGAGATCGATCTCGATTCACCCGATGAAACTCAAGAGAGTGCTAAGTGTGAGCACACAGCAGGTCTCTGTTCTGAGCCCGTCGAAGTAACACGAGAATTGACCGTCCATGCAGTAGACGAGACCCATATAGCGTCTGAATCTCAAATCACACATGAAGTCCGCGTTGAGACAGAGTCGTCCATTACATCTACTCAACTTTTTCCCTCTGATCAGCCTCCTGACTCGATGCGTTTTCTTAAACAAGAGGGCGATGCTGCAGTGCGAGATATTAGCAGCCCTGTGAACTCCATCCTACTCGAATCACGACCCATCCTACACGATTCGCCATCGAGTGCCTCGAGCTCTCTGCTCGAATCACCAAGACTTCTGAAGCTGTTGCTCTTATTGGCCGGCCCTCATGTAAAGTTGAGGCCTGACTTCATACGTGTTGTGAGTCTGGTCACAAGCCTCTATTACCACGCACCCTCCATCGAAATGCAAGCTTCAACACCATTCCCATTGTTTGAGCGCATGGGCCGCCTCAAGTTCAAACGACCACTCAGTGATGTCACGATTCGTCCTCTAGTTATCTGGGACGAGTTCGTACACTTCGTGTCTACGACACCATTTCCCATTCTAGAATCATTCCTGAGCTGCGTTGATCAGGAACTTGCGAATTTGGGTATCGCAAAGCGAAGCGACGAAACATTGATTCTGAATGAGGAGCTCCGACCACTTGCAGAGAAATTCATGGAACAAACTTCGCACTTCATCCAACAAGCTCGTGGGAGTCACCTGTTTACAATCTACCCAGATGCAAGCCAAGTCGAGATTCAGCCGCGCTCTGAGTTAATTGCAGTGCTCGCTGAACATTCAGGATTGCTTCTAGAGCGCGGAGGGAGGAGTGTCCCGCCAGACGTGATGGCTAAGCGACTGGCTATCTGGACGGGTCGAACTCTACCGTGGTTGTCGCGCATCATTCGAAGCTACACAATCTTTCCGCGGCTTGTTTCGCTCGAGGCAAGTATCCGGGACAAAAATAAGGTCCCCTCAAGCCAGACGGCGGATGTGGACACCACAAAGGTTGAATGGTTACCAGTTTTTCGAAAGAGGCCTGAGTTTATTCGATTTATTCACGCCCAGCAAGTTCTGGATGGCGTTGAACAGTTTGCCGCGATCGTTGTCGACAACTCCCAGTCCTGGACCAGCGCTGCTCGAGGTGGTGCGGGTGGAGGCGGCGGGTGGGCAACGATTGAGTTCTCAGGAGGATCCGGGTTGCCTGCATCCGAGGCTTCCGCGCGAAGTGATGTCACCGATGCATCTGTCGGACAGGTCCTAGGGTTAGGAGGAAATGACCCCTTTACGATCCGACCAGACCCACTTAACGTGCTTGCACAAGTGAATCAAATCGCAGCTCGTACACATTGGCGCCAAATCTGGGAAGACCCAAAGCTGGGGGTCGGTCGAGGCAAGATGACTAATGCAGTCACTGTCGCGGACTTGCAGGTTGAGACTAGTTTCACCGCGTTCCCACGGTTCCATGAACACGAGGAACCAATCAATCTGGACTCGTCATCATTTCTTAATGCGCTCCAACTTGCTGACCACGCATTTGCGCTGCTTGGACTCTCATTGGTTAACGTTGGACTTAAGCTATCGAGCAGCCCTCTTAAGTTACCAGTTCCTTTGTCTCTGCTCGTTGAGTCGAATCTAGCATTTCCGATACATTGTCTATGCCATTCCTCGTCAAACGTCATGATTGGAGCCCACCCGTACATAGCCCCAGAGTCCCTTGAGGATATAATTAAGGAACACACAGACTCGCGACTTAGCATACTAGCGGTGCGTTCGTTGCAACGAGCATCGATGAGGCTACGTGCTCTTGTAGAAGGAACGCCGGCTGCACAATATCTCGATCGAGGAAGGCTGTCTGTCTCCTCCAATGACGCAAAGGCCAACGAGTGGATTGGGATCATCCCCGCTACACTTTCCTTCACAACAATTCCGTTGGCGAGAGTGCATGAAGTTAGAGCAGCACAAGGTGGCTTCGGCATCTCAAAGGCCGAGGCGTCAGATGCCTCTAAGCCCACGGCACAAGGTCTTCGATCACCACCTAAGTCTCCAAAGAGCCGTGCGCGCAAAGGGACACCCTCACCGTCATCCTTCTCAGAATCACAAGCGCTCACGTCTATGTCTATTCATCAAGAGTTGAACACCTCCATGGAGAGCCCTAATGATCACAATACCTATCCCAGTGGCAATGACAACAGTTTCGAACCGAAGATGGTGTCCGTGTCACCAAATATTTTGAAGCGACCCCTTAGTGATGATCGCCTAGTACCCGACACTAGATTGATTCTCCCGACACTGTGTAAGCTTTTTACGGTCATTTTTAACTACTCGGTATTAGGTAGAGCGACGAACTTACCGCACGGAAGTTCTTCATCAGTTCCGCACGCGATCGCATCACACCCCCCAAGCTCCAACAGCAATGACAGCGAGTCATGCTATCCGCTACCAAGTTCGTTGCGTGCCCTATTGACGGAGATCATGCCAGGTGATCTTGAGTTTTCGTCTCCAATGGCCGAAGATCGATTTGTGTCGCCATATGCATTGATGCTGGCATGCCATTATGGTCTGAAGCTAACGGAGCGCGCAAAGCAGCCGTTACTCGTTGTTTTGCTCGGTTGCCATTTATGCATCTATTCGATTATCTCAGGTGCAGCGCCTCAGCGCAGGAGCGGATGGTACCTTCGAATTATGGTTTCTTTATCGTCACATCTTCGGCGGCCACTTCTTGCTCTTGCGTTCGGTCTCGTTGCGCTGATGGACCCCGCCGTTCGCACGGGTGATAAAGTGGAACTCACAGATAGGGTTTTAGCCCTTTGGCGAAAGCTGTGCGCCCGTGCGTATAATCATCAGGCTCGTCAACATCAAGTAGCAAACCGAAAACGTGGCCGAGGGGCATCGAGAGCGGTGCAAACGACAACTGTCACAGCACCCACCGCCACCTCTCAGGATAACAGGTATCAGTCAGAGAATGCAGTTCGGGTCGTTGATGTGACTGATGAGGTCACTGAGGCATGCGTCACTAGCCCTAGTACTCCGACCAAATCGAGGTCGCCTCGATCACGACGTACCAAGCAGATGACTAGTGGTTCTGCCGATACCGTCGACGTTAGCAACGAAAGCTTGTCAACAAACGAGACAAAGGGCGAAACTGGGTCTAACACAACAATGGCTCCGCTTGACTTGAATCCCTTGTGTCTTCCGCATGAGATTCTGCGGGAAGGATGGGACGGGAATGCAACAGTGCTTACACAGTCTGGACTTGACGCGGCGTTTGATTCTGATATCAGCACGAGGCACATTCAGAAATTCCAAACAACATACGAAAATGCAGGTGTTTATGGTGTTCACGAAAATGATTGTCCTGAGGTTTGTTTTTCTCTCTATCGTTTTGCACTACTTCTAAGCTACTCGGTAGGAACCAGTCCTCTGCAGTCGTCACTCGAGACTTCGCTCTTGGACAAGTTTGATGCTCCCGACTTCCTAGCAGTTGCGGATGATCTTTTCGTTTCGATGCTCCCCAACCTATCGCCTCACGCTTTCCGTAACAAACAGCTGTTCCCTTATCCCGGCAATCTGCTCACGTACCCATATCGAGTTCCGAGCATAGTGCATCCTGTATTGACCGAACCGGCCCCACTCCCGGTTCCCTTCATCCATCTATTACATCGTGCCATTCGCCAGACCTGGATCAATATTACCTACATCGAAGGACGTCCAAATAATAGGGTGACAGGCCAGAAATCTCGCTTCATTGGCTACGATGACATGCCTTGCGGAGTTGAGGAACTCGTACTGCAATACTTTGGCCAGCCCGAAATGGGTGGCTGGCAAGGTGCGCATGTCGAGAACTCGTTGATTTTTACATTATTCGGAATCTTGATGTGGGACGCAATCTGGGCTCCACCTGAGGTCATTACAACGGAGCGCGGGCTGCAGCGTTCGGGTTGCACTCTTCTGGATCTTCTCAACCTGAATTCAACTTTGCGGTATTACCCACCCAGTCCTTTCCAAAACGATCACGCAGACGCTCCTATTGATTTAGATAGCGATGGGTTCTATTTGTCGCGTCGAAACACAATTGATAGATGCCTTGCTAGAATTGCTAAGTGTAATCCTGTTTTCCCAGGGGACGAAGAAATTCCAGGAGAGAGTGGGATTCCAGGACCACGACGGGAGCGTCTTGCAGACATCGTTTTCGAAACCTACGCGAAGCATGCAGGTGTTCGTTGCCGTGGTGTCAACTGGTCTAGATGGCCTCCCCAGATTCTTGCTCATATCGCCGAGTGCATAGGCCCCGAAGCCCTTGTTCTGATTTGCTCTGCTCTCGTTCGAGGCTTCCGATACTGGTCTGGGGGTTTACCTGATCTGTGCCTCTGGGTGCCACCTCCGGTTTTTGTCGAATTACCTTCCACGTTCACTCAACCAGAGACTGCGATAAACTCTGTGGAGGGAACCGACTTTTTGGGTGCCTTAGATGATTCTATGATCACCGCTTTGTCTGAAGAGGCGAAGAAATACCATAGCCTCTCATTGGTCGGAGAAGATACCGATCCTACCAATGACTTGTATGACACGAGCTTCGAAAATGATCTCGAGAGCGAGTTCAATGGAGAACCAGTGGTTCAGGCCACGAGCATTGGTAAGAAGCGTAGTACGGCATTATCAACGCCTCTATCGACCCCGAAGCGTGTTCAACGTGCTAGTCCAACCTCGCCCACGCCTTCGTCCGAATTTAGTCAGAACCAAGGAGATGGTTCTGCCTTTGGTGAGTCACTCGAAGAAGAATACCTCTTGATGGACAGGGCAGACGGAGCAGACACTGAAGAAACACCCACACCCTCACACTCTGCTGTCTCAGCCTGGGTAGATGGCTTCCTACGAGCTTACGTCCCCGAACTGGCCGTAACCCGTGAACAGCTACTAGCTCGTCGAAGCCGACGACCACATCATCGACCCGAGAGAATCCGATTTGTGGAGGTCAAAGGTCCCCGAGACCGTTTATCAGCTCAGCAAATCGCATGGCTCGAGCTTCTGGCTCCATTTGTCTCCATGGAGGTTTGTTTTGTGCGTGAACCCGAATCAATGCCTGATGCTGTTCGAGCCCGTAGGATGGAGATAACCAACGCGCGTACATTGTACCGAGAGAAACAACAAGGAGCAGCTGGACAAACAATTGGGAGACACAAATCCGAGCCCTAGAAGTAGTAGCTTCGCTGCCCAAATGAAGGATAGTGGCATAAAGCAAGGTTCAAGTATTTATTAACGCATGATCAATCGTTATTGTAACATGCAGATCGCATCGCTGGCTCCAGTCACTATCAGCTTTCGATAGACTTTGAAGAGCAATTGCGTTAACCTCCGTGGTTGACAAATAGTCGTAGTATAGCTGTGGTAAGGTAAACGATCTACAATTTACATGGCACCAACTTCTTCACCATAGTCCCACCCTCGTCGAGTGCTCCCTACACCAACTTGTGAAGTTTGTGATGTTTGAGTAGTACCGCTCACGCTAGGTTGGTTTGACGAACGCTCTTGTTGTTGCTGCTGTTGCTGTTGTTGCTGTTGCAGTTGCAGTTGCAGTTGCTGTTGCTGTTGCTGTTGTGGCTGCTGCTGTTGCTGTTGTTGGCTAGAATGGACGAAGGGTTTGCCTTCCGGATCGACAGCTTCAAGATTCAGGACATGCCTGCGCGTTGCAATCCGTTGTGAGAATGCCCATCGTTCCACTTCTGACTTAAGCATGGCGTCAATGCGAGCCCTCTGCGACGGTGTTAGCGATGCAATCGCCTCCGAAAGCACCGCCCGGTTCTCTGACAGCTGCACTGCGCGAGCATCAACGGCTTGCCTATATTCCTCAGGCAAGGGGAATGGACACGTATGTGCCGTCAGGGGATGAGACCGTACATTTGGTGGTACGCGGAAGTGGCATGGAGCAGGGAAGAAGCGCATTGGGGCTAGCAGTCTTACTGCACCTCGCAGTGCAATTGCCAACGGACTCTGTGGGGGCACCGCGGGAGAGAAGCTGCAGGATGCCCGTGTCGCCATAGATGCATTCGCCGGCGGAATTTCAGGTGTCACGCGAACGAACATGAAAGGTGCGGGATGGGTGAATCCAGACGGTGTGGGGGCGATGACCTCCGCAGTATTCCAAGAGTTGGTCTCAACGAGGTATCTCGGATGACTGGACCCTGGCGATGATGAGGGTAGCCCATCGACTTCCGTAATTGCATTTGTCGCGATCGGTGATAGGAAGCCGACCGCCAAAGCATCCCGGATAAGCCCTGGATAGACTCCGTTATGGGGGGCAAAGGTAACATTGATCGAATCGTAGTTCTTTTGCCCAGCGAGGAGCGGTGGTGTTGGGGTGAAAGTGTAGATTGTAATGTTCCGACAATTCTCGAGGTAGATACTGCGCGCAGCGACAGTGATAGTGAGATCTGAACAGTTGCGCAGGGTCAAACCCTTTGCGACAACACCGAGCTGTAAGGCAGAATCAGAAACTGACGTCAATATTACAAAGGGTCGAATGCAGTTGTTGACCATCGTGATTCCCGTGCAATCCTCGATGATGAGAGAACTTGCCACAGCTGCCGATCCCGTTGCCGGGCCCGACACATGATCAGGTGATGATGCTGCCCCTGTTGGGCTTCCTGCGGGTGTTGGAGCTGCGACCTGCGCACCCGTAGATGAGGTTTGTTGATCAGCAATGTAGTTATCTTGCGACATTAGGAGGCCATACGAGAAGTTGGCAATCATAGTTGGGAGCGGAACATAAGGTTTTGTGGGTATGGTGGCTACCAATGTGGATTGATGGCCACTTGCGACATCTGGCATAACCGTTGTTGTGACTGCACGCAGCGACGGGCTGGAAGGATGTGGACTAGACGGCGCTGATCCTCCTGGCGGCCCGTGGATAGTGTTCGAGGGAGTGTTGGGATAGATGGCGAGTCTCCGCTTCCATACTGAGCCAGGAATGGTGTGACGAATCCATTCAATGCACACGTCGAACGCTAATCGCATCGGAGCCACACTTTCCCAATCAATTGTCCGAATAATGGATGGCAGTGGGACGGTGAGGAGCGGGTCGGTAACTTGACTCGGTTGTGTGACAGCTGGCACTGTTGGGACATGCGGAACACTTGAAGACGGGGTACCGGACTGGCTGGCACTGGCGTGAGAACCACTGCCTCCAGTACTGGAGTTGCTCCCTCCAGCAGGGTTACTTGAGGAACCAGAAGCAGTACCAAGCGCAGTAGCTGTGGCCACTGCGTAGAGGGGAACACACGGAACGGGTTTCGAGTGAATGGCCTCAATGACATAACCAAGTTTGCTCAACTCATGCGGCTCAACTGCAATGGATGATAAGGTTGGGGGATGGTCCTTATCGGCCTTTTCTTTCTCCGCAGCGGATTCATCGGCCTTTGCGGCTGCCGCTGCAACTCCAGAGTGCACAGGCATCGTTGACTTGGCCGGGATGTCAGTCGCCAGAAGTTGTCTCTTAGCTGAAGCAAGCGTGAGGCACAGCAGATAGGGAATATGATGGAAAACCCACCGAGTCCGTTCATCCAAAAGTGTCATCGAAGGCGGCAGGTCGTGCTGTGTACTTGAGCGTGATACAGCGGAAAGAATCGAAGGTGGAGGCAAAGGAAGATTGACTAGTGGTGAGTTGGGAGGTGGCCGCACGATTCGTGAAATTCCAGCCGGTGGTGAACTATTGCCACCTGGACCTCCACTAGGTGGACTCGTGGCTGAGCTGTTGGGTCCAATACTGAAAGCGTCTGGGATGGCAAATTTCTGTAGATAGAGAAAGATCAAGAACTCTGAAAGGTCTACTGTCGTAGATATACGCATGCCTGCGCGACGAGTCTGAGTTGGATGACCAATCGCAAACCGTTCGAAGTAGAACTTAGCAATTTTGAGTGCTGCTGCATCGAGGGCGGGTCCGGGAGGGAGTGGATTGGGCGCTCGAGCTAAAAAGAACTCCTTGACGAGCTTGATCCAGGTGCTGAACGAAAGCGATTCATTGCGAATATCACGTAATTGCTGTGGAGTACACGAAATAATATTATCACCGCTAGGATCCACCGATGCCGTTGAAATGCCCAGTGCAGGAATACCCAGTGGGGTAATTGACATCAACTCCAAGAATGATACCTTACTAAGATTGAGTAGATCTCCTGGATAGATGCAGTGGGCAAGCATTTCTGTCCGAATACGCACGATGGGTCCCAGGTTAATGGCCTGGGAAAGTTGGGTGGCCCATGAAGCCTGGGTATGACCAGATCCGTGCCCATGAGTCGGTCCATGCGGGATTGGGTACGAATGCACACTATGAGACGAGAGGGAGGGGTGCGCCAATGGGGGCGATGACGGGGATGTAGGATAATGGGTTGGCGACCCTGCTGTACTGCCGCCTGTTGCGGTTGGGGAAGATGGCGTCTTCGTAGTCGGGCTGGTTCCACTACTACTGCCACCACCTGTAGGCCCTGGACTCGATGGAGCTCCACTGGAACCACCAGTGGCCGTGAAGCCTGACCCAGACGAGACAACGCTTAACGCCGGCGAAGGTGTTCTCGATGCATTCAGTGATGCAGTTTGTGAGGTTGCGCCAAGCGGGCTTGTGCTCGACACATTGCCTAAGGGTTGAGGATACCCTCCACCCCGAGAACTCATTCCTCCTCTTGCAGGGTTAATCTACAAAGAATACCCAGCGGTTAGATGCGCCGGGCTACTCTGTATCTAGCTGTTGCGCGGAAAGGCGCAAAGCAGCGCACCACACCTGGGGGATTTGCGATCTCGTGCGGGTCCTATTTCCACTCCTGACCTACTGCGCGAGAGGCTAGTTTCCGGACAGATCTTGGAGAGAAAGGTACGATCAGGCCGGAGAAGCGCAAGATGACAGACTCAAGAAACGATCTGACGCGCCTTGACGGTGAGTCTCGCGCAAAGTGCTTCCAAACCGCCTGTGCTCGTGACAGACCTTCTGCCTGAACAAGCGGGTTCACTTCAACGGCTCTTCCGCGACCTATACAAGGTTATGGTTCAGGATAGCGTTAGGAAAGCATTGGATCGCACAGATTAACACAAAGACACGTCAGAGGCTAGCATTCTAACATGTGATTCCCCAAAACGATGCCGCCTGACACTAGTGGTCAGAGGTAAACATCTCTCACAAAGAGGAAACATGTCGGAAATGTTGGGGAATCTCGGAGACCCTCGGAGAAGAACCCAGTTACTTGAGATGCTACTCACATGATGCATCATGCTGACGCAAAATTAGACTCCACACACTGCCATCTGGCGTGCAATACACTCAGCTGAGTTGTCCAAAAAGCATGAGATTTCGATTCGGAATCCGATTTCTCATCCACCCGGTAGCGGAAAAACTTGAGGGGGGAAACGGCTCGTGCCCTGCGGATTGCGCATTGGGAGAGGAGGTACAGACTGTTTTGAACGAAACAACAAAGGAAATACATTGTTCAGCTCATATAACACTCAAGATAAAATCTATTTAGACATCATACACTGTACAAACAATATCCACCACCGAGTCAAGGGTGAAAGAAAAACCAGTGAGCTCACAGAGCCGTAGACGACACGCCAAGCATGAGAGTTACCGTCCAACATCATGTGTGAGGAATAAATATCACATCCTCGTCGGTTCCGACGACACGGCGAGCACTATCAATCAAATACAGCGGTGCGTAACAGAAGTACGATGACTCAGAATTGCCCTTAGACGAACCGATGAGTGGATCCAAGTACTTCACATATACGTCCTCAAGCCGGATTGACTCCAATCCCATGACCCGCTTGCTTTCATCCGCTGATTTGGACTCGGGTACGCGCTGGAAAGATGTTCCTTCCATGTCAAAAACTCCAACATCGACGACTAGGATGTAGTGACCTGTGTACGAATTTCCATCCGGATCGAAAGTACTCCCCTTTGTGGGATCGCTTGTCGATATCTGTGACAGCTCCGCCGCCTTCAGGCTGCGGAAGCGCATACCTATGTTTGAGTGGCATTGCTCCATGATCTCGTGGTCTCTGCAGGTGTGCCGTTGCTCACTCTCTTGCCCTATCCTGAGGCCCATCAGTCCTTGAAGGTCGTTTGCAGTGCCGATGCCTTTGCCGGGCTTGCCATCCCTTCGGTTGATATGGGCTAGATCACGCCACCAACACTTGAGCTTTGTGACGCAAAGCAGTGTCAAGGCCATACACTCATCGTCGACTATTCTCTTGGCATACTCTTCGACTGTCAGAGATCTTTCCTGGATGGTCCCGACTAGGGGAGCCACCGCTTCGAGTTCGCGTACTCGCCTTGCAATCCTTTGCGAGTCGCAATCGATCTCCTCCTGGTAGTATCCCTAGAGTGTACAAGTTATTCACAGTAGGACAACAAACGTGAGTAAGGATTCCCGGCCGGTCGAATGCCGAGGCGAATTCCGCTAACTCTCCTGCCGTATAAACGAGTACCATTTCATGCCTTTGACGTACCAAGTTGCGATACTCGTCCCGCACATGAAGTGAAGTGGTAAACATCCGAAAGGGCACCTGAAGCTGGCACAGAACCCAGCACAGGTCCACAGTCCAGACACTCTGTGAGGTGTTCATCATTGGGGTTGCAAGGGGCGTGGGGCGAGAGGAACAACATATTAGTACACTTAAACATGGCGGCATGAGAAGCGAGTTCAGATCACGATCGTGTGACTAAACGCTCGCATGAAACGATATCCAGCTACCTACCTCTGTCGCGATCAATCGCACCAGCTCGGAGCGAGTTGTATTTCGGCCCTTTGCGGCGAGAACCATTTGAAGACATGCAATGCCACAGTCCCAGTCATCCAGCTGCGCGATGTGCGTCAAACTAGCACATCTCTGGGAGACTGACATCGCTGAGACGCGAGATACACGGTATATGGAAAAAGTAGATTGCTACTTTCTTCTGCCGGAGGATTCTGGGGTGTTCTCGACCGCGCGATTTGCCTTTCAAGAGATGAACATGGAATTAACATAGGCTTGCCAGGCTCTCGTGAATTCAAGTTGTGTGCCGCAGTCACACTCGTTCCGTACTCCAATGTTGGTACTCCCACCTGTAAACACCGGAAATAAATAGTGGCGATTTGTACGATTCTACTTAATAGACCTCCATGATCCCAATGTTAGTGGCTTAGACCTACTAGGATATATTGTTTGGGCTGTTCGGAATGCATGTCATACCAACGCCTACGAAGTTACTTCCTAACAAAGACATCTGGCTTGTGCCTAGGGCTCAGCTCTCGCGACCTACTCTTGAGGTTCCCGAATTTGGATCGCGCGTGTAGTGCATCTAGTCGACTACCATCACTATTCTGGGGCGATGTGCCAGCTCCAACGGCGAGGCTATGGCTAGTTCGCGCGGAAGATCCAGAAATCATGCAAACACAGTCCAACGGTTACTTTTTTTTGAACATTGATTACAGTACCAAAGTGATTGAAATAACGGAGTGTGGTAGTGCACTCGCAAGATAAACCAATTGGTATTGTATAGGGTGTCTAACAAAGGCGATTGAATCACAACATGTCGACTCCACGAGAGTACCCACTCCGATATACCCCACCAAGAGCTCCCGGAGGTACGTAGCCCCCCTAAATCGCTTTTCACCCTGCTTTTCATCACTGGACGCATCCTCACACCCTCATCCAACGCATTGCATGGTCAATCTAACCTCTCTATGTCTTTCCCGTGTTCTGCTGTTCCCACACTCATAGCTCCCAGCAACGAAGAGCTCCTTTTCGGATGCCAGGTCAAGGAGATCCTCAACGACATCGCAAATGCTGTACTACAGTACACGAGTGAGGGCATGGATGACCTCGAGAAGGCCCTTACGGAAGAGATTGGGAGGCAGCATCGCGTGGGGGTTGCTCATGGTGTCGATAACTACTACGAGAGCCTTCTCACAACACTTCAGAAGCTCCTTGAGGTTTATGAAGAAACCGCATACCGAGAGGTGTTTAACCTGCCGCGAAACATTACTGCAGATGACATCAAGGCGGGAATCAAGAACATTCAAGGTCTCCCAGAGAACCAGTCGGCCCGAGGCCCTGCCGAAGAGCAGTGTGAACAGCAAGACCCGAGCCAGCCTGGCGGAATCATTTCCTTCAAACAACTCTCAGATGCAAGGCAACAGCAGCAGAACCAGCAGGCACAGAACGCAATGAAAATACCGGGGGCCAATTCCCCCAAGGTGGAGACGAGACCGCCACTGGGCTCAAGCTCAGCCGATCTTGACAGCGAAATTGAGACCCTGAGGGCCTCAATTCAGTCAACACTTTCCGAAACGTCCCAGATGTACTTGCAGGCAAGACGTATCCAACGCGCCAGTCTGAGGCTACAGGCTACAATTGATGGCTCGGTGTTTCAGGGCTCGAGTCCATCGACAGGCAAGGAGCCTGGCACTAGTCAAATGGCCTCAGCAACAACTGAGAGCAATCATGAAGCGGCGCAGATGGCTCGAGCCACACAACAGTTGTTCACATCACCCGCACACGCTAGCCTCGTTCCTGTAGTCGCTGAGCGTGCAGCTCAGTTCGCCCAAGTATCGCGCCAGCTCGAACGCCTAACCACGACGCATCCATTGCTCCGTCGTCTATCTCCACAAGCTACACAAGCTGTGCATGCAGCTTTGCGGCGCGCGGCGGTTGCGGCACAACAACAGGCCGGCCTCGCTTCACAGGCTCCGCACCTTGGCCTTGTAGGCATCCCTGTCGAGGCAATAAATGCCGCAGCGAACGCAGGTCCGCCAGGAAGCCGACTAAGAGAAGGTGCAGCCGGCATCGTTGAGGGTGCTTCAGCAGATAGCCCCGCTGCAGCTGCAGTGGGGGGAACGAACGAGTTCCCTATTAACGCAACAACTGAGGAGCTTGAGGCGCTGCTGCGGGCCTTGACTGTTGTACCTCCTGCTGCTCACCAACAAGCACCGCCCCGAGCGGGAGTCGTACCCGGCCTCTCCACCCCCAGCGCACATGCTGAAGGGAATGGCACGGCAACGCCTGGAATCCACTTTGGAATGTTGCTTCCTGCACGAGTCCGTGACGCCAGTCGGCAGCCTGCACAGGCTCAACAAACGAATGTTGTCCAAGGGAATGCTGTTGCGCCCACCAGCGCCGCAGCCCCGAGTGAGCAAATCCAGCAGTCCGCTCAAACTCACAACTCACAAGCACAGGCACAAGCCCAGCCTAATCGAGGCAGCTTGCTCGACCGACTGCGTCAGCAACAGCATCTTCTCCAGGCGCAATATCCCGCACCTGCAGCTGGTACTAGTGTCAGCACTACACATCCTGCGGCAGGCACGAATCAGGCTGCACAACCTTCCTTCCCATCGTCATCCTTGATCACTCCTTTCAGGTCGAATCGGGTGCCACGCAGGGACTTCGACAAGTAGCCAGTTTGACTCGAGTGGACTACCTCAGGAATAAAAATTCTTCTATCAATTGTATAAAGAATTCGCTCATTTTGTAGCGAGTTTATTCAACCAGTGTTGTCGTCCGCTTTAGTCACACTCTGATGACGAAACCGTCTGCTTCGAGGTCGCGGCAGGCTCCGGATTGCGCTCAATGGGAGAAACAACGAAAGTTGGGCATCCAGGAATTACGTACCCCTGACGTGACAGCTGGGTCAAGACCTGACCCAGGGTCATATTCTCTTGCACAACATACTTCTTCTCTGGAGTGCGCGTGTCAGGATCAGCCTGTTGAATAACCACACTAAGCTCAAGATTGCCACACACATACTCATTCCTCTTGTCCCATTCTGGACCCTGCGTGTACGGTGGGAACATCATTTTCAGCACATCGCTAATCTTGGTGTACTCACTGCAGTCACGAATGTAATCGGACTGCTCATACTCAGGGTACAAGAACATGAGTGGCAGATGGAGGACCTTTTTGTCATCGAGGTAGATCTTACCGTCGTACAGTGTGTTGGTGTTTTCAAATGGGAACTTACCGACGCGTAAGTTGCGTTTCTCCAGAGCACGCTCGAGCGCTTCACGTTCCTTGCGCTTCTTCTCCTCGCGAGCCTTTTCTTCGGCAGCCTTGATCTTCAGCTGATATTCCGTGCGTTTGTACAGATCAACTATGTCCTTGGCTAGTTTCTTGAATGCTGCACGTTCAGGATCGTCTGATTTCAAACCAAGCCGCGTTAGAGCCTGGTAACACATGCCGAAGGCTGGAACAAGCTTTTGGAGCTTGTATCCGGCCAGCGCCGCGCGATAGTACGCCTTCACATTCTTCTGATCATGCTTGAGTGCCCAACGACAGTCCTCAATGACACGACCATAGTTCTCCAATTCTAGCTGAACTTGCGCGCGGTTGGAGTACAGCTGAGACATGAGTTTCTTATGTTCGCTGAAGTCGACCTCCGAAAGCACAATAATGCCATTCGTGTAAGCAGCCTTTGCGTCGTGGAGCTTTTGCTTCCTTGCGTTCAGACGCTTCTGAACATCTTCGGGTCCCTCGTTGGGGCGAGGCTCGAGCATCCGCATCGCCAGGCGGAACGCGTTGTTACCTGTCGACTTAAAGTTCGCAGCGCGATGGTGTGGGGGAGTTTCATCAAGGATCTTGTTCAGGGCCTGGAAAGCGGGACTTTCCTCAGGGCTGCCGCGCTCAGGGATTTTGGTTGCAAACAACGGGATGGAGTTGAGGAACTTTTCAATCTCTTCTGGTGTTTCTGGTAGCGGTTCGCGCTTGTTCGCGACACGCGCGACGGCTTCGAAGACGGCGTTGGATTCATCCGATTCGAAATCAATCGTCCCGTTTGCGTACTTGTCAATGAGTTCATCCAGACTTAGGTTGACATCTTCATCCATCTCGCTCGACTTGGACTCGGGCGGCGTCTTCGTCTCCTCTGACGCTTTCGTTTCGGGTTGACTCATCGCGTGTGTTTAACAAGGGTGGAGTGATGGGGTTGGGCGCACAGCACTAGCGTATACTGTGGTTTGCTGAGCTTACTGCGTGCGATCAGGTGGTGGAAATGCGCCAAGCGAGCAGGTAGACGGCGCGCAGCGGCGTTCCTCTTCTACTAGAGTGCGTGGGGGTGCGAGTCAAGCAGGATAGCGGGGTCGGTGAGGAAGGGGTTTGAGGGACTCAGATGCATTGCCTGGCCTATCCAAGCAGCTCCACAATGTCATTTTAGTGATGACACACGTCTGACCCAATGAATCCACACTACTACCAATGGGTGTACAGCTGTGTCGTGAGGCTATCTGTCCTGGCCTGGATTTAGGAGTGTTTCCATCCACCCCAACAGAATCCACCAGAATCAGCTTTTCTGGAAATTTCGTCACTGCAAATCTCCATAGTGATACAGGCTGTATCTCGGGTTTGCTGTGTGGGGCAGGCGAGGAAAAGGCAGGATCGGATAAAAACCCTCACACTAAACCTTTTATTGTACTATAATCTCACGTTCTATGCGATATTTAGTGCTATCCTCGTCGGATTCAATATGGCCACAGAAGCAAAACACCTGGAACACGGCCTATCCGCTGCTGCTGTGGCGCCGGCTCCTGCGTCGTCGCGCACAGATTCCATCCCGCTCCTCATTGGTACGTTTGTGCCCACTCAACCTCGCTGGGCGTGTGAGCAGGTAGTTCTTTCAAGTGGTATTCGAGCAATTCGCTCAGGCCCTTCTTTCGCTTAAGCGCCTCGTTTCTCGCCTCACTTCACACTCCTTGTTATGTAGCTGTGTATGACTTTGATTTCACCATTTACAACGCCAACACGGACGACACAGCCTTCTCCGCGAATGAAAAGCTTTACAGCATCCTCTTCAGTCACGAGGCTAACCGCTTTGACAATTGGCACGAGACCATCGTACGTTCATGAAACCTAGGAGCAGTCACATATCGCATGCGTGCCAGGAAATTCTGTAACTGTGTTTTCGACCGTTGTAATACTCGCTCGGTAGTATGAACGAGCGCGATTTGCTCTAATGCTCACTCGTTGCCGTTATACCCCCTTTCCCAGGACTACACCCTCGGAGAAGCTCATAAGCTGGGTTTCACCATTGCAGACTTCCGACGCTTCCTCCTGATGCATCCACTCTCTCCTGGGATGAAGGAGGTTATTCAGACCTTCGGCGCTGCGGGAGTCCCACAGTTCGTCTGCAGCGACGGCAATACGGTTTTCATCAATCTCGTTCTCGAGGCAAATGGATTGCTTCAATACTTCCCCGCAGATCATATCTTTGCGAATCCCGCCCATATTGAGGAGGATGGCCGAATCCGTGTGAAGTTTTTCCAGAATCAGACCACACATCAAAACTGCCCTGTGAACATGTGCAAAGGATGTGTCATCCAGCGCATCTGGCAGCATGATGTGCTCAGGCGCCCATTCGAGCCCATTCCTTTGCCGACCGAACCAGTTCCAACCCCTTACATCAACGACAGGGGTGAGATCATGAATGAATTGCCCCATCTGGCCGGGAAGACCCCAGAGGAGATCAATGAATATTATCGAAGCTTCTTCCCTCGCCATACTTCTCATGCGGGGTTCACTCCAAGCCCAGGGGAGCTCAGACCATACTCCTACCCTGGCACCACGGTGTACTTTGGCGATGGTTCTAATGATCTTTGCGCTGCAAAGCAGCTCCGACCAACAGATTTCATGGCAGGTCGTGATGGTCATCAGTTGGTGCGCAAGTACTCTTCGCTCTTCCAGAAGGGTGAGGACGTACGGGCTTCACAACCTCCCTTCCCTACCGATTATCAAGCATTCCTCTCAAGACTCACAAAGAGCAAATCGGAGGGAATTGTGCGAGCTAAGCTGTTGAAGTGGGGTCACTACGAGGACACAGAGGGAGTCGCCCTTCGAGAGGTCTGCCGCCATGTACTACAGGAGGTTGGCTTGAGGGTTCCTGAGCGGCGTTAGTGTTCAGGTCCTCTCTAGTAGACCGCACAGTCCAAGCACATGCTTGTGTGATACATTTCACATGACGCAAATGTGGCTCGTTACGAGCTTGGTCTGGCTGCTGCAAAAGTTGTTTTTCTTTTACTTTCTGCTTTACATTGTTACTACATGCTTTCCATGAGTAGCAGCAACATCCCAGCCAATGGGCGTTGCGTCCCGCCACCTAACAGTGAGACCTTTGTGCTTACAGTAACCCTCCAATCATCACGTCATCGTCAACGTGCCCGCGAATCGAATAAAGACGTTTTAGCCTCTCGGATCATGTCAAGTTGCCACCCTCTAGTTCCCACGCTTCTTCATAGTTATCCTCGCCATTGGAATCCTCCCCTTCGCTTCGAAGTTCATTTGCGTTCACAGCTTGGGGGTGTGTTTGGGAATTACGTTCCAGCATTAGCTCCTCACGATCTACACCCTCAGTGAAGGTGGAAGGTTCACGGGAAGCAGCGATCACTTGAGATTTAACCACGACTGGGGAGTCGTCAGGGATTCGCTGAACTTGAACAGCTTGAGCTTCGTTCTCGGTATCTCCTGGAACTATCTCGCTGGAGGTGGAATTACCCTGAGAAATGATGGCGGTTTCACTCATAGGGGTCGTTGACGATGACCTAGACTGAGTGACTGACTCAGCCTTCTTCTTCCGAGGCCAAGAATACGAAGATAGAGACTGATTGGGGATCTCAATGGGCGGCAGACGTGTGGCCAATGGTTTCGATCGCGGTGACGGGTTGCGCCTAGGATTCGAAGAGCGCCCTGCTGTCGCCCATCCAGCTTTCGTCGCAACTTGAGCGACTGCACCCACGGAGCCAGTTTGCTTCGCTGATGTTGAATTGGTTCGCGACCTAGTTATCGAGAAAGGAGCCATAGGGGCTCGTATAGGTGGCTTGGTAGATCGCATGCTCTCAGACTTTCCTGACGGCGCTCTACACAAAGCAATCGGAGCGACTTGGAACCCAGCATGCTGAGCATAGGTGACAGCGCGAGAATCGGAGCTAGCTTTCGGAGCTCTGGCAATATGACATGGTGTTGAAGTCTCCGCCGGGAGGGATGGAACGGCTGCTCGTACGGTTTTCTCATTTTCGGTGACATGAGCTTCTTGTGACTTCGCGGATGACCTTCGCTTGGTTGTGCTAAAGCGTGACGCTGTGGTTAAGTAGGCCCGATAAACACTCGGCGGCAGCGTCTGTCGTGAGGAATGCAATTCCTTGAACTGATCCTCGGCCACAGTTCCAATACCAGAACCACGAGAAGTGCGGAGGATTCGACCAGTGCCTGGGTGAGAAAGTAGTGTCGGGGAGAGCGATACGCTTGGCGACGTTGTGTCTTCTCGAAGTTGAGCACCGAGCGCCTCTGAGTGGCCTGCAAGCCGAATTCCCACCCAGTTCAGTCTTTCTGTGTCCGATGTCGAATTAGTTGTTGAGCTGTTCAGGACCGAATCGTCCCTTGTCACCGCTGCGCCTACGGAGACTTGCCTCTCATCCACCTCCCTATCGCGTTGTTTAGCACTTGCAGGCCGCTGCGTATTTAGTGAGCGTGCCTTGTCCATACGGGTTCTAGCGGGGCTATTTTCTGGCATCTCCTGCACAACTTCGCTATCGATTCTGCCTGCAAGCTCTTTCTCGTCCTCCTTTACGAGATTTTTCGCAACTACAGGCACGATGGTGGCGAGCCTGGATCCTGAGGCACTTATGAGTTTGTTTGCGAGGAGCGCACTACACAGTCGTCGACAAGCAAGCTGATACTTTGCTTTCCAATGTGCGCTTTCTTGCATAGCCTGAGTCTTGTTCTGTTCAAGTATTGTGAGTTGCGCTTTCAGCTGAATGATCTCGGTATTCGACTGGTTGACTTCACGGACAAGCTGGGCGTTTCGGATTTCTCCCATCCGCAGCAGCCGCGACAGGGCCTCTGCCTTCAGCTTGACCGCATGTAAGGCGGGCGTCAGCAAGGCGTAGCCCTCCTTCTGCAACTGAGCCGCCTCTCCGAATACCGCTTCGTCTTCGTGTCGTTCTGACGCGTTCATTGTCATATCAGGTGCACTATACAACTTGGGTAGGGTTGCCAAGGATGTACCCAATGGCATGGATCTATCGCGATCAAGTCCATTCACCTGATTTAGCCAAATAGACTCCAATGTTGGATCGAGAGAATCCACAGCCTCATCCCCGGCGGCTTGTCCTTGCCCATACGAGCTCATGTCATGGCTGTCTAAGAGATCTATGCGTCGGCGTTGGACGCCGGGCTGCTCGGGCGTTTCCGAACTTGTTACTCCTGTGGCGACAGTCGAAAGAAAATGCCGAAGTTCAATCAACCGCTTAAGGACTTCTGCGTAAGCTCGAGTCAGAGTTCTGCCATACTTGCGCATTTGCCAATGTACTACAAACCTACGAGCAACTATCCTCGTCACAAGATTGCGGAATGCCTTGCTCTTGTGTGCGTGAATGCCCAGGTCAATCACTCGTAGTGTTAATTGTTGAATTAAGTGATCCTTTCGGTTCAACGTGGACTTGAGCTCAGCTACCTTGGCTTGTAGATCAGTAAGCTGGGCTTCGAGATTCCTTCGAGCTTCCCACAATGCCTCAGACTCATCACCCATCCGTTCGATCCGCGCGTTGAGCGTCACTATTTCTGCGTCCTTCTGCGCCCGAAGTTCAGCGGTCTCATGCTGTTGCGATAACAACTGCTCAGCTTGGGATTCCAAGAGTGCCTTCAGCTGCGCGGATTCGTGTTGCAGCTGCCGGAGCTCCTGCTGCAATTGAAGCTCCCTTTCGCGACTTCGTCGTTGCTCCTGCTCGAGCCGGCGCGTCAACTCCACATTAAATTCCTCTTCACGCTGTTTTAGATCGGTTTGTGCAACCTGGGCAATCTTTGTCAGAGTGGTAATCTGGTTCTCGAGCTCCGCAATGCGAAGCTCATACGCATGATTCTGCTGCTGGACCTGCTGAAGCTGCTGCTGAATGGTTGGGTGCTGGTCATCGCCTCCCGACCCAAAGCCAGCACCGTCCCCTCGTCTTGGGGGGCGAGGTCGACTGACCAGGCCACTCATGCGTCGGATTCGAGCCTGTGGGAGAGGGATGGCTAGGTGTCTTTCTGCGAGATAAGCGCAGGTGGTATGAAGGTTACTTCCGGTTCGTGCATCCGTGGGTGCAACACCTGGATGTCTCGCAACGGACGCTGTCCTAATCGAGTTTCTAGCTGCTGGCTGGTGAGCTAGAATCTGCTAGAAAACATCATTCCGTGTGGGGCTTGTGGCAATAAAGAGGCAATTAATCGGCTTGAGGTAGTGATATAAACTGATCAGCCTGGTTGAACTGTCAGTCGCGTCAGTACAATCCTCCCTTTTAGTGTTTCAGTAAATGTAGCGTTTCTGGTTTCTGCTCCTTCCAGGGCATGCTTGCTGGGGATCATGCCCAGAGCAGCCGCACAAGCGGCGCTTCTGTCACTGACTTCGCTGCTGAGCAACATACCCCTGACCTGCACTGTGCGTGCTCTACAAGGGCCACCCTCGAGCCACCCCCGGGCCAACCTGGACCTGGGCGGAAAACGGGCTCTGAACCACAGTGATGACGCACTTAAAATGCTAAGTGATTGGATGGGTGTGGGAGAAAAATGCGGTAATGCTACGTAGAATTGTTTTCTATTGAGTTTTTTTATACTTTTGAACCGATTACTCACTCCAATCCTGCCCTAGAGTGCTTCAGACCGTCTAGTCTGCGAGAGCCCGTCACCCACACCCGCTTGATGTGATTCTTCGTAGACTCATCACACTCCTCTTGACCCAATGCCTTCCTACCAATCAGATCCTGCGAGAGACGCCCTAGGGAACCACAAGGTGCTCGCCAGCCCAACCAGACTACTCAGAACAATTCTCGAAGAGCATTCTTCGTCACGTCCCTACTTTAACCCGCTCACTTGAGCTCTCACCACGCGACCTCCTCCGGGTAAATCTTAGCGCATTAGAGGATCCAACGGCGTTTGTTGCAGCCTCCGAAGCTGCTTCTAGTGTTGTCGTCCATATCAAGCCAGATCCACAACAATCTAATCTCCGAGACACCCAACACATGACTACCAAACCAAACTCTGGTCCATCGAACGGGCCGGCGGCTGCGAGCCCAACACCAGCAGCCACAGCACCTACACGTACCCCATGGGAGGAGCTGCAACTGCGGTTTCGAATGCAAGAGCGTAAACTGGCCTCACGAATGGCCGAGCTGAGCTCACTAGCTCTGAAGTGCAACCAGGCGGCCAACCGGGCAGTCGTAAGGACACAATACTCGGACCGGGCTGAGGATAACCAAACACGGGAGTGGGACGCATCTCTCAAGCGCCTTGACCAAGCTGTCGGCGAACTACTCACCGAGCTGCAAGGGATTTTGGATAGCCTAGCCCAGGCGACCGCAGTAGACAACGCTCAGCAACAGGCGTTCTTGTCACGATGTCGAACAGTCCTGCAAGACACGGTTCAAGAGAAGGCACGTATTTATGAAATGGGACAGAAGGCGCTATGGCGATTGAGCCTATATGAAGACGACGAGCCCTACAGCTCCGTTGAGGACGGCGGACTCACTAGCACACGGTCGCAGGCTCAGGCCCTCTTGAATGAGCATGCCAAACTCGAAGAGTCCCTTGCGACAATCGAGGAGGTCACACGAATTGGTGACGCTTCCCACAAGACAATGTTGCGAACAACTGAGAACTTTAGGTTGATTCGACGAGGCATCGACAAGGTTGGTGCAGCGTTTCCAGTCATTAATAATCTGATTAACCATATTCGAAGGCACCGTCACCGAGATGCAATCGTCATCGCAGCGGTAATTGCGCTATGTATGGCATTTACTGTAATCTACATATCTAGGAAATCATAGCTCCCGTCTTGTGAATAAATAACGACAACAGGTAGCGAAATGTTTATGGAAATGTCAATGATACAAGAGTAAGTGATCAACCTACGATCACCGTTCATGCTAGTCTCATGATCTGTGAGTGTTATTAAATCTTCTCTGATTCTTCGTCTGAGCTGGTGTCATAGGGCTCGTCGAACCGCCCAGTTGAGATGTCGGCGTAGAGACTATGCGCAGAGGGGGTCTGACTTTGGGCGGGCTTCCACGAGTAGCTCAGTGAGGGACCATTGCGGGACTTCCTGGGCTTAGATGAAGGTGATGAACTTCGGGTGCTATGCCTTCGCTGTCTTTGTGTTGTGGCCTCACTGGATTCGCGACATCGGGCCGTTTCCATGAATGAGCTAATGTCACTGAATGCAGCGCCAGGCGGAAGTCCAGCTTCGGTAGCTGATGAGATAGATGAATTACTCGACTGCCTCTCCATTTCATTGACGAACTTCTCGAGTTCCTCTTGGGAGTATCGATGTGAGATCATCTGCCCGATTGCAGCACGTGTGAGTGACGCGGATCGTGGCGGCACTGGCTGAAGTAGAACAGCCTTGGATTGCAATTCGTTGAGTGCCTTGGTCTTGGTGCTTGCATTATTTATCGCTTCTGCGTGGGCTCGCAACACAGGGTCCTCATGAGATGCAGCGGCCTCGCTAAGTTCGGCTCCAGTAATCGCAACAGCGGCGGCCGTGGTTGCCACTTTTGCCTTGGCCCCAGCTGCTGCCGCAGCAAGGGCTCGCGTCTTCGCTGCCACAGCATGGATCGCGATCTTCGTTGCCTTCGGGCTGTGGTTTACGAAGGCTCCTTCCTTGAGACACTTGCCACAAACCTTGGGATGTCCACCAGTCAACACACCGTGGGGGCATGCTGGTCCTGCTGATCCGTTGTCCAATATAAGCAGCGAGGACTTCTTAAGGGCCTCACGCTGCCAAAGATCAACGACTTCCAGCACCTTACCTTCGTCCTCTTGTAAAATCTCTTTGGGGTCTTGGACCTCATTCTCGTTGGCTTTCTTGAGTGCGTTCAATGCCTCCTGCTCATATCTCAATCTCTCTCCCACAGGCTCACCCAGGATGGCCTTGGGAATGTACATATCCCATGCGCCGTCATACTTTGCGAATTCAAGGGCACGCTTTCTCATTGCGGCTTGTTCTTGCTCCAGCTTGCTTTGTGCTCGTGCCATACGTTGCTGAGCGAGTTGCTCCTTCGCTGTTTCAACAAGTGATTTGTAATGACTGGGAGCAGAAGCACATCGAGGTAGTGGCTGAGCTCGCGCGGTGGAAGTTGCTTCGAAGTACTTCTTACTGGTGAGAGAATCCTTGCGATCCCGGTCGAACGTCAGACGAATTGGCATTTGATGCTGTGAAACATTGGATGGGAAGATGTACTTGGGCTTTAGTATCCTAGGATCGATGGTGGTTGACTTGTTCCATTCAGACACCACCCTCGCTTCCATCTTGGCTTTGTCACGACGCAGCTCGCGAAGCTCCTGTGCGAACGAATCTCTTGCAGCTCTCTGGGACTGGACCCGAGCTAGAGCATCCAGCTTTCTCAACTCAGCAGACTCTCGTTGTTGATCCGGGTTGTCCCAGGGACATCCTTGCTTGAAAGAGACTGAAACACGATCTGATCGTGTAGACGGGTGGTAAACAGGCTTCGTGATGCCTAAAACATCACCGAGGGTGTACTCCTTAACTTCTTGCTTTGCTCGCCTCGCCTTCTCAGGCACATCGCTTGGATGGAACACTCGCTAGAGAGAGGGAATAGATCCAGATCAAGGAAGAGTTTGAATTAGGGGGGCATAACGGGATGTTCAAGCTACAGCATGACGACACCAGGTATGGACTTCGCGGGACTTGCCCACCTAACGTACCTCATTAAGATCGTAGCTTACTCGGCCATGGATGCTTCCGATGCGGAATTGTGATTTGAGCTGACTCGACCCGGGGGTCATCCGTGAGGTCTGATCCAGCGTGGTCATGGCTGTCGGCGGACGTGGCTTACACTCGCTCAGATGTAGCGTTTAGCAAGATGTGCGACCAAACGCAGGCTTGGCTCTTTCCTGAAACTCCAAGAAGGTGTCAGAGTGATTTTCAAGGCTGTGTGGGAGTGTCTACCACGACTAAGTTGTAATTTGAACGCAGAGTAATAGCTTGAGTCTGTCTACGTCGTTTCTAGTCAGGCTGCACTCGTTGCGCTGCGCCTAACAGATCCCCTTAGGAGTGACCGAGAAACCGAAAAACCCTATCTGTCCTGGCCTTGATTCTGATCTCCTGAGTGGGACTCCATCCACCAGTCCCTGGCGAGCACACCTAAGTTCGTTGTCTTCATTGAAATACATGGGAAAGCGCCGTATCTCACAACTGTGGCTCAGGTTCAAGTTGTTCATCGTGTTGAGGGCTACAATGGCGGTTGAACTGTATCTGTTTCACTGCCACTTCTAGGATATACGTCCAGAAACTCCACTCAGAAGTGTATCACAAGACAACCAAGTATGAAATCTGCACACTCACAGCCGGTTTGCTGGCCGCCTTACACGACTCTGACTCTCACGATATAGCTACGCCGTACAATGTTGGGGAAGCTAAAGGAAACGCTCGGTTTTAGCTACTTCCAGGCGCGGTTCCATGCCTACACTGAGTAAGTTTCCCGGTCTCGAATCTGCTTCACGCACCTTACAACATTCTGTCTACCTTGTTGGACGTCTTCTAACATGCTATGCGTTCCTACGAATGCTCTATAGAATGTCATGGTACTTCGGTATCATGTGCGTAGCTGGCATGATCTCCACCATTTGGTCTGCGGGTGTCATGGAGCCGCGGTCGATCCGAGATCTTCCCGAGCCGACACAGCGGTATGAGTGCGGCAAGATCAACGACTTCCTCTACATTTACGCATTGGTGTACGTTCCACTTGATTGCTTGTGGCAAGATCTAGCTGTTCCTTTTCTCGGCGCGTGATCTGCATCCTGATTGGATCGGCTTTCAGAGCGATTTCCAGCGATCGAACAGCCGAACGATGCTCCTCAACACGAAACCCACCGCGCATACTACATCTCCCCTACTTTAGCGCGCTTGCGGAATCGGCAACCTCATTCCTTGTCTCCATGAGCCTGCCATCCATCATGCGCTCAGCGAACTGGGCCATCTTCGGCTTGACTTCACTGTCTCTCCTCTTCCTCACATATCTCGCCAAGCTCGGTGGCATTGTCCTTGGCATGGTTTGGGTTTGGGGCAAGACCGATGTTTCGTGCGAGATCAATACGCCACGTCTCTACGATAACGCCTCAACATTCCTCATCTGTATGATCACTCTGTACGTGTTCCAGTTGCTCTTCGGTACCTCATTCCTTATGTGCTGTGGTATTGAAGATGCCGTTGGTGAGGGTGTTTATCTGTTCACATCCAAGTACGGTCGCAAGGACACTGAGGAAAATGCTGACCTGCTCGCAGTGGAAGAGGCTGACTAAGCCCCGAAGCGAGTTCATTGTTCAATGTTCAGCTTCGAGACCAGACAAAATTCTCGAAGATCCCACACCCGCGTGCTCAGTGTTGTCGCTTGACGCGGATGTCCTCCCAGTGATGCGTTTACGCATTGGCTTGAGATATGCTGATCTCCACCTGTCTTGTTTGCCCTGATTTTGGTTCCGGTGCTTTGCCCAAGGCCCCTGGGCAGAATTGTGACGATTACGGTTTTTTCGTCTGATCGTCACTTTACTCTTCTCCTACTCCTTGTCCATTCATCCGTCTCGGCAGATTGGCTTTGCCAAGATGAAGCCCACTCGCAGCCTCTCGCTTTCAGAGGTGATGGCGCCCAGCCAGAGCTTATGCCGATTGTTCCAATCGTGATGCGCTCTGGCTGTGCGACCACATCGATGTAATATGTACATACCCTGTTTCAATATTCCCCGTAGTTAGTATTTCCCACACCAAAGGCAACACGAGCAGGACCACAGCTTGTTGATCTAGCCCCCTGGACCCGAATTAATACAACAGCCCAGCACAGCTGATGAATCCTTGATTGTCCCTCGGCTCTGTTCAGAGCTGTAAAAGAGGTGAATTTAGCCGTATCCGGCTAAAGTAGGCAATCAACCACGTTTGCGTCGGATTGATTGAGACGAGCAAACGGGCCTTGCATCAGGTGCACACGCATTCCGATGGATGTCCACGACTTGTCAGTACTAGGCGGTACGTAAAACCAGACTGTCAGCATATTCCATGTGAGATCTGTATCGAATTCTGACCTTCACCACTTGCTCCCCGAAAGTTTCCCGGGAGTAGCTTTTCAGTCACGTTTTCTCTGCTTACTGAGCCCGCCTGCTTGTTCCAATCCGGTATAGTCAGTCTGGTCAGTGCAGAGGAGATTGCCAAGCAAGTGCAACAACAAATCGCGGCTTCCTCTGGCGCATCAGCGTCGCGACCAGATGCAGGAAGGCAGGACTTAAGAAGTACGAGCACGGAAGCGGTCACCCAGGAGGCGAGTTTGGACGCAAAAAAGGATATTAATGTGATCACTATCGATGATGATGAAGACACTGCGTCTGACTTGAAGAAACCTCAGCCGGTCCGCAACGTTCAGCTGGATCAGATCCGCAAGCTGGTGAGTGGTAACAAAACCGCGAAGGCCAGCGTGGGACAGGGAGGAGGCTCAGATGCCGCTCCAGATTCAGCGGCCGGATCAATCAGCGGCCCCGCGTCCAAGAGAGCAGGATCCAAATCAAGCGGCATCCCTGACGCGCGAGGTATCCTCAGCGATCTTCGAGGTTCAGGAGCTCAAACCACGCTCTTCACTCCATTTGCTGCGGCCGCCGCTGCTGGCACGAATTCCGAGAGAACAGGTGTTGCAGCGAACATGGTTGCTCACGTCACACGTGGCGGTGTCCGGCTCGACCAACCGGCGGAGCAACATGAAACCTCCAAGCGACCACTCCAAAGTTCTGAGGTCGATGTCAAGACAGGCTCTGCACTCGGATTAGGAATCCCCCGCAAGAGGGTCTCAGCGAATTCCCCCGACACCACAACCTCACTAGATGGGGGCGCACTAACCGCGGATTCCCAGTGCAGTCCGCATCCTGACCACTCTGCACCAATCCCTAGTGTGAGCTCCAGACTCGATTCAGGTAGAATCGGATCTGTGATATTCCCCTCCACACCACCACCGCCACCACCGCCACCTACCCTGAACTACAAAGCGACAGAAACAGAGGACGATATCATGGCGATTGATCACAAGTCCAAAAAAACAGGATCCGTCCCCAAGCTCTCTCCGTCCCCGAGCCCAGCTTCCTCAGCAGCAGCAACGAGATCCGCCGAGATGGCATCGCCAACCTCCAGTGAATCAGGTGCAAAGTCGGTACCAACACTCAAACGTCGTAAATTTACTGAGCCCTCGACAACTTCTGGGCCTGTGAGACCATCTCAACCGACTCGGGAAGACTCAGCTACCAGTCTGGCCGCTGCCACTGAACCACGCATTCCATATGATTCTTCAACAGAGTGGTCGTGTCAACGCTGCACATACTTAAATCCACTTACGGAGCGTGCTTGCCAAATGTGTGGTGGTAGAAGGCCACAAGTCAGAATCGAAGCGGAGTCTGGAAGCAGTAGTGACCTCGAGGCGACATCTTCTGAGCTCGACCGAAGGGTTCGGGATCCGCGTCAACGTCAATCAGGCCGTAATGCCAGATCTGAGCCACTGTCAGCACCACCAACAGCATTATCTGCGTCCTCTTCGCCGCGAGGGTCCCTTACCAGCCCGAAACCGACAGAAGCAAGGAGAGCCAAAGGCCCAATGTTTCGAGATTCCGAAGGAGAGGAGGCAGAGCGGGAAACGCGTTCACGAGATGACAGGCATCCATTCTATACTCCTTCTCGAGCATTTCGTCCACATCCTGCAATGGAGCTAGATGCTGCACGGAGGCTGCAAGAATGCATCGCTTGGGCAGCTAGTGACTCCAACAACAGGTCGGAGCTACGAGCTCGGATTTCCTCCTCACACAGTTCAGAAAGTCGCAAAGCAGAGCTACTTGATTTACAAGATGATGTGGATGATGAGTTCTATGAGCAGCGTCTGCGCCGGTTGTATTGGTATGGACCCGAACATGTTTTGCGGGCTGCACGAGCGCATGCCACTCTCAGTAGCCAGATGCCAAGTCCGTCGGCTCATCCAGTGGATACGGCAGTGCAGCGCAAAATTGCAACGTTTCGCCTGCGGAGTTGGCTCATCAATAACGAGGCCACCCGGATCTATTCACGAGCGCATGTTCGTGCTGAGCTCAATGGAACAAGCCATGCTGCTGTGAATCGGAGGCTAGTAGGATTGTTCCAATGCACTGACCTTTACGGAGATTTGCAGCAATCCACGGGTGTCGGTATTGTACGAGGATCTTCCACAGCGCGACAAGACTCAGAAGGGCTCGAGGACCCCGTAGACCCTTCTGCGAGTGCTTCTCGGTCACAAAACGGCCACAACGCTTCGCGTGCGAATCCTCCTCGCTACTGGCCATCTCTACCACTTCCATTCCAGGACGACGTACTCTTCGAAGGGGGTCTGGTCGTAGACAGTGCAACATGGGATGCTCTGCTTCCGCACCAGCAAACAGGTGTGAAGTGGCTTTGGGAGCTGCACATGCAGCGCGTCGGTGGTATTATCGCAGATGAGATGGGCCTTGGAAAAACAATCCAAATTGCTTCGTTTCTGCACGCACTAGCGTATACCAAGTACCTTTCAACCCTGCGAGTCAATCAGCAAGTCCGCTCAGAGCTTGATCCGTACAAGTGTGTCGAACACCCTCCTCAGCCAGGAGATATTGTGGCCGGCATCGAAGCGGCAGAAGGCAAGCAACTTGACGCGCATCCACTCAAATGCAAGCTCGACTTACAGCACCCGGTTTTAATTATTTGCCCAGCAACCATTATGACGCAATGGTTGCAGGAACTCCATGTCTGGGCCCCGCTCTATCGAGTGGCCCTGCTGCACGAGTCCGGACGATCCCAGATAAAATCCAGGGAGGCACTTTTGCAACGAATCGATGCCTGGCAACAGGATGGCTCATTGGCGCCTTCTCCTTCTTCTCTTAGCGAGCGAGCACGAGAAGTTTTGGAACGACAGCACCAGGATAGAACAGATACGAACGCTCCCGATGGAAAGCTAACATGGCACGGACAACCTCCCTGCATTCTTGTGACTTCCTATCAAACCGCCGTTCGTCACCACCTTCTACTGCTCCCGCGAAAGTGGAGCTATGTTATTCTAGACGAAGGCCACAAGATCCGTAATGATGCAGCACTTGTGACTCAGGTCGTGAAGCGACTGAATTCACGACATCGCATAGTTGTCACGGGAAATCCTGTTCAGAACAATTTGCGTGAGCTTTGGTCTCTTATGGACTTCGTATTCCCCGGAAAGCTTGGCGCGCTCTCCGTTTTTGAAGAGGAGTTTTGCGCTCCCATTGCACAGGGTGGATATGCTAACGCGACCGAATCACAGGTTCGGCTTGCGATCCGTTGTGCCACCTTGCTGCGTGATATGATTTCACCGTTCATTCTACAAAGGTTCAAGAGCGACGTTGCCAAGGCATTACCCCCCAAGTCCGAACAGGTACTATTCTGTGAGCTTACTCCATACCAGCATGAGGCTTACATGAAGGTCCTGTCGACACGCGAGGCAGCATTCATTCGTAGGATGCGTGATGAGGCCGCTGAACAGACTTCTAACTGGATGCGAGCTATGGGATCTGATGAGGCTCAGGAGCGTGGTGGAAGCGACTCAGCGTATTCTCGATCGCTGGTCTACGCGGCGTCGGGCCATGGTCGCAATTTGCTTGGGTCTGATCTGTATGCAAACTCTGGCATGGGTCAGCTGTTCAGTATGCTTACGACGCTACGGAAGATTTGTAACCACCCCGATTTGCTTTGGCTGGGTAAGGGTAAGCGAATTGGGCGACGCAAGAGGCAACGCACAGGCGCCTTTGCAGAGTCAGAACTCGATCGCACGATCCGCCGTCGACGCGCGGATGAAAAGCGGCGTATGCGCGAGGCCTCCAAAATGGTTGACTCAGCGCGTGAAGCGATCGCAAAGTTGAAAACAAGTGAGGAGGACAGGAAATCACCAACTGAACTTCGTGACGGTGAAGAGTCTGACGACGAAGGGGAGGGTGCCTCAAAGTGGAAGTCTCAACGAAGCAAATTAACATCTAATTCAGAGAAAAACACAAAATCACCTGATCTTCGGCGGAAGCGATACAAGTCCGACTTGGACGATGACATCGATGAGGACTTTGAGACAGATGATGATGATATCGATGAGGAGTGGTCCGACGAGACCGACGACGATGAAGACGAAGTGTGTGACGACGACGCTGACGACTTTGACGAAACGAACGATATCTTGGCCTCATACATTGAGGGTGCCGTGCGGCCCTCTGCAGCGGATTTCGGCTCTCCAGCCCGGTCAGATAAACTCTCCGTGTTATTGCGCGTGCTCGATGTCTGGCAGCGACAAGGTCACCGTGCACTCGTGTTCTGCCAGACTCGACAGATGCTGGACATTGTTGAGAAAGCCGTCGCTCGTGCGACGCCAAGAAACATGTCCAAGCTCTACTCTGAGGCCGCGCGTGCGCAGGGACAAAGGTCTTCCGCTTTGAACAATCCGTACAAGATCAAAAAGGAAAACCCAACTGAAGACGAAGCCGATGACACTCGCCCACTCTTTACGTACACCCGACTCGATGGTGCAACGCCTGTTCGTGCTCGTATCCCCTTGGTCACTCAGTTCAATACTGATCCAAGGATTTTCTGCATGCTTCTCACTACAAAAGCCGGTGGTCTCGGCATCAACCTTACTGCAGCGGATAGAGTCGTAATCTTCGACCCCGACTGGAATCCCAGTACCGACGCTCAGGCTCGTGAACGCATCTATCGTATCGGGCAAACACGGCCCGTTACGATCTACCGGCTGATCACTCGGGGCACAATTGAGGAAAAGATTTATCATCGGCAAATTTTCAAAGAGTTGCTTGCGGGCAGTGTCCTGAGCAAACAAGCTGGAACAAACGGTCAGCCATCGAAGCATCTGGGCCAGTTCAAACGCCTGTTTACTCGTGGTGATCTGCATGATTTGCTTGCCGCACCACCGCCACTACGCGAGACTGCACCAAGACTAGCAGATGAACGGCGACAACAGCGCTTGGGCCGAGTTGTGGGTCACGTCGACGCTGCTGCCCCGACACAGTCTGCTACAACCGAACTAGCCGGTCTTCTGAAGGGCGCAAATGACGAAAAATCTCAGAGTGGACGTCTTGCGGTTCAGCCAACTTCAGAAACAATCAAAGTCGAAGAAAAACAGCACGCAACCCAGCGGCATGAAGATACGGCACCAGTGGAGTTATCTCAGGCATCGGGCGCTTTTGTCAAGAGCGAGTCTTCCATGGAAGTTGCCTCCTCGGAACCAGTTAGATCGGTGTCCTTACCGCCACTCGAACCCTGGACAGCACTCGAGCCCTCGACACTTGCCCCATCGGAAGCCGAAGATGAGGCGGATATGGATGGTATCGGCGCAGATGTCGATGAGACCAAGAGGCTTCAGGTGCTGGACCAAGAGATTTTTGCCAACGCAGAAACTTATTTCGAACCCTCTGTTTCTGACGCTGCTGTTCCGGAGCATTTGAGACATGTCAAGACAGAGGAAGACGCCGTGAGTGTCATCTTGGCAACGAATCGGAAGAAGCAACCTGGTACATCGCAAGCATTGGCCCCCAGCGCCGATGAGGAAACCGGAGCCGAACCCATCAACATAATGGAGCACATTATGCGCCTCCAGCCATCAGAGAGTTCTTCCTCGAGTGCAGCATCTGCTCCCCAATCCTCTGCGGCACTGCATGCTGAGCGTCAGGCCTTAGCAGCGAAGGCACGACTAATACGATCTCGTAAGGAGTTGCTTCCACTGCAGCTCGTGTCACCGAGGGCTGCTGAATCACAAAGTACTACATCCTCGGCGTCTCCAGCTCCAAAGGTGGTTGTTGTGCCTGGTATTGGCACATCTTTGAGTAACGTATCGTCGAGTGCAGTTCTAGCGTTCCTAAAATCCAAACAAGGAAAACAACCGAAACCATGATCTAAAGCACACAACGCAGCATGTTGTATTTTCTTGGGATGAAGAGCCTCCAGTTATTAAAGGAATCGATGTACAGTAGTGAAAATATACAGTTGCTTACCATGGGCATCCGCACATACAGCATACGCCTAATGTTGAGCCTTGCGGATCGTCTCGATGCTTGTCCGGTACTTAGACAGATTCCAGTCACCTCTAGTTTGTTGAATTTTGATACTGGATGCAAGAGCCAGGGTAAGTGCATGCCCCTTAGCAGCCATAATGGGAAGCTGTGATTCAGTCGAGTTAGCAATATCGGTCTCAGCGGGCGTGGCGGCTTCGCTCGCATGAGGTGCGACGCCACAGATCAACACACTCGCAATCTTTGGTCCGGTCATACGCCCCAAGAGAAGCTTACCAAGTGCTAAATCACCTGTGTCGCGATTCAGAATAGCCGACTCCAGGTTCTCATTACCCTGAGTTAATCCTGTTACGAAAGTGATGACGCTCGACTGTGTCACATTCGTTGCCAAGACCTTCTTCGTAATCTCGATTCTGGCGATGACAGTGGACTTGCGGTTAAGTGCTGGTGTAAGCTGCTTATGTACTCGCTGAAGTGGTACATCTCGCGCGTTTTGAACCTCTGATGCCTTCAACTTAATAGGCTTGAAACCTTCACCGAGGATATCATCTGGTCCAAGTTCGGGGCTCTGGGCATCATCAAGGAGGTCTTTGACTACATCACCAGCTGCTTCGGCCAGAGAGAAGGTAATGTTGAAGCTATGGGTCTGTGCATCCTTTCTAGTTTGCTTAAACAACGCAATAATCAAGCGAGCGAGCAGACCAAAGTTCTCTGCTTCGTTGAGACGGCCGAGAAGGAGCGAGGAGCAAACTGCGGGTTGGGCTCCGATGAGCATAAATGTCACTGATTTGAGCTCGCCTGAATAAGCTGACTGGAATAGAGGCTCAATATGCGTCGAATAGAGCTCCTTATGACACAGTTTGTGTGCGCTGTCAACCGCGATCACCGAGCCATCGAGCCCGATTGAGGGAAGGGCTTCGTGGACGTACCGTGCGAAACCGCCCGACTCCTTGACACCTGCAGCTACCACTCGGACAGCAGAAGTGTTACCAAGGGTCGTCGTCGGTAGCTGCGGAGGCAGATCAGTCTCTGACGCTTCTCCAGCGCCAAAGATGACGAGCTTCGGATGACCGAAACCATCCGATTTGGTTTCTGTACCAGCCTCTGCGAGCTCGGTTGATGACTGGGGAGAGCCAAGAGATTCGGCAACTTGATGACCATCCGCTTCCGGAGCACCTGCAGTCTCCGATTCCTCAGCAGCCTGACCTTCGGCCGGCAAGCGGGCCTTCTCAGCTACTTCGGCCTCCTGGCGGGCCGTTTCTTCAGCCTCTTGGCGGGCCTTTTCTTCAGCCCCCTGACGAGCCTTTTCTTCAGCCTCCTGACGAGCCTTTTCTTCAGCCTCCTGGCGAGCCTTTTCTTCAGCCTCTTGGCGAGCCTTCTCTTCAGTCTCCTGGCGAGCCTTCTCTTCAGCCTCTCGTCGAGCTTTCTCCTCGGCCTCTCGGCGAGCGTTCTCCTCGGCCTCTCGGCGAGCGTTCTCCTCGGCCTCCTGGCGAGCCCTTTCTTCAGCTTCTCGGCGAGCCTTCTCTTCGGCCTCTTGGCGAGCCTTTTCTTCAGCCTCTTGGCGGGCCTTTTCTTCAGCCTCCTGACGAGCCTTTTCTTCAGCCTCCTGACGAGCCTTTTCTTCAGCCTCCTGGCGAGCCTTCTCTTCAGCTTCCTGACGAGCCTTTTCTTCAGCTTCTCGACGAGCCTTCTCTTCAGCCTCCTGGCGAGCCTTTTCTTCAGCCTCTTGGCGGTCCTTTTCTTCAGCCTCCTGACGAGCCTTTTCTTCAGCCTCTTGGCGGGCCTTTTCTTCAGCCTCCTGACGAGCCTTCTCTTCAGCTTCCTGGCGAGCCCTTTCCTCTTTCTCCGCCTCCGCATTGGCCTTAGCCGTTTCCTCTGCGCGTTCGTGCACCTCGGCTGCAGATCCTGCATTCGCCTTTGCTTGGTCATCGGAGTGAACACCCTCCTGAGGTTCAGGTACAACGGTTTCATCCGCATGTGACGCGTTCTCAGGCTCTGTGACAGTCACCTCTGACAGTGGTGCTTCCTTAGGAAACTCGGCCTTTGGAGCTTTCCCTTTGCGTGGGGCGGGAGATGGCTTACCCTTTAAGTTCTTTTCCTTGATACTTGCGTCAACTGACTCTTCCGGCTTCGCAGCAATGCCTACTGCTCGCTTGTTTCCATCGTCACCAGACGATGAAGCTCTCCTCGAGGGCGGTGCTGGCTTGGAATCCTCAGTTGTTGAGGTGCGACGTGCGGTTGAGGACTTCGTCTCGCTCAAAAACGAAGTACGTCTTGTAGACGCATGTGCGCTCTTGCTCTCATCAGTGGCAGAAGCTGAGCTGCGGGGGGATGGTGCCGGTGTAGTTTTGCTTTCATCCGTAGCTGAGACTGAGCTTCGTCGTGCAGGAGAAGCAGTTTCTGCTCCTTGGACCATGGTTGGTGATTCTGGCTTAGCAGGAGCAGTGGTGGAAGCACGGCGTATGGGAGGTTCGGGAATGGCGCTCTGAGGTTGCGAGCTGCGACGCACTGTCGATGGTCGCCGTGCACGGGAAGGGGTAGAAGCGCCTTCGGCCACAGCAACTTGAGAAGCTTCGTCGTTGGTCACGGGCGCCGGGATGCCGCTGCCTTCTCGCGAGGATGAGAGTGAAATCCGTCGTGAAGGCGGCGACCTCAATTCTGATGACGCTGAAGGCGATAACAATGATGCTTCGATATCTAACCTAGCAGATGACGGACGGCGGGAAATGGTTGGAGTCGTCGGACGAGACCGTGCGAGTGGCGCGCTTGGATCGAGCACCATCGACATTTCCAAGGCTTGCTGTTGCTGCACCTCTTGGACATGCTGCTGTGTTTCGGTGACGCGCTGGACAGTAGCAGCGGTCGGCTGAACCAGTCGGGCCAGCACAGACGGGTCGACGACAGATGGCCTTCGAGGTGGCTCTACATCTTTTGCTGTGTGTGCCTGGGACGAAGCCGTAGGAGTCATCAGGCGCTCAAGAACCTCCGGGCTGACGACCGAGGGCCGTCGAGGTGGAGGTGCATCATCTGTGATGTGCGCTGAAAATGAGGCAGTCGGACGGACAAGTCTCGACAACGTCTCCGGGTCGATCTCAGAGGGGCGTCGAGGAGTGGACGGGCGAGGAGGAACTTCAGGTTCAGGCTCTGGATGTGGAGCAGGCGCGAAGCGCGCAGTGGAGGATGCAGTTGGCAGGCTAATGCGAGCGAGCGTAGCCTCTGATATCCCCGAAGAGCGTCTCGTTGAGCTCGAAAGACTGGGGCCGTTACCTCCTGCCGTAGCAAATGACCCTGAGGGCGTACTGCTACCCGTAACCGCGGCCGCTGTAGCTGCCTTGGAAGGGGTTGTAACGAGGCTGTACAGTCTGTCGTAAACGGACATCGACGTGCCTTCAACGTCTGTCGAGCGTGTTCGAGATCTCGACCGCGAGCGCGAGACAGCTCGAAGCTCTCGCTGTGCACGAGGATTTTGAGCTTCCATGTCAGCGAATGTCAATGTATCTCGTCTTGAGTGCGTGACAACCGAGGGGCTCCATATCGGACGGCTGGGGGTTGTGGAGCGCTTTGAAGGCGATGAGGATTCTTCTTCGCCCTGCATGACCCGAGAACGCAGGCTGAGTCGTCCTGCAGGACCTGGAGTTGCTGATCTGGGTGTCGTGGGTGCTGTACTGCGAGAGGCAGATGTGGGCGCTGGAACAGCCGATGCTGTGGGTTCAATTACACGCACATCTGCAAGTCCATCAACATCGTGACCGCTGTTGCTGTTCGTCGCGCCAACAGATTGCTGGCGAGGCATTGCAGAAGCTGGGCGGCCCGGGCGCGACGGGGTTGCGGCGGCTGACGAAGGCTGGCGCGATGCTGCAGCCTCTGAAGCTCGTGCTACAGCGGGTATCTGGCGTCCCGGAGTGGGTCTGGGAGTCGTTTTGGTGGTCGCAGCAGGAGTTGTTTGGGTAGAAGTTGGAGCTGCGGTGGACGCTCGGTTTGGAGTCGACGCAAGGAGGGCAACACGAGGAACTGTCACCGGGCGCGAAGGGGTGGTCGTGCTACTATTGCTTGCTGATGATCCAACTGCAGCCGCTGCAGTTGGAGTTCGTGCCGGGGAGGGTTGGGTCGCGCTAGTAGTCGTGGTCCGCTTCGTGGCACTTAGAACAGGTCGCGCAGGGGTGGTGTTCGATGCCGCTCGCATGGTACTCGGCGTTGTCACGGTTGTCACGGGTGCTGGTGTTGATGCGAGTGGCCTCGTTGGTGTGCCAGTTACCGTTGCTGCTGTCGGTACTCCACCTGGGGGCTTGGTTGCCGATGAAACGCCAGAAACCCGTGGCTTGGCGACCCGGGGCGGTGTCGCCAAGGGGTTTCCGCTGGAGGAAGCTGAGGAAGCCGCAGTCGCAGAGGCACGAGAAGCGGTTGTTGTAGTGCTGCCGGCGTTGCGCGAAGGAGTTGAGGTGGTTCGAGTAGCGGTCTGTCTTTGTGTTGCTGCTGAACCTTGAGCTTGTGCAGCACCCATCGTCCCCGAAGATCTGGAGGTATTATCGCTGGATGGCTGCAACGAATTGTTACGATCGCTGTCAGCCTCAGGGACCGACGCATCTACAGCGTTTGTAGCATCAGTAGTGGTCAAGTTCTCCTGAGGAGCAATCTCAGCGTTGTCTGTCTCTGGCGTTGTTGCCTGGTCTTGAGTCGGATCGCGCTCCATTTTTTCGGACTATGCGTTGTTATCACTGGATCGAGCTACGCCAATTACTCTTTGAGCGTTACGACTGACTCAACACGGGTTGCTCAACGCCTGGTCTTGCACCGTATGTATGCACTCGAGCGAGGAGTTTCGGTTTGGATGACTCAGGCAGGGACTAGATCGTGGGAGGTGCCATCACATGTAGTAAATTGAGTCAAACATTAGTTTCATGTCTATAGCGGTTCGTTCATCACACCAACTGGCGCCAAAGATGGGATGGCGATATGGATTCGCATGTCTCGTGCACGAAACCACGCACGCTGCCTAGAGCGAAACAGAATCCGGGTTCTGGCGGGCGAGGCAGGGGGTGGACTTGAATTTGGGAGGGTGCATTGAGTATCAGAGACCCCGATCCAGTGTGATGCATCGGAAATCTGGAGTATGAATGTAGTCATGCAGCGCAATCCCTTGCCAAAACGCGATCCTCGGGGCGTTAAAATCTTGCATTTCTGGGTGAGTTTCAATTTTTTGAAAAAAACAAGGCCAGGATGGATAGACGCCCTAGCATGTCTGGTAACATCCAAATGGAAAGGAAAATTCGCTTGCAGGCATTGTGTTTGGAGGCTATATTTGGGGTCCTAGCGCGCGTTCCGAGCCGGGTCAGGGCGTGTTCCCAATAGTTAACTCGCGTAGCCATTGAATGCCACGGTACTTCATGTGATGTAACTTGCATTAGCCTCTCAAATCAAGTTCCAAAGTCGAGTAGAGGAAACCTTTATCATCTCATCTATTGGCACTGTACTCCCCCCCCCCCCCCCCCCCCCCCCCCCCCCCCCCTCCTTCTGTTCCCCCCCCCAACCCACCAATATACTATCCCCCTATACCGGTTATTCTTTTTTTTGTTGTTTTTTTTGTCTGGTGGTTTCTTTCTCTCTT